>Ga0105248_10002423_pt1 | contig 20690 bp, 18 predicted proteins | sample KBSS34metaG_FD_81524 | JGI IMG/M metagenome (GOLD analysis project Ga0105248, IMG submission 81524) | Switchgrass rhizosphere microbial communities from Kellogg Biological Station, Michigan, USA - KBS S3-4 metaG | ecosystem: Host-associated > Plants > Roots > Rhizosphere > Soil | place...
AGATACGCGTCGACAACGCCGGGATGCACGTAGCTCTTCCGGCAAACGGCAAGCGTATTCCGCAGCGCCTGCGCGGCCGCGCGCAGCGCGCGGTTGACCGTCCGGCTTCGCTCCATGGCGCTCGACGCGAGTCCGTAGCGCGTAAGGAGCACCGTCGCGATGACCGTCGCTCCCCATGTCCGGAAATCCTTGGCGGTATAGTCGGCGCCGCTGATCTCCTGCAGGTACTCGTTCACGTCGGTGGCGAAGATGCGCCTTCGCTCGCCATCCTCCATGTACTGGAAGAGTTCGTAACCGGGAAGATCGAGACAGTGCCGCACGATGCGTGCAAGACGCCGATCCGCGAGGGCGACGTCGTGCTCCTTGCCGGACTTGCCGCGGAACCGCAACCGGATTCGGTCACCCGAAACGCGCACGTGCTTGGTACGCAGCGTCGTCAGCCCGTAGCTGCCGTTGTCGCGACGATAACGCTCGTCGCCGACACGCATGAAAGTGCGATCGAGGATGCATACCATCGCCGCGAGCAGCTTGCGCCGGTTGAGTCCCGGCGTGGCGAGATCGCGCTCGACTGCCTGGCGGATGCCCGGCAGCTTGCGCGCGAAGTTCACCATCCGATGGAACTTGTACTGATCGCGTTGCGCGCGCCAGTCGGCATGGTAGCGGTATTGCAATCGTCCGCGCGCATCGCGACCGACCGCCTGCAGGTGACCTTGCGGGTCCGAGCAGATCCACACCGACGTCCATGCCGGGGGGATCGCGAGCGCCTTGATCCGTGCGAGCACGGCTGGTCGCCGCAAGACGCGCCCGTGCTCATCGACGTAACGAAACGCGTCCGGCGGGCCCTCGCGACGATACCCCGGGTCGCACGGTCTGCTGTACGTCAATTGCGCGGCCTCGAGCACGGCCCCGATCTCGGGCGCCGCTGCCACCGTCGCGATGTCCAACACCTCTTCGGTCATTCTCCAAGCCTGGCTGTGTTCGAATGCTCTGACGCGCCGCTCGAGTCATTCGTTCATTGCACGCTCGCGGAAGGCGGGCAAAAAAAGAGGGACGGAGAGAGCCGTCCCCCTAATATCGGTCCCTTTGAGTCAGGACCAATACGGACGTGCACCGTAGAAGGCGTGCACATCCTCCGCCCAACGCTGATCGGCCATCGTCGGCCAGTGATCCTTGTCGAATCCGGGTGCCTCGTCGAAGCGCGCCTTGGCGACATTGAGCCTGAAGCATTTGTTCTGCGTGTCGAGCTGCATCGCGGACCAGGGAATCGCGAACAGCTTGTTGCCGATGCCGAGCACGCCTCCGAAGGACATCACCGCGTACGCAACGCGGCCTGTCGGGACGTCCAGCATGATGTCGGTGATCTCGCCGAGCTTCTCGTCGGCGGCATTGCGCACCTCGTCGCCCGTGAGTGTGTCCGCGGCCATCACTTGCGGGCCCGGCCCGCCGGAGCCGCTCTTCCAGTAATCCGCGCCGCTGCGATAGCGCGCATCGGGATCCATGTCCATGGCGGCGCCGCTGGAGCTGGCTGCCGCGCCCGAAGGTGTCGTCGGAGTTGCCATCAGGGTGATTCCTTTCTCACGCCCCACTTCGGCGTGTAACGTTTGGCCACCACGGTGGTGGGACGATAGTCGGACGAGGCACCGAGCTCGAAGTGAGTGAATCCGAGCTCGCAGCGGGGCCACGTCCGCGAACGCTCAGGCAGCGCGTTCGCGGATACGCGGCCGGCGGCCGATCTCGCGACGAGATCGGCTTGGGGCTCCACGCCGGTTGCATCCATGAGGGCTTTCCACCGAGAGGCGGCCGGACTCTGGCGCAACGCTCGTGCCACGTACAAAAAAACGGAAGAATCAGGCGCATGCGGTCGCGCATTGCGCAATGGTCGGTACGAATTGCCGGTAAAGTTTGAGCCGGAGCGAGCAGGCGCGGGCGGCATCACGCCTCATGCTGGCGGCGGGTTGCAGCGGTCGATGTCGTCGAGGTGAGCGCAGGCGCCGGGCCGTGCTCGCGCGCGCCGGGACCTTTGTCCAGGATCTCCGCGAGGCTGCGGCGCAATCCGCTCCAAAGTTCGGCGCGCTTTTGGGCGAAGGCGAACTGCGCCTGCATGAAACCGAGCTTCGTGCCGCAATCGAAGCGGCGTCCGTCGATCAGGCACGCGAACACGCGCTCGCGTTCCATGAGTGCCCGAATGGCGCTCACGAGCGTCCGTGGATGCGAGCCCTCGGTCGCGGTCTCTATCGCGCCCCAGATGGCCGACGTGAAGACGAAGCGACCGGACAGATTCACCGGGGCAGACGCGGCGCCGATCGGCGGCACTTTCACGAGGGCACGCGCAGAGCGCACCGCGCTCGTCCGAAGGTCCGCCGAGATGAAGCATGCGGGGTCCGCGGAGCGCGGCGCGATCCGCTCTGCACCGACGACGCTCACGCATTGCTCGTCGAAGACGTCGAGCAGCTGCGCAAGCGCGCCCGGCTCGGCATCGATGAGCTGATCCGGCAGCAAGACGGCGAACGGCTCATCCCCGACCAGCGAGCGAGCCTTCAGCAACGCATCGAGCAGACCGGTCGTCTCGCGCTGACGCACGTAGCTGAATGAAACGCCGGCCGGGATCGTCCCGCGCAGCTCGCGCAGCGCTTCTTCATCCTCGCGCGCGGCGAGCTCGCGCTCGAGCTCATAGGCGCGGTCGAAGTGATCCTCGATCGCGCGCTTGCCGCGAGCCGTGATGAAGATCATTCGCGTGATGCCTGCCGCGGCCGCCTCTTCGACGGCGTACTGGATCATCGGCCGGTCGACGATCGGCAGCATCTCCTTCGGGCACGCCTTCGTTGCGGGCAGGAAGCTTGCGCCGAAGCCGGCGACGGGAAAGATTGCGTGCCGCACGCGATGACGCGCGTTGGCAGGCGAGGGAGACGTCGACGCGTCGGTGTGCGTGGCAGTAGTCGGGTGGCTGTTGATCATCGTGACTTCGCAGTAGGCGGGCGAATGAACTCAACCACCGTTAGCACCAAGCATGCCGCGAGAGTCTCGAGGCGGCCCAACTGATCGAAAGCCGTCGCCACGGGGGCGGCAATGCGTTGTCCCGATGCTTGCGCGCGCATAGACCTGCACCGGCCGCGCCTCCTTGCACAGCAGCAATTGCCGCCGCCCTCGGTAATTATTACGAAGCTGCCGTGTCCAGCGCGCGCTTCACTTTCTCGCATCGTGTTCACCCATCAAGGGACTCGCATCGGGCCGCGGCATGGACCTTGCACCAGCCTTTGCTCGATTCACCCCGATCGTTCGGTGAAAACTTCAAAGCCGGGAGAAATCGAAATGCCACGCGCGCAACGCACGAAAACTGAAGATGCAACCCCCCGTCGGTCCCGCTCCACCAGGCAGGGTCGCGACGACTATGCGAGCCGTGTCGTCGAAATGCTGACGTCGGATCACGAAAACGTGAAGAAGCTGTTCCGGGAAGGCGAACGCATCGAGGATGACACCGACCGGTTGCAAGCGATCGTCGACGAGGTGTGCGACGCGCTTACGGAGCACGCGGAGATCGAGGAAGAGTTTTTCTACCCGGCGCTGCGGGAAACCGGCGCACGCGAGCTCGTTGCGGAGGCCGAGGTCGAGCACATGTCTGCGAAACAATTGATCGCAGATCTGCGAGGCATGGACGCCGACGACGAACGCTATCGCGCGACCTACAAGGTCCTTGGCGAATACGTGAAACACCACGTCAAGGAAGAGGAGGGCGAGATCTTTCCGCTCGCACGCACATCGAAGGCCGACTTCGAGCCTCTGTTCGAGGCGCTCTCGGCGCGAAGCGGGGATGGCGAAGACACTGCCGAGGGCGAAGACGGCGCGGAGAACGAAGACGACGGCAGTACCGGGGAGGCCGCGGAGACCTCGACTTCCCGGCGGCCGCGCAAAACCGCGCGAAGCACGCGGTCGGGTCGTTAAACACGCTGCTTGCGGGGCGCGACACAGTGAATGTCCATCCTCCCGGCTCGAGCACCGCAGGTCCGCAGGCGCTTCCGTTGCGCTCGTTCTGGATCGCCGGGTACGAGGGCGCAGATCACCTGAGCGGCTCCGGACTCGCTTTCGATCTCATCGATGCGGCCGGGCAGGCGGAGCGCGTGCTCGACGATTACCGGGCAGCGCGCGACGTCGGCATCGCGAGCGTGCGGGAGACCGTCGGATGGCGAAGAGTGGAGCGACCGTATGGCTTCGACTTCGAAGGCCTGCGCCTTCGTGCTGAAGCAGCGAAGCGGTTTGGAATCCAGGTGCTGTGGACGTTGTGCGAGGGGGACTGGCCGCACGACGTCGACGTGCTCGCCGAGGATTTTCCGCAGCGATTCGCTGCGTACGCAGCCGCCTGCGCGGAGGCTGTCCGCGAGACCAGCGACGACGACGCGCCTGTCTTCACGCCGCTCGAAGAAATCTCGTTCCTGAGCTGGGGCGTCGCGGAAACCGGTTTGTTCAACGCGCATCGCAAAGACCTGCGGTCGCAGGGATTCGAGGTCAAGCGTCGTCTGGTGATGGCGACCCTCGCCGCATGCGATGCGATCCGTGCGGTGAATCCGCGCGCGCGCTTCCTGCACACCGAGCCGCTGGCCCGTCGCATTCCCGCCCCCACCACTGATGAATCGATCAGCGGCACCGGGCATGGCGCCGAACGGCCCGCGGACGATGTCGTATTCCAGTTTCAGGCGTGGGACATGCTGTGCGGACGCGCGCTGCCGCAACTGGGGGGCAATCCCGGCGACGTCGATCTTCTCGGCATCAACTGCTACGCGAGTCGGCAGATCGAGAGCCGAACGCTGGCGCCGTTGCCCGGGCGGCGCGGCGAGCGCCGTCGAATGCCGTTGCATCAGATGTTGATCGAAGTTCACGCCCGGTACGGTCGCCCGGTCATCGTCGGAGAGCGCAGCCCCATCGGCGTCAATCGCGCGGCGTGGCTGCGCGAGATCGGCGACGAGATACGCGAAGCGCTGACGAATGGGGTTCCGGTCGCCGGCACGTGCCTGCATCCGCTCGCCGACCCGCCCAAGTGGAAGGACCCGCAACGCTGGCGCGCGCACGACCTGTGGGAAGACGTGCTGCGACCACAGCGCCAGAGCACGAGGCCCCAGTCCCTGTATCTGCAGACGTTGCGCACCGTGCAGGCGCGCGTCGATCCCGCGCTCACTCGTTCGCCGCAATGGAACTCGCCATGAATTCGCTCGTCGTGTTTTCTCATCTCCGCTGGAACTTCGTCTATCAGCGCCCGCAGCACATCATCTCGCGACTCGCCCGCAAGTGGCGCGTGTTGTTCGTCGAAGAGTCGATCTTTCACCCCGGCGATCCGCGCGCGGAGCTCCGTTCGCCCCATCCGGGCGTCACCGTGCTTACGCCCCACACGCCGCTCACGGCACCTGGATTCCACGACGACCAGATTCCGCTCTTGTCGAAGCTCGTCGCCAACGCGCTTCCGCGCGAGCGGATCGAGGACTACGGCGCGTGGCTTTACACGCCGATGGCGCTGCCGCTGCTGCAAAGGCTGGCTCCGCGCTTCGTCGTCTACGACTGCATGGACGAGCTCACGGCGTTCCGTGGAGCACCGCGCCAGCTCGTGCAGCGCGAGAACGCATTGCTGCGCGTCGCGAACGTCGTGTTCTGCGGCGGTCCGAGCCTCTATGAAGCACGTCGCACGCGGCACTGCAACGTCTACCATTTCCCGAGCAGTGTCGATCGCGAGCACTTCTCGCGCGGCACCGATGCGGCGAACACGCATCCGGAGATCAAGACGCTCTCGCGGCCGCGCATCGGATTCTATGGCGTCCTCGACGAACGCCTCGACCTCGCGCTGCTCGAGAAGATGGCGACCGCGCGCCCGGAGTGGGAGCTCTGCATCGTCGGTCCCGTGGCCAAGATCGATCCGGTGCTGCTGCCGCAAGCGCCAAACCTGCATTATTTCGGCGCGCGCTGCTACGACGAATTGCCGTCGTTCCTCGCAGGCTGGGACATTTCGATCCTGCCCTTTGCACAAAGCGACGCGACGCGCTTCATCAGCCCGACGAAGACGCTCGAATACATGGCCGCTGAGCGGCCGATCGTGTCCACGCCGATCCCCGACGTGGAACGCCTCTATGGACACGTCATTCGTTTCGGGGACACGCCCGAGAAATTCATCGCCCAGTGCGACGCCGCGCTGATCGAGCCGGTGGAACAGCGTACGCGGCGCATCGCCGACATGCGCAAGATCGTCGCCGCCACCTCCTGGGACGAAACTGCGCGTGAAATGCGACGGATCATCGATGCTTCATGGGGTAGCGGGCTTACCGAAGCCGCACGCATGATGCTCGAGCCTCCCAAATCGCCCGCGCCGCCACCGCCCGCCCGTGCCGGCGCACCATGTCTCATCCTAGGCGCAGGGCCCACGGGCCTGTCCGCTGCCTATCACTACGGAGCGGGGAGCGTCGTGCTCGAACGCGAAGCGAAAGTCGGCGGATGGTGCCGGTCGGTCGAGGACACCGGGTTCACGTTCGATCACGCCGGTCACGTGATGTTCTCGAACGATCCGTACGTCCAGGACTTGTACCGCCTGCTGCTCGGCGACAACGTGCATTGGCAGGAGCGCGAAGCGTGGATCTACAGCAAAGGCGTCTACACGCGCTATCCGTTCCAGGGGGCGCTCCATGGTCTTCCCCCCGACGTGTTGCGTGAGTGCCTCGTTGGGGCGATCGAGGCGCGCTTCGGCGCATTGACGTCGGGCAAGCCGGCGCGAACGGTGCACGCCGGAACGCAGGTGCAGGACTGCTGCGCCGACGCGACGGGCGTCGAGGCGCGCGAAGCGCTTGCGGACAGCGACGACACGTCGCAGAACTTCGAGGAATTCATCTATCGGACATGGGGCGCGGGCGTTGCCCGGCACTTCGCCATTCCTTACAACCGGAAGCTGTGGACGGTGCCATTGTCCGAAATGGAGACATCGTGGCTCGGTGGCCGCGTGCCGTTGCCTGATCTCGAGGAAATGATCGAAGGTGCATTGCAGCCCGTCGCCAAGCCGATGGGACCGAACGCACGCTTCGGTTATCCGCTTCGTGGCGGCTTTCAGGCGTTGATGAACGGTTTTCTGCCGCTCCTTCGCGGCGACCTCGTGCTGCAGGCCGATGTCGAGCGCGTGTCGCCGCTGTTGCGTGTCGTCACGTTAAAGGACGGACGTCGGTTCCACTACGACACGCTGATCAGCACGCTGCCGCTGCCGATGCTCATCGCTGCGATGGGCGACGAAGCGCCGGCGGAGATCCGGCGCGCGGCGAGCGAGTTGCGTCACGTGTCTATTCGCTGCGTGAATCTCGGCGTCGCGCGACCCCGCGTCACCGACAAGCACTGGATCTATTTCCCGGAGGACACGGTATTCCATCGCGTGTTCGTCCAAGGCAACGCAAGCCCGCACTGCAATCCGCCGGGCGGGTTCGGGCTCACGTGCGAGATCAGCTACTCGGCGACGAAGCCGCTTCCCGCAACGGGCGCTGCGTTGACCGAGCGCTGCGTGCGGGAACTGGTGCAGGTCGGATTGCTCGATGCGTCCGATGGCCTGCTCACGTCGAATCAGGTCGACATGCCGTTCGCCTACGTGATCTACGACCGGGGCCGCGCCGAACGTGTCGCCCGCATTCGCAAGTGGCTGTCCATGTTCGACATCCTGCTCGCCGGGCGCTACAGCGAATGGGAATACTACAACTCGGATCACGCGTTCATCGCGGGCAAGAAGGCGGCGGAAACCGCGCAGCAGCTGGCGGCGACGCGCGTCGCGGCCAAGACCGCATGATGTCCGAAGGGACGACACGATGCGCGTGGCGACGCAGGCGCTGCCAAGAGCACGTGATGTCCGCAGGGACGACACGATGAGCGTTGCGACGCAGGCGCTGCACCGAATCGTCCGAACTTTGCGCTGAATGATCGTCGACGCCCACCTGCACTGCACGGGGCGCGAGCGCGCGGAGGATGTGCTGCATTCGCTCGATGAGGCGGGCGTGGACGTCGGCGTCCTGCTTGCGCCGTTCCTGTCCGACGGCTATTCGATGCACGACGCCGAAGCGATTGCGCGCGCAAATGCCCATACGTCGGCACTCGTGCGTGGCCATCCTGATCGACTCATCGGGTTCGCGGTGATCAACCCGCGGCTGCCAGGCGCAACGGACGAGACGCGCCATGCACTCGACGCGCACGGGTTGCGAGGCCTGAAAATGGTCCCATCCGGCTGGGTGCCGGGAGACGACTGCGCGCAGGCCGTGTTCGAGATCGCAGCCGCGCGCAACGCGCCGATCCTGTTCCACAGCGGAATCTTCATCGACGGGCGGTCCGGCCGCTACTGCCGACCGGTGGAATTCGAAGCGGTGCGCTCGCAGCCGGGTCTCAAGGTGACGCTCGCGCACCTCGGCTGGCCCTGGTGCGACGAGGCGAATGCGGTCGGCGTCATCGACCTGATCAACGGCGTTCCGCCCGATGACAGCCAGTTCCGTTTCGACATCTCGTTCGGACCGCCGCCGCCGTATCGCGAGTCGGTGTTGCGGCTTGCGCTCGATGTGCTGACGCCCGCTCTGCTGCAATTCGGCAGCGATTGCTTCCTGCCGTGTTCCGCCCGCGAGATCGCCTCGCGTATCGACACCGTGCGGAAGCTGTTCGAAACGCTCGACGTCGGCGACGCCGCGCGCGAGCGCATCTTCTCGGGCACGGCGTGCGCCTGGCTCGGCCTTCATTGAAATGGACGCGCTCAATCCGACGCCCCGCCGCGTGCATGTGCTGCAGGTGCTCGGAAATGCGATCGTCGGTGGCATGGAAATGTCGCTGATCCGCCTCGCGCGCGAGCTGCCGCGCGCGTCGTTCCGCGTGAGCGTCCTGTGTCCGTTCGAGAGTTTCATCACCAGCGAGCTTCGCAATGCGGGATGCGACGTGCTGATCGCGCCCGTTCGCAGCGACCCCGGGTGGGAGAGCATTCAGACGGCCGCCACCTATGTGGTCGACGAGCATGTCGACGTCGTGCATGCGCACCTGTCGAACGCGCATGTCCTCGGCGCGCTCGTCAGCAGCCTGACCGAGCGGCCGTGCGTTGCGACCGTGCACGGGCGATCCGTGACGATGCTCGATCTCGAGGCGCACCGTCTGCTCGACACGATGCACCTCTGCGTGGTCTGCAACGTCGCTTACAACCATGCGCGCACCCTCGGCGTCGCGCGCGAACGACTTCACCTCGTTCCGAACGGCGTGCCGGGAGTCGACGCGACGTCGGTCCCGACGGACGTCGCGAAGCTCCTCGATCTTCCGTCCGGAACGCCGCTCGTCGGCTTCGTCGGCCGGCTCTCGCCGGAGAAGGCGCCCGATGCGTTCATACGCATGGCATGGCTCGTCGCGAATACGCATCCCGACGCGATGTTCGTCGTCATCGGCAACGGACCCCTGCGCTCCGAGCTCGAGCGAACGGTCCGCGCGTTCGACATCGCCGGCCGCGTGCATTTTCTCGGCGAGCGGCATGACGTGCGCGCGCTGTTGCCGTCGCTTGCACTCGTCGCGTTGACGTCCCGCGCCGAAGGGATGCCGCTCGCGTTGATGGAAGCAATGGCGGCGGGTGTGCCGGTCGTGGCGTATGCCGTGGGCGGCATTCCCGAGCTGATCGAGCACGAGCGTTCCGGATTGCTCGTCGCACCGGGCGACACTGCGCAGATGGCGGCGTATGTCGAAGCGCTGTTGTGCGATCCGCCGCGACGGGCGGCACTTGCCGCGTGCGCCCGGGAGCGCGCCGGGAAGCTCTGGTCCGAGCGAAGCTCCGCACTGCAGCTCGGCCGACTCTATCGACGCCTTGCGGGTGTGGTCGAAGGGCCGCGCATTCGTCCGGGCACCGCTTCGCCCGTGCGACTCGCGGGCCGCGTCGAGCCGCCGGTCGGCCAGTAGGCAGCCAGGCGCGAGGTTTCCGCAGCGCCCGACGGGCGGAGGTTTCGCACCGCGCGGCGATTGCTCGCCGCCGATCAGCGCCATATGCTCCCCATCGATCGGCGCCATACGCGCATGACCAATCAGCGCCATACATCCGATCTCTGCATCGATTGCCAGGGTAGTACCGGGCACTCGATACAATGGAAGCGGCGATGCAGCCGTGTGTATCGAAAAAGCGTGCACGCCGATCCGCGCGAACGTGCCCCACGGGCGCGTTCCGCACACCATGCGACGCGAAACGTATTGAGACGATGGCTCCCACGCCGACCGCGGAAGCTCCGCTGCAGCACGACCGAACCCTGTCGCAGGTCGCGCGCGGCCTCACGTGGATCGGCGGCGCGTTTCTCATCGCGAGCGCCGCCGTCATCGTGTGGGCAGTCTTTCGCACGGTCGGCGTCGATGATCTCGTCGTCGCGCTCACGGTCGCCGGCCTGGGGCTCGGGCTTCCCGCCATCGTTGCATTCGTCGTCGCATGGGTGCTGAACTCGCTCGGACACGATGCGGAGTCCGCGGACGCGGACGAGGAACCGGTGCAACCCGCAACGCGCGCCCAGCTCACCGACGCTGCGCTCGCCTACGCGATCGCCGTGCTCGCGTGCATCGCTGCCTGGGCGCTCCGCGCCATGCTCGACCCGCTGCTCGGGCAGCAGATGTCGTATTCGCCGATGCTGATGGCGGTCGCGTTTGCCGCCTGGTACGGCGGCCTCGGCCCGGCTGTACTTGCGACGCTGCTCGGCGGTGCGATCGCGTGGTTCGCTTACCTGAGCCCGACCAATCGCTTCGGGTCGCTCAGCATCGAGGACTCGGTGCAGCTCGGTCTCTACGCGGCCGCGGCGCTGTGCATAGGTGGGATCGCGTCGGCGCTTCGCGCGTCGCGGGAGCGCGCGCAAACGCTCGCGCGCGAGGTGCTCACCCGGGAAGCAGGGCTCGAGCGGACCCGCGGAGAGCTCGCGGCCGAGCGCGACCGGTCGCAAGTGACGCTGCAAGCCATCGCAGATGCGGTCATCGCGACGGACGCGCAGGGCAACGTGACGTTCGTGAACGATTGCGCAGCGCTGCTTACCGGTTGGCCAAGCGCCGAGGCCGTCGGCCGGCCCCTCAACAAGATCATGCGGACCCTCGACGAGCACACGCGGCGCTGGATCGACATCCCGCTGGAGGCGGCGAAGTCGCTCGGGACGACGGAGACGACGCTCGCCGCGCGCAACGGCACCGAGCGGCTGATCGAATTCAAGACCAGTGTCATCCGCAGAGGCGACGGCGCGGGGGGCGGCTTCGTCGTCGTGTTTCGCGACATCAGCGAAGCGCGTCGTGCGCGGGCGGCGCTCGAGGAGAGCGAGGCGCGCTTTCGCGTCCTTGCCGATCAGACGCCGGTGCTTCTGTGGATGGTCGATGCAGACCGCGCGCTCGTGTACGCCAATCGATCCTGGCTCGCGTTCACCGGGCACAGCCTGGAGCAGGAACTGGGCGACGGCTGGACGACGGCCATCCACCCCGAGGACTTCGGTCCGCGACAGGCGGCGTTCGCCGAGGCCTTCGACCGGCATGCACCTTTCACGCTCGAGTACCGTTTGCGCCGGCACGACGGCGAATATCGCTGGGTGCTCGACACCGGCACGCCACGGCTCGAGGGCGACGGCACGTTCGCCGGTTACATCGGCGCGTGCGTCGACATCACGGAGCGCAAGGAGGCCGAGGCGACGCTCGGCGCCTTCGAGCAGCGGAAGAGCATGTTCCTCGCTTCGCTCGCCCACGAGCTGCGCAATCCGCTTGCGCCGATCAGGAGCTCGATCGAGTTGCTGCGGCACCTCCCGACCGGGGACGATCCACGCGCCGCGCGAGCGCAGGAGATCATCGAGCGTCAATGCGCAAGGCTTGCCGAGCTCGTCGACGATCTGCTCGACTTGTCGCGCATCGACAGCGGCAACGTACAGCTGAAGCGCGAGCCGGTCGACGTCGCGCAGGCCGTCGATCGCGCCGTCGCCGGGCATGCCGCGGTCATCCGCGACCGCGCACAGCAATTGACGGTCGACGTTCCGCAACGCCTTCGCGTCGTGGCGGACGGCGAGCGTCTGACCCAGGTGATCGGCAACCTGCTTCGCAACGCTTCCAAGTTCACGCCGAAGGGCGGTGAACTGAGCGTGACGGCGACGCGGGTCGAGGACGCCTGCGAGATACGCGTCAGCGACAACGGGCAGGGCATCGATCCCGGGGTGCAGCCGCGGCTCTTCGATCTTTTCGACCGTTACCCGGATCGCAGTGCGGCGCACGGCCTCGGCACCGGACTCGCCATCGTGGGTCGGCTGATGCGCCTCATGGGTGGCACGGTCGAAGTGCAAAGCGAAGGCAGTGGACAAGGCAGCGTCTTCATGCTGCGCCTGCCGCTTGTCGAGAGCGAGCGGCAGGACGCAGCGAACGGTCAAGCGCCGGGAGCCGCGCAGCGTCTGCGGCGGCTACTCGTCGTCGACGACAACGTCGATGCCGCCGACGCGATCGCGACGCTGCTGTCGCTGAACGGTTTCGAGGTGGCGACCGCCCACGACCCGGATGGCGCGATGGACTCGGCGATCGCGATGGATCCCGATCTCATTCTGCTCGACATCGGGTTGCCGGGGATGACCGGCTACGAGCTTGCCAGGAAATTCGCCGCGCATCCGGTCGTCTCACGCGCCAAGGTCATCGCGCTGACCGGGTATGGCCAGCCGCGCGACACCGAGCAGGCGAAGGCCGCCGGGTTCGCCGGTTACCTCGTCAAACCGGTCGACAGCGAGGAACTGCGCGAACGCATCGAGGCGATCCTCGAGGACGGCGCTGCCGACGGTGCGAAGCGACGACGATAGCGATGGCGCTCCCACCCTCACGCATCGACCAGACGCTGACGCTCGCGATGCTCGCGATGCTGATCGCCGGCTGCTTCTTCGTGCTGCAGCCTTTCATCACGGCGCTCGTCTGGGCAGCGATCCTGTGCACGACGACGTGGCCGCTTTACCTTCGGCTCGTCGCGCAGATGCGCGATCGCAACGGCCTCGCCGCGTTCGCGATGGTGCTGCTGCTCGCGCTGCTGATGCTCGCGCCGTTCATCGTCGTCGGCGCCACGATCGCCGACAACGCCGCGCTGATGGCCGCGTGGGGACGCCGCCTGCTCGCGGCGGGTCCGCCCGACGCGCCCGCCTGGATTGCCCGATTGCCGGTGATCGGCACGACGGTTGCCGCGTACTGGAACGGCATGAGCAACGATACCGCGCAGCTGCTCAACATGCTGCGGGATTACGTCGATCCGGTGCAGAAGTTCGTCGTCGCATCGGGCGCCTCGGTCGTCGGAGCAATCCTGCAGATGGCGCTCGCGATCTTCATCGCCTGGTTCATGTTCCGCGACGGCCATGCGATCGTTGCGCACATCCGCGGCGCCGCCCAGCGCATCGCCGGCGATCGCGGCACGCACCTCGCATTTGTTGCCACCGCGACCGTGCGGGGCGTCGTCGTCGGGATCCTGGGGACGGCGCTCGTGCAGGGTGTCGTCGCCGCAATCGGCTTCGCGATCGCGGGCATCCAGGCCGCCCCGTTGCTCGGGTTGCTGACATTCGTGCTGTCGCCGGTGCCCGTCGGTCCGCCGCTCGTCTGGGTGCCCGCCGGCCTGTGGCTGATCCAGACCGGCCAGACGGGGTGGGGGCTGTTCGTGCTGCTCTGGGGCACGCTGGCGGTCTCGACGATCGACAACGTCATCAAGCCGCTCATCATCAGTCGCGGTGTGGACCTGCCGTTCGTGCTCGTGCTGCTCGGGGTGCTGGGCGGTGTCATCGCCTTCGGGTTCATCGGGATCTTCCTCGGGCCCGTGCTGCTCGCGGTCGGCTACGCGCTGCTGCTCGAGTGGGCGTCGGCGCGCGGGAAGATCGAGCTCTTGACTCGCCCATCGTCCGAGCCGGAGCGAAGCGGAGCGCGCAGCGTGATCGAACGCGTGCCGCCGGCGCGGGCGGCCGAACGCGACGATACGGAGCGGATTCGCGACTGACTTCGGGAAGCCTCGACGTTGCTGTCGAGTCGCCACGGCGAGCGAGCGGTCTCGCTCGCGCAGCATCTATTCGGAAGCCGATCAGCGCGCTGCGGCTGCCCGTTCGCGGATCAGGTTCTCGCGAAAAGGCGCGAGCGCCTGGATGATCTGCGCGAACACCTTGGGCGTCGCGGCGATGACCTGGCCGCCGTGCAGATAGTCGCCTTCGCCCGCGAGGTCGCCGATCAGCCCGCCCGCCTCCAGCACGAGCACGCTGCCTGCCGCCACATCCCACGCATTCAAGCCGATCTCGAAGAAGCCGTCGTAGAAACCCGCGGCCACATAGGCCAGATCCAGCGCCGCCGCGCCCGGTCGCCGGAGGCCCGCCGACTGCTGAATCATCACCTTCATCATCTGCATGTAGGTGTCGAGGTAGCTGCCGTCGCGGAACGGAAAGCCGGTGCCGATCAGGCAATCGCGCAGATGCGTGCGGCGGGATACGCGAATCCGGCGGTCGTTCAGAAACGCACCGCGTCCTCTCGTTGCCGTGAACAGGTCGTTGCGCACGGGATCGTAAACGACGCCCTGCGTGACGACGCCGCGGTGCGCCAGCGCGATGGAAACGCAATACTGCGGGAAGCCATGCAGGAAATTCGTCGTGCCATCGAGCGGATCGATGATCCACATGTACTCGGCGTCCGGATTTCGCCCGCGACCCGTGCCTTCCTCGGCGAGAATCGCGTGGTCGGGGTAGGCCGCGTGCAGCGTCTCGACGATCGCCTGCTCGGCGGCATGGTCCACCTCGCTCACGAAATCCTTGGGCCCCTTGGCCGTGACCGTCAGGCGGTCGAGATCGCGCGCACCGCGCATAATCACGCTGCCTGCGCGTCGTGCGGCCTTGACCGCCGTGGTGAGCATCGGATGCATGTTCTGGGCGTCGGGATTTGATGGAACGGGGCCGGGGCTTGACGGCCGATGGCGCTGTGGGGCCGGACGCGCGAACGAAAGGCGGGCTTGCGCGTGTCAGAATCGCAGGACCGCTCATTTTACCGTGCGCCGCGTCAGGACCCCTGCGCAGGGCCGCGACGCGAAGCATGCGCGAGACCGACGTGGCTGCAAACGAATCTCCGGACGAGGCGGCCGCGCACGGTCGCTGCACGGCGCTCGACCACATCCGCGTCGTGCTCGTGCGCACGACCTTGCCGGCGAACATCGGCGCCGCCGCGCGGGCCATGTACACGATGGGCCTTACGCGGCTCGTGCTCGTTGCGCCGTCGCGCTTTCCGGACGCCGACGCAACCGCACTCGCGCGCGGTGCGACGCCGGTTCTCGAGCGCGCGCAGATCGTGCCGACGCTCGATGCGGCGCTCGAGGGCACGCGGATGTCGATCGGCCTGTCCGCGCGTCCGCGCCACTTCGCGGGCCGCGTGCTGTCGGTGCGCGAGGCCGCCCGCGCCGCAGCAGGCATCGCATCCGCCGGTGCGGGTAGCAGGCGGATGACGCGGGCCGACGGTCCGCCAGCGGACGCGGGCAAGACCGGAGCGAACGATGTCGCGTTCGTGTTCGGCACCGAGATGTCGGGCCTGTCGAACGATGAAGTCGCTCGATGCACGGCGGTGTCCACGATCTCGGCCAATCCCGACTATTCATCGCTCAACGTGGCGGCCGCAGTGCAAGTCGTCGCATGGGAGGTGCGGGTCGCCGCGCTCGGGGACGACGTGTGGTCGGCGCCGCGGTTTGCCTCGGCGACCCACGACGACATCGCGGCGCTGCTCGCACACGCCGAGCGCACGCTCGTTTCGCTGCGCTTCCTCGATCCGTCGCGGCCTCGCCGGTTGATGCCCCGGTTGCGCCGGTTGTTCGCACGCGCGGGGCTCGAGCGGGAAGAGGTCAACATCCTGCGCGGCATTCTCGCGCGAATCGATGCGCTCCTCGAGCACGCGAGAACGCGATGACCGTGTCCGCGCAACGCCTGGAGTCCGATCCGAACGTAGCGTCGACGCTCGAAGGGGCGTCGCGCGAGCTCCGGCGATGCAACAACTGCGGCGGCGACGCGAGCGGCAACTACTGCGCAGACTGCGGGCAGGAGTCGAGTCTCGCCCTGCCCACGGCGGGCCGTTTCCTGCGCGAGGCCGCGGGTCGCTACGTCGCTTTCGACGGCCGCATGTGGCGCTCCCTGTACGCGCTCGCGTTCCGGCCGGGGTTCCTCACCCGGGAATACCTGGGCGGACGAAGGCGCCGATACGTACGCCCGTCGCGGCTCTTCGTCGCACTGTCGATCGTGGTGTTCGCCATCCTGCGCTTCGCCGCCGGCCCCGCGGTCGTCGTGGATACGTCGCTCGATGCCGGGCGCGCCAACCCCGTGCTCGAGCGCGAGGATGACGAGGCCCGCTCGTTCGGGTTGCGGATCGACCGCGATCTCAACGTGCAGCTCGACTACGCATCGTCGCCCATGCTGCTCGCGCTCCAGAAAAGGATCGCCGGGTTCAATCGGCTGTCTCGCGAGGACAAGTTGGAACGCCCGCAGGCGGGTGTGCTGCGGTTCGCGCCCTACGCGGCGATCGGGCTCCTTCCGGCCTTCGCGCTGCTGCTCGAGATCGCGTACGCCGGCCCCGCGCGGGACTGGCCGTCGCGGCCGCGGCGCTACGCCGCGCACCTTGTATTCGGCGCGCACAACCACGCGTTCCTGTTCCTCGCCGTGAGCCTGATGGTGTTGGTTCCGCTCGGACCTGTGCGGGCGGCGCTGGCGCTGTGGGTCGCTGCGTACGCGCTCGTTTCGATGAAGGCGGTCTACGGCGGCGTTTGGCTCGGCATCGTGCTGCGGGCTGTGTTCATTTTCGCCGTCTACTTCGTCTTCTTCGGTCTGGCGATCGCGGCGCTGCTGCTGGCCGCGGTCGCGCTTGGCTGAATCACGATGCGGACATTCCGAGCCGAGCCTGCCTTGCCGGGCGCTCGGCGCGGGACATCGGAGGCTGAAGTGGCCGCGGCGTTGTATTAGTTGAGTGAAATACTCGGACTCCGATGGCATAATCGATCCGATGCTGAGCCGACTTCGTGAAGACGTCGCTGTCGTCTTCGACCGCGACCCCGCCGCCCGCAGCACGTGGGAAGTCGTCACCTGCTACCCGGGGTTCCACGCGCTTGCATGGCACCGCATCGTCGTGCACCGCCTGTGGCGCGCCAACTTCCGCTGGCTCGCACGCTGGCTCGCGCATTGGGGGCGCTTCCTGACCGGCATCGAGATTCACCCCGGGGCGACCATCGGGCGCCGCGTGTTCATCGATCACGGGATGGGCGTCGTCATCGGCGAGACGGCGGAGATCGGCGACGACAGCACGCTCTACCATGGCGTCACGCTCGGCGGGACGTCCTGGAACAAGGGCAAGCGCCATCCCACGCTCGGCCGCGGGGTCGTGATCGGCGCGGGCGCGAAGATCCTCGGCCCCATCCATGTCGGCGATGGCGCCAAGATCGGCTCGAACGCGGTCGTGGTCCGCAACGTCCCCGCACAGGCCACGGCGGTGGGCATTCCGGCGCGAATCGTCACTGCCGACGACACCGATCGTCGCCAGGTACAGGCCGAGAAGATCGGGTTCTCCGCCTACGCGATCTCCTCCGACATGGACGATCCCGTTGTACAGGCGATCCACAAGCTGCTTGACCACGCGGCTGCCACCGAGGAGCGCTTCAATCGGCTCGTCGCGCTGTTACAGCATGAGGGGATGGACTGCGGCGAGGCCAAGGCGGTCGCCGACGCCTTCGATCCGGGGCAGATCAACCGCATGCTCGAGTGACCGCGACGACCTCGCTGCGCACGCGGCGCCGGTGCCCCGCTTCGATTTAGTCGGTGCGGGCCGCTTTCGCACACGCCTTCACGGGGCCGAACTTCTGCGCCATTTAGTTGACTAAATCGTTCGGGTATTCTACAATCGCGTCGTCAGCAGTTCGTTGGAGCCCTGTCCCGTCCCGGACCATTCGACACCATGCGCCTTACGACCAAAGGACGATTTGCCGTCACCGCGATGATCGACGTCGCCATGCACGGCGTGCGCGGTCCCGTAACGCTTGCCGCCATTTCCGAGCGCCAGAAGATCTCGCTTTCGTATCTCGAGCAGCTCTTCGGCAAGTTGCGCCGGCACGGACTGGTCGAAAGCGTCCGCGGTCCCGGAGGCGGCTACAACCTGGGGCGTGCGCCGGAACTCGTTGCCGTTGCAGACATCATCATGGCAGTGGACGAGCCGATCGACGCAACGCAATGCGGGGGACGCGAGAACTGCCTCGATGACCGCCGTTGCATGACGCACGAGTTGTGGGCGGGGCTCAACAGCCACATCTTCGGATATCTGCGGTCCATTACGCTTGCGGAGCTCGTGCGCAAGCAGGCTCCGCGTGCCGGAGAAGTCGCCGTGCTGCACGACCAGCGGCCGCGGGCAAGCGGCGATCATTCACCGGAAACCGCATCGGCAGCGTGAAGGCAACGTACACCATGCATCTCCCGATCTATCTCGATTATTCGGCCACGACCCCCGTCGATCCGCGGGTGGCGGACAAGATGATTCCGTACCTGACGCAGCACTTCGGGAATCCGGCATCGCGTTCGCATGCGTTCGGCTGGCAGACGGAAGCCGCGGTGGAGGAAGCGCGCAAGGAAGTCGCGGCGCTCGTCAACTGCGATCCGAAGGAACTGGTGTGGACGTCGGGCGCCACCGAGGCGATCAACCTCGCTCTCAAAGGAGCCGCTCATTTCTACAAGGACAAGGGCCGGCACCTCGTCACGGTGAAAACCGAGCACAAGGCCACGCTCGACACGATGCGCGAGCTCGAGCGCGAAGGCTTCGAAGTGACGTATCTCGACGTCGCGCCGGACGGCCTGCTCGACCTCGGGCGTTTCCAGGCGGCGCTGCGGCCGGACACGACCGTCGTTTCCGTCATGTACGTGAACAACGAGATCGGCGTGATCCAGGACATCGCCGCCATCGGCGAGATCTGCCGCGCCCGCAAGATCGTGTTTCACGTCGACAGCGCGCAGGCAACGGGCAAGCTGCCGATCGACCTCGGGAGCCTCAAGGTCGACCTGATGTCGTTCTCGGCGCACAAGACGTACGGACCGAAGGGTATCGGTGCGCTGTTCGTGCGACGCAAGCCGCGCGTTCGCATCGAAGCGCAGATGCACGGCGGCGGTCACGAACGCGGGATGCGGTCGGGAACCCTGGCGACGCACCAGATCGTCGGCATGGGCGAGGCGTTCCGGCTCGCCCGGGTCGAGATGGACGCCGACAACGACCGGATCCGCAAGCTGCGCGATCGTCTGTGGGCGGGACTGTCGACGATCGACGAGGTCTACGTGAACGGCGACATGGAGCGCCGCGTTCCGCACAACCTGAACGTCAGCTTCAATTTCGTCGAGGGCGAAAGCCTGATCATGGCGATCAAGGATGTTGCGGTGTCATCGGGTTCCGCGTGCACGTCGGCGTCGCTCGAGCCGTCGTACGTCCTGCGCGCGCTCGGTCGCAGCGACGAGCTCGCGCACAGCTCGATCCGTTTCACCGTCGGTCGCTTCACGACGGAGGAGGAGATCGACTACACGGTCGACCTCGTACAGCGCAAGATCGCCAAGCTGCGGGAGCTGTCGCCCCTGTGGGAAATGCATCAGGAAGGCATCGACCTCGAGACGGTGCAATGGGCGACGCATTGACCTCTCGCGTAAAGTTTCGCTCGCTGCGCTTGCACGATACTTTGCGCGAGTGATTCAAGCGGGAAATGTTCTGGGCGGCCCTTCGCTTTTCGCGGAGTTGACCGCACGTAGGAACCGGTAGCGACCGCGCGACGGTTCAGCAGTTTAGGAGGTTCAAATGGCTTACAGCGACAAGGTTCTCGATCACTACGAAAATCCGCGCAACGTCGGCTCGTTCAACAAAAGCGAGGCGGGCGTTGGAACGGGCATGGTCGGCGCGCCCGCTTGCGGTGACGTGATGAAGCTGCAGATCAAGGTTGGCGCGGACGGACTGATCGAAGACGCCAAGTTCAAGACGTATGGTTGCGGTTCGGCCATCGCGTCTTCCTCGCTCGTCACCGAATGGGTGAAGGGCAAGACGCTCGACCAGGCGATGTCGATTCGCAACACGCAGATCGCCGAAGAGCTGGCGCTGCCGCCGGTGAAGATCCACTGCTCGATCCTCGCCGAGGACGCGATCAAGGCGGCCGTGGCCGATTACAAGGCCAAGCACGCGCCGCGACCCGCCGCGGTCGAGCACCCCGCAGCCGGCGCGCCGGCGTTGAACGCCGCCGACTGAACGGATCGACGAGCAAGAGAACGATGGCGATCACACTCACGGAGAACGCGGCGCGGCACGTCGCCGCGCATCTTGCCAAGAGAGGCAAGGGGATCGGGCTTCGCCTCGGTGTCCGGACGTCGGGCTGCTCGGGACTCGCGTACAAGCTCGAGTACGCCGATGACGTTCGCCCCGAGGACGCGGAGTTCGAAAGCCACGGCGTGCGCGTCGTGGTGGACCCGAAAAGCCTTCCGTACCTCGATGGCACCGAGCTCGATTTCGCCCGCGAAGGATTGAACGAAGGATTCAAGTTCAACAACCCGAACGTGCAGGAGTCATGCGGCTGCGGTGAATCGTTCAACGTTTGACGGGTTGCGCATCTCCCCGGCAGGCGTTCCGACACCCGCCGCTTGAGCGCCGGCCGCGCACTCGATCCTGCGTGCGCCCCGTTCTTCCCCGTTTAAGTTGGCTTGAAG
>Ga0105248_10002424_pt1 | contig 20690 bp, 12 predicted proteins | sample KBSS34metaG_FD_81524 | JGI IMG/M metagenome (GOLD analysis project Ga0105248, IMG submission 81524) | Switchgrass rhizosphere microbial communities from Kellogg Biological Station, Michigan, USA - KBS S3-4 metaG | ecosystem: Host-associated > Plants > Roots > Rhizosphere > Soil | place...
CCCGACCGTCAGCCGGCCGGCGGGCAGCGCGGGTCCAGGCTGCGCGGGTCCGGGCTGTGTGGGTCCGGGCTGGCCTCCGGGCCTGGACCCACCCGCCGCGGCGACGTCGACCCTGTCGCCATCGCCGGTCAGCATCACGCCGGCGACCGAACCACCGATCACGAGGGCACCGATGCCGATGGCGAGTGCGAGCAGCTTCCGCTGACGCGGCAGCCCCAGCGGGACGCGGAACCGCCGGCGATCACCCCACAGGCCGTCCAGCGACCACCGGGGCAGCCCGGGGCGCGGCGGCCAGCCATGGGGCCACCGCCGCCGGCCCGGCCCGGCTCGGCGCCGCTGCCGCCGGGCCGACGGACTCGCCAGCTCGCGGGCGATCTCGTCCGGGTCCGGCGGCGGCGGAGTTCGATGGCTCACTCGGCTGAGCGCGCCGAGCCGACCCGTCCCGCCCAGCAGGACCGCGCGCAACGGACCGCAGATGCCGCATTCGTCAACGTGCTCACAGACCGCTCGGCGATGACCCGCACGGACGCCCTTGTCGGTGAGATACCGGGCCCGCAGGCGGACCATCTCCGGGCACGCCGGATTGGACTGCCGGAGCAGCACCAGTGCGCCGACCATACTGTTCGCGCGGTCGAGGAACGAATCCAGTCGTTGCCGCTCGTCGCCAGCTCCAGAAATTCCGAGAATATGATCCAGGGGCCGGCCGGACATATTGCGGGCGAACGTGATGTCGATGATGCCGCGGTCGGCGGGATCGAGCCAGTTCAGAACCTCGCAGACCTCCTGGGACAGGTCCGGGTGCGAGGGCGGCACGGCCGGGGAGGTGGGTGCGCCCACCAGCTGCTCGGCGTGCACCTGAGCCGGGATGTGGCTGCGCAGCAGGACCCAGCGGGCGACGGCGTAGATCCATGCCTCGAGCTCGGCCGGATCACTCAGGTCCGGCGGCGTGTGCCGCACGGTCTCCCGGACCACCGCGGCCATCGCCCCGGCCCGCCGGCCTGCCGGCACCATCGCCGAGATATGACCCCACAGCCCCGGAAGACCTTCCAGGATGGCATGGGAGACGGCGACGGGATCACCGGAAAGCGCCCCGCGGAGTAGTTCGCCCCGACGCCCGTCGGCCATGTCGGTCATGGCGTGCAGCCTATGGGAAAAATGGCCGGCGTTCGTCCGCGAATCCCGGAGAATGGCGGGATCCGCGGGATCCGCGGGATCCGCGGGCCGTGGTCTGCAGGATATCCGGCGTTCGGCATGTTTGCCTCGGATGCCGGAGTTTTGGTGATGCGCTAGGTCGCGGGCGGTCGCGGGGAATCGGCCAGCTCGGCGCGCATTGCGACGGCGGACGGGTGGGCGGGCCCGAAGAGCCGTTCGGCGAGGTGGGCGCCCCGGGCCAGCCAGAACTCGGCATCGGAGCGCGCGCCGCGAGCCGCGTGCAGCCGCGCCAGGTCGGCCATGCGCTCGATGACCGACGGGTCGACGGCGCCGCGGCGCGACTCTCCGCCGTCCTTCCCGTTCTCGCCGTCCTCCCGGGGCTCCCTCCTGGACTCCCAGACCTCGCCGAGGCTGATCGCGACGGCGTCCGTCAGGGCGGCCTGAGCCTCGTCTGGATGGCCGAGGGCGGCGAGGGCCCGGCCGCGGCCGGCGAGCGGGGCGGCTGTCTCGGGTGCGAGCGGTCCCCGCACGGCGCGCATGTCGGCGAGGGCCTCGTCGAAATGGAGCAGCGCCTGCGCCGCCCGACCCAGATCCAGGCACGCCCGGCCCAGCAGGCACAGGTCCTCGGCGACGACCCGGTGCGGCTGACCGTCCGGGCTGTACACCTCCCGGTCCCGCCGGACCACCTCGGCGAGCAGCGGCTCGGCGTCGGTGACCATCCCGAGCGCGAGCTGGGCCGACGCGACGGCACGCAGCCGCAGGACGATCTCCGCTTCCTGCGGGGTGGGCAGGCTCAGCGTGATCGCCAGCGCGCGGACGTGGAGGGGGAGCGCGCCGGCCGCGTCCCCGGAGAGCTGCCGGACGGTGGCAACACGGTCCAGCAGCACTGCCACCTCGGCCGGTTCGGCCTGGTCGATGCCCGGCCGGCCGAGCAATGCCAGCGCATGCGCCAGCAGGTCGTTCCAGGCCGGCCAGTCGCCCGCCCGGGCGCCCGGTTCCGCCTGCGGGCGCAGCGCCTCGCCGTGCAGCAGGGTCACGGCCGCACGGACCTGTACGGCCCGCTGCTCCCGCGTCATCGAGTGGCGGATCGCGGCCTGGACCAGCGGATGGCACGCGAGGGCGCCGTCCGACCGGCGGCTGGCCAGACCCGCCTGCAGGAGGTGATCCGCCAGGTCGCGGGCGCTGTACCGGTCCTGGACGGCGCCGGCCACCGGCCCAGGCAAGTTCGCCCGGCCGCGGACGACGACCCCGAGCCGCAGCGGCTGCGGGGCCAGGACCGAGCACAGTCGTGCCAGCCCGCCCGCCGCCGGAACGACGCGGTCGAGGTCAGCCACCGCCTGCGCGACGACCGCGGTGAACGCGGCAGGGTAGGCGTCGGCGCGCCCGCGACGCAGCGTGCCCAGCGGGCGTTCCCGGATCCGGACGAGAAACTCCCCGGGACTGTGGCCGGAGCCCGCCAGCGCACCGGAACCCTGGCTGAGGGCCAGCGGCAGGTCGGCGAGCGCCTCGGCGAGCTCATCGGCCTCCCTCTCGGGCAGGTCGGGATGTCGACGGCGCAGCAGGCTGACCGACTCGTCGCGGAGCATCGGCCCGAGGAACGACACCGTTGCTCCGAGCGACTCCCAGCCGTGGCCTCGGCTCGTGAGCAGAACATGCTGATCGACGCCGGGCCGTGGACCCGTGGCGGTCTCGCCCGGCACGGCGAGCCAGGGCACGGCGAGCCAGGGCACGAGGAGGCGGGCGACGGAGTCGGCGCCGGCCATGCCGTGATCGGTGCCGGCGTCGTCCGCCTCCGCGTCATCGTCGTCGGCCTCCGCGTCATCGTCGTCCGTGTCATCGTCGTCCGCGTCACCGTCATCGCGGTCGTCCGGGCTGGGGCGTGGTTCGCGGGCGGGGGCCGGGGCGTCGTCGAGGATCAGCAGCCAGCGGTCGCGGTGTGCCAGCGCGGCACGGACCGCGGCGACCGCTGTCGCGATGTCCGCGCCCGCCACGGGCAGGCCGAGCGGCGCGGCCAGCTCGGCGAACCGCAGGGCGGCCTCCTCGGGGTGCCGGGCCGGTATCCACCAGATGAGGTCGTAGTCGCGGGCATGCCGGGTCGCGAAGGCGACCGCCAGCTGCGTCTTGCCGGTACCTCCCGGGCCGACGACGGCGTGCAGCCGGGATCCGGCGCCGGGTTGCAGCTGGTTCCGGATCTCCAGCAGGGGCGCGGGCCTGTCGACGAAGGAGGCGCTGCCGGGCGGGATGCTGGTCAGGGCGGGCAGGTCCGCCGGATACGCCGGCCGATCGCCGCGCGCGGCCCGTCCGGCCACCGTGGCCGGGCCTGCCGCGCCGGGATCACGCGGGCCGGGATCACGCGGGCCGGGGAAGTGGACCTGCGCCGAGGGACGGGCGTTCCCCCGGATCGCGTCCTGGACGCCGCCCACCAGCTTGGCCGTCGCAGCTTCGCCGGACAGGCCCACGAGGTCGATCGGCGCGATCGAGTTCAGCAGGTCACTCGTGCCGCACGGCCCGATCCGCACGGGAATCAACCGGCGGGCCTCGCCCAGTGGATCGGCCTTCCAGAGCGCCGTCCACACCGCGGACATCGTCGGGTCCCGCACGCTCGCCGGGCTGAACACGCCAACGACCCGGTCGACCGCCGTGAGGAACCGGTCGACGGCGGCGGGAGCACTGCTGCCCGGGACGATGTCCCAGGGGTCCACGTAGACCGAGTAGCCGCGATCCTCCAGTGTCCAGGCGATCCACTCCGCCCAGGCCCGGTCGGTCGCCAGCCCCGCCTGCCCGGCGCCGGCACCAGCGGCGCCGGCCGCACCCGTGGCACTCTCCGCGTAGAGGACGTAGAAGTCGCGCCGGAGCGGCTGTCCCCTCACGGCCGCGGCCACTCCAAGATCCTCGCACGGGATGCGGCGAACGGCGAGAGCGCGGCAGGGGCGTGTTCGTCCGGCAATGCGCGCGCGGCGTCATGGCAGGCGCCCGAACGGGCCGCTCGGCATCATTCCCAGCGCCGCGGCGAATGTCATTGTGACGGCTGCCCCGCCGCGTTCCTGAGGTGCTTTACGGAGCTCCCTGCGTGCGATTTGTTTCGGGCCTTCAAGAAGGGCGTGACGCGAGTGTGCCGCCGGTGTGCCGCGGCTGTTCCGAGCCAAAAGATGCTGTCTACCAGCATATTTTGTCACCCTGGTGTGGCGGTTGGGTGGCGGAGGCCTCGCCGCCGGCCGTGGGGTCAGTGCTCGGACTGTCGGATTCCAGGTGTCGTGTGCGCGCCTTTTGGTGGCTGTCCGCGGACCCTGGCGATAGGGTGTTTCCGTGTCCCCATGGAGCCTGCCATGAGGTGGGTTTCCCGCCTGTTTCCTTTCCCTGTCGTGACCAAGGGGAGTCAGTGAACGGTTCGTCGCCTCGCGTCTCAGCCGGCCTTCGTGACGCGGGTGTCCAGGTCCTTCTCGTCGGTGGCGCCTCCGGCCGAGCGGGAGATCCCGTTTCGGCTGTTGCCGAACGCAGCATCGCGACCCTCGCGGGCGAGTTCACCCGCCGGTGCGGCCTGCCGACCGGGGCGCTGACCACGCTGGTCGGCCCGACCGACCTGGTCGAGGTCCGCCGCGCGGTGGCACAGGTCGCGGAGCGGGCGCACACGGCCCTGCTGGTCTATCTGGTCGGCACGGTCGGTGCGGTGGACGCGGTCGGTGCGGTGGACGCGGTCGGTGCCGGCGGGGGCAGTGGGGTGCCGGCGGGACTCCCATCGGCCGGCGCCGGGCCGGTGCCTGCGCTGCTCGCGGCCCTGGCGGACGCGGGGGTCGCGCGTGGCCTGCTGGTGGTCGACACGTTCGCGCGCGCCCCGAAGAGCCTGCCGCTGGGCTGGGACGCAGGCAACGGCAACGGCGACGGCACCGGAACTGGTCAGGTCGAGGTGCTGGTGTCCCAGGCCGCCGGCGCGGACGGGTTCACGGCGTCCGCGCTGGGGCCACTCACCACCGAGTTCGGGCATCTGCTCGCCAACGGCGACCCGGCTGGCGGCGGCTATCTGACGCTTGGCGGGATCAACCGGCGGCTCGCGCAGACGCTGGCGGAACGCGGCCAGACGAGTGCCACCCTGGTGCCGGCGGCCTGGTCGGACACCTTTCCCATGGCCCGTAACGCGGCGCACACCCCGCCGCTGCTCGTCCAGGAAGCGCCGGGAACGCGGATCCTCCCCGGGCCCGAGCTCCCGTCCACCGCCGAGGGACAGGCGGTCCCGGCGACCCCGGCGGTCCCAGCGGGGGGCCTGGCGGGCCCGGGCACCAGCACGGCGATCCTGACGGCCCAGGACACCGAGCGGGTCTGCCCGTACCCGGGGCTGGCCTCGTTCGACGCCTCCTCCCAGCAGTGGTTCCACGGGCGGAAGCGCGCCACCCAGGACCTGGTGGGCCGGCTCGCGACGAGGCTCGCGGGCGCGGGGCCGCTGATGCTGGTCGCCGCGTCCGGGGCTGGGAAGTCGTCGTTGCTGCGGGCGGGGCTGCTGCCCGCGCTGGCCCGCGGCGGGCTGCCCGGATCCGCGTTCTGGCCGCAGGTCGTGGTCACGCCGACGGACCGGCCGATCCGCGAACTGGCCAGACGGACCGCGCGGGTGCTCGGCCTTCCGGCGGCGACGAGCGTGCTGCTCGAGGGCGCGGTGGCCGACCCGTACCGCCTGACCGGGATGCTCGCAGAACTGCTCGACCAGACCCCGGGCGGACGGGCGAACGGCCGCCGGCTGGTGATCGCCGTCGACCAGTTCGAGGAGACGTTCACGCTCTGCGCCGACGAGGCGGAACGGGACGCGTTCATCCGCGGCCTGTGTGCGGTGGCCCGCGGCTCGGGGCACGGCACCCCGCCGGCGGTCGTCGTCCTGGCCGTCCGCGCGGACTTCTTCGCCTCCTGCGCGGCCCATCCGGACCTGGTCGACGCGTTGCAGTCCGGGCAGTTCGTCGTCGCTCCGATGACCGCGGCGGAGGTGCGGGAGGCGATCGTCGCGCCCGCCCGGGCGGCCGGCCAGCGGCTCGAGCCCGGCCTCGTCGAGGTGATGCTGCGCGACCTGGGCACGGGGGCGGGGCACAGCGACGTCATCGCCGATCCGGGCTCCCTGCCGCTGCTGGCCCACGCCCTGCGGGCGACCTGGCTCGCCCGCGAGGACGACACCCTGACCGTCGCCTCCTACCAGCAGATCGGCGGGCTGACCGGCGCCATCGCCCAGACCGCCGAGGCGATGTACGCGGCGCTGGACGCGGACGGCCAGCGGCTCGTCTGGCCGCTGCTGATGCGGATGGTCCGGGTCGGCGAGGGAGGCGACGACACCCGCCGCCGGGTGTCGCGGCGCGAGTTGCTCGCCCAGATCGCGGACTCGGCCGCCACGGGGGTGCTCGACGCGCTGGTGCGGACCCGGCTCGTCGAGGTGGATGCGGACACCGCGCAGATCGCCCATGAGGCGTTGCTGCGCTCCTGGCCGCGGCTGCGGGAGTGGATCGACCTGGACCGGGCGGGCGCGCTCGCCTGGCAGCAGCTCACCGAGGCGTCGGAGACCTGGGAGCGCAGCGGGCGCGACCCGTCCTACCTGATCTCCGGCACCCGGCTGGCCACGGCCCGGGACTGGGTGGAGGCCGGCGATCGCCGCGCGGGCCTCGGCGACTCCGCCCGCGACTTCTACGACGCGAGCCTCGGTCGCGAACAGGACGAGCTGCGTTCCGCGGCGGGCCGCACCCGGCGGCTGCAGGTCCTCGCCGCCGTGCTGACGGTGCTCGCGCTGCTCGCGGTCGGCTCGACCGCCTACGCCTACGACCAGCGCTCGTCCGCCGACGCGTCGCGTGACCGGGCGCTGTCCCAGTCGATCGCGGCCCGCGCGGACCGGCTGCGGCCCCTCGACCCGAGCCTCGCCGCGCAGCTGAGCCTGGTCGCCCACACCGTCGCCGACAGCCCGGAGGCGCGCACGGCGGTACTGGCCTCGGACACCGTGACCCGGCACATCGGCGCCCACACGCTGCCCATCGGCGCGGTGGCCTACAGCCACGACGGGAAGCTGATCGCCACCGGCAGCGACGACCATTCGGTGGCGCTGTGGGACGGCGCCGACAAGAACCGCCAGGGTCCCCTCGGCCGGCTGCCGGACGCGGCCCACGGCGGGCATGCGTTCGCGGTGAAGTCGGTGGCGTTCAGCCCGACGTCCCCGGTGCTCGCCACCGGCGGCTCGGACGGCGTGATCACGCTGTGGGACGTGACCCGGCCGGCCACCCCGCGGCCGCTCGCCACCCTGCCCAGGACCGCCGACCACCGGGAGGTGTACGCCCTCGCGTTCAGCCCGGACGGCACGACGCTTGCCACCGGCGGCTACGGGACGACGGTCGCGCTGTGGGACGTCACCCACCCCGCCGCGCCGGTGCGGACGGGGACGCTCACCGGGCACACGGACGTGGTGCGGGCGGTGGCGTTCACCCCCGACGGCCGGCATGCGGTCACCGCGGCGGCGGACGGGCACGCGGCGATCTGGGATGTGGCCAACTCGTCGGCGCCGCGCCAGCTCTCCCCGCTCGTCGATCCGAACGCCCCCGCCGGCGCGAACCTGCCAGCGATCCTCGCCGCCGCCGTCAGCCCGGATGGCCGCAGCGTCGTGACGGGATCGGAGGCAGGCGTCATCAGCCACTTCGACATCTCCCGGCCGGATGCGCCGGTACCGACGACGACGGACGTGCGGACCGGCGTCACCGTCACCGGGCTCGCCTACGCCGACGGGACCGACCTCATCGCCACCACGCAGAGCGACTCGGCGTTCGTCGTCGACCCGGCCCGCTCGTCGTCGGTGCTGACGTCCGTCACCGTCGGGTGGAACACCTGGTCGGTGGCGGTCAGCCCCACGGACAGGACCATCGCGATCGGCGCCGAGGACGGGGTGCTGCGCCAGACGCCGTGGCCCGGGCTGATCGCCAGCCCCACCGGCTCCCTGCAGGCCGGCGCCACCTTCGCGCACAGCCGGGTGCTGGCCACCGGCGACGACGCGGGCCAGCTCGCGCTGTGGCGGCTCAGCGGCGAGGACACGGTGACCCAGCTGTCCGCCGTGCAGGCGCACGACGGCAGTTACAGCGGCCTGTACTGGCTCGCGGTCCGACCGGACGACAAGGTGCTGGCGTCATCCGGCGACGGCGGCATCAGGTTCTGGGACGTCTCCGACCTCGCCCACCCGCGGCAGGTCGGCAGCATCATCGAGACCGACACGCTGGGGCGCACCATCGAGTTCAGCCCGGACGGCCGGCTGCTCGCGGTCGGCAGCGGCCACGACATCGCCGTGTGGGACGTCTCCGACCCGGTGCATCCGGTGTCGCTGGCCCACGACGACACCGGTCACCGCGCCGACGCCCTCATCGAGCGGCTCGTCTTCTCGCCCGACGGCGCGCTGCTGGCCAGCGCCGGCTCCGACCGGCAGATCGTGCTGTGGGACCTGCGCCAGCGTGGCCGGCTCACCAGCGTCGGGCGCCTGGGCGGGTTCACCGGAAAGATCAACGACATCGGCTTCGCGCCGCGGGGCCGCACCCTGGCCGCGGGTGGTGACGGCCGGATCGTCTACCTCTACGACGTCACCAACCCGGTCCGGCCCGCCGAGATCGGGCGCCTCGCCCCGCACAACGGCGCGATCCTCAAACTGCGGTTCAGCTCCGACGGCCGCACCCTGGCCACCGGCGGCGCCGAGATCCGGCTCTGGGACGTCAGCAACCTGCGCGCGCCGAAGCCCCGCGGTGACTTCCTGACCGGTTCCGACACCTGGGACCTGCTGTTCACTGCCGACAACGCCGACCTGATCCCGGTCCTGCACGCACCGGCGATCGGCGTGCTCGACCTCGACGTCGCCGAGCAGGCGGGCCGGATCTGCGCCGCGGCCGGGGACCCGATCACCCGGGAGGAATGGCGGCGCTACCTGCCCGACCTGGCCTTTCGGCCGCCCTGCACGGCCGGGAGGACACGATGACGCTGGACTTCTCCCGCATCGAGGCCGCGCTGCCCGACTACCAGGTCCAGGGCATCATCGGGCACGGCGGGTTCGGGCTCGTGCTCGCCGGCCAGCATCGCTACCTCGAGGAACGCCAGGTCGCGATCAAGATGCTGGTCGGCGAGTCGGACAACGCCGAGGGCCAGAGCCGCTTCCGCGACGAGGCCCGGCTGCTCGAGCGGCTCGCCCATCCGCACATCGTCCGGATCTTCAACTACACCGAGCAGAACGGCCTGCACCTGCTGGTGATGGAGCGCCTCGGGGAGACGTTGCGCGCGCGGGCCCGGGCCGGCCTGTCCGTCGACATGGTCGTCGCCGTCGGCCTCGCGGTCGCCGCGGCGCTCGAGCGCGCCCATGACGAGTCCGTCTTCCACCGCGACATCAAGCCCGACAACATGCTGTTCGCCGCCGACGGCCAGCTCAAGGTGACCGACTTCGGCATCGCCAAGATCCTGGAGATGTCCGCGGCCACCACCGCCACCATGATCGGCACACCCCGGTACATGGCGCCCGAGCAGATCACCCAGACCGGCCTCGGCCCCGGCTCGGACCTGTACGCACTCGGCATCGTCCTGTTCGAGCTGCTCACCGGCGCCACCCCGTTCCCCCGCGAGGCCGGCTCGCTGGAGATCGTCGAACGCCAGCTGCGCGCCGACCCGCCGCCCCTGCCCTCCGCGCCACCCGGCATCGCCGCCGCCGTCCGGCACACCCTGGCGGCGGACATCCGCGCACGTCCCCCGTCCGCCCGCGCCTTCGCGGTGGAACTCGCCCGCGCCGCGGCCGACGCCTGGGGCCCCGGCTGGCTGGACCGCTGCCCGATGCCCGTCCACCTCAGCCAGGAGGTCCGCGACGCCGCCCACACCGGCACCCCGCCCGCGGCCCGCGGCCCCCGGCACCCCGCCGCCTCCACGGATCCGGGCACCAGCGAGGCCGCGACGCCGTGGCCCGGTCAACCATCAACGCCGTGGCCCGGTCAACCGCCAACGCCGTGGCCTGGTGGACCGTCGACCCCTGGAACGGCGGGACGATCCACGCCGTGGCCAGGGGGAAGCGGGACGCCGGCGCCAGGCGGATTCGGGCCCGTGACGCCGGGCGGGCAGCCGCCGTCGCCACCGAGTGGCCCGACGCCACCAGCACCAGGCGCCCAGGCGGCACGGGGTGGCCAGGCAGCGGGCGGCCCAGGGCCGGTTCCGGCGGGCGCGCGGACGCCGCAGCCCGGCCGGGTCACGCCGCGGCGGGCACTGTTCGGGCTCGGCCGGTCGCGGCGAACCATACCCGGACCGGTCGGGCAGCCGCTGACAGTGGCCCATCCCTTCGACCTGGCGCTTGCCACCGACGGCACGCTGTTCGTCTCCCAGCCGCTGCACCACCAGGTCGGCGTGATGTCCCGGCAGGGCGCGGCGGCTGTGGCCGTGTACGCGGGCAACGGGCGGGCGGGCTTCGCGGGCGACGGCGGCCCGGCGAGCGGCGCCGAGCTGAACTCGCCCTACGGCATCGCGGTCGATCCGCTCGGCACGCTGTACATCGCCGACCATTTCAACAACCGCATCCGGCGGATCAGCCCCGGCGGGGTGATGACCACCTGGGCCGGGTCGGGTGCCGCCGGGCCCGCGCTCGCGCCGGGCGTGCGAGTCGCGGCCGCCCAGCTGGCGCTCAACCGTCCCCGCTCCCTCGCCGTCGCCCCCGACGGCGTGCTGTATGTCGCGAGCACCGACAACCACCAGATCATCCGAGTGGATCCGGACGGCGTCGCCGAGCTGGTCGCCGGCTGCGGCGAGTCCGGCTTCGCGGGGGACGGCGACGCGGCCGTGCGCGCCCGGCTGTCCGGACCGTATGACGTCGCACTCGGGGGCGGTGGGCTCGTCATCGCCGACACCAACAACGAGCGCCTCCGGTTCGTCGACGCGGCCGGGCGGATCTCGACCCTCGCCGGCTCGGCCACCGGCAGCCGCAGCGGCCCGTCGGCGTACGGTGGCGCCTCGGCGTTCGGCGGCTCGCCGGGACCGGGACCAGGGCTGGGAACGGGCCTGGGCGCGCCCTGGGCCGACCAGCTGGACATCGGCCGGCCGTCAGCCGTGGAGGTCGGCCCGCGCGGCCCGGTGGTCGCCGACCCGCACCGCCACCGGATCCTCGAGATCACCTGGGACGGGCTCGTGCGGGTGCTCGCCGGTGCCGGCCGCTCCGCCGCGTCCGTCGACGGCACCACGGCGGTCACCGCCGGCCTCGACGGCCCTCGTGGCCTCGCGATCGGCCCGGACGGCTCTGTGCACATCGCCGAGACCGGCCGCCACCGCATCCGCATCGTGACCCCCGACGGCACCCTCACCACCCTCACCGTCTGACCGCCCGCCGGACGCATGGGGGTCGTCCTCGCACCTGGGGGTGGTGGCAGGCCTCCCCGGCAGGACGTACAGTTTTCTGTACGGAGCTGGGAGGTTCGATGAGGACGATGACGTACTCGGAGTCGCGAGCGCACTACGCCGAGACCCTTGACCGGGTGGTGCAGGACAGAGAGGAAGTCGTCATCACGCGGGCTGGTCACGAGCCCGTCGTGATCGTGTCCCTGGAGGACTACCAGTCCCTCAAGGCGACGGCCTACCTGCTCCGCAGTCCGGAGAACGCACGTCGTCTGCTGACCGCCATCGATCGGCTCGAAGGCGGCGGCGGAACGGTGCGGGACCTCGTCGAGTGAAGCTCGTCTGGGATGACAACGCCTGGGATGACCACGTGTGGTGGCAGGGCCAGGACCGTAAGATCCTCTGCCGTATCAACGCCCTGATCCAGGACGTCATGCGCAATGGCAACGAGGGCATCGGCAAGCCGGAACCCCTGAAGCACGGGTTCCAGGGTTACTGGTCGCGACGCATCAATGACGAGCACCGCCTCGTCTACAAGGTCAGCGGCGACGAGATCCGCATCGCCCAGTGTCGATACCACTATGGCCGCTAGCGCCGTCCAGGCGGGATGGGCAGGGTGCCGAGGGAAAGGCACGCTCGGGGGGCCGAAAACCGTCACTATGCTTCGGCACGATGACGCTGCGACGACACCGTCCGCCTCCCCGTGAAGGAGCGGTAGTGAGCGCCGCCGCGCCGCCGAGGGTGACGCCGGAGGCCCTCCGTCAACTGGTAGCCGACCACCTGCACCGCTCTGGGACGGCGCAGCCGGCGTCGCCGGTCGTGGTGGCGTCCGGGAACTGTGCGACGCCGACGATCGCGCTGCGGGCGGTCGACGAGGTGGTCGAGTACTACCGGCTGTTCCTCCTGAACGCGCACGGCGAGGTGCCACGGCGCCCCGGCGTCGTCCCGACGACGCCGTTCGTGGGGCCGGCGGTGCGGGACGATCCGGCGCTGCGCTACCTGCCGTGCCGGCTCAGCGTGGTGCCGAGGCTGTTCGCCGGGCCCTGCCGGCCGGACGTCGTCGTCCTGCACACCAGCGTGCCTGTCGACGGCCGGGTCTCGCTGGGGACGGAGGTCAACATCCTGCCGGCCGCGGTCGAGGCGGCCCGGGCGAGGGGCGGCCTCGTCATCGCCCAGCTGAACCGGCGTATGCCCTACACCTACGGCGACGCCGAACTGCCCGTGGAGGCGATCGACGTGGCACTCGACGTCGACGTCGAGCTGCCCAGCCCGCTCCCGAGACCGGTGGACGAGACCCGCGCGACGATCGGGGAACGGGTCGCCGCGCTCGTCGGAGACGGCGCGACGCTGCAGCTCGGGATCGGCGCCGTCCCCGACGCCACCCTCGCGGCCCTGCTCACCCGCCGCGGCCTGCGGATCTGGACGGAGACGTTCTCCGACGGCGTCCTCGACCTCGACCGCGCCGGCGCCCTCGACCCGGACGCCGCCCTGACGACGAGCTTCGTCCTCGGCTCGGCGGAGCTGTACCGCTGGATCGACCGCAACCCGCGGGTGCGCGTCCTGCGGACCGAGACCGTCAACGATCCGGCGCGGATCGCCCGCCAGCCGGCGATGACGTCCATCAACACGGCGCTGCAGGTGGACCTGCGCGCCCAGACCAACGCCGCCCACGTGCGCGGGCGGATCTACTCCGGCTTCGGGGGCCAGCCCGACTTCGTCACCGGCGCCCTGCACGCCCCCGACGGCCACGCGATCATCGCCCTGCCCAGTTGGCACCCGAAGTCGGACACCTCGACGATCGTGCCCGCGCTTACCGAGCCGACGACGAGCTTCCAGCACAGCTACGTCGTCAGCGAGCACGGGACCGCCTCCCTGTGGGGGCGCAGCCAGCGCGAACAGGCCGAGCGCCTCGTTCACGCCGTCGCCGACCCCCGCGCCCGCGACCAGCTGGCCGCCCATCTCACCGGCTGAGGGCGACCAGCCCGGGGGATGGGCCGAAGGTCCTGGCGGGCCCGGTCGATCGGACCCGAAGGGAGTAGCCTGCGGACGGAGGAACCCTGCCGGCCCGGCGGAAGACTGTGGATGTGCCCGAAGGGGCGACACACGTCCGAGCGGTGGGCCAGACGCGGTGGGCCGTGAGCGCGGCCTGGCGCAACAGGGACGGGAGCAACGATGACCACGGGAACCACGACTCTGTCGATCGAGCAGGCCTGGGCGGCGGTGGAGGCCGCGGTCCTCGCGCCCTCGATCCACAACTCGCAGCCGTGGCACTGGCGGCTGCGCGACGACACTCTGGAACTGACGGCCGACCTCACCCGAGCCGTCCCGGTCGCCGATCCGGACCACCGGCAGCTGCTGATGAGCTGCGGTGCCGCCCTCGTGCACGCGTGGCTGTCGCTGCGCGCCGCCGGCATCGAGGCGCAGGTCGACGAGCTGCCCGACGGCGATGACATCAGCACCGGGCGCCTCGCCACGCTGCGGGCCGTCGGCAGCTGCGCGCCGTCACAGGGCGACGCGGCTCTTGTAGCCGCGATCCGCCACCGGCACACCGACCGGCGGCCGTTCGACCCGGCCGAGCTGCCCGCCGAGGTGGTCCACGCGCTGCGGCGGGCCGCCGAGCAGGAAGGCTGCTGGCTGGTGGCGCTGGAGCGGCCCGGCGCCCGCGTGGAGATGTCGGTGCTGCTCGCCCGTGCGGACTGGATCGAGACCCACGACCCGGACTACCGGGCGGAGATGCGGCAGTGGAGCCGCACCGACCCGCAGGCCGCGGACGGCATCCCCCGGTCCGTGGTCGTCGACCACGACGTGGCCCGCCAGTCGGAGTTCCCGCTGCGTGACTTCGACGTGGTCGGCGAGGCCGGGCAGCGTCTCGGCGAACTGGCCGTCGAGCATCCCGGTGTGCTCATCATCGGTACCGACGGTGACACGGTGACGGACCGCCTGCGGGCCGGGCGCGCGCTGGGACGGGTGCTGCTGGTCGCGACCGCAGCCGGCCTCGCGTGCTCCCCGCTGGGCCAGGCGATCGACGTCCAGGCGACCCGCGGCCTGGTCCGGGAGGTGACCGGCGGCGGCGGTGAGGCCCAGATGATCCTCCGCGTCGGCTACCCGGACCAGACCGCCCCCGCACAGCCCCCGACCCCGCGCCGCCCCGTTGCCGACGTCCTCGACCTCGACCTCGACGGCGACCCCGACGGCGACCCCGACGGCGGCGGAGATGGCGGCAGCGGCGGTGAGAGCGAAGGCCCCGGCACGAGGTAGCCCGGCGCCGAAGATCGCCGATCCGGCAGGGACTTCCTCAGACGCTCCGCGTCCGTCAGCGCTTGCGGCCGAGGCCGCAGAACTGCTGGACGTCGGCCGGGGTGGCGAGGTCTGCGGCCGTGGGGCGCCAGCGGGAGCAGGAGACCACTCCAGGTTCGAGTAGCTCCACACCCTGGAAGAACCGGCTGATCTGTTTCGCGTCGCGGAAGGTGATGGGCGGGGTGGCGTTCTCGTTCCAGAACTGGCGGACGCGCTCGGCGTCCTCGGGGAAGACCTCGTTGCTGGCGTGGGCGATGGCCAGGTAGCTGCCCGCGGGCACCGCCTCTAGCAGTCGGCGGACGATGTCGGCGGCCTCGTCCTCGTCCGGGATGAAGTTGAGGACGCCCAGCAGGGTGAGCGCGACCGGCTGGTCGAGGTCGAGGGTGCGGGCGGCCTCCTTGAGGATCGTCGCGGTGTCCCGCAGGTCGGCCTCGATGTAGTCGGTCGCACCCTGCGGCGTGCTGGTGAGCAGGGCCCGTGCGTGCACGAGCACCAGCGGATCATTGTCGACATAGACGATCCGGGCGTCGGGCGCGACGTCCTGGGCGACCTCGTGCGTGTTGCCCGCGGTGGGCAGCCCCGTCCCGATGTCGAGGAACTGGCGGATGCCGGCCGCGCCGGCGAGGTGGCCGACCACCCGTGTCAGGAAGCCGCGGTCGGCGCGGGCGGTGGGCACGATGTGCGGCAGCATCGCCTCGACCTGGTCACCGACGGCCCGGTCCGCCGCGAAGTTGTCCTTGCCGCCCAGCCAGTAGTTCCAGACCCGAGCGGTGTGTGCGACACCGGTGTCGAGCCCGTAGGCCTGCCCGGTGCCCTTCTCGGCATAGGTCTCGCCGGCTGTGGCTTCGGACATGCGCGCTCCCCATTGTGCCGTCCGTGGCTGATATGTCGCAGTTAGAGAATAGTGGATGGTCAGGTGCCGGACGAATCCCCGCCCCGGGCACGCCACCACTGCACGGCATCCTCGGCAGCGACGGTGTCGGGATGGTCGGGCCCGAACAGCCGCCGGCGGGCGGCGAGGACCTCCTGGGCGAGGGCGTGGGCGTCTTGGTAACGGCCGAGTCGCCCCCGGAACATGGCCAGGTTGTAGGCCGTCCGCAGGGTGTCGACGTCATCCGGGCCGAGGACGCGGCGCCGTCGGGTGAGGGTGTCCGCGCCGAGGTCGGGCGCCGCCTGGTGGTCGCCGAGAACGCTCAGCCGCACGGCCAGCTTGTAGGCCGTGGTGAGGGTGTCGGGATGGTCCGGGCCCAGCGTGTGCCGGCGGCGGTCCAGCGTGTCGCGGCCGAGGTCGCGGGCGGATGCGTGATCGCCCAGCGCGCTCAGCAGGATGCCGAGGTCGTTGGCCGAGTCGAGGGGGCCCGGCCCCATGTCGTCGACGTCCGTGGCGTCCTCACGGAGATCGTGGTTGTTCTCGCTGTCGGTGTCGTATTTCTGGCGACGGTGCTCGGGATCTGCTCGGTCGTGCAGTTGGCAGGCGGTCATGCTCCTGACGCGCCGAAAGCGGTGGTAGTGGCGGCCGTGGTCGCGTTCGGCGTCCATCCCCTCTCGCGGCGGTTGCGTGGTGTCGTCGACCAGATGCTGTTTGGCGACCGGCCCCGGCCCCTGGCCGCGGCGACGAGAGTCGCCGACCGCGTCGGGGACGACCCTTCTCTGGCTCTGGAGGCGATACGCGAAGCGCTCGTGCTGCCCTATGCGCACCTGACGGTCGACGGCGTCCCGGTGGCCACGACGGGCACGCACGCCGCTGGCCACTATTCCGGCGACTGGTTTACTCCGTCCGTTGCGGACAGCCGGACGGGGGCGGCGTACGATAACGCCGCTGGGAAACAGCTGGCCCGGGTGGGGGCTGCCGCGCGTCAGCGTCGCGGTCTCACGAGCTTCACGCTCAGCGCCGGGCACACCGGTGATCTCTCCTCGAGAGGCACCTCATGTCCGCTCAGAACGATTCCGCCTCGACGCCGTCCATGCCCATAGCTGTACTTGGCAGCCAATACGGCACGTGCGACGGCCATTCCGCGTTCGCCAGGGAGACCAGCCCTGGTAGCTGGCAGGTCAAGGTGCACCATCCCAGCAATCCGGCCGCGGGCCACGACGGCTGGGTGCTGCTCAGCTCCGGCTGGCCGACCCTGGCCGCCGCGGCCGCCGCGACCGGCCTGACCTGAGCCCACGACCCCGATGTCCCACCATCGCGACGACACGGCAATGACACGCAGGGCGGGCAACCGGGTCGGATCGCGCGCGGGGAGTTGCGGCTCATGCGAGCGCGACCCCGCGTAGAGGCCGACACCGACGAGCAGCTCGCACACCGGTTGCTGACCGTACCGACGCAACTGCCCATGGAGCCGACAGCGGTTGCCCCCGACGGGGATCGCCCGTTGGGCGGTCTACTGCCCGCGCGGATGTCCGACGTTCCGGGGATGCAGGTCGCCGCGCGCAGCCTCCCCGCGGCCGACGGTCGGGGGGCACTCGGCGACTTCTACGACATGTTCCCGGTGCGGTTATCCGCCGACACGGACGCCAGACCGCACGCGGACCGAGTCCAGGCGCGGTGTGCACCCACAGGGGAAGGGGAACGCTGGGATGCCGTGATCGGGGACGTCAGCGGCCACGGCCCACAGGCCGCGATGGTCGCGGCACTGGCACGCCACACGATCCGCGCCGTCGCGACGGCCGAGAAGACCCCGTCGCAGATACTCGACCGGCTCAACACCGCGCTGCTGACCCAAGACCCTGGCAACGAGCGCTTCCTCACCGCCACCTACCTCATGCTGTTCCCCCACCCAGGCGGGGTCCGCGTACTCCTCGCGTCGGCGGGACACATGCCCGCGCTGCTGCGCAGCTCCGCCGGCCCGGTGCGCCCCATCGGACACCACGGCCTGCCCCTGGGCCTCTTCGCCAACGCCGGTCTGACCAACTCCTGGGTAACCCTGCGGCCAGGAGACACGATGCTGCTCTACACCGACGGCGTCACCGAAGCCCGACAAGGCCGCGAACAGTACGGCGAACAACGCCTCCGCGCCCTCCTCACCGCGGCCGGGCAGCTCAGCGCGCCTGGCCTCGTCGACGCCGTCGAAGAGGACGTGCTCACCTTCACCGGCGGATCCCACACCGACGACCTCGCCATCCTCGCCCTACACGCCACCGGCCTAGCCGAGCAGATCCCATAGGAATGTCCCGCACCGCCGTCGACACGGGCCGCGCGGAGGTGGCCGGTCAGGGACGTCAGACCGAGGCCTTGCGCGGCATGGCCGCGAGGAGTTCATGCGCGCGAGCGGCGTGCGCGTGCTCCACGAGAACTTCGTACTTGGTGGCCACGATCTGATTGACCGAGGCGAAGTCGCGGCTGCCGTGCCGGGTCGCCGTGCTGTAGCCGACGCAGGACCTTGAGGCCTTGCCTGGTATTTTCGGCTCCGAGTTGGGCCAGCACGCGGGGCCGTTCGGTGCTGTCCAGGGATCCCAGTAGAACGTCGAGAAAATCGCGCCGGTATTCCACTACGTTCGCCCGATCCCAGCCGACAGCCGAGGATCAAGGCGTACCCGGCCGCGCGGCGGCGACCCGCCCAGAGGCTCCGTTGGGGGTGACGAGGAAACGCAGGCGGAAACAGCGACGTAAAGGTGGCGGGAGGATTTGGACAATGTCACAGACGACGCCCTGTGGACGGTCACTGGCGGCGCTCGAGCGTGAGTCACACACTCGCGGTCCCGCGGCAGCTACGCGGCGTTCCCGATCCCGAGCCGGCTATGTCCTAGCAAGCCGAGCGTAGCCCGATGAACACCCGAATGTCAACAAGTACTACAGTCGCTGTTTCACGATGGGCTGTCGACCGGGTGCGTTGAGTAGTCGAGTAGCGCTCGCGTCGCGACTGCGCAGAGTGACCGCGGTCGGCATGCCGAACGGGGATGACAACCGTGTCATTCGGGGCGGCCGTGCCGTGTTGCGGAGAGTGTGAGCAAACCTGACAACGACAACACGGCCGCGGACGCCAGCATAGGCGACATCGCGGAGGCCACGGCTCGCGTCGATGCCCTGGTCCTGGCGGTCCTCACCGGTCTGATGGCCCAGACACGCAGCGCTCGGACAGCATTCGACTACGTCAAGGCACTGCTGTGTCAAGGCGAACTGCTGGGCCCTCGCGGAAGCAGCGGGACACGAGGGGTGGCACCGCATGCAGGCGGTCGTCAGCTCCTACGTCTGGGACTGGAAGGAACTCCGCGCCCTCCTGGCGACCCTCGCGCCCGTCTGCGTCCCCGACGACCCGGACGACCTGATCGGCCCCGGTCTCGCGATCGACGAGACCGCCCAGCCCAAGGGGGGCAACGCCACGGCCGGCGTGTCGCCGCAACACGCCGGCTGCGCCGGCCGGGTCATCAATTGCGTCACCACCGTGTTCGCCGCCTACGTCACCGCCCGCGGCCACTCCTGGGTCGACGTCGAGCACTACCTGCCCCGCCGCTGGGCCGTCGACCTGCCCCGCCGCCGCCAGGCCCACGTCCCCGACGACGTCGACTTCGCCGCGAAGACCGACCTCGCGATCACCATGGTCCGCCGGCTCGTCGCCGCCGGGCTGCGCGTCGGCTGGGTCGCCTTTGACGAGGTGTACGGCACCGCGGAGAAACTCCGCGTCGCGGTCGCGGAACTCGGCCTGTCCTACGTCGGGATCGTCGCGTGCACCCACCCGATCCCGCTCCCGTCCGGCACCGTGATCGAGGCCCAGGACGCCGTCGCCCTGGCCGTCTTCGAGCGGCGCTCGGCCGGCAACGGCTCCCGCGGCCCCCGCGACAGCGACTGGGCCCTGCTCGCCACCGCGATCACCGGCCAGTACCTGCTCATCCGCCGCCTGACCAGCCGCGACACCAACAACCTGGCCTTCTACCTCTGCTGGGCCCCACCCGGGACCGCCGCCACGATCCGCTACTTCCTCGCGATCGCCGCCCGGCGCTGGCTGATCGAGGAGACCTTCAAACTCGCCAAGGACGTCCTGGGCTGGGACCTCACCCAGGTCCGGAACCTCGTCGCGCTCAACCGGCACACCGCCCTGACCGCCCTCGCGCAGCTGGGCACCATCGCCCTGCGCGCCACGATCAACGGCGACGTCACCCTGCCGGCCCTCGACCTGCCAGCCCTCGACCAGCCCAGCCCAGCCCAGCCGGCCCCACCGCGCCCGAACCCGCCGCCGTCGACCCCGCCGACCTGCGGGTTCCCCGCGGCGACGCCGCCATCCCGACCACCGGCGGTCTGCCCTGCCCCACCGACCTCGCCCCGATCAGGCTCTCCCTCGCCGAGACACTCCGCGCCAGCGACCTCGTCGAACGCCACCACGCCGGACTGATCACCAAGAGCGACCTCGCGTTCGGGCTCCGCTGGTCGCTGCGGCGCAGACGCCACCAGGCGGTGGCACGGTGGCACGACTACAGCCGCCACCTCACCGCGATCACTGCCAGCGGCCGACCAACGGCGACCCAGAAAGGAAGTCACACGATGTAACCACCCCGGGCACCAGGCATATCACGCTCCGCGGCAGCGCGATGACTCATCGGAAAACCGCGACTGTAGTACAAGGCGACAACAGCCGGCCACGCTGCCGCGCGCAGCAGCGCATCGCGGTGTCCGCGCGGGCGCCTCTGATGCGCTTCGTGTCCGAACATCCCCCATGCTCGGCCCAACCACGGACGGGCGCTCACGATGGAACGCGTGCAAGGGCGCTGTGGCAGCTTTGGGAATCGGCCGGATCTCTACGAATATCGACGTCGAGTCGGTGTCGCCTCCCGGCTGTGGTCATCTGGCGGCTCTTATCGCCGGGGTTAGGCGACCGTCATGATGACGGGCCGAACATCCACACTTCGCTACCAGGTTGACGCCGCCCGCGTCAGCGACACGATCGCGCACCCGCCCTGCACCC
>Ga0105248_10002427_pt1 | contig 20684 bp, 20 predicted proteins | sample KBSS34metaG_FD_81524 | JGI IMG/M metagenome (GOLD analysis project Ga0105248, IMG submission 81524) | Switchgrass rhizosphere microbial communities from Kellogg Biological Station, Michigan, USA - KBS S3-4 metaG | ecosystem: Host-associated > Plants > Roots > Rhizosphere > Soil | place...
GGACGCATGGACAGCGCCGCGGATGTGATCGAAATGTTTCTGACGGACGATGCGGAGCAAGCTCGCGGGCTGGCGGCGAAACTGCACGAACTGAACGCGGATCGCCAACAGACCGAAGCCGAGATCGCCCGGACGATCTTCGAGCAATGCATCCAGCAGCCGGTGACGGATGGCGATGGCGCGCTGGTGTTCGCAGCGGAAGGCTGGCACCGCGGCGTGGTGGGAATCGTAGCAAGCCGTGTGGTGGAACGTTTCCATCGGCCGGTGTTCGTGCTGGGGATCGAAAACGGACTGGCGCAAGGATCAGGCCGCAGCATTCCCATTTTTCACCTGCTCGAAGCCTTGGAGTCTATGCCCGAGTTGTTCAGCAAGTTCGGTGGGCATCGGCAGGCAGCCGGCGTGACCATGGGCGCCGAAAAAGTGGAAGAGTTCCGCAACCGCATGCGCGGTTACGCAAATGAGCGGCTCACGCCTGCCGATTTCGAGCGCGAGCTGGCGGTGGACGCCGAGATTGGGCTGGACGAGATCGACGATCGATCGGTGTCCGATATTCTTCGGCTGTCTCCCTTCGGATATGGAAATGCCGCGCCGACGTTCGCGGTCCGTGGCGTCGAGATCATCGCGCCCCCGGATGTTCGGAAAGAAAAGCATCTCTTTCTGAAGTTGAAGGTCAACGGCCGAATGATTCGCGCCAAGGCCTGGAACTTCGCGGATCGAATCGGGGAGTTCGCTGCAGGATCGCGGGTGGATCTGGCGCTGCAGTTCGAAGACGATTCGTATTCAGCGGCGCGCGGCTATGCGCCCTGGCAGACAATCGTTAGAGATGTTCGCACGGCTGCGGTTGCCGCGCCCGCCCGTTAACTTCAGAACTGATATTCGGCGGGCGTGATTCCTTTGGCACGCAAGTACATCTCAGCCGAGGCTCGATGATGCGTGGTGTGATCCATCATGAACATCAGCAGCTCGAGTCCAGTCATGGTTCCTTCGCCGCTGGTGTAGGTCTTGGATAGCTGCGCCGGAGTCAGTTTGGAGACAGTGTCGATGGATTTATCGAACGTCTGGCGCACATACGCGATCACGTCCTTCTTGTTCATTGAAGCCGGCTTTCCGGGATCGGGCTTGCCGGTCGAAAAAGGGGCCAGAAATCCCGACTGCTCCTGTGCCAGATGCGTGATCTGTTCGGCGAAGCTCATCTGCGGCGGGGTCAGCTTGAAGCCGTAATCCGCCTCCGGCATCTGCTCGGCAACCTTCAGGGTGAAGTCGCGCGAAGTCTTCAAATGCTTCACGAGCGCGGCCTTGACGTCAGCCTGTGCGAACGCCGGAAGGCTCGCTAAGGCAATACAAGCGAGAGTGGTGCTGGAAAGAACGAATCTGGAAGCCATGGTGTCGCTCCTTGTAAAGATTGTATCGACTGTGGCTAACTCCCGCGCATTTCCAGAATCAGCCGCATCACGAGCGCTTCGATCTCGGCGGCGACAGAACGGTAGAGGCTCTCGCTTTGCCCGATGGGATCGCGAACGCGCCACTCAATAGAACGCTGCGCCACAGGCCGGGATGGAAGAGGCTCGCCGCTGATATTCACCACAACATCGAATGAATCGGCCGCGACGGATTCGAGCCCCTTGGGAAACTGGCCTTCGGAAGCAATGTTCTTTTCAGTAAGCACCTGGCGGGTGAGCGGCTGGACGATCGAAGCGGGAGCCAGGCCCGCGCTGCGCACCGTCAAGATGTCCGAGCCGTAGGCGCGAGCGAAGGCTTCCGCCATCTGGCTGCGGCAGGAATTCCCAATGCAGACGAAGAGGATGCTCTTCTTAGATTTTTGGGATGCGTTCTGCGAAATGGGCGGCGCTGTTTGAGCCGTGGGCTTCAGCGTGGTCTCGCCGCGAAGCCGTGGACGGCCGCGTCTAATGCCACCTGTCATCCGGCCAGGCGGTACCATTCCAGGGTTCTCCGCAGCCCTTCTTCGATGCTGATGCGCGGGGCGTGTCCCAGGTCGCGAACCGCGGCCGTCGTATCGGCTTTCGAATGCCGCACGTCGCCGGCTCGCGGCGGACCGTACTGCGCGGGCAGATCGACGCCTTCCATCTGTTGCATCACTTTCCAAATATGATTCAGCGTGTACTGGTTCCCATTTCCCGCGTTATACATGTTCCCTGCGACGCCAGTGGCCTGCGATGCTTTCCAACACAACTCAGCCACATCCTCGACATATGTGAAATCCCGGGACTGTTCGCCATCCCCAAAAATCGTAGGATTCGTACGGGCCAGAAGGTGTTTCATGAACAGGCTCAGTACGCCGGAATACGTGCTCGTAGGATCCTGACGAGGTCCGTAAACATTGAAAAACCGCAGCGCCACACCTTCCAGACCAAAGCATGAATGGAACACCGCAAGGTACTGTTCTCCCACTAGCTTCTGCACGGCATAAGGCGACTTGGGACGCGGCGTCATGGACTCGGTTTTAGGCAATATTTCTGAATCGCCATAGGCTGACGAAGAGGCCGCATAGACCACCCGGCGCACTTTTTCCCCGGCGGCGGCGCGCAGGACGTTGAAGGTCCCGTCGATATTCACTTCATGCGAAGGGACAGGATCGTCAATCGACCGCGGCACGGAAGGAATCGCCGCCAGATGGAAAACGGTGTCGACGCCGCGCATTAACGGCCCGAGAGCGGCGGCATTCGTGATATCCACATTGTGGAACTCGATCTGGCCGCGCACTTCCTTCAGATTCGCTTCGTTACCGGTGAGGAGATTGTCGATCACCGCCACGCTGCCGTGTTGAAGCAAGGTCCGGACTAAGGCGGAGCCGATGAAACCGGCGCCTCCGGTCACTACAAATTTCAGTTGAGCCATGAACTTTCCAGTGTAGCGAGCAGAGGCCTCACTTCGCCTTAAGTCTGGCCACGATGATCAAGGAAAGGCCCTTCCAGGGCATCAACGGATCCACGCGCCGCCAGAACCACACCGTCTTGTCCCACAGCTTCAGGCCAGGACGATTCATTTTCGGACGTCCCAGCAGCTTTCCAAAGAACCACCAGGACAGCGTGCCGATCTTGTTGATCTGGCGTTCCTTTTCGATTTGGTAGCCGCGAGATTCCAGCATGCGGCGCAGGTCAGCTTCCTCGAAGCGGCGCTTGTGGCCCATCCCGCGGTCGAGTGCGCTGAACAAGCTTTTTCCTTGTGGAACCAGGACGACGAGAGCTCCGCCCGGCTTGAGGCATCCGGTCAGCGACGCGATCACACCTTCGGGATCCTCCACCGATTCGAGCAGGTTCACGCACAGAGCACTTTCGAACTTCCCTGTCCACTGCTGATAGTCGGCAGCAGTCTCAGGATCGAGCTCGCACACGGTGACGTTGGGCGTCCGCAGAAACCGGTTACGAAGCGCGTGCAAATAGAGCGGATCTTTCTCGCCCGCGACATACAGCAGCTTTTTGCCCATCAGGCGGCCGGTCCAATTGCCCAGGCCTGCACCGATTTCGAGCACAGTGATACCCAGATGCGGGCGCAGAACCCGGGTAATCCAGCTTTGATATTGGGGCGTGCCGGTAAGGCTGTTGAGCAAACCGCGGCCGTAGGATTCGGCGTACAGATCGTCGATCAACCAGAAATACAGAATGACGCCGAGGGCTTTGGCGCCGTCCTTCCAGCCGATCTTCTTGCCTTCTTCGTAGGTGCGTCCGTGATAGCTGATGGGGACTTCGTACACGCGCAGCTTTCGTTTCGAGACCTTCATGGTGATCTCCGGCTCAAACCCGAAGCGGTCGCTGCGGATGGGGATGCTCTTGAGCAGATCCGTGCGGAACACCTTGTAGCAAGTCTCCATGTCAGTGACGTTCAGGTTGCTGAACATGTTGGAGACCCACGTCAGGAACTGATTGATCTTGGTGTGCCAGTACGGAAGAACGCGGCTTTGTTCTCCTGCCAGATAGCGCGAACCGAACACGGCGTCGGCGTGGCCATCGAGCAAAGGCCGCAGCAGACGGGGATATTCCGACGGATCGTACTCCATGTCGGCGTCCTGAACCAGGCAGAAATCGCCGGCGGCTTCTTGAATCGCACGGCGCACGGCCGCGCCTTTGCCCTGATTCACGGACTGCCGGAAGAGTCGAATGCGAGGCTCACCGGCGGCCAGCCGATCGAGAATCTCCGAAGTGCCATCGGTGGAACAATCGTCCACGATCACCAGCTCGCGTTCCATGTTTTCGGGTAGAGGCGCCGACAAGACGAGTGCCAGGCTTTTCTCGACCACCGTCCGTTCGTTGTAGACCGGAATCAGGATCGATAAGAGCATCGAAGTCTGGTGCGGGAAGGCATATGGAAAGTATAATTGGGTTTGGCACCTACACCCTACTCCACCCCCAACGTGCTCCTTGAGAGCGACCTGAAGACCTACAAGTTGTTCGCGCGCGGAAAGGTTCGCGACGTCTACGAAGACGGCCAACGGCTGTTGATCGTGGCGACGGATCGCATCTCCGCGTTCGACTACATCTTGCCGACGGGCATCCCCGACAAGGGCAAGGTCCTGACGCAGATGACGCTGTTCTGGCTGCAATTTCTCAAAAGCGTCGTCCCCAATCATTTCCTCAGCAGCGACATGAGCGACCTGCCGCGCGAATTCGCGGGACGCTCCATGTGGGTGAAGCGGGCCGAAATGTTCCCGGTGGAATGCGTGGCGCGCGGATACCTGGTCGGTTCCGGATGGAAGGATTACCAGAAGACCGGCGCAGTTTGCGGCATCGCCCTGCCGAAGGGGCTGCGCGAATCGGATGCGCTACCCGAGCCGATTTTCACGCCCGCGACCAAGGCCACAACCGGTCACGATGAAAATATTTCTTTCGACGAGATGGCGAAGCTCACGGGCGAGCCTATGGCCGCGAGGCTTCGCGACCTGACGCTGTCGATCTACAAAAAGGCGGCGGACTACGCTCGCACTCGCGGCATCATCATCGCCGACACGAAACTTGAGTTCGGGACGGTGGGCGGCGAGATCGTGCTGGCCGACGAGGTCCTGACGCCGGATTCGTCGCGCTTCTGGCCGCTGGATACATACGAGCCGGGCCGCGCTCAGCCTTCCTACGACAAGCAGTACGTCCGCGACTATCTGGAGTCCATCCACTGGAACAAGCAGCCTCCGGCCCCGGCACTGCCCGAAGATGTCGCGCAGCGCACCAGCGACAAATACAAGGATGCCTATCGCGAACTAACGGGTAACGTCCTGGAGACCACCCGTTGAGTCTGCTGGATCTGCTGCTGACGGTGATCGTCGGCGGATCCATTGTGTTCGGGTTCCTGGCGGGTTTTGCCCGAGCGGGCGTGAGCTTCCTGGCAGCCATCCTAGGTGTGTTGTTTGGGTTCTGGTTCTACGGAATTCCGGCCGACTTCATTCACAGATACGTCGGTTCCCAGACGTTCTCTAATATCGCGGGATTCTTGGTGGTGTTCTTCGTGTGCGTTCTTATGGGCGCACTAATCGGAAAGCTGCTGGCCAAGCTTCTGAAGTGGACCGGTCTTTCGTGGCTCGACCGGATGATGGGCGCGGGCTTCGGACTCGTGCGCGGAGTCGTCGCAGCGGTGGCTTTCGTATCCATCTTGTTGGCCTTCACCCCCAGGCCGATACCTAACTGGATGACGGGATCTCTACTGTTGCCCTACGCCATCGACGCGTCGAACATGGTCGCGACGCTGGCTCCCCGCGCATTGAAGAATTCCGTGCGCGAGACCGTCAGCGAAATGCACCAGTTGTGGGAGGACCAGGTTCGTAAAAGCCGGCGCGACCCGAAACGGGAGAAGACAGCCGAGCCAAAGTCGCCGCCGCCGAAGCCTTTGAATCAATGAGCAGTGATCTTCTGGTGTTCGATCTGGACGGCACACTCGTCGATTCCCAGCGTGATTTAGCCGATGCAGTGAATGCCACGCGCGCCTGGATGGGGCTCGATCCGCTGCCTCCGGTTACGGTCGCCCAGTATGTCGGCAATGGCGCGCCGGTGCTGGTACAACGCGCGCTGCCGGACGCCGGCAAGGAGGACTGGTCGCGCGGGCTAAAGTACTTCCTTGAGTATTACCGCGATCACATGCTGGATTCGACGGTGTTGTATCCGGGCGTGCGGGAAGCGCTCGACCAGTTGCACGCGGAGCGCATTCCGCTGGCGGTGCTGACCAACAAGCCGATCCGTTTCACCTTGCAGATGCTGGAGGGCCTGGGAATCGATCTGCATTTCTTCCGGGTCTATGGCGGGAACAGCTTTCCGGAGAAGAAACCGGATCCTGCCGGGCTGAACGCGTTGGTGGTCGAATCCGGAGCCCACCGCGCGCGGACGATCATGGTCGGCGACAGCGCGGTGGACGTCGATACGGCGCGCAATGCGGGCGTCCAGGCTTGCGGGGTTCGTTGGGGATTTCAGCCGGAGACGTTCGTTAGCTCGCCGCCGGATTTTTTGATCGATGATTTGAGGGAATTGGTCGGACGGTAAATCTACGCGGCTTCGGAGAGCACCCTGATATCCACGATCGCCGACGTGATGATGGGACCCTCATACTGCGGATGCCGGAACTCCAGATGCATCCCGCGCCCGAGATACGCGATCTTCAGCATCGATCCGCCCCAGTTGCATCCGCAAATCTGAACCAGCACCGGCTCCGGGCAGAACTCAGGATGGCCGGAGATCCAGGCCGATCCGTCCCGGCGAGGAACGATGGTGTAGTAGCGGTTGCGCGTCTGAACCTCGACTTTGGCAGCTTCGGGGAGATCTCGAAGGTAGACTCCGCCCTCGATCTCGCTGCGAATAATGTTGCTGTTGATCTCGTCGCTCAAGTTCTGATGCGGCCGGAACATAACCTGCGACCATTATGCCCCTTTTGATTCACCAGTACAATGAAACTGCCGGTGACCCACCCCTCCGTTCGCGATCTCTTTCAAACCCTCGGCCGCCATGAGGCGTTCCAGCACCTGGTTTCAGCGATCTTGCGCCACGAGCCAGGACCGTTTTCGCTTGCTGGCCTGACGCCCACAGCCAAGGCTCTCTATACGGTCCTGCTGTGGCAGGTATCTGAACGGCCGCTGATCGTCATCGCCGACGGCAATCAACGTGCCGAGGTCCTGGCGGAGCTGACCGGGACATTCTTCGATCTGCTGATCGGGCGGCCCGAAGTGGGACGTCCCGCGCTGCTGCCTGCGCTCGACGTACTGCCCGGGCAGCGGCTATCGCCGCATAGCGAAATCAGCGAGCAGCGGGCCATCGGGCTGTGGCGCATGGCGGCAGGGTCGGCGCCGATCACCATCGTCCCAGCGGCATCCGCTCTCTTGCGCACGCACGATGCCGATTACTACCGGCGGCTGGCTCTCACGCTTCGCAAGGGCGAAGAACTGCCGCTCGAAAGTATCGTGGCGCATCTGCACTCGATCGGATATGAGCGGCGGGATCCAGTGGAAATGGTCGGCGAATACGCGCTCCGCGGCGGGATCCTGGACGTGTTCGGTGCGGAGAGCGCCAAGCCGCTCCGCATCGAGTTCTTCGGCGACGAGATTGAGTCTATTCGAAGGTTTGAGGTCGAAACGCAGCGTTCCATCGTCAAGGTTCCCGAAGCCGAGATTCTTCCGCTCCTGGAGCAGCCGCGCCACGGCTCGATCTATCCCGGATGGGAGTTCGCCGCGGCAGCCGAAGAACCTCGTAAGCATTCCTTCCTGGCTTTGGCGCGCGATCCGATCGTGATTCTGGACGAGCCTGAAGACGTCCGGTCAGCGTCCGAGCGCCTATGGAAGCATCTGGAGCAACTCAAAGGCGAGCATCCTGAATTCGCCGAGCTTCCGGCCGCGAATTTCTTCGAGTGGCCCGATTTCGAGAAAGCCTTGTCTGGTCCGGTCATTAGCCTGCGCCAATTGCACCTTGGCGAAGATGCTCCGCACATCGCGACCCGGCCGTCGCTGGCATTTCAAGGAAATATGCCGGTGGCCGTCGCCGAGGCGAAAACGCTGGTGGAGCAAGGCCATCGCGTGGCGTTCTTTGCGCCCACCAACGGCGAGCTGGAGCGCTTGGCCGACGTCCTGCGCGAATACGGGATGCCGTTCCAGTTGGGACTCGCGCCCAACGAAGCCGCGTCGTCCTATCTGGCGGAGCGTGCGTATATCTCCGGACCCGTGGTCAGCACCTATCTGGTCAAGGGATTAGTCCGGCGCGGCGGCGTGTTCGCCGATTCCGGAATCGCCTTCATCGGCTCCGAAGACCTGTTCGGATCGTCAGAATTTGTCGCGCAGCCTGGGCCGAAGAAGAGCCACATGGCGACCTTCGCCGCCGACCTGGCCGACCTCAAGCCGGGCGATTTCGTGGTCCACACCACCCACGGCGTCGGTAAGTTCCTGGGGATTCGCGAAATCGTCCAAGGCGATCAAAAAGGCGATTTCATGCTGCTGGAATACGCGGGCGACGCCAAGCTGTACGTGCCGCTCACGCGCATGGATCTGGTCGACAAGTATCGCGGCGGCGGCGATTCCCCGCCCCCGATGGATCGCCTGGGCGGAACCACGTGGACGGCGAAGAAGTCGAAGGTCAAGGCGAAAATGCGCGATATGGCGGATGAGCTGCTCAAGCTCTACGCCCAGCGCCGCATGTCCGAGGGCTTCGCGTTTTCGCCCGATTCCAACTGGCAGCGCGAGTTCGAAGACGCCTTCGAATTCACTGAGACCAAGGACCAGATCACCGCGACCAAGGAGATCAAACGCGACCTGGAATCCCCGCATCCCATGGACCGTCTGCTGTGCGGCGACGTGGGTTTCGGCAAGACCGAGGTCGCCATGCGGGCTGCCTTCAAGGCCCTGGGTGACGGCAAACAGGTGGCCGTGTTGGCGCCGACGACCGTGCTTGCGTTCCAGCATTTTGAAACCTTCAAACGGCGGTTCGCGGCGTTTCCGGTGCGCATCGAGATGTTCTCGCGCCTGCGAAACGCCAAAGAGATAAAGCAGTCGCTCGAAGAACTGGCCGACGGGAAAATCGATGTCGCCATCGGAACGCATCGCTTGCTCTCCAAAGACGTGGTCTTCCGCGATCTGGGCGTGCTAGTGGTGGACGAAGAGCAGCGTTTCGGCGTCCGCCATAAAGAGCGCTTCAAGCAGATGCGGAAGAACGTCCACGTGCTGACCATGAGCGCGACGCCCATTCCGCGAACTCTGCATATGTCGCTGCTGGGCATCCGAGATATGAGCGTGATCGAGACGCCGCCCAAGGATCGGTTGTCGATCAACACCGTGGTCGCGCATTTCGGTCCTGATATCGTTCGCACCGCGATCGAGCAGGAACTGAGCCGAGGCGGCCAGGTCTATTTCGTCCACAACCGCGTGGAATCCATCTTCACGCGCGCGGCGTGGATTCAGGAACTGGTCCCTCAAGCGCGGCTGGGCGTCGGCCATGGGCAGATGGGCGAGGCGGCGCTGGAAAAAGTCCTGCTGGGATTCATGCGCCACGAATACGATGTATTCGTCTGCACCACCATTGTCGAAAACGGTCTGGATATTCCCCTGGCAAACACCATGATCATCGAGAATGCCGAGCGCCACGGGCTTTCCGAGCTGTACCAGTTGCGCGGCCGCGTCGGGCGATCCAACCGGCGCGCGTACGCCTATCTGCTGGTGCCTGCCGACAAAGAGCTTTCCGAAATCGCCCGCAAGCGCCTGGCGGCATTGCGCGAGTTTTCCGACCTGGGCGCCGGATTCAAAATCGCCGCACTCGACCTGGAGCTGCGCGGAGCCGGCAACCTGCTGGGCGGCGAACAGCACGGTCACATCGCCGCCGTCGGATTCGATACCTACGTCCGCTTGCTGGAAGAAACCGTTCGCGAGCTGAAGGGCGAAGAAGCCCCGCTGGAGGTCCAGTCGGCGTTGAACCTGGGTCTGGATATCCGCATCCCGCCCGAGTACATCACTGACGAACAGCAGCGCCTTCGCATCTACAAGCGCATCGCCGACGTGCGAGAGCTTGAACAGGCCGAGGCCATGCGGACGGATCTGACGGATCGCTACGGGACCTTACCGGACGCGGTCGAGACACTGCTGCGATTCGCCCTCCTCCGGAGCAACGCCCAACGCATCGGGATTGAAGCAGTCGATCGGCGGGGCGGCGGTCTGAACATCAAATTCCATCCGGGCTCGAAGATCGAACCCTCGCGGCTGATGCACTTGGTTTCGTCGCAGCCGGGCGCACAATTTACGCCGGCGGGCGTATTGCGGCTTCCACTCCCATCGTCGGGCGACGGCGCCGCCGCTGTACTGGACTTTCTGGACGGGTCTTTAAGAGAGCTGGTTAGAACTTAACGCGACTCTTGATCGGCTCGACCTTTTTGGCATCTACGCCTTCGATCTTGGCGAAGTCGGACCAATCCTTGATCTTGCCTTTATCCGTGCGGTACTTCACGACCGCTGCTGCTTCGGCAGTAGTCAGGTCGAGGCTTTCCAGATCCTTGGCCGGTGCAGTGTTCACATTCACCGGCACGCCGAAGTACTTGGTGAGGTAGTTGACGATCTGCTTAAAATCGTCATCCGTGCCCAGCGCACCTCGTCCGCGCATGGAATCGACTGTGTCTTGCCACACTTCGCGAGTACCGGTCTGGCCGATTACGATATCGGCGCCGTGACACCCGCCGCAGGTGTTTTCGAAGATGCTCTTCCCAGGCCCTTCGGGGAAACCTTGGGCGTTCATCGAAACCATGGAAAGGGCCAGGACTGGTGTCAGCAGGAGCAAACTTTTCATATCTCCATAATAACCGGAACCCCCTCCAGGCTCAATCCGTCAGGGGTTAACGGGATATAATCTACGTATGCGGTATCTTGTTGTAATTCTTGCGGGACTAGCTGCGTTCACGGTTGCATCGCTGGCGGACGTCGTTACCATCGAGCAGATCATCGCCAAAGTGAACGGGGAAATCATCACCAACGTCGACCTGGATCATGACCGCGCCGACCTGGAAAAACAGTTGAAGGCCAACGGACTGACCGGTCAGCGCCTGGAAGACGCCCTCAAAGCGGAAGTGCCCAACCTGCTCCGCAACAAGATCGATAACCTGCTGCTGGTGCAGAAGGGCAAGGAGATGGAACTGAAGGTAGATCCGGACGTCAACAAGTACATCGCCGATCTCCAGCGCCAGACCAATACCACCGATCCCCAGAAGTTCGAGGCTCTGGTTCGCCAGGAAACCGGGAAATCCTACGAGGATTTCAAGGCCGACATCAAGAACAACCTTCTGCTTCAAGGGGTTATGCGCGAAGAGGTCATGCGTAAGATCCAGTTCAAGCAAGAAGAAATCCGAGCCTATTACGACACGCACAAGGACGAGTTCCAGCGCGAGGAGCGCGTCTTCCTTCGCGAAATCTCCGTCTCTACGCAGGGCAAGCAGGATAACCCCACTGCTGTCGCAGCGGCCGAAAAGAAGGCCAAGGACCTGGTGGACCGCGCACGCAGAGGCGAACGCTTCGCTGAGCTGGCTCAGGCCAATTCCGACTCACCTACCGCTAAAGACGGAGGCGCGCTGGATCCCTACAAGAAAGGGGAGCTGGCGCCTGCGATCGAAGCAGCCGTTTGGGATAAAGAACGCGGCACGGTCACAGATCCCATCAAGATCCCAACCGGCCTGCTGATCCTGCGCGTGGATGAGCACCACAAAGCGGGCTTGGCGGAGTTCGAAGAAGTAGAACAGGAGATTCAGAATCGGATTCTGGATTCGCGCCGCCAAGCGGCTCTCCGCGCTTATCTGACGAAGCTGCGCGACGTGTCATTCCTGGAAATCAAGGCAGGCTATGAAGACACTGCGGCGGCTCCCAGCAAGGACACCACTTGGAACGATCCGGCTCAGTTGAAGCCGGAGACGACGACGAAAGAAGCGGTCCTGGCGGCTCCTTCGAGGAAGCGCGTCTTGGGTGTGCTCCCCATTCCAGGAACCAAGAGTTCTGGTTCATCTTCGTCCCGCTAGGGGCCAATGAAGTCGCCCTATCTTAGCGAGCTTCAGCCCAACCAGACCGTTCAGGGCACGTTCCTTGTCTCCTACAAAGACGTTCGCCAGAAGAAATCCGGTGATCCTTATCTTTCTTTGACCCTTACCGACCGTAGCGGCGAGCTGGACGCCAAGATGTGGGACAACGCGGCGGAAGTGATCAACACCTTTGAGCGCGACGATTTCGTGCGCATCAAGGGCCTGCTCCAGATTTTTCAGAATCGCCCGCAGCTTACATTGCACAAGATCCAATCGGTTCCGGAATCGGAAATCGATCTGGCGGATTACCTGCCGGCATCCAAGCGCGACCGGGACGAAATGTTCCGCGAGCTGCAGGGCTGGATCGCGGGCATGTCTGATCCACATCTGAAACATCTGCTCGAAGCAGTATTTGCGGATGAGGAAATTGCACTGGCCTATCGCACCGCGCCGGCCGCTAAGACGGTTCATCATAACTGGATCGGCGGCCTGATCGAGCACGTCCTTTCTTTGTGCCAACTGGCCAAGTTCAGTGCGCAGCACTATCCGCACATCGATTTCGACCTGCTGCTGACCGGCGTGCTGCTGCATGATATCGGCAAGATTCGCGAGCTGCACTACGCGCGCAGTTTCGGCTACACCACCGAAGGCCAGCTGCTGGGGCACATCCAGATCGGTGTGCAGATATTTCTCGAGAAGCTGCGCCTGTTCCCTGACTTCCCGCCGAAATTGCGGGACTTGGTCCTTCACATGATCCTGTCGCATCATGGCGAGCTCGAATATGGATCGCCCAAGATTCCGCTGTTTCCCGAGGCTCTTCTGCTGCATCATCTCGATAACATGGACTCCAAGATGGAATGCATGCGGGCACTGATCGACCGGGACAAGCAAGTCACAGGCGTGTGGACCGGCTATAGTTCTCCGCTGGATCGCGCTGCGCTGAAGAAGAGCAAATATCTGGATGATGCCCTCGGTCCGGCAATCGAACCGCCAGCGGCCAAGCCGAGCCCCCCTGTAGCCGATACGGGTTCGGGCTTCGGAGCCAAGCTGCGCGACGCACTTGGAAAGTCTTGAGAAGGCCGGCCGCAAAGCACGATCTTCCTCCGCCGCTCGAGTTGGCTTGTCTTAGAGCGCTGTGGCAATTGGGCGAAGGCACGGTCCACGATGTACGGCGCGTGCTCTCAAAAGAACGCGTGCTAGCCTACACCACGGTGATGACGCTGCTCGACCGCCTGGAGAAGCGCGGTTGCGCCACTCGCCGCAAGCCCGGGCGCTCGTTTCTATACCGGCCTAAGATCAACCGTGATACGATGCGGGATCGCGCGCTCAAGCAATTGCTCGCGGGCTTCTTCGACGGGTCGGCCGATGCGCTGCTGGCGTATTTGCGCCATCCCCGATCGCATGCGGCCAAACATGCTACACCTGAAAAGTAATCCGAACGAATGGCAAAATTCAAACCTGCTGGATCCAAAAAGAGCAAGGCTGCGCCCGACTCTAAGCGAGGATTGATTCCTTGCGCCTTGATCATCGTGGCCGGCTTCGCGCTGATCTTTTGGCTCTTCTATCTGGTCCTGAGATCTACATAAACAAGATCTACATAAACAAGATCAACCTAAATGCGAATCGATCAAAGACAACCCGCCCAGATGCGGCCCGTGAAGGTCCAGACGGACTATTTATTGACCGCCGAAGGCTCGGCGCTCATCGAAGTAGGAAACACGCGTGTTCTGTGCGCTGCATCGGTGGAAGAAACTGTTCCGCCATTTCTGCGCGGCTCGGGTAAGGGATGGGTGACGGCGGAATACTCCATGCTGCCGCGCGCTACCGCGACCCGCACTGCCCGTGAAATTTCCAAGGGCCGTGCGTCCGGACGCACCATGGAGATCCAGCGCCTGATCGGGAGATCGCTGCGATCCGTAATCGATATGGACATGCTCGGCGAGCGCAGTATCATTCTCGATTGCGACGTGCTCCAGGCCGACGGTGGCACTCGCACCGCCGCGATCACCGGAGCTTACATCGCGCTTTCGGCCGCGGTCCGGCAGTTGGTGAAATTCGGCGCACTCAAGAAATCGCCGATTCGCGATTTCGTCGCGGCCACCAGCGTGGGCCTGATCCGCGGTACTCCCATGCTGGATCTTTGCTACGAAGAAGATTCGCAGGCCGACGTCGATATGAACGTGGTCATGACCGGCTCGAGAAAATTCGTCGAACTGCAGGCCACCGCCGAGAAGACCGCCTTCGATGACGCCCAAATGTCCGAGATGCTGGCGCTGGCGAGGAGCGGAATCGAACAATTGGTCGCGATCCAGAAGAGCTTCGAAGCCGCGTGATTATTTATTGCGCGACTTCGAATCCGGGAAAGCTGCGCGAGTTTCAGCTCGCGGCGCCGGATTTTGATCTGCGCCAGCTGCCACGCCCCGTTCCGCCGCCTGAAGAAATCGGCGCCACATTTGAAGAAAACGCCATCGGCAAGGCGGAATACTACGGCGGCTTCACCGACGGATATCTGTTTGCCGATGATTCGGGGCTGGAGGTGGATGCGCTTGGAGGAGCCCCCGGCGTTCACTCCGCCCGGTATGCCGGACCGGACGCGACCGACGCTGCGAACAATGCTCTGCTCCTGGAGAATATTCGCGAGCATGGAGACCGGACCGCGCGATTCGTCTGCGTCATCGCACTGGTGAAAGACGGGAAGCTGGTGCGGATATTTCGCGGCGCTGTCGAGGGCCGTATTCTCGATTCGCCACGGGGGTCCGGCGGATTCGGATACGATCCGCTGTTTTACTACGAACCGTTTGGATGCACGTTCGGTGAAGCACCGATTGCCGAGAAAATGCGCGTGAGCCATCGTGCGCAGGCCCTGGAAGCGATGTTTACTTTCCTCCGAGGTAACGCTGCCAGCGCAGAAACCCGATCATCGTCTTCGCATCGATAATCTTTCCGTTCCCCATCATTGCGTCGATCTCGCGAACCGTGTGCCACTTGGTCTCGATGCGCTCGTCTTCCATGGGCTTCGCTTCGCCAGCCGTCAGGTCGTGGGCGGTATAGATCGTCATCTTCTCGGTCAGAAACCCCGGACTGGGAAAAAACTCGGCCAGTTTGGCCCATTTTTTGGCGCGATAGCCAGTTTCTTCGATCAGTTCCCGTTTCGCCGTCTGCAGTGGCGTTTCGCCGGGATCGACCGTCCCAGCCGGAAGTTCCCACATGTATCGTCGGGCAGCTAAACGGTACTGCCTGACGAGCAGCACCCGGCGCCGCTCGTCGATCGGCATCATCACGGCGGACCCGCCGTGTTGAACCAGCGCGCGCTTGATCTCGAAGCCGTCGGGATCGAGAGCACGATCCTGGGTGACGTGAAAGATCCGATTACGAAGCAGTTCTTTAGAAGAGATGAGTTTCATTTGGCTTTAATTGCCTGGGCAAACTTGTCTGCAGGCAGAGTGTTCAGAATATCGCCGCGCTCCAGCCACCCACGCCGAGCCATCAACACGCCGTAACGCATGTTCAGCAGATGCTTGGGATGATGCGCATCTGTAGAGATCACGAACTTCGCGCCACGCGCTTTGGCCGCACGTATCAGCGATGCTGTCAAGTCCAGGCGCTCGGGGCTGGCATTGATCTCCAGATACACGTTGCGGCGGGCCGCTACTGTTGCGACGGCGTCAAAATCATAAGGATACGCATCGCGATTGAGCAGAATCCGGCCCGTGGGATGCCCCAGCGCCCGCAGATGCGGACATTCGAGCGCACGCAGCAGCCGATCCGTCATTTCGGCTGATTCCAGGTTCATATAGCTGTGCACACTGCCGATCACGAAATCCAGCTCGCCAAGGGCATCGTTTTCCAGGTCCATCGCGCCGTCGCGGCGGATGTCGCATTCAATACCTGAAAAGACACGGATCCCCAAACCCTTCTGGTCCATCTCGCGGACCTGATGCGCGAATGCGATAGCTCGTTTCTCGTCCAGGCCGTTGGCCATGGCTAAGGCTTTCGAATGGTCTGTAATCGCGATGTACTCGTAACCTCGCAGCCGTGCTGCCTCGGTCATCTCTTCGAGGGTGGCGCGTCCGTCCGTTTCGATCGTGTGCATGTGCACGTCGCCGCGGATATCGCCCAGCTCCACCAGGTTCGGAAGCTTGCCTGCCTCGGCCGCCTCGATCTCGCCCTGATTCTCACGCAGCTCCGGCGGAATCCAGCGCAGTCCCAGTGCTTCGTAGATCTGCTCTTCGGTCTCTCTGGCAACAATCTCCTTGGTTTCCACACGCGACAGGCTGTACTCGCTGAGCGTCATGCCCATTTTTTGGGCTCGGGCGCGCAATGGAATGCTATGTTCTTTGCTACCCGTGAAATACTGAAGCGCCGCGCCGTAACTTTCCTTAGGCAGCGCCCGCAGGTCGACCTGCAATCCTTCCAGCCCGAATTTGACGCTGGCCTTGTTGGGACCCTTCCCCAGCACCTCGTGAACTTTGGGATGGGTCGTGAATGGCTCGATGGCATTCTCCGCGGCCGGACCTGTTGCCAGAAGGTCAAGGTCGCCCACCGTCTCTTTGCCGCGGCGCAGGCTCCCCGCGGGCGTCACCGTATCCACGCCCTCGATCCCCTTCAGGAACGCCACCAGCTCTTCTGCGACCCCATAGGCGTAGTTCAGCAGGTACCGTCCGGCACGCTGCCGATAGGCCGCGATCGACCGCAGGACCTTTTCCTCAAGCTTGGCGCCCATCCGCGGCAATTCGCGCAGCTTCTGCTCCTGGCAGATCTTCTCCAGGCCGTCGATCGTCGAAACTCGATACACCTCGAACAGCGTTCGGATGCTCTTCGGGCCAAGGCCTTGGATCTTTAATAGTTCCAATGCAGTAGGCGGATAAATCTCAAGCATCTGATCACGGCGCTCGAAGCTGCCGCGTTGCTCGATTTCCTCCAGCGCGGACGCTATCCCCTTGCCGATTCCTGGGATTTCGGTGACTTTCATCTCCGGATCCTTGATGATTGCCGAGATAGGGTCAGGATAACCCTCAACTACCGATGCGGCGTTGCGGTAGCTGCGAATGCGAAAGCCATCCTCCCCGGCGATCTCCATCAGGTCGGCGGTCTCCCACAGCAGACGAGCGATCTCGCGGTTTTCCATCAGGCTCTTTTAACCGACTCCGGTCTTAAGTGTGGTTCGACATGAACCAGAACATCTGCAACCCAATCCAGTCGATTCTTCAAGTGATGCTTCACCGCCCGGGCGATCTCATGCGATTCCAGGACGCTCAAGTGTGGATCGACTTCCAGGTGCAGATCGACATGGTAGCGCAATCCCGTCTTGCGGGCATAGCATTTGTCGACGCCCAGCGCCCCCGGAACCGTCAGCGCCTCGGCGCGCAGGGTTGCCATCTGGGCCGACTCGGGCATCGTGTCCATCAACAGCAGCGCGGTCTCCCGCACAACCCGGAAACCCATGAAGATCACGATCAGCCCGATGATGAAGCCGCCGTACCGGTCGGCATTGGGAAGATGCTCGGGATCGTACACGGCCAGCAGTACCGACATCAGCGCCACGGAGCCGGAAAGGATGTCCACGGAATCGTTCCAGGCGTCGGCGGTCAGCGCTGCGCTGCGTGCAGCCTTTCCAGCGCGCATTTTCAAAGTCGCGAGGACTGCTTTGGTTGCTATCGACAGGCCCAGTGCCCAGACCGCAAAGACAGCCGGGACCTCCTGATGGGCGTTCAGAGAATTAAAACAGATCCAGCCGCCCGCGACCGCCAAGAACACGCCCACCGCTAGTCCGATCAGCGTTTCGAATCGGCCATGACCGTAGGGATGGTCTTCATCGGCTGGCTTGGCTGCGACCCATAACCCTAGATATACGAGTCCGGAGGAAAGCACGTCGGCTGCCGACTCGACGCCATCCGACACCGTAGCCACCGAATGTGCCGCGAACCCGACGCTGATCTTGATCGCCGCGAGAATCGCGCTCGCGACGATTCCGAGCAGGGCTACGCGAGCGGCCGTACGCTCGGGAGAAGGCATACTTCGAGATTACCTACAATTAAGGCAGATGCGCGAACCGCTCACCGCGGTCCCCTCTGAGCTGGAATCGATTCCTGACCGACCCGCGGTGTTCCTGCTGTGGGCTGGCGAAGGCGCGCCTTATCTGGCGCGGACGACTCGGCTCCGCCGACGCCTGAAGCGATTGTTGTCCGACCGCGAGAGCATCTCACGTGTTCTGAATCTCCGAGGCGTTGTCGAGCGCGTCGAGTACTGGCTCACTGGTTCACAGCTCGAATCCGCGCTGATTCATCTGGACCTTGCCAAACAGCATTTTCCCGAAGACGTCGCACGGATTACTCGCCTCAAGCCGCCTGTTTTCCTGCGGTTGACTTTGGATAATCCTTTCCCGCGCACGATGCTGACCACGCGCCTGGGCCGCGGGCTATTTTACGGACCCTTCGCCAGCCGGGTCGCCGCCGAGCGATACCAGAACGAGATGCTGGACCTGTTTCAACTGCGGCGCTGCGAAGACAATCTGGCTCCGTCACCTGAACACCCTGGCTGTATCTATGGCGAAATGAACAAGTGCCTGCGGCCCTGCCAGCAGGTGGTTTCTATCGAAGAATATCGTGGCGAAGCCCAGCGCGTCGAAGAATTCATTCGGACCGATGGTGCTTCGCTGCGCGAATCGGCCGAGTCGGCTCGCGATCGGGCTAGCGCTGCGATGCAGTTCGAAGAAGCCGAGCAACTGCATCAGCGCCTGAACAAAATCGCCGAGGTCCACGCTTGTGCCGGCGAGCTGGCGCGTTCGGTGGATAGATTGGCCGGTGTGGCCGTGGTCCCGTCGTATGGCGAGGACGCCGTAAGTCTGTGCGTTCTAGCCGGCGGCCGCTGGCTCCCGCCTCGTCCGTTTTCGCTCTCCGAAACCGCGTCGATGGACCAGCGCCTGCGCGAATGGTTCGCGAATATTTCCCCCGCCGCAACGCCCGATCTGGAGCATCTTGCCGTGCTGGTGCGCTGGCATGGGTCGAGTTGGCGCGACGGCGAGTGGATCGGCTTCGATTCATTCGACAAGATCCCCTACCGCAGGATCGTGAACGCCGTGGCACGCGTCGCGTCGAGATGAGTGCCCTCACTTCTTCTGAGGATGATCCGGTCCTCGTTTTTTCTGCGCCGATCGCTGCCAAACTGGACTCGTCAGCTCAATCGTCCAAATAGGGCCGCCCAGGTACAAGGGTCCCTCCATTTTCACGAACGTTGGAGCTTCCCCGCCGGCAACCCAAACGTTAGTATCGGCGGGCTGTTTGCCCAGAAGCTGCGCAAACGCGCCAGTAATGCCGCCCAGCTCCGCTTTCATGGTGAAACGCATAGCTTTACTGGCAGAGCCGGCGATCAAAAACGTTTCCTGTCCTTGGGGGACAATTGAGAGTTTTACAAGCCGTGGCTTAGGAGTAGCCGCCACATAAGATACCTTTGTCTCGCTCGTTTCAGGCCGGATGTTCTTCAATATATTAAGAACGATGCCATTGGCCAGGTCGGGCGGAAGATCGAGATGTTCCATTTCCACTTTTTCGTGACCCTTATCGTCGGTAAAGTGGACTGTGACCTGGCCGGTAGAGGCCGCAATCAAAACATCCGTCGGATGCGGGAACGCCGGACCTTTCTGGATGTGGTGATCGCTTACCAGTCGAAGGCTACCGCGTTGAGTAAATATAGCGGTTTCGTCGTCGACTGAGCCATCTCTAAAACGAAAGACTAGACGGGACAGCACCTGATCCCCACGGATGGTCTGGATCAGATCACCTGCGGCAAGAATTTTTCCCTCCATCGTTCGAAGCGTAAGGAATCCATGGACGGTTCCCTCCATGTGGCGCACTACTACCGGTTCAGCCGGTAGAAGGGGTAGCAGCAGAGTGACCCCGCCAAGCACCACCAGGTTACTGCGCAGACATGCCAAAGGCACATCGGAAGTTGCAGCAACCTATTTGCCATAAGGCGTAGGCATATTCTTCAGACCTTTGTCCGTTGCGAACTCCCGCCGAGCCAGCCGCGCACGGCGTGCATTGCAAGATTTACCGGCAATAGTGATACAGACCGCTCCGGCTGCCCGAACGATACACTGAAGCAATCGTGGTCGCTTCCCTGCTCTCCTGGCTCCGGCGCCGAGCGCTTTGGCCGCCACGCCTGCGCCAACAAGTCACTCGCACAGGATTGGCCTACACGGTCACGCTGCTGGTTGTCGCTCTGGCAGCTTTCATATCCGCCAACAACCTGATGTTCCTGATCCTTGCGGCGATGCTGTCCACCTTCATGATTTCCGGCTTCATCAGCAAGCTGGGACTGGCGGGTCTCGAACTCGAATTGTTTCTGCCGCAGCACATTTCAGCTCGCCGAAAAGTTCGCGCGGGCGTCCGGCTCAAGAACATGAAACGCTGGATCCCATCCTTCAGCATCCACCTGGAAGGCGCGGCGGAAAGCGGATTCGATACGATTCTTTACTTCCCGGTTTTACCCGGAGGCAGCATCGTAGAGGAGGCCGTCGATGTTTACTTCACACGACGCGGCGCGCATAAAGAACGCAGCTTTCAGTTCTCCACCCGGTTCCCCTTCGGATTCGTCGAGCGCCGCGAGATGATCACAGCGCGACACGAGATTCTGGTCTATCCATGCCTGGATGCCCAGCCCGGATTCGAATCGCTCCTGGTTGCCTTGAGCGGTGAGATCCAAGCGCTCCAACGCGGACGCGGCAA
>Ga0105248_10002429_pt1 | contig 20677 bp, 21 predicted proteins | sample KBSS34metaG_FD_81524 | JGI IMG/M metagenome (GOLD analysis project Ga0105248, IMG submission 81524) | Switchgrass rhizosphere microbial communities from Kellogg Biological Station, Michigan, USA - KBS S3-4 metaG | ecosystem: Host-associated > Plants > Roots > Rhizosphere > Soil | place...
GCATCGCCACCGGAGGCAGCAACAGCAGCAATAGCGGAATCGCCGCGAACAGGGCGTTGAAGCGAGTCGCGCTGGCGACGACGATCAGCGGTAAGGCCATCATCGCCAACCCGGTCCGCCCGCCGCCCGCCGATCGTTCGCGCCACAGGATCAACGCGGAGGCCATCAGCAGCAGGCACGCGAGCAGGGGATCCTTCAGGATCGCGCCGACTTGCCCGAAGCCGATCGGCAGCGCGGCGAACAGGATCATGACCGTCGCCGCAGGCCATCCGCCGCGCTGGCGCAGCGCTATCGCGATCAGCGCGGTGCCGCCCCAATAGAGCAGCGAATCGAGGACAAGGAAGGGCGCTCCGCCGGGTCCGAACCAGCCAAGCTGCCGCCAGAGCCAGGCGGTGATCGGCGGATGCCAGTCGTCATAATGGCCGCTGAGCGCCTGCCCATATTGGACGACGGTGTCGGGCGTGATGACGCCCCAATGATAAGCGTAGATTTGCAGCCCGCACAGGCAGATCGCGATTAAGACGATCAGGAAGGATGGTCGGTTAATTGACGCCAACCCTGCCGCTCCGTTCGAGCTTGCCCCAGCCGACCCGTGGCCCGCGCATCGCCTGCGCCAGCGCTTTCAGCACGACATAATACATGACCTGCCGGTAGCCGATCCGCTGCGGTATCAGCAGCCACAACAGGCTCCACCTTTCCCGCCGTTCGAGCGCGAAGGCGATGAACGCCGCCAGCAGATCGATCGCGGTGAACACCAGCCAGTAGGTCAGCATCCTGTCAATGTCGGTTTGGGTCTGTGCCCAGCCATGGGCGGCGACCGACAGCCACGTGTTGACCAGGCTCATCAGCAGGGCGAGATCGATGACCGGGGAAATGGCGGCGAGCAGGATCTGGAACAGGGCGGCCTGCGGCAACCCGATCCGCGCCAGTCCGCGCGGCTTGCCGGTGCGGACGACAGCGCTGTGCTTCCACAAACATTGCAAGGTGCCATATGCCCAGCGGAAGCGCTGCTTGGCGAGCGCCCGGAAATTCTCCGGTGCCTCGGTCCAGGCGATCGCATATTGATCATAGGCGATCTTCCAGCCGGCGCGCTGGATGGCGATCGTCAGATCCTGATCCTCGGCCAGCGTGTCGTGCGGATAGCCGCCGACCGATAGGATCGCGTCGAGCCGCCACGCCCCGACCGCGCCCGGCACGACCGTCATCGCATTGAGACGGGCCAGAGCGCGCCGTTCCAGATTCTGCGCGGTGATATATTCGAGCGCCTGCCACGCCGTCACAAGATTGACCCGATTGCCGACCTTGGCATTGCCGGCGACCGCGCCCAGAGCCGGATCGACGAACCAGCGGGCAAGCCGCGAAATGGTAGCGGGTTCAAACTGGGTATCGGCGTCGAGCGCGATGACGATCTCCCCCTTGACCAGTTCAAGTCCCTTGTTGAGAGCGCGCGCCTTGCCGCCATTTTCCAGGGTCAGCAGACGGACGCGGGGATCGTCGCCAAATTGCTCACGGACGATCGCGCTGGTGCGGTCCTTCGATCCGTCATCGATTACGATGACTTCGACGCGCACGTTGCGGCTGGCGAGCACATGGCGCACCGATCGTTCGATCACCCGCTCTTCATTATAAGCCGGGATCAGGACACTGACGAAACGGTCCGGATCAATCGGCGGAAATACCACCTGCGATTCGCGTCGGGCCTGCCACAGCGCGAGCCCGGACAAAGCGATGGCGCGGGCGATGCCGACGGTGATCGCGCCAAAGAACAGCCATTTGAGGCCGATCACGATTCCGCCCAATATGCTGAACAGCGCCAGATCGAACTCGGCGGCCACCCGGTCGCTATTGGAAATAGGCGGGTTGACCTGCTCATGGCGGAGATTGGCGAGCGTCGACACCGGTACAAAATGATAGCCGCGCGCACGCAGTTCGCGGATCAGGATCGGTAGCGCGGCGACCGTCTGAGATCGTTCGCCGCCCGAATCGTGCAGCAATATCACTTGCGCGCTATAGGTCGGGCTGGCGCTTTCGACGCCCTCGATCGCGCGCTGCACGATCTCGTCCACGCCGGGGCGTTTCCAGTCATCGGGATCGACATGGAGGCCGACGGAGAGATATCCGCGCTGCTGCGCCTCCGCCACGGGCACGATTTCATCGGCGGTCGTCGGCTCGGCATCGCCGAAATAGGGTGCGCGGAAAAAGCGCAGCGACCGGCCCGTATAGGCCTGGAACAGTCGCTGGGTCGTGTTGAGTTCGAGTGCGGTCTCGCGTGGCGTCGCTTCGGCCAGATTGGGGTGGGTATAGGTATGGTTGCCGACCTCATGCCCTTCGCGAATCAGCCGTTCCAGAAGCTTGCGCTGGGTCAGCGCGTTGTCGCCGATGATGAAGAAGGTGGCGGGGACATGTTCGGCCTTCAGCACGTCCAGGATCTTCGGCGTCCAGACCGGGTCGGGGCCGTCATCGAACGTCAGCGCGACCAGGCCGGGACGGTAGCCGGTCCGCTCGATCTGATAGGGTGACGGCAGGCGATCGAAGCGAACGTCGCTGATCACGCCTTTCCGATCGGTCAGGATCGTACGATGCCCCGGAACCGGCATCGATCCGATCCGCAGGATTTCACCGACACCTTCGATATCGACATTGGTGCCGGCCGGAATATCTTCCAGTGCGGCAACGGGCTGCGCGGTGACGCGGCCGCGGCCGAACATCGTCCAGATCGACGGGTCTTCCGTCCCAAGCCGCCACATGGCGACGGCGTTCAGGCCCAGCGATCGCAATATGGCGAGCTGCCCCCGCATGGTCGGCGCATCGGCGAACCACAGGTCGTGGCGGACGCCGCCTTCGGTATAAGCGAAATAGCTGTTGCCGCTGGGCCGGTCGAAATGGGGCAAGACACCCGATTCCCGTGCCGTCAGCCAGGCATCCTCCACCGAATGGGGCACGGCGTCGCCGCCTTTTTCCCAGTCATAGGCGTAAGACGCCAGCGCGACGACGATCTTGCCGCGCGGAACGCCATGCGTCGCCCGTGCGACCGACGAAGCGAACCACGGCTGGGAGGCGATGGGCCCGGGATCGCCTGGTTCCGAATGCTCGTCATAGGCCATCAGGAACAGGCGATCGATCAGCTTCGCATAGGCCGGCAGATTCCATTCGGGATTGCCGACCGGCGCCGCGATCGCGACGATCCAGCCGCGCGGCGCGAAACGGACATGCGCTTCAGCCAGGAACCGGCGATAATCCGCATGAGCGTTTGCGGGCAATTCCTCGAAATCGAAGAAGACGCCGCTTGCCTGATTGGCCTGCAGCAGAATGGCGACCCGATCCAGGATCAATCGTCGCTGGATCGGATCGTGCAGCAGCGCCGCGATGCCCGGCCCGTCCCACGCGCCCTCCAGCACGTTCTGTACCATCGGCATCAGCTTCGGCCGATGCGGGGCGGCGCTCAATATGGCCTTGCCGCGCGGATCGGCAAAGCTCGTGACCTTGTGATCGGGCCCTGTGATCGAAATCCAGGCCGGGATCACCCAGTCGACATCGTTGACGTGGCGAGCAAGCGATGCGGCGCTGGCATCGTCCCAGGGCGCATGAAAGACGTAGGTCTGGGGCGTCAGGCCGGGCTGGCCGGCGCTCTGGCCAAGGAAGCGTTCGAAATCGCGGAACATGCGCCGCACCTGCCGCGCGCTGTGATGAACCAGCGTGTCCTTGTTGCTGGCGATGCCGCTGATCGGCGCGCGCTCGGCCTCAAACGGCAGAGCCGGTTGCGGAACCACCTTGACGATCGAACCGGCGAACACCCCGATCGCCAGCAGGACGAGCAGGACGAACGCGATCAGCGCTAACGCGAACCGGCGACGACGACGCCCCGAGGCATCAAAAAATACGGGCCGCTCGTCCATCGATTAACCGCCTGTATCCACCGCTCGGGAACCCCGAAATAGATCGTTTGCAACCGGGCGGGTTAGAAGCGCGTTCCGTTTTTTTTGCAAGAGGCATGCTTCGGCGGTGCGCTTGCCAACCCGCTGAATTTCAGCGCAATCGAAAGAGGAATGCCTGCATGATCCTGCCCCTGAACGAAGGCCCGGCCGTTGCATAGCGACATCTTTGTTTCCGTGCTCCAGTGGTATGGCGCGATTGCCGGCGCGCTCGCGGCCTTTATCGTTTCGCTGGATCTGGGGCGTCGCTGGACGGGCTTGGGGTTCGTGATCTTCGTAACCTCTTCGCTCACGCTGATTGCCTGGGGCTTCCTGGCAAAGGAGGCCAAGGGGATCGGATCGCAGAACATCATCCTGTTCGTCATCAATCTGGTCGGCGTCTATCGCTATCTGATCCGCAAGAGGGCGCCCGCCTGAGATCGCGGACCTCGGCGTAACGATCTTCGCTTCGGATCGCGGCCATGATACGCCCGGCGAACATATCGCAGGGACATCAGCCAATGGCCTTCTTCGCCGACGCCTCGAGCAGCTCCAGACGGTCCCCACTATTGTTGCTCGCCGTCATCTTCTCGACGGCGCTGGCGGCACGGCTGCTGTTCGTATGGATCGCACCCTATGATAGCGGCGATTGGGTGCTGTACCGCAATGTCGCGGGCAACATCCTGCACGGCTGCGGCGTTGCGGTAACGATCGCAGAACCGCCCGGCTGCGCGCCGCATTTCGGCGGTAACCAGTTGCCGCTCTATCCCGCCCTGGCGGCGGCGATCTGGTGGGTGTTCGGCGAATCGAACCTCGCGATTCAGATCGTCCAGAGCTTCTTGGCGGCGGTCGCGACCTGCTGGCTTTCGTGGGCGGTGTGGCGGGTGACGCGCAGCCCTATGGCGATGGCGGTGGTCGGGCTGTTGCAGGCGGTTTCGCTCGTCCAGGCCTATTGGGCGGGAAACCTGCTGACCGAGATGCTGGCCATCGCATCCACGCAATGGGTGCTTGCCGAACTGTTGTTGAGCTATGGCGCCGGCAGGTTGCGCGCGCTGCCGGTTGGCATTGCGCTGGCCGTCGCCACATGGGTGCGGCTGGACGGCATATTGATGGTCGTGCCGGCGGCGGCGGCGGCCTGGTATCTGCATCGCCGGCCGAGCGGGATTCCGGCATGGCCCGGAATCCGGGCCATTTTGCTGGTGACGGTGATCATCGCCCTGCCTTGCATGGCATGGGCGCTCCGCAATAAGGCGGTCGGTATCTACCCGTTTCCGCAATCGACGGTCCTGACCGATGGGACATATGGACCCACTGGCTATTATGCCTGGGCGGGAACCTGGGTCACGACCCAGGACCAGCGCGAAACGATGGGCTTCGCCGCGCGGCATTATGAACGCATCGCGGTCGATCCGATTGCCTATCGAAGTCCGGCCGAACGTGTCGAGGTCGAGGCGCTGCTGCGCCGGCTGCGCGAGGCCAATGGCCAGCCCTTTCCCGCCGACATCGATGCGGCTTTCGGCCGGCTGGCCCGGCAGCATGAAGCCGCCCTGACCGTGACGGAGCGCCGGCAGCGGGCGCTGCAACGGGCATGGTCGCTCACGGCCCGCTGGATATGGCCCTGGACATCCGATGTCGGCGATGGCCGCAAGGGGGGATCTCCCACGGATTATGACCGGTTCTTCATAGTGTGGGGGGCCGTCATGGCGGCTGTTTACGGCCTTGTCCGGCGGAACAGGCTGATCGGCTTTGTCTCGCTGATCGCGGCGGTCTTCGTGCTCGCCCGCACCTTGTTCTTCTTACGGCTCATCGGGATTGAAGGCCGCTATCTCGTGGAATTCGCTCCCTTTCTGGAAACGCTGCTGGGCCTGGGCATCGCTACGGGGCTGGCGCGGTTTACGACAAGGCAGGTGTAAAAAAAAGGGCCCGCCCGACAAAGCCGGGCGGGCCCAATTCTCGTGCCAGTCGTCCGCTTACAGGGCGGCGTGCGCCAGCGCCGCCAGCAGCAGCAAGGCGACGATATTGGTGATCTTGATCATCGGATTGACGGCGGGGCCCGCCGTATCCTTATAGGGATCACCTACGGTATCGCCGGTCACGGCCGCCTTGTGGGCTTCCGATCCCTTGCCGCCATGGTTGCCGTCCTCGATATATTTCTTGGCATTGTCCCAGGCGCCGCCGCCCGATGTCATGGAGATAGCGACGAACACGCCCGAGACGATGACCCCGAGCAGGAGCGCGCCCAGCGCCGCGAAGCCGCTCGCCTGATTGGCGACCGCGGTGATGATGTAATAGACCGCGATCGGCGCGAGCACCGGCAGCAGCGACGGGATGATCATCTCCTTGATCGCCGCCTTGGTCACCAGATCGACGGTTCGGGCATAGTTGGGACGGCTGGTGCCGGCCATGATGCCCGGATCGTCGCGGAACTGGGCGCGGACGTCCTCGACCACCGCACCCGCCGCACGACCGACGGCGGTCATGCCGAAGGCGCCGAACGCGTAAGGCAGCAAGGCGCCGAGCAGCAGCCCGACGATGACGTACGGATTGCTCAGCGAGAAATCGACCGGGACGTTCGGGAAGAACTCCTTGAGGTCGGTCGTATAGGCGCCGAACAGCACCAGCGCGGCGAGCGCGGCCGAACCAATGGCATAGCCCTTGGTCACGGCCTTGGTGGTGTTGCCGACCGCGTCAAGCGCATCGGTGCGCACACGCGTTTCTTCGGGCAGGCCCGCCATTTCGGCAATACCGCCGGCATTGTCGGTAACCGGCCCATAGGCGTCGAGCGCGACCACCATGCCGGCGAGCGCCAGCATCGAGGTGGCGCCGAACGCAACGCCCATCACGCCAGCGAACTGATAGCAGGCGATAACCGAGATTACGATCGCGAGCGTCGGCAGCGCCGGGGATTCGAGGCTGACCGCGAGGCCCTGGATGACGTTGGTGCCATGGCCGGTTTCGGACGCCTTGGCGATCGAACGGACCGGGCGATAATTGGTGCCGGTGTAATATTCGGTAATCCACACCAGCGCGCCGGTAAGGGCGAGGCCGACCATCATGCACCAGAACAGGTCCATGCCGGTAAAGGCGCCGCCGCCGATCAGGGCCTTCATGTCACCGAGCGCATATTGTTCGGCGAAGTAGATGGCCGGGATGGCGAGGATGACCGACGTCCAGAAGCCCTTGTAGAGCGCGCCCATGATCGACTGGTTCTTTCCGAGCCGGACGAAATAGGTGCCGATGATCGAGGTGATGATGCACACACCGCCGACGATCAGCGGTAGTGACATCAACTGCATCAGTTCGGCCGCGCTGCCTTTCACGGTGAGGGCGATCGACACCATCGTCACGCCGAGCGTGACGACATAGGTTTCGAACAGATCGGCCGCCATGCCGGCACAGTCGCCGACATTGTCGCCGACATTGTCGGCGATGGTGGCGGGGTTGCGGGGGTCATCCTCGGGAATGCCGGCCTCGACCTTGCCGACCAGATCGGCGCCGACGTCGGCCGCCTTGGTGAAGATGCCGCCGCCGAGACGCGCGAAGATCGAGATCAAAGAAGCGCCGAAGGCCAGCGCCACCAGCGCATCGACGACGATACGGTCATTCGGGGCATGATGGGCGGGGCCGGTCAGATACCAGAAGAACAGCGAGATCGCGAGCAGGCCCAGGCCTGCGACGAGCATGCCGGTGATCGCGCCCGAACGGAACGCCATCGTCAGGCCGCCCTGGAGGCTGGTGCGCCCGGCTTCCGCGGTGCGGACGTTGGCCTTCACCGACACGTTCATGCCGATATAGCCGGTCGCGCCCGACAGGACCGAACCCAATATGAAGCCGATCGCGGACGTGCCGCCGAGGAAATAGAAGACCAGGGCGGCGACGATGATGCCGACAATGGCGATGGTGCGATATTGCCGGCCCAGATAGGCGCTGGCGCCTTCCTGAATCGCGGAGGCGATGTCCTGCATCTTCTGATTGCCCGGCGAAGCCGCGAGCACCTGACGACCTGTAATCAATCCATACAAGATCGCGATCAGGCCGCAGCCGATCGCCAATTCCACTATGAGCATCCGATCTCCTTCCCTCTTTGTTACGGTGCGGTTCGAGGATATCCCGCTTTTTTAGCGGTTCCGCACAGTTTGAGGGAGTTATGTCCGGCTTATCGTCCGGCTGCAAGAGTCCGTTTTCGGGCGCTCATCGCCTGTTCATCCCGCGTTCGAGCCGTGTTCGTAGCCGAGCCGCGCGGGAATTTCGATCGCACCGTCGCGGTCCGCTATCGCAAGGCCCGATCCCGCCGAGAACGCACCAATCGTGGTGATCGCAATGCGATATGACGTCGCGATATCGTCCAGCATCGCCTTGGCTGACAAAGGCGCTGCAAATACAAGCTGGTAGTCGTCGCCAGCAGTGGCGGCCCGCATTCGCGCCGCGCGATCGTCGCCATAAACCGCGAACTCCACGGACAATGGCACCGCGTCGAGATCGATCGACACCGCAAGGCCCGATGCGCGGCCGATGCGATCGGCATCGATCAGCAGTCCATCCGAAATATCTGCCATGGCATGAACCAGAGGCGCGATGGCGCGGCCTTCCCGCAGCCGTGGCATTGGCAGCCGATAGGCCTTCAGCAACCGCCGCGGACCATCGATTTCGCCGCGCGCGATCCGCAGGCCGATCCCGGCATCGCCGATCGTTCCAGTCACATAGAGCCCGTCCCCCGCCTGCGCGCCGCGGCGATCGGGCGCGCCGCCCGGCGCGACCTGGCCAATGGCGGTGAGGCCGAGCACGCGGCTGTTGCCCGGCGGCTGCGCCACCGTGTCGCCGCCCAGCAGCGCGAGGCCGAAATGGGTGATCGCGCGGGCAAGGCCGGCGGCGAAAGCCTCATCCCAGGCCGGGTCGCCGGCCAGGCCATAGCCCATCAGCACGCCGATCGGTTCCGCCCCCTTGGCGGCGAGATCGGACAAATTCACCGCGAGCAATTTCCAGGCGACGTCGCCGGGCGGGTCGGTGGGCAGGAAGTGAACGCCCTCGACGAGCATGTCGTGGGTGAAGACCAGGTCGCGGCCGACCGGCGCGGGCAGGACGGCGGCATCGTCCTGTAGCGCGCGGGCGGCCTTATGTGTGGCGATGGCGCGCAGGCTGTCGATAAAGGCGGATTCGCGGCTCAATCAATCCTCCCCGGAACGGGGAGGGGGACCACCCGAAGGGTGGTGGAGGGGCGGCCTGGAAGCGCGTGCCACGATCATCGTAGCAACCGCTTCCACATCTTTCATTATCTCGGCAGCCGGAATGCGAATAACGCTAACGCCGTCTGCCCGCAGCGACGCATCTCGCGCTTCGTCGCGTGCAGGATGATCGCCACGATCGTGCGCTTCTCCATCAGCCTCGATCGCTAAACGAGCTGTCGCGCAATAGAAATCCAAGACATAAATGCCCGCTGGTTGTTGCCTGCGAAACTTGTAACCACCCGGCCGAAGACGCAGTTCGCGCCAAAGAAGGACTTCCGGCAGACTCATCGCGCGCCGCAATGCACGGGCGTTTTTGATAGTCGATCCGGGTCCGTTCAGCATCGGGCCTGCCCCTTCACCACTCTTCGAGTGGTCCCCCTCCCCGTTTCGGGGAGGACTTCTATGACCGAACCGCCTTCGCCACGCCATCCAGCAGTCCGTTCACGAACCCCTTTTCGCGCTTGTCGTAGAAAGCATCGGCGACATCGACATATTCGCTGATGACGGTGGCGGTCGGCACGTCGATGCGGGCGAGGAGTTCGTAGGTGCCGGCGCGCAGGATCTGGCGCATCGGTTTGTCGAGGCGCTCCAGCGACCAGCCGGCGGCCAACTTGCCGGCAATCGCGGCATCGATCTCGTCGCGGCGCGCGTCGACGCCCTTCACCAGATCGTCGAAGAAATCGACCTCGGCATCGGCATATTCGACATCCTCGATCGTCGCGCCCAGCCGGTGCTGGTGGAACTCATCGAGCAGGGTGGGCATGCGCGTGCCTTCCATTTCCTGCTGATATAGCGCCTGGACGGCGGCGAGCCGCGCGGCGCTGCGCGCGCGCGAACGTTCGTTATGTTTCTTCGTCATATCTGTTTGAGCCTTAAGGCGACGGAGGCGGCATGGGCGGGCAACCCTTCCGCACGGGCAAGCGCTACCGCCGCCGGGCCGATCGCCGCAATGGCGTTCGGATCGAGCGCGATGAAACTGGTGCGCTTCATGAAATCGAGGACCGACAGGCCGGAACTGAACCGCGCGCGGCGCCCGGTCGGCAGGACATGGTTGGGCCCCGCGACATAATCGCCAACGGCTTCCGGCGTGTGCCGGCCGAGGAACACCGATCCGGCGTGGCGGACGCGATCGAACAAGGCCTGCGGATTCGCAACCGCCAGCTCGAGATGTTCAGGAGCGAGCCGGTCGCAGAGCGCCGGAACTTCGTCGAGCGCGCCGACGAGGATGATGGCACCATTGTCCGACCAACTGGTCCGCGCGGTGGCGCCGGTCGCGAGCGTGTCGAGCTGCTTGTCCACCTCGGCTGCGACCGCGTCGGCAAAAGCGGCATCATCGGTGAACAGGATCGACTGGCTGGTCGGATCATGCTCGGCCTGGCTGAGCAGATCGGCGGCGATCCAGGCGGGGTCGTTCGCGCCGTCCGCGACGACGACGATCTCCGAAGGGCCTGCGACCATATCGATGCCGACCACCCCGTAGAGCTGGCGTTTGGCTTCCGCGACCCAGCTGTTGCCGGGTCCGACGATCACATCGACGGGGCGGATTCGATCGGTGCCATAAGCCAGCGCGGCGATCGCCTGCGCGCCGCCGATCCGCCAGACCTCATCCACACCGGCCACGGCCGCGGCCGCGAGGACCAGCGGATTGATCGCGCCGTCGGGGGTCGGGGTCACCATCACCAGCCGGTCGACCCCCGCGACCTTGGCCGGGATCGCGTTCATCAGCACGGAAGAAGGATAGGCTGCGCGGCCGCCCGGAACGTAAAGGCCCGCGGCTTCGATCGCCGTCCAGCGCGCGCCCATGCGGACGCCGACGGAATCCACGCCATCGCTATCCGCCGGTCGCTGCGCCGCATGATAGGCGCGGATACGGGTCGCGGCGAGTTCCAGCGCGGTGCGCAGGCCGGGATCCAGGGCATCCAGAGCGGCGTGGCATTCGGCGAGATCGATCCGCCAGCCCGTGCTGTCGAGATCGTGCCGGTCGAAACGGCGGGTATAGTCGGCCAGGGCAGCATCGCCGGCTTCGCGCACGGCCTTGACGATCGCCGTGACGTCGCGCGAGACGTCTTCGTCGGGTTCGCGCCGGGCGTTGACGAGCCGAGTGAACGCCCCTGCGAAATCCGGATCGCGGCTATCAAGCCGTTGCGGCATCGTCGCCTCCGACGGCGGTCCTGAAAGCCTCGACCAGCGGCGCGATCTCGCCCGCACGGGTCTTGAAGGCCGCGCGGTTGACGATCAGTCGCGACGACACTTCGGCGATCACCTCGACCTCGACCAGCCCATTTTCCTTGAGCGTGCGTCCCGAGGAGACAAGATCGACGATCCGGCTCGACAGGCCGAGCTTGGGCGCGATTTCCATGGCGCCGTTCAGCTTGACGCATTCGGCCTGCACGCCGCGCGCCTCGAAATGGCGGCGGGTGACGTTGGGATATTTGGTGGCGACGCGGACATGGCTCCATTCGCGCGGATCGTCGCCCTGCGCCAGTTCGACCGGCTCGGCGACCGAGATACGGCAATGGCCGATTTTGAGATCGACGGGCGCGTACAGTTCCGAATAATCGAATTCCATCAGCACGTCGGATCCGACGATTCCGATCTGCGCGGCGCCATGCGCGACGAAGGTCGCGACATCGAAGGCGCGCACGCGGATCAGGCTGATATGGGCATGATTGGTCGCGAACAGCAGCAGGCGGCTGTCTTCATCCGAAAAGGCGGCTTCTGGGACGATGCCGACGCGGGCGAGCATCGGCAGCGTTTCGACGAGAATGCGCCCCTTGGGGATCGCGATGATGATGGGTTCGGCCATGGCCGCGTGGCCTTATCCCAGCAGATCGCGAATCGCCAGTGCGCCGAGCACCGTGAGAATGGTTGCAGCCGCCATCCGCATATATTTGAGCGGAAAGACGCGCGTGACGCGCTCGCCCAGCAGGACAGCCGGCACGTTGGCAATCATCATGCCCAGGGTCGTGCCGATCGCGACCAGCTCCACCGAATGATAACGAGCACCCAGCGCGACGGTGGCGATCTGCGTCTTGTCGCCCATTTCCGCCATGAAGAAGGCGACGGCAGTGGCGAGGAAGATTCCATAAGGCGCGGTCGTGGCGGCTTCCGCCTCGTCAATCTTGTCGGGGATCAGCGTCCACACGGCCATTGCGAAGAAGCCGATGGCAACTGCGAGCTTGAACCAGAAGCCGTCGAGCAGCCCGGCAATCTCCATCCCCGCCCATGCGGCGAGCGCATGATTGACGATCGTCGCCGCGAAAATGCCCGCGATGATCGGTGCCGGTCGCTTGAACCGCACCGCGAGGATGATGGCGAGCAGCATCGTCTTGTCGCCGATTTCGGCGAGCGCGACGAGCAGGGTGGAGGCGAAAATGATGTGCATGGCAGGGACAATCAAAAAGCCCTCTCCCGCTTGCGGGAGAGGGTGGGGTGAGGGGCTTCTTCTTGCTCTTCTTCAACTATTCGCCTGCATCGCGCCAAGAAGGAAGAAGACCCTCATCCAACCTTCTCCCGCATGCGGGAGAAGGCCAAAAGGGCTGTCCCGGCGCTTCGATTCAAGCCTTGCGGGATGTCTCGAACAGAAACCAGGCGCGCTCCTCGGCCTGGTCGGTCCATTCGTCGAGGATGCCGCTGGTGGCATTATCCTTGGCTTCGTCGACGATATCCTTGGCCTCGCGCAGCTTGGCGACCAGCGCAAGATTATCGTCGCGCAATTCGGCGAGCATCGCATCGGCGCTGACGAATTCGGCGTCATTGTCCCTGATCGACTGACGGCGGGCAATGTCGCCGATCGATCGCAGGGTGGTATTGCCGGTCTTGCGGACGCGTTCCGCGATGACGTCGGTGGTCGCGAATATCTGGGCCGCCTGATCGTCGAGCAGCAGATGATAATCGCGGAAATGCGGGCCGGAGACATGCCAGTGAAAATTCTTGGTCTTGAAATATAAGGCGAAGCTGTCAGCCAGGATGCCGTTGAGGGCGTCGGCCACCGTCATCGCGCTGTTGCTTCCCAGATCGGTCGGCGTAGCGAGGGGGGCTTTGGGCTTTTTTGCCATCTTTGATCTCCTTCAGAGTTCGATTCGGCGGTCTAACGAGCCATGTCGCAAATGGTGGCGTTGCCGTCGCGCGAAATATGTGTGTCTCAGCCATCGACCTGCTCGATCAATTGGGCAAGCGTCTTCAGCTTGACTCACAGGCGATGGCGGGGGTAAAGGCCCGGCCGAAACAGCGGCGGCGACGCCGCTTTATTTTTTCGCGTGCGCCGACAGGCCACCACATCAAAGGGTTTCCGGTCATGGCCAAGCCGACCACGGTTAAGATCAAGCTCGTCAGCTCGGCGGACACGGGTTTCTTCTATGTCACAAAGAAGAATCCCCGCACGCAGACGGAAAAGCTCAGCTTCAATAAATATGATCCCGTCGTGCGCAAGCATGTCGCGTTCAAGGAAGCCAAGATCAAGTAAGCCGGACGGCCGCGCTTCGGCGCTGTCCTCCGATTGCTGATTGCCATCGCCCGCCCTTACCGGCGGGCGTTCGCGTTTTAGCTGATTTTTGGCGGGAGGCCGGGCCTTTCGCCCTGCCAATCCAATGCTTGATGCACATGCGCCGGTCCCATATTGCTTCGGAAACGGAGGAGAGGAAGACCGTGGATTTCGACAGCACCAGCAAGACCCTCGATACGGACGCCGGCCGCCTGCACTATCACGATGTCGGAAGCGGACCCCCGCTGCTGCTGCTGCATGGTTCCGGGCCCGGGGTTTCGGGCTGGGCCAATTTCGGCGACAACCTTGCCACCTTCGCTCCCCATTTCCGGTGTCTCGTGCTTGACCTGCCGGGTTATGGCCGCAGTTCCCCGCCCACAGACATCCCCGTCCTGGCGGGCGCCAAGGCGGTGGTGGCCTTTCTCGACGCACTTGGCATCGAGCGCGCCCATATCCTTGGCAATTCCTACGGCGCGATCGTCGGTGGCACCGTTGCCGCCAACAGCCCGCAACGCGTCATGCGCTTCGTTACCCTGGGCGGGTTCGGCTTCACGCCGTTTTCGCCTTTTCCGGCCGAAGGCATAATGCGGCTGGTCGAGTTCGTCGAGGAGCCGACCCGCGAACGGTTGGTCGCCTGGATGCGATCGATGGTTTTCGATGAAACGGTGCTCACCGAGGCGATGATCGACATGCGCTTCAAGACGGCCTGCGATCCGGCCGTCATGGCGACGAGCCGGCTGATGTACACCCGCGCCGGCATAGGGGCGATCGCCGAACGTATGCGTGGTCCCGACGCCATTGCGGATATCGCGCATCTGCCGCGTATCCAGGCGCCGACATTGATCACCTGGGGACGCGACGATCGGGTCAATCCCCTCGACGGCGCATTGCTGCCGATGCGCGCCATCCCCAATTGCGAGTTGCACGTTTTCCCGCGTTGCGGGCATTGGGCGATGATCGAGCGCAAAGCCGAGTTCGAGCAGGTCGTGCTCGGTTTCCTGAACCGCGGAACAACGTGAGGGCGCGCCTGGGCCGTCTGGCAACAGCAAAAATTAAGCCGTCAGCCTTCGGGCTGGCGGTTCGCCGAGCGGGCCGATCAGCCCTTCGACCGCCGCGATGAACTTATGGACCGAGATGGGTTTCGATACATAGGCGTCGGCGCCGGCATCCCGCACATTGGCTTCGTCGCCTTTCCCGGCATAAGCGGTGACGGCCATGATCGGGATGCTCCCGAGCGCCCGATCAAGCTTCATGCGGCGAATCAGGTCGACGCCGCTGATATGCGGCAGCTGGATATCCATAATCACGAGATCGGGCTTGAATGCGGCCATGCGGGCCAGCGCGTCGCGGGCGTCCCGCACCGGATCGACCGTGGCTTCATGGGCCCGCAGCAGATCCGAGAACAAGCGCAGGTTGAGCTCATTGTCCTCGACAATCAGAACTTTTTTGGCCACCGCTACGCCTACCTCCACTAACCCAAGTTTAGGCCATGTCGTGCTCCGATACAAATCCCCACATCATGGATAAAGACCGGGCTGCCACCATCGCGCTGGCCGCTCTTATCTGGATATTGGAACAGCCCGACCGGGCGAATCGGTTGCTCGATCTGACGGGGCTCAGCCCGGCGGGGTTGCGGGCGGGCGCGGGCGACCCCAGGTTGCTGGCGGCGGTGCTGGGTTTTCTGGGCAACCATGAACCCGATCTTGTCGCCTGCGCGGCCGCGATCGATTATGACCCGGCGACGCTTATTCGCGCAAAGGACGCATTGGAATCGTGAAACGCCCTCTTCTGATCACCGACTGCGATGAAGTGCTGCTGCATATGGCCGGCCCGCTCAGCGAATGGCTCGGCGAGACGCGCAATATCGACTTCCCGCTCGACGCCGACGATGCCATCTATCGTTTCACGCACCGATCGGATGGATCCGTGGTCGAGGGTGAGCATGTCTGGCCGATACTGGCCGATTTTTTCGATGCCGAGATGCATCGCCAGACGCTGGCGCCGCACGCCGACGTCGCGCTGGCCGCCATTGCCAAGGTCGCCGATATCGTCGTTCTTACCAATCTGACGCACAGCTATCATGGCGCGCGGGTGAAGCAGCTCGACGCGTTCGGCATCCGTCACCGCGTCGTCTGTAATCAGGGCGGCAAGGGGGACCCGGTGGCGGCGCTGGTTGCCGAATATGATCCCTCCGTCACGGTGTTCGTGGACGACATGGACCATCATCACTCATCTGTCGCATCCGCCGCGCCCGATGTCTGGCGGCTGCACATGATTGTCGAGCCCCGTATCTCGGGGAAACGGCCCCCCGCTGCCGCCGCCCATGCCCGCATCGACGACTGGCAGGATGCCCTGCCGTGGATCATGGACCGGTTTGGCGCAGCCGCTTGACGCTCACGATGTTCATATCGAAAAGGTTTGCATGACGATCGACGCCCGACTTGCCGAACTCGGCATCACGCTTCCGCAGCCTGCCGCCCCCGTCGCCGCTTATGTCGCGACCGTGGAGGTTGGCGGCTTCCTCCATATTTCCGGGCAGCTGCCGTTCCGCGAGGACGGCTCCTTTCAGAAGGGACGGCTCGGCGAGTCCGTCACGCTGGAGGAGGGGGCGGAGGCGGCGCGACGGTGCGGCATCATGCTGATCGCGCAGATGAAGGCTGCGCTGGGCGGCGATCTGGGGCGCGTCGCCCGGATCGTGAAACTGGGTGCGTTTGTCGCCTCTGCCGGTGATTTCATCGACCAGCCGAAGGTTGCCAACGGAGCCTCCGAATTGATGCAGGCTGTGTTTGGTGATGCCGGCCGCCATGCTCGCAGCGCCGTCGGCGTTCCGGTCCTGCCATTGGGCGCCGCGGTGGAAATCGATGCCATTGTCGCCATTAAACCTGCTTGACCGCCTCCGCTTTCCGACGCCGGACGAGCGGCGCGTGGGTTTTCTCGCGCGCGTACCCTATGCGCATCGCGGATTGCACGGGACACGGCTGGTGGAGAACAGCCGCGCGGCGATAGAGGCGGCGGCGAGCGCCGGTTACGGAGTGGAAATCGATGTCCAGTTCACGCTGGATGGATCGGCGTTCGTCTTCCATGACGAAACGCTGGAGCGGCTGACCGACGCGACCGGCAAGATGCGGCACATGACGACGAAGGATCTGGCCAACATCAGGCTGAAGGGCACCGATGAAAGCATTCCGTCGCTCCATGAAATATTACGCCTGGTCAACGGGCGCGTGCCGGTGCTGATCGAATTGAAGGCCATCGAAGGCCATGTTTCGCAACTGTGCGTCGCCGTTCGCCATTCGCTCGAAAGCTATCGGGGAGAGGCCGCCATCATGTCGATCCATGGTGAGGTGCCGCGCTGGTTCGCGGCCCATGGCACGCGCGTCGTGCGCGGTCTGATCATGTCGGATCGCAGTGAATATGCGCGCGAGCGCGCCGCCGAGCAGGTCAAGGCCATATTCCGATCCCGGCCGGAATTTCTGGCGATCGACATCGATGATCTGCCCAGCCGGATGGCGGCACGTCTGCGCAAGCGCCGTATTCCGGTGCTGACCTGGACGGTCCGTACCGCCGAGCAACAGGCGCTGGCCGCCGACCATGCCGACCAGATCATTTTCGAGGCGCCCGGATGGTAACCGCGCCCACCGCCCGGATGGCGGCGGGGGTTGCCAGTTTCAGCCGCGACGACTGGGACGCCTGCGCCGGCAGCGGCAATCCGTTCGTATCGCATGATTTCCTGATGGCGCTGGAGGAATCGGGCAGCGCCACGGCGCGGACCGGCTGGCAGCCCGTGCCGATCGCCATCGACGGAGCGAATGGCCGTCCGGTCGCGATCCTGCCGGCTTATGCCAAGAGCCATAGCCAGGGCGAATATGTATTCGACCATGGCTGGGCCAATGCCTGGCAGCGGGCCGGCGGAGAATATTATCCCAAGCTGCAGATCGCGGTGCCGTTCAGCCCGGTGCCGGGACCGCGCCTGCTGATGCAGGACGATGCGCTCGCGCCGCTGCTGATCGGCGCGGCGGAAGCGGTGGTCCAGGAACATGGCCTGTCGTCTGCGCATGCGACGTTCGTAGAGGAAGCGCAGGTTCCTTCGTTCGAGCGCGCCGGCTGGCTGATCCGCACCGACCGGCAATTCCATTGGACCAATCAGGGCTATGCCGGCTTCGAGGATTTCCTGGCCGCGCTGGCGTCACGCAAGCGCAAGGCGATTCGCAAGGAGCGCGCTGCAGCGGTCCAGGGGCTGGAAATCGTCCATCTGACCGGTGACGCGATCGAGGAACGGCATTGGGACGCCTTTTGGCGATTCTATCTGGATACCGGCGCGCGCAAATGGGGGCAGCCTTATCTGACACGCGCATTTTTCACGCTGCTGGGGCGGCGGATGGCGGACAAGGTGCTGCTGATCCTGGCACTGCGCGATGGCAAGCCGATCGCAGGCGCGCTCAACATGATCGGCGCGGACACGCTCTATGGCCGTTATTGGGGCGCTTCGGAGGATGTGCCCTTCCTCCATTTCGAGCTCTGCTATTATCAGGCGATCGATGCCGCGATCGCGCGGGGACTGCAGCGGGTCGAAGCCGGCGCGCAGGGCGAGCACAAGCTCGCGCGGGGCTATGAGCCCGTACCGACCTGGTCGGCACATTTCATTCCCGACCCCAACTTTCGCCGGGCCGTTGCCGACTATCTGGCGGCGGAACGCGCCGCGATCGCGCAGAACATTGAACAGCTTGGCGAATTAACGCCGTTCAAGCGGCATGACGGACGTTGATCGCCAGCAAGGCGCGGGCCTGGCGTTGCGCCTCGATGATTTCGCGCGCCGACATTTCCTCGGCGATCTCGGCCCGGCATTCCATCGCGCGTTCGTTCCCGCCCAGCGCCGCGATATTGAACCATTTGTGCGCCGCGATCAGATCGAGCGGATAACCATCCGCGCCGGCCGAATAAGAGACGCCGAGTTCGAAACAGGCTTCGCTGTCGCCTGCCATCGCATCGCGTATCCGCGCTTCAGTGAAGACATTCTGCGTTTGTAAGCTGTGACCCATGGTCTCTACTCCGCCAACCAGTGGTAGGCGACGGCAGGGCTGTCATCACTTTCCCTGCCATCGCCGCCCATTACAGTTAACGGCGTGGCGACCATTTATTTTAGGGATGTTGCGGGGGACTTTTCCCTTTTCCGTGAAGAGCGTGGGACTAACCCCGTTCGGGCACCGGCAGGTTGTCGATCAGTCGCGTCCGACCCAGCTTCGCAGCGGCCAGCAACCGGCCCGGCCGGTCCGGGCGGTCGATCGGCTCCAGCGTGGCGGCGTCGCACAGGGCGATGTAATCGATTGGATCGAAGCCGGCGTCGGCCAGTTTCCGTCGGGCTGCGTCCAGCGCGGCCGTCACGTCCGCGCCGCGTTCGATCGCGGACACCGCCTCGCCCAGCGCGCGCGGCAGGATGCGCGCTGTGACGCGCTCCTCGGGAGTAAGGTATGCGTTGCGTGAGGATAAGGCGAGGCCATCGTCATCGCGCTGGATCGGCACGCCGATTATCTCGACCGGAATATCCAGATCGGCGACGAGGCGGCGGATAACGGCGAGTTGCTGAAAGTCCTTTTCGCCGAACAGGGCCACATCGGGCTGGGTCTGCAGCAGCAATTTCGTGACCACGGTGGCGACGCCGGCGAAATGGCCAGGTCGCGCGGCGCCATCCCAGCGTTCGCTGACCCCGCCGACGCCGATGCTGGTGGCGAACCCCGGGGGATACATGGTCGGGGCGTCGGGCGCCCACAATATCGCCGCGCCCGCCTGTTCCAGCAGCGCGCTGTCGGCGGCCTCCCGCCGCGGATAGGCATCCAGATCCTCATTGGGCCCGAACTGGGTCGGATTGACGAAGATCGACACGACCACATGGGCCGCGCGCCGTCTGCCGGCCTCGACCAGCGCGAGGTGGCCGGCGTGCAATGCGCCCATGGTCGGGACCAGGGCGACGCCGCCGCCATCGCCACGAAGCGCGGAAACGGCCTGGCGGAGATCGGCGAGATTACGAATGGTTTGCACGGATTATCAGCCTCGGATAAGCGCGGTGACGCTTCTTCTGCGAAAGGGGAAAGCGAAATCAACTCCTCCCATACATAGGGATTGGGACAGTTTGTCACACGGGCATTTAATCACTTTCGCCAATGAAAAAGGCGGGTCCGGAAAATCGACGACATCGGTGCATGTCGCGGTGGCGCTGGCAACCGCCGGCAAACGCGTCGCAGCGCTCGATATGGATACACGCCAGCGCACGTTGGGGCGGTATCTCGAAAATCGTGCGGCGACCATAAGGCGCAGCGGCATCGACATGGCGATTCCCCATTTCGAGACCTTCGATCCCGGGCAGGATCCCGACATCCTCGGGCGCATCAAGGCGTTGCAGGCCGAATATGAGGTCGTGATCATCGACACGCCGGGACGCGACGACAATCATGCGCGCATCGCGATCGAAAATGCGGATACGCTGGTCACCCCGATCAACGACAGCTTCATCGACCTCGACCTGATCGGCCAGGTCGATCCGGAGACGTTCAAGGTGCGTCGACCGAGTTTTTATGCCGAACTGGTGTGGGATGCCCGCAAGGCGCGCGCGCGCATCGATGGCGGCACGGTTGACTGGGTCGTCCTGCGCAACCGGCTCCAGCATCTCGAGGCGCGCAATATGCGCCGTGTCGCGGACGCGCTCGCCGATCTGTCCAAACGGGTCGGCTTCCGCGTAATCCCGGGCCTGTCCGAACGCGTCATCTATCGCGAGCTGTTTCCCAAGGGGCTGACCCTGCTCGACATGCAGGCGATCGGCAAGGAGGCGGGTCTTGCCCATATCGCCGCGCGTCAGGAACTGCGCGAGATGATCGCCGGCCTCGCTCTGTCGCAATGGCCGCAGCATCAGGCCGTCGCGCGGTGATCCTGTTCGCTTTGGTTGCCGGCGGCCTGTTATATTGGATGTGGCGCAAGGGTGAACTGAAGGCGGTCGGCACCAATGATGTGGTCGCGGCGGTCGCCGGCCTTCTGACGGTCCTGTTCGACGTCTCTTACCAGGCATA
>Ga0105248_10002433_pt1 | contig 20653 bp, 19 predicted proteins | sample KBSS34metaG_FD_81524 | JGI IMG/M metagenome (GOLD analysis project Ga0105248, IMG submission 81524) | Switchgrass rhizosphere microbial communities from Kellogg Biological Station, Michigan, USA - KBS S3-4 metaG | ecosystem: Host-associated > Plants > Roots > Rhizosphere > Soil | place...
CTGTCGCGTATTGTGCTCGTTTCAGGTTTGACCAATTTGCTGGCAAAAATCGAAACCGAACGGGCAAAAGAAGCTCACAGTCGCACCCTTGTCACTCATCTCAGTATGATGTTAGCTTCGCATTTTAAGCGAAATTCGCTTCTATTTATGTCACGCATATCGGGTAACGATAGCTACGGCGAACAGGCAAATCAGGTTAAAGTCGCTGTGCATGAGCAAATGGCCGCCATAGATGCAATCGTAAAACCTGACAGCAGTGAAAGTCTTGCCTGGGGCAATATCAAAGCCGGAGCCGCCGGCCTTGATGGCAGCATGCGAGCGGCTACCGCAGCTTATAACAGCGGCGAAAAAACTCAGGCAGCCCTGGCCTGGCGCGACGGTCAGACAATTATGGCAAAGATGTTTGAAGATGTAGATAAACTGACCAAAGAAGAACAGCATCTGCAGCAAAGTCAGGCACTGTCTCTGGATCGGTACAATCGCGAGCTGCAGTTTCTGCTGGTTGCCTCCCTCTGCATCGGTATTTTTCTCGCTTTTTTATTGGCCTATTATTTCAATCGCTCCACCTCACGCCGTCTCGATGTACTGCTGAGCAACGCCCGGCGGTTGGCGGCCGGATTGGCTCCCAATCAGAAGCTCAGAGGCAATGATGAGTTAGGCGAGCTGGACGGTGTATATCATGATTTGCACCGATCGCTCTCCGTCATGAGGCGTAAAGAAAGAGCAGTAATTGAAAATGCCGCCGATGTGATTTGTTCTCTGGACAATAGTTTCCGATTCACCGATATTAACGGCGTTGTTAAAACAGCCTGGGGCCTGGAACCTGAAGCAGTACTCGGCAGGCGCATAACGGACTTGCTGGCCGAAAGTGAACGGGCCGCTGTCGGCTCCGATTTGCAGCAGGCAATGCAAGACGGGCATGTAGTCCGCTTTACCGCAGGTATGGTGGTGGCCGAAGGCAGGCAGAGGACGACCGCCTGGTCCGCCACCTGGTCGGAGGAAGAGCGCTCCTTCTATTGTGTCGTGCAGGACATTACCGAGCGCGCCAACATGGAGCGAATGAAGAGCGATTTCGTGGCCATGGTCAGCCATGATTTACGCACACCGCTCTCGGCTATACAAATGGCGCATTCCTTAGTCGAAGAAGAGCCCATATCGGAGCGCTCCCGCAAAACTTTGATAATGGCAAAGCGCAGTGTGGAGCGATTGCTCAACATGGTTAACAATCTCTTGGACGTTGAGCGAATGCAGAGTGGCGCACTGGAAATTTATCCGCAGTCGCTGCCGCTCTCTGGTACTGTAAGCGCCGCGCTCAATTCTATGCAGATTTTGGCGGACAAACGCAAACTCAGCCTACAGGCTCAGGTGCCTGATGACCTTTATGCTTATTTTGATCAAGAGCGTATCTTGCAGGTTTTAGTCAATCTCCTTGCCAACGCTTTTAAATTTTCGCCGGACAATTCCAAAATTGTCATCCGCGCCGGATATGCGACCGAGCTAAAAAGACTTGTAAAAGTTGAAGTTGTCGATCAAGGTGTCGGAATTGCGCCCGATAAATGTGCCGTGATTTTCGACCGTTTCGCCCAGGCTACTGCCGACGACAGATTGAACGAAGATGGAGTCGGTCTGGGGCTGAGCATTTGTAAGGCTATAATAGTGGCCCACGGGGGAGAAATTGGTGTAGTTTCCACTCCTGGAACAGGCAGTGATTTCTGGTTTACACTGCCCGTAAATGGCGCCGGCAAAGAGAAAGGTTGAAATGGCCAAGATTTTGTTTGTCGAAGATGATTTGATTTTGGCCGATGTTGTCGCCAACTGGCTGGAAAAAGATAATCATATATGTCTGCATTTCGGTAAGGGTGAAGAGGCTCGTGTTGCCCTGCGGCGCGAGACTTTTGACCTGATCATACTGGACTGGAGTCTGCCCGATGTGTCTGGCCTGGCGCTTCTCAGTGAGTTTCGCGGTGGCGGCGGCAAAACCCCTGTGATCATGTTAACCGGCAAAAGATCGGTTGAGGAAAAATTGGAAGGCTTTGACACGGGTGCCGACGATTATCTGACCAAGCCATTTGACGGCCGTGAACTGATGGCCCGGGTGCGTGCTCTTTTGGCAAGGCCGGCTCAGTTGAATCACGGCAAAATGGTGATTGGCGATATCGAACTTTGTCCTGAGCTGCATGCGGCCAAGCGCAAAGGTGAAGTGATCAAGCTAGCCCCGCGCGAATTTGATCTTTTAAAATTTTTGATGGGTCGTCCTAATCAGTTGTTTTCCAGTGAGCGACTGCTCGATATGGTCTGGGCCAACGCCGAAGATGCCAGCCCGGAAGCGCTGGCTACCTGCGTGCGCAGGTTGAGATCCAAGCTCGATCGACCGGGCGAAGAAAGTGTGATCCGCAACAGTCATGGAGTGGGTTATGGTTTCTTTGCCTGATGACGATAACTAAAATGAGGACATTTGGTCGAGAATGTCTGACTGTGCGGAAGTGTAAAACATTTTTCTATCAAGACTTTTCTTGCGATAACCAGCAGGAGCATGGAGGGCTTCGCTACTAAATTCGAAATTTGGATTCAAGATTTTGCCGTTTAGCAAAGAGATTTCTCTGCCGTTAACCAATTTGGCATAAGAAGAGATGGGAAAGCCTTTCACATTAGGTAAGTTGTATATCTTGCCGATTATTTGAGTGATTTGATTGGGATAGTTATTGTCCAGCGAAATAAGTTTGGGCATAAGTTTCTCCCCTGCTTTCAGACCGCTTCCATCCGTGCGGTCGGCAACGAATAAACCACAGCCACTGACAGTTTCCAGCGCTGGAAAAGAGTAAACCAATACCTTATATCCACTTTTGATTTGTTTTTCTGTTTGCGTCGGTTTTCTCAAATCTGCCAAATAGCTAATTCTATTGCACGATAAGAGATCTGATTTGATAAATGCTTCAAAAGGTATTTGCGAAAACTCTTTTCTATCGGGACGCCATACTTCAACCATCCAGGAAGGAGCTTGAGAAGCAATATAAAAATCGTTCGATCTGGAAAATATGCGAGTGGCATCTGTCGAAATCCAAACATCATACATTCCGCTGGATTCAGTAGCTTGAATGAGTTTCAAACCTTTGTGACTGGAACCGGAGTCGCTCAGTGCCGGCAAATTTCCCACTAATGAAATCCATGTGCTCAGGAGAGAACAAAGATAAAAATGCTTTCTGGTCAATTTCATTATCCGAATAGTCGACTTACCACCGCGACGATTGATCTTACAGCATCATGTCTGACTTGCATCTACATCAACTTATCCCAACCGTGGATGTCTATATTAACGGGATGAATCTCCAGGCAGTAAGCAGATGAACCACTACTTCACCTGCTTATGCTTCCCCTCTTCTTTGAGCAAACTTTACTTAGTCCCAGACCGTGTCTGGGTTACTGAGACGTTCTATGGAGTCGTACAGCGGTGTGAACGGCACCTGCGGAGTATATTTTGGCAAGAGAATTTTGGTTCGAAGGTAGAAGGATTTGGCTTCCTTTTCGGCCTCGTAGGTTTTTCTTTGTTGTGGGGCAAGGTCGTCGACTAGAGCCTGGCGGCGCTCATCTGTTTGAGCAATTTTTTGACGCATCTCAGGGCTTATGAGTTTGTCCATTTGCGCCCGGGAAATTTCATCGCTGACATTTCCGTTGTCATAGACATACTTCTGAGATCCTTGCACTTGTATCGCCGCCAGATGTTCGTCGTTTTTCAGCGTGGGGTGCGTCTTTTGCAGAGTGTTCAAGGCGCTGTCCGAAAATTCCTCGTTGAAATAAATGCTCAGGCGGGGCAAGCTCCCGTCTTTGGACATATCCGAGCGATTGTATTCTTCCATTTTGTGCGCCACTTGCACTCGTTCTGCCGGTGACATGGCATTTAATTCTTTGGAAATGTTGTCACCATGCTCAGCCGATGTCGTCAGGTTGCGGGCAACTGAATCCACTTGTGATGGGCATTCTTGTCTTTGGCTTTCAGTAGAGGTAAAGAAATTGGACATACTAGCTCCTGGTTATCCGTGGGCTTTAAAAATATTGTCTGTTAGAGAAGCATGAACCATTTTGGTATGCTCATGTCAGGCATTGGAACACCCGTTCTATCGGGTTTGGCTTCGGGAAGTCGGTCGGAATGTGGCATACTGCCGCCTTTGCCGCCGGCCCCAGTCAATTCCACTATGGGTAATTTGGATCCGCCCTGGGCCGCAGCGTCCATTTTTTTGCCGATTTCGAGTAGTTCTGCGGCAGTAAGTGTGTGGAGTTGCTGTCTGAAATCTACGGCGTGATCGGAATTTCTCGAGGCGTGGTCGTCAGTCTTGGCGTTTTCGGTTGTTAGTTCAAATCTATTAGTCATTGTGAATTTCTCGCGATAAGTAGAGGGGTCGCTGCCGGTTTGTGCAAAGCATCATGCCGCAGAACAAGCGCCGCAATTCTGACGAGAGTCTGACCAAAATCAAACGGCCGCATTAAATGCGCAATATTGCCTTCGATGCTTTTTTCTTGTACGGGTATATTAGACCGGTCTACTAGTTTGTGGAGAAAAAGAAGGGAGCGGAAATCCGCCCCCTTCTAAAAGTCACGTCTGAGCTTTTTACTTCCAGGATTTCATCGTCAGCACAGCAGCGGATGCCAGTACCGTACGACCCTCTGCGTCCAGAGCGTCCTGACTGTACACCGCCGGTTCGTTCAGCTTGAGAAACTCATGGACAGCCGTGGGCAGACGACTGACGTCCAGTTGTCCGGCCGGTACGGGGCCGATCTTGAATTTCTCGCGGATGAGTCCGTCCAGTTCCAGATGCTCGGCTTTGCCTGCCGTGCCGTCCTTGATCGCCGCTACCAGCACCAGCGCGCGTGCTCGGGCCTGGTCGATGAAGACCGGCTTGATGCGCGACAGACGCCAGGCTTTGAAGGCAGCCCGCAGCGTCAACATATAGATGACGCCGGCCAGTGTCAGCGCCAGCGCAAAGCGACTGTAATACCACCAGGCGGCGATACGCGGGTCGGCGCCTTCCATGAGCTTGGGCCTGCCGTCGTAGGTCATGGAAGTGAAGACTTCGGTGGCCGGAAGGGCGGTATCGAATCTGGTGCCGACGGCTGCGCCTGCGCCGGATTGTGCGCCAGAGCCGGATCCTGTGCCTTCGTGGATTTCAGCGCGTTTGGCGCTGATTGTCCCGGCAAGGACGACCTTGGGCGCAACCTTGAAGGATTGCAACCTCAGGTCCAGACGATAGACAATGCTGCCGTCGGCCAGCTTCTTCGATGTTACCGAGGGTCTCTCGGTCATTTCGAAGTCGCCCTGGACGTTCACTGCCTGCGTATCGACAACGATATCGCTAGATGCCGGTTTGACGAAGAGATGGACATAGACGATATCGCCGGTGCGATAGCCGTAGTCGCGCTCATCCACCCGTGCAATCAGCTGCACGTCAGCCTTTTGAGCCGCTGCCGCTTCTGTGGCGGTTTTTTGTGCTGCATCGAAATCCGGCCACTCGGGAGCCGTGAAGGCGCGGTAACCGAAGTACGAGGCCAACGAGAGTAGCGCCACCGCCAGCAGTGTGGCGAAAAGTTTTAGAGAGAAATTGATTTTCATTGACTTCCCTCCTTATTCTGGCCCTGGCTGGAGTTTTTGCCCAGGCTTTTCCACTGGCCGGTGACGGCGAAGCTCAGCACCAGGCTGATGAAGCCCAGCATGAGCGCGTAGGGGAACAATTCCATCGTGCCCGGTACATTGGTCATCGACTTGGAGCCCAGATACTTGAGCAAGTTCAAGTCGGACATGTCCTTGAGCTGGATGAAAGTGCCGCCGGCCTGGTCGGCCAGTTCTTGCAGCAGAGCCGAGTCCATGGCGGTCTTCTCGACTTCGCCGTCGACTTCAACCCAGCGCTTGCCGTTGTTTTGCAAGGCCAGGGCGAAATCGTCATCGGCAGCCAGTTTGCTCACCGGGATCTTGGAGGGCATGGTATTGCCCAACGCCACCACCACCAGTCTGATGTGGCGGTCTTTCAGTTCACGGGCGGCATCCATGAGCTTGGAACGGTCGTCGTCACTGCCGCCGTCGGAGAAGAGCACGAGCAACTTCTCGTGGTCTTTGGGTGAGTCAGCGTCGAACAGCGCCGCCGACAGGACCAGAGCTTTGACCAGCCCGCTGCCCTCTCCAGGTGCGCTGCTGATGGTCAGGCCGCGTTCGACGGCCCAGCGAAGAGAGGTCATGTCGCGGCCGAGGAAGGCCTGGGGATAGGCCTCTCCAGCGTAGCTGACGATACCCAGCTGGTTGCCGTCCATGGCACCGAGCATATAGTCGAGCAAGATATGCCTGACCATTTCCAGCCTGGTGCCTGTGTCTTCGGGGTGATCACCGCGGGGGGCAACTGTCCCGAAGGGCTGACCGTCACTTTGATTTTCGCCTGAACCGCCGGATCTGGACCGCGGGCCAGTGCTCTGGCTTTCGATCAGGCGTTTGGCCTCAGCGCTTGCCGGCACCTTGCCTTCGTAGTCCATGGCGGCCATGCTGCGACTGACGTCGACGGTGGCCACGACATCGACCGAACCTTCGGCGATGGCCTGCGTGCCGTTCTGGAGGACGGGCCTGGCCAGAGCAAGCATTAGCAGAGCCGCGGTCAGAGCGGCCAAAACTGCGCGGGCGATGTAACGCCAGCGAGCAAGCGGCCTGGACGTTTCCGCAAGCAATGCGGTCTCGCCGTAGGCCTCCTGCATGATGCGCTTGCGACGGATGTTGGCGAGCACCATGGCCAGAGCCAGGACAGCCACCACCGGTACAAAGTAGAGCAGTTGTGCATTTAGATAAAACATATAGCTCTCCTTAGATCTTGTGGGGCTGGCCGCCCTTGGGCGCTTGGCCGCCTTCCTTACCACCGCCGCCTTCGGCCTGGAGCATCTCCAGGTTGTACTTGGCGGGCATGTGGTCGGGCTCGAGCCTCAGGGTGTTTTCGTAGCTCTCGATTGCCTTGTCGACCTTCTGGGCGCGCTGGTAGCACTTGCCCAGGAGGAAGTAGGTGCGGGTCAGTTTGCTGCGGTCCAGCATGTTGTAGCGCCCGCTCTGGGAGACGAGTTTCTCGACTTCCATTTCGAGCACACGGGTGGCTTCGGCCAGACGAGCCTTGTCGATTTTGCCGTCGGGCAAAAGCGCCTGGTCGTAATCTTTGGCCGCGCCGTTGAGGAGGACTTCGGTTTCATCGGCGACGAGACTGGCCCGCGCGATGCCCAGCTTGTCTTGCGACAGCGGCACCGCGTAGGTAACGAGCCCGTAGAAGCCGTAACCGAATGCACATATCAGGGCCAGGGCGAAAGCGAGTCGCCCGAGGCCTTTTGCAATTTTATACATAGGGTTACCTCTATCTTGTGAGGATGAAAATTTCGGACAACAGGAAGAGGCCGAAGGCCACCAGCGCTGCCCAGACGAAGTAGAAGAAGACGTCGTTGCGGGTCTCCATCTGTGAGACGGTGACCTCGGACTTTTCCATGCGATCGATTGCGGCGAAGCAATCGGCCATGGAGGAGGCGTTCTCCACGCGGAAGACTTTGCCGCCGACCGCGTCCGCTACCTTGACGATATCCACGTCCTTGGTGGCCAGCGTTTCGCCGACACCCACCAGATAGAGGCGGATATTGTTTTTGGCGAGCAGGTTGACCAGGCGCGATTTGGTCTCGGGGTCGATGTCGTCCTCACCGTCGGTGACGAGAATCAACACCTTCGATTTGGCCTGACCACTTTCTTTGAAGTGTTCGACCGCCAAATCAATGGGACCCGGAGGGTTTTTGCCGAAGTTTGTGCCGGTACCCAGATGGTTCTGGATAAACTGCGCTTTGCGGTATAGCTGGCGCAGGTCGTCTGTGAGCGGCCAGCCGTAACGCGGTCGCACATCAAAGACAATCAGGCCGATGCGGTCACCGGTCTTTTCCTGCCAGCGGTTTTCGATGAAGCGCAGCAGCGCGTTTTGCAACGGGTGAATGCGCTGCAGGCCGTCCTTTGGTGCGACGAATTGCAGGCCCTTCTCCTCATGGCGACGCTCGACATAGGGAGTTTTGAACTCCAACTCGGGCGGCGTGACGTGCGGCTCGATCTGACCCTTGAAGGGGAAAGTCATCGAGTAGGAGATGTCCACGGCCAGGATGATGTCGCGGCCGGGGATGGTTTTGTGCACAGGATCACCTGGCACTTGCGGTCGAGCCAGTGCCACCACCAGTAGTGTGGCTGCCAGGCCGGCCAGAAGTAGAGGCAGCTTGGACAGCAGCCTCAGATTTTTGGATTGACCGCCCAGAAGGCGGCTGTCGGAGAAGCCCAGGTAGCCCCTCTTCCTCAGTAGGAAGAAGAGTGGCAACAACAAGAGCGCTCCGAACCATAGCGGTTGAGCGAATGTCATAGTTATTCTTCCTCTCGGGGAGGGGTGATGGGAAGGAGCAGGCTGCGGTCGATGGACTCGCCTGTCCCGTTGTTGGAGCGGACCAGGCTGCCGTCGGCGGCGTAGACTTCCACGCGCACAACGTTGCCCTTTGCGTCCAGGCTGAGCTTGCGCGTCAGCTTTTCGGCCTCGTCGTACTGGCGCACTTCGACGACATCGTAATTGCGCAGCGTTTGCTCCAGGACTTTCTTGCCGGCGGCATAGCGGGCGACGATTACTTCGTTCAGAAGGCTCTGTCTGTAGGTGAGGATGCCCTTCTTGTCGAATCGCTCAGAGATCTGTTCGCCGGTGAGGCGAATTTCTATCTGCCTTTGAGAGACGACTTCGGTGCCGTCGTAGAAAATCTCGGCCCAGTGGTCGCCGTTGGCCTTCATCACTTCGCGCCTGACCGGCTGACCGTTGTTGAACTCGGTGCCTTGCTGGTCGGCGTTGTCGAGGACACGGCGTTCCAGTTTGAGGTTGCCGTTTTGCTCGTAAGCACGCATGAGAGAGACGGCGTGGCCGTCCTCGGTCATGAGCTGTTCCATCTGCACGCTACCGTTGCGATAGTATTGACGCTCCGCCAGAGGGAAGCTTTCGTCAGCGGCCCAGAGTGTTTCCGCGCTTACTTGCGACGGGTTCTGCGAGAACTCGTAACGCTTTTCCACAACTTTGCCGTCCTGGCGCCGGGCTTTCTCGCGCAGGAGGATACCGTCTTCCGACCACTCTTTCAGGGTGATGACAGTCTTGCCATCCTCACCATATGTGGTGCGAATTTGAATTTTGCCACTCGGGTAAAAAGTCTCGGTCATTTCGACGCTGCCGTCGTACCAGCGTGTGTGCACGCCGGGCGGATCGGCCACAAGCGAAAGATGGTAGTAGGACAGTGGGATTATTGCCAGCATCAGTGCGCCCGTGAGGACACACTGTTTCAGATTCAGTATGTTTCTCATTGGGTGGGCGCCTGTAGGAAGTTGAGCACGCGCGAAGATGCGCTGTCGCGCTCCTCGGTGCTGACGATTACCGTGTTGGCACGGCAGTCTTTGAGCCGGGCGAGGATTCCGGCCTGGTGGGCCTGAAAGTCGGCGGCGTACTTGCGAGCGCTGGACTTTGTCACCCAGATGTCCCGGGCTTGCCCTGCCGCGTCCCGCACCGTGTAGAGCACGGGCAGAAGGCCGGCCTTGGGCAGTTCGCGTTCGCGCAGATCCTGCACGTAGAAAACTATGACTTTATGCCTGCGGCCGGCGCGCTTGAGCGCCTCCCAGTCGGCTTCGGTCATATTGAGAAAGTCGCTGGCCACGAAAACAATCGAGGGGCTGCGCGGAACCAGTGCCAGGCCTTTGGCCAGGCCGCTGTGTTTGTCGGACCCACGTGGCAATTCATGTGAAGTAAGAATATGGCTCAGGACCGGCAGCATCATCACGGCCGATGCGCCGCTTTTGACGCGCCTTTCGATGCCCGTTTTGGAGTAGGTGACGAGACCTACCGGGTCGTGTGAGGCGGACAGAGAGCTTACGGCGCAAGCCGCAAGCTCCGCTGCGAGCAGGCGCTTGGTGGTGACCGTCGTGCCGAAGCTCATGCTTTTTGAGACGTCCACGAGGATGGTGCTCCTGATGTGCGACTCTTCTTTAAACAGTGCAACCAAAACCTGCTGTCCGCCGGTCATGGCTGTTGCATTCCAATCAATAGTGCGAGGATCGTCGCCGGCCACGTAAATCTCGTGACCGTCGAAATCGCTGCCTTCGCCGCGGTGAATGCTTCTGCGGTCGCCGGGAAGTCTCTGGTGAGACTTCAACCTGCCGACCGGAATTTTCACCGATGCTACGCGCCGTGCGATTTCACGAACGATCCCCATTGTTTTGGGATCGATACTCATAGCAGTTCTCCAGTTTGATAAATAGACTACTCTGGGCTTTTTTAATTTTGCCCAAAGCTTTTTTACTTGGCATTCTGGACGTACTTGTCGGTATCCTTGCTGAACGGAGTGTGTTCGACAATGGCCTTGATGGCCACTTCCGAAGTCTTGCCGCTGGCGATGGACTCGAAGTTGAGGGCGATGCGATGACGCAGAACCGGCTCGACCACTTCCTGAATGTCTTCGGGCAACACATAGCTGCGGCCGGCCATGGCGGCCAGGACGCGGGCCATGCCGCGCAGGGCGAGCTCGCCGCGCACGGAACTGCCGATTTCGATCAGCTTGCCAAACTCGGTGTTGGCCTTGGCCACGCGAGTATGCTCGGCCAGACCGGGGCGGGTGGAGCGGATGAGAGCAACGATGTACTGCATCGCGGCCGGCGAAACGTACACGTTCTTCTTGATCGCCTGGCGCATTTCGGCCAGTTCCTGAATCGAGGCGACCTGCTGCACGATGCTCTGCGGATCGCGCATGTCGAGCGCTTCGGTCATCAGGATCTGCTCTTCTTCCTCGGCCGAGGCATAGGGCACGATCAGCTTGATGGCGAAACGGTCGATGGCGGCCTCAGGCAGCGGATAGACGCCTTCCTGTTCCACCGGGTTTTGCGTGGCCATGATGAAGAACGGGTCGGGCAGTACGATCTCCTTACCGGAGATGTATACGCGACGCTCCTGCATGGCGGAGAGCACCGATGACAGGCTCTTGCCCGGGGCGCGGTTGATTTCGTCGACAAGGACGAAGTTGCGACCGGGCAGCGGGCCAAGCTCGATGTCGAACTTGCCGGTGCTGGGGTTGTAGACCTTGACGCCGATGATGTCCATCGGTTTGACGTCGGCGGTCATCTGGATGCGGGCGCTGAGGGAGCCGCTGAAGGTGCACTGGAAGACCTCGCAGAAGAGGGACTTGGCAGTGCCGGGCAGACCTTCGAGCAGAACGTGGTTGTCGGAGAGCATAGCGGCGACGGAGAGGCGCTTGATCGACTTGTAGCCGATCACGACCTTGTCCATTTCCGCTTCAAGCTTGGCGTAGAATGCACCTACGTTGATGTTAATCATGATTACTTTCCATGTTTTCCAGAGCGAGGGTACCCTTTCAATAGGGTCCTACATCGCTTCTGGCGTGGTGAGACATGAAGTCTCGGCGGATTTTGCGGCTGCTGGGGCCGGAGAAAAACTAGAAAATTCTGGCATCACGAATTGGCCATGCCCTGAAAACAACAGAACGGTGCTGGTCTTCACACGCGAGAGTGCGAGAAAAACTACTGTTCTGTGCGCAGTGATGTTGGTTCTGCGGTTTTTGTTTGGAGGGGATGGGACGTGTTGACTATTTGAACCTATGCCCGTGCGTGGGAAGTGAACAAATTAGCTGTTTCTTTTGTTTTACGCTTCATAGGAGTTTAGAAACGGATGTGTTGGTCCAATGGTCATGATCGAGAGACATGGCTTCTATTTCATATTGTCAAGATGACCAAAGCTTAGTTTTTGCCCTCCCTCGATAGCTCGCGTGAATTGCCATTTTTGGCCGTTTATGGCAACTTTTTCAGCCAAAAATCTGCCACAAGTAGTGCCGGTCACTTATATTGCCCCCTAAAAATTTTGCGGCGCAAGTAAGTGTCTTGTTAACGCTGTTGAGGTTCGTCATGCAAAATTATCGCAATCGCTTTCTTGCCCTGCTCATTGCTGTGCTTGGTTGCAATTCGCTTTGTTCGGCGCCGGTCTTGGCCGAAGATATTGTCATGGTCAAAGGCAAGCGCTACGAGCGTGTCGACAATAAGCTCTACCCTCAAATTGATTCAGCCTGGACCGACCTTCAAGGGGTGGTGCATCCCAGTTGGACAACTGATTTCTCCTCCTGGATAGCGCCGGATGTACATCCCAACTTCCAGCCGCAACATCCAAATTTTAAGGCCGTTTCGGCGGCTACTGAAAAGAAACCTGAGCCACCGCCTTTTTCCATAGTCGACTCGGGTAAAAAACATCTGGTCACAATCGGCGCCGATACTCTTTTTGACTTTGACAAATCTACATTGACGCCCAAGTCTGAAAAAGTTTTGGCACGCCTTGGCCCCGTTTTGAGGAAATACGGTAACTGTAATGTTTCCATTTCCGGGCACACCGATAGTATCGGCGCTGACGACTACAATCAAGAACTCAGTGAAAAGCGCGCACAGACAGTCAGGGACTGGCTTGCCGCTCATCAGTATGTGGCGGTCGACACGCAAATAAGCGGCTGTGGCAAGCGCCAACCTGTCGCGCTCAATACGCTTCCTGACGGTAAAGACTATCCACCTGGTCGCGCCAAAAACCGGCGAGTGGAAATAAGTCTTGAAACGGTCGAAGCCGAGGCCACGCAGCCTGCCGCTATTTCGCAAAGTAACTGAGCATACCAGTCTAGCCAAAAAATGACAGACCTCGCTACCTTGGGCGAGGTCTTATTTTTGTTCAAAAATCTGTTACGAAATACTTGTTACAAAAATTCTGATGTCTTTGATAGGTGCTTTCTGATAGCACCAATATAAATCCAACTCTAATTTCTCCCCCAAGAAGAAAAAAACTCCATCCCCCGATCCACCTAGTTCTCCCCCATCCAACCTCTAGCATGAGCGACCTCTGTCGCCTGTGCTGCCACCGGCATGAATCATGATTCAATCGTCCACCATTCGCGCGCACAAGTATGAGCTTCTCAGTCAGGTCCTGGCCTGGCACAGCAACTCATTCGGTGCCGTCGCCTACCAACTCGACCGAGGGCTCTGGCAGAGTTCTGCCCATGGAGCCCGCGTACCTACCAACTCGTTCATCAGCGCATTCATCGAGAAAATCCTCGATTTCGACTGTCCCGTCAGCCCCGATGGCCTGGCCTATCTCCAGTCCATGCCCAATCCGGCCTGGATCTGGAAGGCACTGCAGCTGGTGCTGTCCTACCGCGACGGCGATAACTTCGCCCGCCCGATCAGCCTCTTCGAACTGCAATACGCGGTCTGGGCCTATGGCATGGCCGGTCACGAAGATTACGATCTTTCGCTTCCGCACGATGAGCTGTCCGCCGGTCAGGTCGGTCGGCTGCTGCTCGAAGGTTTCCTGCTCATGTCCGAACAGGACGGCGAGCCTGTCGTCGTGTCCAATCCCATTTTCATCCGCCCCGCAGACCTGAACTAGAAAAACTTTCGCCCTAACCCTTCGGTAAATTCCGAGCTGCAAACCAAAACCGCCATTAGTTCTGATTGACCAAATTTTCAAGGAACGAAAAATGAGCAACACCACCATCACCATCGAAGGCCAGGAAGTCCCCGTCGCCGACCTCGCCTTCCTCGTGGAAAGCACGCGCACGAGCTGCGAAATTCATGCCCAGTCCCTCAATGACCTGACCTCCTACGAAGACGAGAACCAGCGCGCCTGCGCAGCGGCGGCCTTCTTCTCGGCCAACACGGCTGTCGCTCTGGGCAAGCTGACCATTGACGTGATCGAGATCGGCGAGCCGACCGCCATCAAGCTGGCCATCGAGCTGACCGGCCGCATGAACAAGGAACACAAGACCTTCTGGGACGCGCATCAGCGCCGCGACACGAGCAACCTGCCGACCGCGGCCGCTCTCTATGCGCGCCGTGTCGGCATCCAGGCCCGCTACAACACCGCCGTGGCCAGCCTCAAGACGCTGACCGCCGACGTCGCCGCCCTGCCGTGCGAAAACGCGCACAAAGCCGCGGCCGAGATCGTCATCAACCTGATCGCCAAGGCAGCCTCGGAAGCCGCTTCCAGCGTCGCCTTCGTCCTGGGCAAGGCCGACGCCATCGAGGTGACCGACGCGCAGGTGAAGGAGGCGGTCGAAGGCGCCATGCTGCAGCTGACGTGGCTCATGGGCAAGACCGAAGCGGAAGCCCAGGCCATCATCACCGAAAAGCTCGGCACGACCATGGAAGAGCGCAAGGCGGCCATCATCAAGGCCCAACTGGAACCGCTGGCTCCCCTGTCTCACGGATCGCGCGATGGTGCCCTGCTGTCCGCCGATCAGGAAATGATGATCGTCGAGCTCGGCGTCGAGAAGGTGCGTGCGCTGCTCGCCCCGGTCGCACCGGTCGCAGTGGTCGAACCGGCTGCTCCGGCCGAACCGGTCGAACCGGTCGCACCGGCCGCAGCGGTCGAACCGGTCGCACCGGCCGCAGCGGTCGAACCGGTCGCACCGGCTGCCCCGGCCGAACCGACCGCACCGGCGGCCTGAACGGCACAGGAGGTCACACGATCTGAGTCTCTTTGGGCCCCTGTCCGGGGGCCCTTTTTGAACCAAGAACGGAAAGTCCCATGAACACCATATTCGCCTCCGGCTTCTTCTCCACGCTGCTCACGACCTTTGCCTACGGTCTGGGTGGCCTCATCCTCGGCGCCGTCACGCTGGTTTGTGTCGCTCTGCTCGCTCGCAAGATCGGGCTCTGGGGCATGCCTTTGATCATCTATTTGGTCGAGTTGACGCTGGCTACGGTTTACATCCCCGAACTGCTGCCGCTCTACGCCCTGGTCGGCGGCGTGATCTGTGGCGCTGCCTACGTCGGCTTGTTTCTGTGGACGCTCCATTCCCAGACGCGCAGCGGCTGATGATGCTTGGTTGAATGACCCAATTCAACTCAAGCTCCCAAACACCAAAACTGAAACAGCAACAAGATGAATCAAAACACCCTCCCTCAGCCGCTTTCGGCTGAAGAGCAGGCTCTCGTGGCGGAGATCCGCGCTCTCTGGAAGAGCGCCGTCACAAAAACCTACACCGTTGGCTTCACGATTGCCGATACGTCGGTGGACCTGGCTGCCATCGCCGACATGCTGGTCTACCCGCGTCGCGACGGTATCTATCAAGTGGTAGTCGAACAGGGTGGTCTGTCCATTCTGGAAGCGCTGGAAGCCGCCGGTCGCATCAAGGCCCTGGCCGACAATTCGGTCCTGAACTACAGCTCCGGCATGATCACGGATGTCGCCTTCTTCCTGCGCAGCCCGGAGGTGGATCTCTCCACTGTGCCCGGCCTGCGCATCCGGCTGCATTCGGGCCATGACAATTTTGTCTGCGGCGAGGTGGTCGGCGACGCCGGCGTCAGCGCGCTGAAGGCGTTGCAGGAAGCGCATCTGATCAGTTTGCCCAGCTGAGGAATGCAGAGACCGGCCCGGTGCTGGTCTTCAAAAAGGGGGGGGTGGGCTGCCAATCGGCGGTCCACGCCCCTTTTTGCTTGTACAGGGCCCACGCCTGTTTTTCTACGAATTTTTAGGATTCTGCTTATACTATCACAAGTCGTATCTTGGTGGCATCTCGCACAACCTGGGCTACTTTGCCGGGGATTCAATGGCTCAGGAGAAAGTGCGCAGAGCCTCTGTTCCTAGACTCTCCTGGGGAATAATCATCCCGGCAGCAAAAAGCTCATCAACACTGTTGTGAAGCGAGGGCGGTAGCCAGTCGAGAACCTTCCGACTCACGGTTGTTCGGTTTATAACGGACGGACGACGGATTCCATTTCGCAATAGCCACTCGTACAATTCAAAGGACGGTTGGACTCGATCAAGGAGTGCTTCCTTCAATGTACTGTTGAATCGAGCCGGAATCTCGAGTCCTGGCCCATCAAGATCCCCAAAATATTCAATTGATGAACCATTGACACTCTTCACGTCACCGCCTTGCGCGTATTTACGACATTATACAGTAAACCGATTTTCAAAAATTAGGCGGAGAACCGACTGGCCAAAAGTTGTAAGGCGTGCTTTTCTTATGTCACAAGCGCTAGGAGCAACGATATGACCAAACAAGAACTAACTTTAGTACTGGTTTTCGCGGCAGGAATGATAATTAGCGGTCCCTGTCGCGCAGAAGAATCCAAAAATAATGTGCAGGAATATTCGACCATAGGGCCTACAGCGGGAGTTCCTATTTGCAAAAACGACTTTTGTCTCAGCCTTCACAGCAAGGCAGACAAGGATCAAAGGGTTGTAGCGGATGTCCGGGTTAAAGACGGGGTTCCCTATAAATTTCGTTTGCACAATACAACAATTCTCGGTAATTCGATCAGCGTGTTAGTACGGAATTTAGGAGAACCACAGAAAATCAATGACGGAGCCCTATCTTTTGATTTTCTTAGCAGCGATCAGGAAGCCGTCACCTTATTGATTAAAGAAGCGAATGGAATCTGCACCGATTACAAGGTAGTGGGAACTTTAATTACGCACTCTCATTGGAAGCATTTAGATCCAGAAAAAAACAATGTCGACTAGATAGGAGGGGAAGCAGTAGCTTCCCCTCCAGTTAGTTCAACGTTGGTTTAACCTTATGGTTGCCCGTTCGCGATTACGGTACCCATATAGTTTCGCTGATTTATCATTTGGAGTGTGATTTGATAAATCAGAGGAATTGTTGAGGCCGGCCCTTGTTTCTGTGCAAACACGTTAGCCCACAGTTCCTCATTGAGCGTGTTGTTCGCAAGGCTGAGGATTTTCGTCGTGTAGATAGTCCAGTTATCCAAATTTGGATTCGCTGCACAATACTTCGTTCCTCCCGCTGGAACCCATTGATCGATTGCGTCGGGACAGGTTTTTGCGTTGAAAGCAGTTTTGTCATTCGCAATTGCGGTAAGCCAGTTCTGATTTGTGTGCGATGGTCTGCCCCAAACGAAGTCCAACTGATGGCCTAGCTCATGGGTGGAAGTGTTTCCACTATAAGCAGAAACGTTGAGCTTGTGGTTTACCCCATTGTCCGTGTTCAAGAAAACTGAGCTATCGGAGATTGCTGGATGGGCAACCATCGAGCTAACGCCAAGGATGTTCAGCCCCAACGCGCCTCGATTAAAGAAGAGGCTGTAGTCATCTTTGGTTTCGAAGACATAGAGATCAGCCCAGTTGATGTGATTGACATTGTCTCCGAGCAGATCTTTCAGGGCGCTCGGAAAGCCATTTGCAGCTATCCACACGGATGCTTCAGCATTCTGCGGGTTATATGGATTTGCACAGTCTGACCAAGTGAAGGGGAATTTTGCATTTCCAGTGAGAAAATATTTCACGCAAACAACGGTGTGATTATTCGCGTTAGTCCCTAGCGTTGCCGGATTCGTCGGTGAAGCCTGCACTACATAGTTTTTGATCCATCCATTTGAACCAGGAAGATTCGCGGGAGTGATCGCAGTTCCAAGCGGAAAGATGGCACTTGGACTGCCATTTTGTTGTGCAAAGGCGTAGCCGAAAAACAACTTCGTGGTGTTTCCGAATACCGAGCCGAAAATTTCGTAATTAGTTTTTCCGGGGAAACTGTTATAGTACGCCGCTGGCCAAAAGTTGTTGCCTAGCCCGTTCAACCAAAGTTCGTCATAAGCTTGCAGAGCGACGAAGACAGGGTCATTTACTTTGCCACTGTACTGGCCATACATTTGACCAGCACTCGACGCCACCCCAAAGGCGGTGTAGTTGGAGATGTTGGTATTTACGCCGTTAATGGTGTTGCTGAAGAACGCTGCCGCTACTGGCGCACCAGTGAGATTAGCAGCCGTGAGTGCCGCGCCCATGGCTCCTGGCCCAGGGTTTGCCGCACCTGTAAAGGCGGCATAATCGGCCGGAGTGTTGAAAGCGTAAATTTGAACACCATTTGCCGATAACGTTGTTTTCGGAGTGGCACTGATGTTGAATGCGCCATTGACTATAGCGAACTCAGCATTGCTGGGATTTGCAGGATTGACGCAAGCCCAGTAAGTTGTCGGCCAAGTGGGTTTGGCAGCCCATTGGCTGCAAGTTACGCCACCTCGGGTGATAGTTTGAATCGGTGCCGCTGACGCGGTCGATTGGATGCCGAGCATTGCTGCCGCGGCAAGGAATAAAGTCGCTAAAATGCGCTTCATATGTGCTCCTTGGTTTCTTGGTTGATGGATGTCTCGTAAATACGCATAGATAGCCAAGCTCCAACCACTAAACGTGGCTGTCAAAATGGTTTGTGGGCGATTTGGTTTGGCTGAGAGGAGCTATGACCTATGAATGGGTTGATTTATGGAGACGCAGGAACCCTATCCAGTAGTCAGTCTCCAAAGCGGGCAAAAAATAGCTACGGCAACATACGGCAACGATGTAAACGGGACCGTCACAATTCAAACAAATCGCCGAACTAGGCCTAGAGTCAATTTCACGAAGGCCTTAACAACAAAATGAATGAGTTGCTTCTTAGACTCTACTTGCTAGCAAGACTAGCGCGATACTTAAAGCCGTGGCCGGATCTTATTTTCGAGACCAAGGCACCATAGCCTGACTGAAGCAGCAAGCCCTAATTGGTTCGTCAAAGTTTTGTGTGCCGAGTGGTAGGATTTAATCACATGAACTTCCTCCTCCTCCGGCCAGATTTGGACGTAAGGTCGAGGTAAATCTGCGTGCGCGAACGCCCATGCTCCCGCCTATTGATTCTTGATACGCAGGACAGAGTCATGCTTTTCAAGTATATCTGCAAGGATGGTACCCCTACCGGCAAGAGTTTTTGGGGTACACCTGGTGGTGCCGTTGACGAGGGCGAAACTTTTGAGGCGGCGGCATTGCGCGGATTATATGAAGAGACTGGCATCAGCGTGACTGGCTTGGATAGGCACCTCGCAGAGCGTCGATTTGTACTACACCTTCCCACCGGTGAGATCGTGCTCGCACATGAGAAGTATTTTGTACTACAGTCCAATAATCCCACGATTACTTGTGACAATCGGACCAATGAGGATCGCCGTGAAATAGCAAAGTCTAAATGGTGGCGCATTGCGGAGCTGCGCGTAACAACGGAGACTGTCTTCCCGGAACATCTGGTAGACATACTGGCGGAGGTTATCGGGTCCGGATGTTGAATTAATGGCTCTCAGATGGGTGACGGCCGAACATTAAACCCGCCCACTTGCTGCCACTTTGAAGTCATACGATGTGACGGTCCCCGGGAAGAGATTTTCTTCTTTCACTTTTTCCGGCCTTAATTCAGCATTACTATTTGGAGAAGCCGATGAGTAGACAACATGGCTACGATACACAGTCGCGCGCAGATTTTTCCTCCGCCGACGACAATGGCGACAACAACAGTATAGTCAGAGCAGTGAGAGATGTTCTGGCCGACCAGATCAAACAATATCAGGATGGTTCCTTTAGAAGCAATAGCAGTAGTGACACCAGTGCGACCAGCAACGGAGGCACACTTGAGTTTTCCAATTTGTTCTCCGACTCCAACCAGGGCACACAGGGTAAGCAGTCGGATCCAGGAGACCATGGCCACCATGGGCGGCATCACCATCACCATCATCATGGTGGCGGACACGGCCACCGCCGTCATCAACAGGAAGAGGATGGAAGCGACGGTCAGAGTGCCCAGGACCGGTTTGCGGCCCTTGATAAAAATGGTGACGGCAGCCTCGATTTTTCTGAATTCTCCTCGCTCTATGGCGACGGCGGAGCTTCGAGTCCACCATCAGGTGGTACCGACACCTCCACCAACACCGGGTCTGACACGGGGGCTCCGAGTACTCCTTCATCGGCGGGCACAGATAGCTCTTCCGGCTCCGACAATGGGGCGCCGACGACGTCAGATTCCGGCACAGTGACAAGCCCTGACGCCGGGACTGGTGTTAGCTCGGGCGGCGGCTCAGACAGTGGCTCTGTCGCTGGCAGCGACCAACCTCCCGTCATAACTGACGCTCTGCCGGATCACCAACCGGGGACTATGGTCGGTCTCGATAAAATGCCGGTAGGCCTAATAAACTCCAACTACACCAACCTCTTGGACAATCCTCAAAATATGAGTGTTGATTTTCTCAAAGGCCAGAAAGACAGTGGCATCAGTGGCATTCAAAGCATTTATTACTTGCCCCTAGATAGACCCCTCAGCGATCAAGAACTGAAGTTCATCAATCAAGATTTCCAAAACGCCCAGGAGGCCGGAATGAAGCTTGTACCGCGCTTCGTCTACGCGCCCGACGCCGGCGATCCGGATGCACCGGCCGACCGGATTTTGCAACATATGAATCAGCTGGCTCCAGTATTGTCGGCTAACGAGGGCACAATCGGAATGATAGATATGGGCTTCGTCGGCGCCTGGGGCGAATGGAATCGCAGCACCAGTAATCCATTGAATGACAAAGACTTCGACCTGCAGAAGAAAATGTATGACATATATTCTGCGGCCATACCCAACACACCCATCGCCTTCTCTCACGCAGACACGCTGAGAGAAATGTTCGGCGACAATAACATCCCCAACAACGTCATGCTGTTTAACGACAGCATCGGCAAGCAAAATGGTGACACTTCCGAGAACAATGATTCCGGCGAGTTCTATCAGCCTGGTGACTATGAATGGGCCCAGC
>Ga0105248_10002435_pt1 | contig 20652 bp, 20 predicted proteins | sample KBSS34metaG_FD_81524 | JGI IMG/M metagenome (GOLD analysis project Ga0105248, IMG submission 81524) | Switchgrass rhizosphere microbial communities from Kellogg Biological Station, Michigan, USA - KBS S3-4 metaG | ecosystem: Host-associated > Plants > Roots > Rhizosphere > Soil | place...
TGCGCGCCGATCAATCCCTATGGCGCGTCGAAATGGATGATCGAGCGAATGCTCGCCGACTATCGCGCGGCCTATGGCTTCGGCGCGTTCTGCCTGCGCTATTTCAACGCCAGCGGCGCCGATCCGGCCGGCGGCATCGGCGAACTGCGCGACAACGAGACCCATCTCATTCCGCGGGCCATGATGGCGCTGCAGGGCCATGTCGACTTCGCGGTGTTCGGCGACGACTACGACACGCCCGACGGCACCGCGATCCGCGACTACATCCATGTCACCGACCTCGCCGCCGCGCATGTCGCGGCGCTGAAGCTGCTGGAACAGGGACATGCCGGCGGCAGCTTCAATCTCGGCACCGGCTCCGGCTTTTCGGTGCGCGAGATCCTCAACGCCATCAGGCAGGAGACCGGGCGCGAGGTGCCGCACACCGTCAAGCCGCGCCGCGCCGGCGATCCCACCTATCTGGTCGCCGACCCCTCCGCCGCACGAAAAGCTCTTAACTTCGTGCCGCGGCACTCCGACCTGCCGACGGTCATCCGCACCGCCTGGGCCTGGCACCAGAAGGCGCATCCGTTCATGCGATTGTGACGCACGAGTCCATCAAGAATCCGGCTCAAGGCAGGCCCTACGGTCGCGCATACTGATCGACCGTACCTGCGACACATTATCGATGGAGTCGCAGATAGCTAATTGGCGCTTTTTTGTCGCCCGGGGTCAGCAAGACTGAGTGCCGGCTTCTTGGTCTTGCTCAGTCTAAGCACAGCATCTGGACCCAAGGCTTTCGCTTCCCGGCCAACGAGGAGCTGGCCGCGGAGTTCGGCGTGTCACGCGTCACGATCCGGCAGGCCGTCGAGTTGCTTTCAGCCGACGGCGTCATCAAGGCGCAGCGGGGCCGCAGCAGGCGCGGTGCGGCAGGACCGCGGGCTCAAGGTCGAAACTACGCTGTCGGATCTCGCCGATATGTACCGCGACACTTCGCCGGAGATCGTCAACATCTCGGCGAGCCGCAGCGACGCGCCGCTGTGTCCCGAGGACGGCAAGCCGGCCGAGAGATACGTCTTCATGCGCCGGCTTCATTCGCCACTCGGTCCGTCCGCGGCCAAAACTGGACGTCATGCGATCGGTTGCCTAACTTGGTACAAATCGGGCTAAGCCTGACAAGTTGCTGGTGTTTTGCTGTACCTAGCTCAAATTGGCCCATGATGGATTGGAGCGAGAGTTTAAGCGGTTCAATGCGCTAGGAGGCGCCGTGTGCACGGCGTGTGCACCGGGAGATCAAGAAAAATCTTGCGTCGGCCAATCAAAGCAGACCTTGGGGCCGTAGGAACCCGACATCGTTGTTGGCGAACTCGGTCCCGCCATGCCGGTCAACCGCAAGGTGCCCAAGCTTGGCCCACGGCTATCGATTGTGGACGCCAACCGAAAGCGCATTGCGCGGCTCGACGGCGAGGATGGTCCCGGTCTTGCTAGCGGCTAGTTTCTCGCACCGCGCGGCATTGCACTGGATTCCAAAGGCGACATGTATGCGGGCGAGGTCGGCGTAAGCGACTGGAAAACTAATCCCAATGAGGACATGCCGGCCGAGGTCCGCACCATCAGGTGCTTGCAGAAGCTGGAGATTGTTCGGCCTCGACCGCTCGTCGCGGCTTTCCGGTGTCGGTAAAAGTGGATCGACGTATCCGTGCCTCGTCTAGGATTGGGTGGAGCATGTGCGCGGGCGATGACAGCACGCCATTCAAGCTGTCGGTGAGGCCTAATCGCTCGCCGTTGATTCCGCTGCAGATGGATATTTCTCTACTCGTTCTTGCCGCGGTGCGTTCAACAGGTGTGGATCTACAGGCGTATGACTTCACCGGTTCGAACGCTCTCGTCGGCGGCAAAGACGATGCGGAGTGAGTTGATCGCGTCCTCGTGATGCTCGGACAGGTCTATCTCGCCACGGACCGCACTCAGAAACAGCCGCTGCTCGCGCTCGCAGAGCTCCTGATGGTCGGGGTCATCAGCAGTCGAGATCAACTCGTCCGGCTGCGCAAAGCGGTCTTCGGCGTCGCGCGCCGCGTGATGGATGCGAAGCGCGTTGGTCCGTGTATGCGTATCATGTTCCGCCGAATGCGCGCCCGCATCGGCACTCTCTTTTGCGACGATCGACACGCTGCCGTTTGGGCCGATCATGTCCTTCACAAAATGAGCGGTCTCGCTCATCATCGGACCCCAGCCGACCTCGTACCATCCGACGGATCCGTCGTCGAACATGATGTGAAGATGGCCGTAATTGTACATGGCCGGCGCGATCTCGCTGGTCAGTCGCGCCCCGACCGCATGGACCGCGACGGGACGCGCTCGCGTCACCTGGCACATGATGTCGACGTAATGGACGCCGCAATCGACGATCGGTGAAGTCGATCGCATGAGTTTCTTGTGCACCTCCCAGAAGGAGCCCGCAGACTGCTGGTTGAGATTCATGCGCATCACGAGCGGCTTTCCGAGCGTTCGGCCGATTTCGACGAACCGTGACCATGCGGGATGTACGCGCAGAATATAGCCGATCAGGAGCGCCTTTCGGGCCGCGCGTGCAGCACTGACGACTTGCCGCGCGACATCCAGCGTGTCGGCCAGCGGCTTCTCGCAGAAAACATGCGCGCCAGCAGCGAAAGCCTGCAACGCCATGGCGGCGTGATGCTCGGTGTAGGTGCAGATCGCGACTGCGTCGGGACGCAAACGCGTAAGCGCCTCGTCGAAGCTTTCGAAGCGGGGAAGAGTGGGAAACTCGGCCTCGAGATCGTCGCGATCGGCCGCGCGAGAGGTGCAAAGACCGACGAGTTCGAAACCCTCGACCGATCTGTAGGCGCGGGCATGGCTGGTTCCCATGGTGCCGAGGCCAACCACGAGAACGCGAACATTTTGTGTGGGGGAGAGGGAGAGCGAGGACATGGCTCAATTGTGTCCTTCAGTCAGGTATTGAGGGGCAGCCCTCGATCCAGGTTTCCAGCACCCGCAGCTCGTCGTCGAGATGCACGAGGCTCGCGAGATGGCCTGGTGCGATACGGCCGAGTTCAGTATCGCGCCGGAGAAACGTCGCCGGAACGCGCGATGCCATTGCGAGGGCATCGGCGAGCGGAAGCCTGACGACGTTGACCGCATAACGCACCGCCTCATCCATGGTCAGAACCGAGCCGGCGAGCGTCCCGTCGTCGAGCCGCAGGCAGCCGTCAACGCACGTCACGCGGCGGCCCTGAAGATCGAAATGATCGGGGCCGCCAGCCGCCGGCGGCATCGCGTCGGTAATCAGCATGAAGCGATCGCGCCGCTTGGCAGCAAGCGCGATGCGCAAATTCGCCTCGTGGACGTGATGGCCGTCGGCGATGAGGCCGACGAACGCCTCGTCTAGATCGAGCGCGGCACCGACCATGCCCGGCTCGCGCCCGGTCGGTGCGCTCATCGCGTTGAACAAATGGGTGAACGCGCGCGCGCCTGCCTCCACGGCCCTGCGCCCCTCCTCGTAGCTCGCGTCGGAGTGGCCCAGCGAGACGAGTACGCCATGCCGCGCGAGCTCGGCGATGCTCTCGGTCCCGACCCGATTGGGCGCGAGCGTCAGCATGACTGCGCCGCAATCTGCCTTGGCGATTGTCGCGATGTCGTCGCGCCCGAGGTCGCGGATGTAGCTGAGTTCATGCGCCCCCTTGCGGCGCGGATCCAGGAAGGGCCCTTCCAGGTGAATGCCGAGTGCCGCAGGGGTCAGACGCCGCGCCTCGCCCGTCGCAGCGATGGCAGCGGCCATCACCTGCGGCGCGTCGGTCACCAGCGTCGGCAGCAGCCCGATGGTCCCGTGTTTACGGTGCGCGGCCGCGATGCGGGCGATGCCTTCGGGCGTCGGGTCCTGGTTGAATAGGACGCCGCCGCCGCCGTTGACCTGAACGTCGACATAGCCGGGCGCAAGCAGGCCGCCGCCGAGATCCCGCACTGCGCCGTCTGGTCTCTCGGAGTGGGGAACGATTGCGGCAATGCGCGCTCCTTCGACGACAACCGCGCGGTCATCGAGAAAGCGTTCTCCATCGAAAATCCGCGCGCCGGTCAGAACGATCATCAGACGGTCTCCGTTACCTTGCGCAGATTGCGCGGGCGGTCGGGATCGCGCCCGAGCCGGAGCGCAAGCGCTTCGGCAAGCCGGTAGAAGCGGTGGATCATGACGATGGGCTCCAACAGGGGAGCCTCGACTCGTGCCGTAGCGAGACGATCCGACTGATCGGCGCCGCCTGCTTCGATTACGATCACCGTCGCTCCGGCGTCGGCCAACGCCGTGAGCGTCGGCAGCATGCCTTCGCGCGCCGGGTCGGACGGCAGGAAGGCGATGACGGGGAAGCCCGACGCTACAAGTTCGGCCGGGCCGTGCAGCACCTCGGCCGCGGAGTAGGCCTCGGCGTGAATCGCGCACGTTTCCTTGAGTTTGAGTGCCGCTTCCGCGGCGATCGCGAGCGTCGCGCCCCGGCCGAGCACGAAGGCGCTGCGGGCGTTTGCAAGTCTTTCCAGTATCGTCGCGGGTGGGGGCGTTGTTTGGGCGCGCAGGACGTCCGGCAGGCCGGCGAGGGCGTCTGCGAGCTGCCGATCCTCGCGCCAGGCCGCGACGAGGCTCGCCCCCGCGACGAGACCGGCCACCATCGATTTGGTCGCGGCGACGGAACGTTCCGTGCCGGCGCAGAGCGGCAGCAGGATTTCGGCCTCCTGCGCGAGTGGCGAGGCCACATCGTTGACCAATGCGAGGGCCAGCGCACCGCCGTCTCGTGCGGCACGCTGCATTTCCACGATGTCCGGGCTGCGTCCCGATTGCGAGATCGCGACGGAAACGCTCCCTTCGAGCCGCATCGGCGTCCGATAAAGCGTCGCAATCGAGGGGCCGATGGAGACACAAGGCACCCCCGAAACAATCTCGACGAGATATTTCAGATAGAGCGCGCAGCAATCCGACGAACCACGGCCGATGGTTGCGACGAGCGGCGGATCGAGGGCACGCAGGCGCGCTCCGAGTTCAGCGAGCCGTTCAGCATTCTGACCGAGCTGGCGCGCAGCCGCTTCGCCGGCCTCGCCGATCTCCTGCAGCATGTGTGTCCTCATCGGTGCGTCTTTCGGGCCGGGGGCGACAGCGTGAGTTCGGAGACGAAATCATAGGCGTCGGCACGGTACCAGGACTTCGTGAACTCCACGCAGGCTCCGTCGGCGAGGTAGGCGATGCGCTGGATGTAGAGCGCCGGGCTGTCCGGCGCGACGCCGAGCAGTTCAGCATCCGCATGTTCGAGGATGGTCGCACGCAAGCGCTGCAAGCCCCGGGTTGGCTTGAAGCCCCTTGCGGAGAGTGCCTCGTAGAGCGAGGCGCCAACCGAATCCTGTTCAGGAAGAAAGCGTATTGGCACGGCGGCGCGTTCGATTGCCATGGGCGAACCGTCGGCCAGGCGCAGGCGTCCGAGCCGGAACACGCGGTCGTTCGGTCGTACGCCAAGCATCATCGCCTCTTCCGGCGTCGGCAGGAACACGCCGCGTTCGAGCTCGCGGGAGCTCGCCTCCAATCCGCGCAGCCGCATGTCTTCCGTGAAACTCGTCAGGCGCGACGAGGGCTGTTCGACGCGCGGCGTTGCGCGATGGATGAAGGTGCCCGCGCCGTGGCGGTGATACAGCACGCCTTCGGCGATCAGATCGGCGATCGCCTTTCGCAGCGTGGTGCGCGATATGTCGAGCAGCTCGCACAACACCCGCTCCGCCGGAAGCAGTTGCGTCTCCGCGAAGCGTCCGGTCTCGATCTCGCGCCGAAGCGCGTCGACCACGGCACGATAGAGCTTTTGGCCCGGCGCCGTTTCGACCGTCATGGACATGCCGCGTCCTCCGCGAGCGTTCCGCCGGCGAGAAGGATCGCGCCGTCGACTGCGTCGCGCCGCGGCTGGGCGAGGCGCTTGGCAACATCAGGCGGCAAGAACGGGCGCAAGGGCTCGCCGAAGCCGCCCGCGAGCGCAATGCGCTCGGCGCCGAGCGCGTTCAGCGCGTTCGCGAGCGCCGCGATCGCGCAGGCCGCTTCCCCGACGATTTCGCGTGCGCGCTTGTCTCCGGACCTGGCGATGTCAAGGATTTGGGGGGCGAAGGAGCCATAGTCTCTGGGTCTGGCCTCCGCTGCCCAGCGGCTCATTCGCAATGGATCATCATCAAAACGTCGCCCGAGCGCCTGGGCGAGCCCACTCATCGGCTCGAGGCCGTCGATCGCACGCAGCGTCGCGCGCAATGCCGATTCGCCGAGGCGTGCGGCGGATCCGTCGTCACCCAGCCAGAAGCCGCGTCCGCCGATTATCGTCGTTCGTTCTCCCAGGCGAGCGATGCCCGCCGAGCCCGTGCCCGCGATGATTAGGCCTCCGTCACCGACGCCATTGGCTCCCACGCAGGCGGCGACAGCATCATTAACGGCGACGATGCGTGCGAAGCCGGGCAGGGCGGCGGAAACACGCTTCGCTTCGTTGTCGTCCGAAAGCCCGGCAAGGCTCAGGCCGAGGGCGATCTCCTGCCGTGGCGCGCCGGCGCTGATCGCGGATTCGATGGTTTCACGCACGACCCGCATCGCCTCGTCGAAGTCGAGATAGATGTTCGAAGCCGGCCCGAGGCCGCGCCCGAGCTCGCGGCCAGACGAGTCCCGCAATCTCGCGCGGCAACGGGTGGCGCCGCCGTCTACTCCGAGAAAGAACCGGGCTGTCGCCAAGGAGCCTCCTAAAAAAATTCTTAACGCCTCTAGACAAGTGGTATGTCACGTGGCTAAAACGAATACAAGAGGTATCTACCATTGGTATTCACGATGTCGGTACTGCCGAACTTGGAGTCGGGCGGAGAGAGGTGCGGCGACACCACTGACGTCGTGACGACCGATGAGGCGAAGTTTGCGCACGCGATGCTCGCTTCCTACCGCCGGGCGATTGCTTCGGTCGCGGCTGCCTCCACCGACATCCGCGCGGCGGCACTTCGGCTCGCCGCCATTTGGCGAGCCGGCGGGCGTCTGGTCTATGCCGGTGCGGGGTCTTCCGGCCTTGCGGCGGCCGAAGATGCTGCCGAGCTTCCCGGTACATTCGGCCTTGACCAGAGCCGCATCGCGATTGTCTTGCCCGGCGGGACCGCCGAGCCGTTTCGCATCGACGGCGCGGTGGAGGACGATGCTGTCGCCGGTGAGGGGGCCATGACCGAGCTTGGCGATCTGTCCCGCGACGCCGTGATCGCTGTATCGGCGAGCGGCTCGACGCCGTTCACCGTCGCTGCGGCGGCAGAGGCGCGTCGCCGCGGCGCCTTCGTGGTCGGCATCGCGCACTATCCGGCCTCGCCGTTGCTCATCGGCGCCGACGCGTCGATCCTGCTCGAAAGCGGAGAGGAGGTGCTGCGCGGCTCGACGCGGCTCGCGGCCGGCGCCGCGCAAAAGGCCGCGCTCGGTATGCTCTCGTCATTGATGGGACTCGAGCTCGGTCACATCCACCAGGGGCTGATGGTCAATCTGAAGGCCGATAACGCCAAGTTGCGCGAGCGGGCGCGCGGGATCGTCGCAACGATCGCGAGCGTCAGCGACGCCAAAGCGGCAGCGGCCTTGCGTGAGGCCGGCGGCGATGTCAAGCCAGCGGTGCTGATTGCCTGCGGCGCCGCCAGCATGAGCGAAGCCGTCAACTGGCTCGCTGCTGCGGAAGGCCGCATAGACGACGCGTTGCGCCGCGCGAGGGTCAACGGAATCAAGGGCGAAGGCCCGAACAAGGGAGCGTAGCATGAGACGGACATTCAAGGCCGCATTGGGAGCTGAGGTTGCCGCGTTGGCGTTGCTCGCCGGGCTAGCGTCGGCCAAGGCAGGCTCATTGAAGATCGAGAGCTGGCGTAATGATGACGCCGACATCTGGAACTCCAAGATCATTCCCGCCTTCAACAAGCAATATCCCGACATCAAGATCGAATTCGCGCCCTCGGCACCCAAGGAATACAATGCCGCCCTCAACGCGCGGCTCGATGGCGGCACCGCCGGCGATCTTATTACCTGCCGTCCGTTCGATGCCTCGCTCGCGCTCTACCAGAAGCATCAGCTCGACAGCGTCGACAGCATCAAGGGCATGGACAATTTCTCCGATGTCGCAAAGGCTGCGTGGCAAACCGACGATGGCAAAACCACTTTCTGTGTTCCGATCGCCTCCGTTATCGCCGGGTTCATCTACAACAAGGAGGCCTTCGCCAAGGTCGGCGTAACCGAGCCGAAGACGCTCGACGAATTCCATGCCGTGCTCGATAAGCTGAAGAAGGAAGGGACTTATGTCCCGCTGGTGATGGGCACGGCTGACCAGTGGGAGGCCGCAACAATGGGCTTCCAGAACATCGGTCCCGACTATTGGAAGGGCGAGACGGGTCGAGCCAATCTGATTGCTGGTAAGGAGAAGCTCACCGACGCGCAATATGTCACGGCCTTCAAGGAGATCGCAAGCTGGGCCCCGTATCTCGGATCGGGCTTCCAGGCGCAGACCTACGCGGACAGTCAGAACCTCTTCTCGCTCGGCAAGGGCGCGATCTATGCGGCTGGCTCGTGGGACATCTCGACGTTCCGGGGCCAGGCGAAATTCGCCATGGGTGCATTCCCGCCGCCGCAGCCGGCCGGCACGACGGATTGCTATATCTCGGATCACACCGACATCGCGATGGGCGTCAACGCAGCCTCGAAGAACAAGGAGGAAGCCAAGAAGTTCCTGGAATGGCTGACGACACCGGAATTCGCAACGATCTACGCCAACGCGCTTCCGGGCTTCTTCCCCCTTGCCAAGACTCCGGTGAAGGTCGAAGACGATGTCGCTGCGACGATGGTCGGATGGCGGCAGACCTGCAAGTCGACGATCCGCAATTCGTATCAGATACTATCGCGCGGTACGCCGAATCTCGAAAACGAGCTCTGGAACGTGTCCGCGCAGGTGGTCAACGGCAAGCTGACGCCCGAGGCTGCCGGCAAGCAACTCCAGGACGGCCTCGACAAGTGGTACAAGCCCACCAAGTAATGTAGAGGTCCCTCTCTCCGCTTTCGCGGGGAGAGGGACTGTCCTTGGTCGATAGTTGCTGCACGCTTCGCCAAGAGATGGCACGAGCCGCAAGCGGACAGCGACGATAACGCACGGTAGGTGCTCTCTTCCCGTCATGCCTGAACCGGTCTCCAACATCACCGTCCAGATGCCTCGCGCAAAACGCGCAGGCCTTCTGCTGTTCTTTCTCGGGCCTGCGGTAGCGATCTATTCCCTGTTTTCGATCTATCCGCTCCTCGCGACAATGGCGCTCTCCACCTACACGAGCGATCCGTCCGGAGCCCGATCATTCGTCGGCCTCGCCAATTTCGAAACGCTGCTCGGCGATGCGCTTTGGTCGAAGCCATTCTGGAATGCCCTCAGAAACAATCTGATATTCTTCGCCGTGCACATGTGCGTGCAGAATCCGATCGGTATTGCGCTCGCGGGATTGCTCAGCCTGCCGGGCGTTAGGCTCAAGGGCTTCTATCGAACCGTGATGTTTCTCCCGACGATGCTGTCGGTTGTCATTGTCGGTTTCTCCTGGAACCTGATCCTTTCGCCGCTCTGGGGCGTAGCGGCTGGCGCTTTGAAGGCCGTCGGATTGGGCTCACTATTTGCTCCCTGGCTGGGGCTCGAATCGAGCGCGCTCGTCACCCTATCCCTCATTTCTGTCTGGCAATTCGTCGGCATCCCGTTGATGTTGATCTACGCCGCGCTGCTCAACATCCCCGAAGAGTTGATCGACGCGGCACGCGTCGACGGGCTCGGACAGTTCCGCATCTTCTTCCACATCAAGCTTCCGCTCGTCCTCCCGACGATCAGCCTGGTCTCGGTCTTGACCTTCGTCGCCAACTTCAACGCTTTCGATCTGATCTACTCGGTCAAGGGCGCGCTTGCGGGGCCGAATTTCACCACCGACATCCTCGGTACGTTTTTCTACCGCACTTTCTTCGGCAATCAGCTCCAGCTCGGCAATCCGACGATGGGCGCCGCGGTCGCGACCGTGATGTTCTTCATCATCCTGCTCGGTCTCTGCCTCTATCTCTTCCTCGTGCAGCGGCGCATCCGCCGTTACGCTTTCTGAGGGGGGAGGCATGACGACGGACCAACGCGCAAGGAGCATCAGTGTCCATCTCGTCCTGATTGCCTACAGCCTTCTGGCGGTAGGTCCAATCCTGCTCGTCGTGATGAATTCGTTCAAGGTGCGCAGTGCCATCTTCGGGAGTCCGCTCGCGCTGCCGGACGCATCAACCTTCAGCCTGGTCGGTTACGAGAAGGTCTTTCGCTCCTCACATATCCTCACTTACTATTCGAATTCGCTGATCGTGACCCTCGTTAGCATGGCGCTCGTCCTGCTGTTCGGGGCGATGGCGGCTTGGGCGCTTACAGAGTACCGCTTCCGCGGTTCGACGGCGCTGGCGCTGTTTCTGTCGATCGGCATCATGGTGCCGATCCGGCTTGGCTCCGTCGCAATCCTGAACATGATGCGGTCCGCTGGCCTTAACGACACGCTGACTGCCTTGATTCTGGTCTATGTCGCGCAGGGCCTGCCGATGTCGATCTTCATATTGAGCGAATTTATCCAGCAGATTCCCAAGGATTTGCGCGATGCCGCGCGCTGCGACGGTGTCCCGGAAACGCGCATCTTCTTCGAGGTGGTCGCCCCGCTACTGCGACCGGCGATCGCAACGGTCGCTGTCTTCACCATCGTGCCGATCTGGAACGACCTCTGGTTTCCATTGATCCTGACCTCGAGTGATTCGACCCACACGGTGACGCTCGGCGTGCAGCAGTTTCTCGGGCAGTACATCACCGACTGGAATTCCGTGCTCGCCGCACTGTCGATGGCGATCCTGCCGGTCGTCGTGATCTACGTCATCCTTTCGCGCCAACTCATCGCGGGCCTCACCTCCGGCGCAGTCAAATAGGTTGTCAGAATGGCCAATCTGCGCATCGAGCAGCTCAACAAGCGTTATGGCGCGACGACGGTGCTCAACAACGTCAACCTGAGCATCGAGGACGGCGAATTCGTCGTTCTCGTTGGCCCTTCGGGCTGTGGCAAGTCGACGCTGCTGCGGATGATTGCCGGGCTCGATGGTGCATCGGGTGGGGATATCCATATCGCCGGCAAGCTTGTCAATGCGCTCGCGCCTGCCGAACGCGGCATCGCGATGGTGTTCCAATCCTACGCACTCTATCCGCACATGAATGTGCGCAAGAACATGACGTTCGGATTGAAGTTCACTGGCGTACCGCCAACCGAGCGCGAACGGCGCGTCGCGGAAGCGGCTCGCATGCTGCGGCTTGAGGAGCTGCTCGAGCGCTATCCGCGCGATCTCTCCGGCGGTCAGCGCCAGCGTGTTGCGATCGGCCGTGCGATCGTGCGCGAGCCCGCTGTTTTCCTGTTCGACGAGCCGCTCTCCAATCTCGACGCAGCCTTGCGTGTCTCGACACGCGTTGAAATCGCGAATTTGCACAGGTTACTGAAATCAACGATCGTCTATGTCACGCACGATCAGGTCGAGGCGATGACACTTGCTGACCGCATCGTCGTGATGAACAAGGGCCGCATCGAGCAGGTCGGCAAACCACTCGACCTCTACTATGAACCCGCCAATCTGTTCGTTGCCGGCTTCATCGGATCGCCTGCGATGAATTTCTTCGAGGCAGAGGTCGAAGGCATCGAGGGCGGACGTGCGCGCGTGGCCGGCACCGCGTTTCGCAACCTCGACATTCCGGCGGGATCGCTGAAGGTCGGCGACGCGCTGACGGTCGGTGTCCGTCCGGAGCATCTTGTCCGGGGCGAGGCCGGTTTCTTCGCCGCCGAAGGCGTCGTCGAGCTGGTCGAACGGCTTGGCGAGGCCTCCTTTGCCTATCTGCGCCGCGTCGACGGCAGGATGTTCGTTGCGGAGGTCCGCGGCCGCCAGACGCCGGCGCCGGGCGAGACGATGACTCTCGTTGCCGCGAGTCCCGATGTCCACGTCTTCGACGCCTCTGGCCTGCGTGTTGCCACATAAACCCGTTAAGGGAGGCGATGTGATGCCGACTGCAAGCAGGTGCGAGGGTGCGATCGTTCAGTCATGACAAATGTCGTACGCTATCTGACCCATCCTCAGGTGAACATCGATCCGTCGGTTCCCGTTCGCTGTTGGGGCCTGAGTGAGGTCGGCAGAGCGCGTACGGAAACCGTGACGGCGACGGGACTGCTGTCAGGTACCACGCAGGTCATCTCCAGCGGAGAGCGAAAGGCGATCGAGACCGCTGAGATCATTGCAGCAAAGCTGGGAGTCGACGTGGAGGTGCGCGAAGCGATGCACGAGAACGACCGATCGGCCACAGGCTTCCTCGTCCCCGACGAGTTCGAGGCGACGGCCAATCAGTTCTTCGCGCAACCCCACATCAGCATTCGTGGCTGGGAACGAGCGCTTGACGCCCAGCTGCGCATCGCCCGCGAGGTCGAGCATGTGCTGGCCCGCAACACGCCGGGCGACGTGCTCTTTGTCGGCCACGGCGGCGTTGGTACTCTCTTATACTGCCATTACTCCGGTTTGGGGATTGATCGTGCCCATGACCAGCCCGCTGGCGGCGGTAGCTTCTTCGCGTTCACCTCGCATGAACGCCGCGTGCTGCATGGCTGGCGCCGCCTCGAATCGCTGTGATTTCCCCTTCCAATTCATGCATATTTGGCCCTAGAAGAGCCGGCCAGCGGAAGCCTCGTCAAACCGGCTTCTCAATCGGTCCAATTTCATGTGGGATCGATCGGATGCAAAATATCTCAGTAGAATGAATGATCTCGCGACACCGCGCTCAAACTCGACCGCTCGAGAACAATACGCGCAAGTCCGCGCCCGGATCTCCAAGGCTGATATCGCCAATCTCAAGGAGTATCATAAGGCGCTGGTCGCGGCAGAACGCGGCAGTCGCCGGCGCGAGGCCGTGCAAGCGAACTGGCAATTCCACTACACGCTCTATAAAGCCGCCAACGCGCCCGAGCTGCTCGAGACGATTTGGCTTCGCAACGGACCTCTGCTCAATATGTTGTATCCGCATGCGACGCCGACCTATCCCGGACGGCATCAGCATCTCAGCGTGCAAGACGGTTACTGCGAGGAATCGCCGGGCCGTGAAACAGTCCATCAAGGCCGATCTGATGGAGGGAGGCGCCAGATTGCTGCAGTTGCTTCAGGATATCGAAGCCGGTGCGACGCCCTCGAGGCGGGATGCCGCTATGACGTAGCCGGAAATGTAGGGTATTACGGAGCCACGGAAGCGTTGGGCTGGTCTGGACAAAGCTCCTCCAGTGAATATGGCCGCCGCGATCTCTCCAAGGATAGCGCCAAGTGTGCAAACCTCGTGCGCACCCGTATGAGGCTTCCGAGGAGGCAGAGACGAAGCTGCTTCAATCTCGACCGTGGCCCGCTTGGTGGAAAGGAGAGCAGCGCTTGGTCTACAGCGCGGACTCAGGCTGTGGCGAGGAGCCGTATGCGCCCCAGATTGACTGGTCATAGTTCACCATGGACCCCGTCATCAGACCTGACTCATCCGTCGACAGAAATGCAACGGCGCGCGCAACTTCATGGGGGTCAATGAGACGGCCAAATGGTTGGGCGGCCGACGCCTGCTTCAGCCAGTCCGAGCTTGCACCATGATGCTCGATCTGAGTCCGGTCCTCGCCTTCGGTGGCCATCCATCCGATGTTCAGCCCGTTGACGCGGATACGATTACGCATGACGGCATAGGCCGTATTTTCCGTAAGCGTTGCCAGGGCGCCTTTGGACGAACAATAGGCAGCGATGAACGGTTGGCCGGCTTTGGCCGACATCGAACCAATATTGACGATGTTGCCCGCGATCTTTTCACGGCGCATGATCTTGATCGTTTCCTGCATCAGGAAAAACGGACCGCGAACGTTGACATTGAATATCTTGTCAAACAATTCAGGCGACGTATCGAGGATCGTGCCGCGATCCGTCACTCCAGCGGCATTCACCAGCACGTCGACGCGGCCGAATTCGACGTCGGCTTTCGCGATGACGGCCCGGCAGTCTTCGACCTTGCTCAAATCGGCGGCGACAAACACGACCTTCGTGCCGGTTGCATCCTGAATTTCTCGGGCTTTTGCCTGTCCTTTTGCCGCAGAACGGCCGCAGGTTACAATGCCGGATGCGCCGCGATCGGCAAACAACCGCGCGATTGCCGCGCCGAGCCCTTGGGTACCACCGGTAACAACCGCAACTTTTCCAGTCAGTCCACTCATGACGATTGTCCTTCGATTTTTGTAACCGGCATTGGCAATCAGAGAACGAGGCGACGATCAGTTACGGGAGTAAGCCGCACCATGTCGGGAGTCGGATGGCGAGAGCGCGGATGAACCGAAATCGCTTGCGGTAGTCCGGTTGAAGCGGCCCGCTCGATGGCGAGGAGTGCGCGCATGTCCGCCAAACCCTCGTCGCCATCCGCTTCCGGCGGCGTTCTTGACTTGATGCAGTCCGAGAAATACGCGACCTGCGCGCCAAAATGATCGATCTGCGGAAACTGGGTCTCGGTCATCTTTCCGTCACGGCGCAGCCGCAGCCGTGTCGCAGCCTCGAATCTGAAGCCGGGATCGAGTTCCAGGTCGCCCGACGTTCCCACGACCCGGTAATTGTCGACGGCCGCTGCCCCGAAGCTGGCGACGAACTGAGCGAGGCCGCCCGAGGGAAATCGCAACGTTGCAGCCACCGAGGCGTCCACCTCGCCAAAGCGCGGATCGTCGACCGGCCGGTGCGCCGTCGCTATGGCTTCGATCGGCTCTTCTCCAAAGATGTGACGGGCGGCGTTGATGCAATAGACGCCGACGTCCTGAAGCGGCCCACCCCAGGCCGTTGCTTGCAACCGATGATTCCCCGGCGACGTCTGGAAGCTGAACAGCGACTGAAAGAACAGCGGCCGTCCGATTGTGTTAGCGCGAATGTGTTCGAGGACGGCGATGGTTCCAGGTTCGTTGTGCAGCCGGTATGCCGTCATCAGAAATACGTTGGCGCTGCGCGCAGCGGCGATCATAGCGAGGCCTTCGTCTGCGCTGACGGCGAGTGGCTTCTCGACCATGACGTGCTTGCCGGCACGCGCCGCCCGAATGGCGAAATCAGCATGCATGTGGTTCGGCAAGGCGATGTAAACCGCGTCGATTCCGGGGTCGTCCAGCAGGGCGTCGTAGCCATCATAGCCGACAACCTTGCCAATGCCGTAGAAGTCCGCGAGCCGCGCCGCCTTCGGGCGATCGCCCGTTACGATGGCGGCAACCCGCGAATTTCCGGACTGAACCACGCCGGGCAGAAACGCTTGCTGCGAGATCCAGCCGGCGCCGACGACGGCATAGTTGATCATCAATTCTCTCCCGAGTTTCGCCGATGCAACGCCTGAAAAGGGGATGAAACGTTCCGCCTGTGGTTCGGCTTATGGGTTCAGTCGTACAACGACGGACGTGACGGGTATTTGAACGTCGTCGCACGGTCCTCGGTTAGACCTGCTGCGATCTGCTCGGCGATGGCCGAGGCCACGTAGCCGTCCCAGGCGCTTGCCCCGACCGGAGTTCCTGTCGTCACCGCGCTGATCCAGTCCGTCAACTGCCTGCGATAGGCGTCGGCAAAGCGCGGAATCCAATTGCCGGGATAGGAGACTCCGCTAATGCGGTCCTTGTTGCGCATCGTGAGCGAAGGCAGCGCTAGCGCGACTGTTCCTTGCCGGCCTACCAGTTCGGCATGGACATGATAGCCGTAGGCGGCGTTGATATAGACTTCAGTCGACACGATCTCGTCGCGGTCGGTCCGCATCGTGATCATCAGCGGTTCGCCGCCGGGCCCGCTGGCGACATGAGCCGAGACCATTTCCGATCCGGTTAGCCATCGGCTGATGTCGATCTCATGCACGAATGAATTCGTCACCGCCATCGGCCCGGTAAACCACTCCGGCGCACTAACGTTTCGGTGGACGTTGTGCAGCAAGACGGTTGCCCCCACACCGCCGTCGTCCTTTATCCGCTTCATCTCCTGATAGCCGGGATCGAACCGGCGCATATAGCCGACCTGGATCAGCCTGCGCTTCAACGCAACTTCCGCCTGAACCACGCGCAGGGCTTCCGCCGCCGAGGAAGCCAGCGGTTTTTCGCACAGCACGGGCTTTCCGACTTCGAGGCAGGCCAGGGCCAGCTCCCCATGGGTCGCGTCCGGCGTAGCAATGATGACAGCTCCAATGCGATCTGACGCAATCAGGGATCGAGGGTCGGGAAAGACAGTGGCGCCCGCCGCGGCCGCTTTCGCGCGGGTGGCGTCGGCATCGAAGACCCCCGCCAGATGCGCGCCGGGGACCTCGCGACTCACAAGGCGCGCATGTTCTGAACCCATCACGCCCGTTCCAATGACACCCACGCCAACGCCCATTTCTTAGCTCCTCTAGGCTTCTCCGACCAAACGCCTTTCGGACGCGTTCGATCCGTTCGCAGTGGCCTTTCTGGGTAATCGCCGCGCCGAGCCACCGGTGTACCGCCGGGGATCACGCACTCCTTCTGATCCCGCGGTTCATTGCACGACCTCATAGCCAGCCAACGCCATCACGCGCACCAGCTCCGCGTGTCCCTTCTTTGCCATTGCAAGCGGTGGATTGATTTTTGGATCCTGCTCTGCCTCGACGACGAACCAGCCCTCATAGCCATAGGAGGCCAGCCGTCCGACGATGGAGGCGAAGTCGAGCGAGCCGTCGCCAGGCACCGTGAAGGCGCCCTTTACGACCGCATCGAGAAAGCTCTCTCTGGTGCGGTCAAGCTCGTCGATCACATCCAAGCGCACATCCTTGGTGTGAACATGCGTGATGCGCTTGTGGTGCTTGTCGATGACGCGCATGACGTCGCCGCCTGCAAAAGCCATGTGGCCTGCATCAAAAAGCAGCGGGATGCCTTCGCCCGAGTGTTTCATGAACATGTCGAGTTCCGGCTCGGTCTCGATCACGGCCGCCATATGGTGGTGATAGGATAGCGGCATGCCCTGTTCGGCGCACCATTCGCCGAACGTCGTCATCTTGCGGGCATAGATCTTGATTTCGTCCTCTGAAAGCTTGGGCTTCGTTGCCAGAGGCTTCGAACGGTCGCCCTGAACGGTGCGTGCGCATTCGCCGTAAACGATGCAGGGCGCGTTGACGGCTTTGAACAGGGCCATTTGCTGGGCAATGCGTTGCTTTTCCTCCTCCAAATCACCGTCAAGCAACAGGCCGGAGAACCAGCCGCCGCAGACGCTCATTTTGTGGGTTTTCAGGATCGGGCCGAGCACTGCTGCATCCATCGGAAAACGGCGCCCGGTCTCCATACCAGTGAAGCCGGCCACGCCCGCTTGACGCAAACATTCTTCGAGCGATACGTCGTCGCTCAGTTCCTCAAGGTCGTCATTCCACCATGCGATCGGTGCGATGCCCAATTTCGCCTTCATAAGAATCTCCGAGGAATGTCGCTGCCTATGCGCATGCAACGGTGTTAAACGCCGACACGCTGTTTCCTTCTGCCCTCGAGTTGGTCTTTTGAGGCTTCGAGAACACTCTTGCGAGCGCTGACTTGCGGCACGCCGACATCCCACCAGGCATCGCCAGGTGTCCAGGTGAAAGCGTCGGAGACGATGGTCAAGACCGTGGTACGGTCGGTGCTCATGGCCCAGTCCATCGCCGCACCGAGATCTGCGAGGCTTTCGACCTTTCGTGCGAGCGCCCCCATGGATTCGGCGTGCTTGGCAAAGTCCACGGAGAACGGTTGCGTGACGCGGCAATCCTTGATCAGGTTGTTGAAGCTCGCGCCGCCCTTGCCGTTCTGCAGGCGATTGATCACGGCATAACCGCCGTTGTCGCAAACGATCACGATGATCTTGTGGCCGCTGAGGACGGTTGAATAGATATCCGAATTCATCATCATATAGGTGCCGTCACCCACCATGACGATCGGAACGCGGGTTGGGTCAGCCATGGCCGCACCCCATCCGGCGGCAATTTCATAGCCCATACAGGAGAAGCCGAACTCGCAGTCGAAAGTATTGGGCTGTTTGACGCGCCAGTTCTTCATGACTTCGCCGGGCAGGCCCCCGGCGGCGGCAATGAGATAGTCGCGCTCGCCGGCATGCGAACTGACGACACCAACCACCTGCGCATAGGTCGGAACGGGTTCGTTGGTGGGCTTTTGGTAGGAATCGAGCGCGGCGTTCCATTTGGCGAACTCGGATTCGCCGTGATTTGTCCATTTGGCGTCTGACTTCCATCCTTTGAGGGAGGCTGCCAGTTCGGCAAGGGTTTCGCGCGCGTCGCCGATGACCGCGAGGGCCTGGTGCTTGGTTGCGTCGAAGCGCGCGGCGTTGATCGAGATGAATTTCGCGTCCGGCGCGAAGCACGTCCATGATCCCGTGGTAAAATCCATCAAGCGGGTGCCGATAGCCAGAATGACATCGGCCTCAGCCGCCAGAGCATTGGCCGAGGTTGAGCCGACGATGCCAATCGGACCGATATGAGCTGGGTGATGGTGCGTGAACGCACCTTTGCCCGCGATGGTTTCGGTAACCGGAATGCCGTGCTCCGTTGCAAATGCGCCGAGAACGTCTTCGGCGCCGGAGTAGCGTACGCCTCCACCTGAAATGATCAGCGGTCGCTTGGCGCTTTTGAGAATTTCGAGCGCCTGAGCCAGACGATCCTTGTCGGCGCGCGGACGCGGAATGGCATGGACGGTCGGTTTGAAAAAGGCTTCCGGATAGTCCCAGGCCATCTCCTGTACGTCCTGCGGCAGCGCGATGAAAGCTGGGCCGCAATCCGCCGGATCGAGCAGGACAGCGACAGCCTGCGGCAGCGACGAGATGATCTGTTCCGGGTGGGTAATGCGATCCCAATAGCGCGTCACGGCACGGAAGGCGTCATTGACGTTGGTCGAAGGGTCACCGAAGTGCTCGACCTGTTGCATGACCGGATCGGGGCGGCGATTGACGAATGTATCACCGGAGAGCAGCAAGACCGGCAGGCGGTTGGAATGGGCAACACCGGCGGCAGTCACCATGTTCAGTGCGCCGGGACCGATAGAGGAGGTGGCCACCATGATCTGGCGGCGGCGCTTGGCCTTGGCGAAGCCTATGGCAGCCAGCGCCATCGACTGCTCATTCTGACCACGCCAGGTCGGTAGGGTGTCTTTTACGGCTTCCAAGGCTTCCGACAGGCAGGTGACGTTGCCATGACCAAAAATGGCAAAGACGCCGGGAAACAGCATCTCCTTTCTGCCATCAATGATCGTAAACTGATTGCACAGATGGCGAACCAAGGCCTGCGCCATGGTGCAGCGAACCGTCGGCATGCGCGTTCCTCCCGAAATTCTCGATCACCTTCGATGGTGCATATTCGGTTTCGGCAATATTTATTGTCATTTCGTACTTTTAGCAAGATAAATTGCCAAAAGTCGGGTCGCTCAATATCATCGCTTGGATGAACGCCTTTGCTGCCGTGTTTGCGCGACAGTTCGGTTGCGCGCCATTTCGGTCACCGTCGGAATTCGTGGCGTCGAGTCCTGGCCCGGCTGAAGCAGGGCAGCCGTCGCCATCGCAATGCACTGGACCAAGCACATCGGTGCCGCGAGCGACCTGGAGAACAGATATTCGTCCTCCGGAATCGTGAAGAGTGTCCGCGCGTCCTTCGCAAGCGGCGATAATTGGCTGTCCGTAATGGCTATGATGTACGTTCCGTTGGTTACGGCCACCTCGGATATGACGACGACTTCTTTTGCATAATGTCGAAATGCGATCGCGATCAGGACGTCGCGGTCGGTCATGGTCGTCGCCATCTCTTGCGCCAGACCGCCGGCAGAGTCGAGAAGGACGACACGGCGGCGCAGCATCGTCAGAAGATATCGGAGCAATGACGCGATAGGTTCGGATCGAAGCTGTCCGGCAATGTAAATCGTTTCAGCCTGCACGAGCAGTTTTGCGGTATCGGCGAGAGTCTTTTCCGATATGACTTCGAGAAGATCTTGAAGTGCCGCCATGTCGCGCACGACCAGATCCCGCAAATAACCGAGACTCCCGTGGTCCTTATTTCGTGAAAGCTCACTTTCGAGAGCGCTGATGCGCTCGCGAAATCCGGGGGCAGCAGTGGCCAGCCTTGTCTGAAAAACCGATTGCAGCTGTTTGAAGCCGGAGTAGCCGAGGTTCTGCGCGAAGCGGACGAGGCTTGATGGATGCGTCTGACATTTGGCGGCAACGGCATTGATCGATTCGAGCGCCACCACATTTGGATTCTGCGTCAAGAATCGCGCGATCTGTTGAAATCCAGTCGACAAATTTGGATATTCTCGAGTGATCAAGTTGACGATCCCCTCATAATTTTTCGGGATTGTCGCTCCTGGTCCGCTGCGCTTGGTTGGCATTCTCGTTCCTCGCCTGCGATTCCGTCACCCGCCTGAAAATCAATTTCTTTGGCGTATCTCAGAATCCGCGTGATTCATCCGTGTCAAAAAAGTTCATTTGCTGATCCTGAAATTATTGTTGCAAATGTAGAATTAAGCAACGATAATTGTTGAAGGCGCATGGAATGCGCCGGCAACAAAACTCGCAACGAGGGAACGTCACTGAAGTCGCAA
>Ga0105248_10002437_pt1 | contig 20645 bp, 14 predicted proteins | sample KBSS34metaG_FD_81524 | JGI IMG/M metagenome (GOLD analysis project Ga0105248, IMG submission 81524) | Switchgrass rhizosphere microbial communities from Kellogg Biological Station, Michigan, USA - KBS S3-4 metaG | ecosystem: Host-associated > Plants > Roots > Rhizosphere > Soil | place...
CGATCGTTTATGCGAACGGTGAATGTCGGCGGTGCTGCCCCGGTTGCGATCACTTCGTCCGTCACCGCATCGTCCGGATTATCCAAGAGGGTGATCAGGCTGTTCACGCCAACCCAAACTGTCTCCTCAATCTGAATCGCAGGGACGCCGACCGGATTTCCATTGAGCCTGACTTCGACTGGCCTTGGCACGGTAACGGTGTCGCTCGCCAGAATCTTGTTAACTTCGAAATGCATTCCGTCCGGTGTCGGAAATGTACCACCCCATCTGAACCCATGCTTCTCAAAAATCGGCACGAGCTCGCGCACGGAACCCGGTTGGCCGACAGCAGGTGGCTTCTTGCCCTGCGGATTGAAATCGGAGTTGATATCGAAGGCCGTGCCGAAAGAATGATTCGAAGGAGTTTGTACAAAGCCACCATTCTTCTTTTTTTGAAGACGCGGATTGAACGAGCCCGCGATCGAGACCAGCCGCTTTTTTAGTCCAGCCTTTTCGATTTCCGCGAAGGCAGCTAACAGTTGCGCGTGCGCCGGCTTGAAAAATTTCAGTTTGCCGTTGAACTTGGCGCCTGCTTTTTGTAACGCGTCGGTCCTGACGTCGTTGATCCCTTCCAACTGCGGCACCAGCACGAGTCCAATGTTTTTCTCAAAATTGTTCAGCAGCTTGATCGAATGACCCGACTCGAGCTGGTCGGTTTCCCACTCTACCGTGCCGACGACGGGATGCACTGTAGTTCTGCGAATGGCCATCGCTTACCTCCTCAAACAGTATGGAAAATCGGCGGAAATGTTTCGAGTGGTTCGCTAAATACGTCCGTCGTGGATGTGCCTCTCTGACGCTTTATTGTCCGCATACAAACAGCCGTTACGGATTATTTTCATCCTCTGGTATTCGTACGATGGCATTGTAATCAATGCGCCGTCTTTAATTCTTGGAACCGGCGTAGCGCCTCATCTCTTATCCTTTGCAGCGCATTTTCCGGAGTGAGATCAGGTATGGCTGAGTTAGGAAATAGGAAGAACAAGACACCGCCTTGAACACTGACATCATGGACCCGCTCACAGTGTCCATCGCTCCACTGTAGGCAGCGATCTTCCCCGATTGCCTTCAGCAATGCAGTTGAGCCTTCACCCAGTTTGTTATGAGGCCCACCGTCCGCGATAAAGACCGGTACTACCTTGTCTCTAAAAACTACAACGCCGAGGTCGCCTTTACCGACGCCGGTTTTCTCGCGAAATTCGCGATCGCTGCTACCATCTGGGCGGGCAATGGGAATTGCAACATAGGGGTATTTGTCTGCATCCACGTTCGCCGCCGCTCCAGATCGATGTTTCCACTTGAACCACGTGGGACATTGATCTGTTGCGCCGGCGCTGTTGCAAGCTTTCCAGGAACCATCGATATCCAGTGATAGTTTAGACTCAAAGAATATTACGCCCTTGGGAAACTTTAACAACGCGTTTACTTGGTTCTTGTCCTGGCTGCACTTCCGAAATCCGGACATCGTCTGATTCTTAAATTTGTTTTCTCTGTCGCACCTGTCAAACTCCGCACGGTAAGATTCATCGACCGGCATTGCAGAGTCAAAGTTTATTCCAGCCAAGACCTGCGCGGATGATGGCGGAGGTGAGTACTTAGGCGGTAAAGCCAACACAAGAGCGCCAACTGAGGTAACAAACATGACAGTAATAATAGATAGTTTCATGTTTTGGTCCTTGATGTTTTTCGGCTCCAGCGCGAGACGGTAACCTTAAACGCCAAGTCGAAGCAGTTTCCTATTGGCCCTTTCGTTCGCGGTGCAACATCACCGGCGAGCTCGAGAGGACAACCGTCGCCTCAGCCTTCTGGCCTGATATCTGATCCATAGCTACGAGTCCCCACGGATCACCGAACTCACTCTTGGTCTTGCTGACTACGTCTTTCAATGTAGCGGCCAGCTTCTTTCGTAACGCTTTGAACGAATTGTTCTCGGGATCGATTGGCGGCGGTCCTTTTATTAAGTCGCGAATTGCGGCAAGCTGCTTGGCCATCTTGCTCATCGACTCGGCCCACCAGACTATGACGGTATAGTCCGATCGTATTGCGCCAATCTTGTCGGCAGATAGCGTCCGAAGTTTGTCGAGAAAGGCAAATCCCGGCTGGGCAACACTCCTCATCTCCTTCCAAAGAGCGTCGTCTAGCGCCGGTAATCTGCGAAACTCGTCACTTTCACCCGCTTGGACCAGCAGAGCCAATGCACGCCTTCCGACGGCCTCGTACTCGTCCATCGTGCGTGCCACTCCGTCCCGCAGGAACAAACTGGTCGCAAGCTCATCGTTGTATGAAGTCTCGGCGTTGAACACTGTCCTGCCGAAGAAGTGGGCGGAACTGAGAATCTGCTCCTTCTCATTCTGAGTCATCAAAGCGAGCGCCTGAAACACATCGAGGTTGTTCCTCATGACGTTCTGGTCGGTTTTCGTGTGGAGTTCGACGTAACTGTGCCTGATCTCAAGCTGCGACTGCAGCACCACCAGTTTGCTGCATCGATACGCAACAGAGAGGAGAACGCTTTCCGCCATCACCTTTCGTAGCTTTTCGCCGTCGGCTGCAAAGTTAAGCATCGATGCAGCGATGCGGGAAGCAGTCGCCTTGTCAGTGATCACAATCTCGCCGGTCTCACGGTCGAACATTACCCTCCCTTGCAGGATCAGCTTGCTCACGGAGATGAAGTTGAATATTCCGAAAAGATTGATCTTGAGGGTATGGGTTGATTTTTTCGTCTCAGTGAAGATGCCGCGGATTACGCTGATACCGGGCGGCAGATTGGAGTCAGACACGCCGGACAGATCGCCGTCAAGCGCCTTGTGCAACGCTGATCTGCTAGCGTCCGTAAGCTTACTCAGGTCGATCTCGTAGAGAAACGCTGCTTCAGAAGTACTGGCAGAGCCGAGCTCAAAAATCGCCGCTACTTCCAGCTTCCGCGATATTCCCGCTTCAACTGTTTTCTTGATCGCTTCGATCTGTGCGTCCGTCAGAGCGGCCTTTTTCAGTTCCTCGATATCGACTTTTGGTTCGGAACTGATTGCTTTTAGAAGTTGTTCAAGGACGTCGAACTTACCAATACCCGCGGAGACACCGATAGACGCGGACGCTGTGACGGTGAATTCAGTTCCTTTCCGTTTGTAGTAGCCGAGCCTAACGGTACTCGCGCCGACTTTCTGAACTCTCAGTTGATAGGCGCCGGAAATCTGAAAGGTCGCGCCGACTTTGATCGCACCCGAAGATACAACCTTCACCTCTCCGAGCGGATCCGGCAAATCCAAGGCGGCCAGGGGATTAACCGCGGTCAGTAGATTCATTGAAGCGGAAAGCTTCAGACTGCCGCTGCCTTCGACGGTGGCGACACTTCCTTTGTCCATGTGTTCCAGGTCTTGCAAGTCGCCGGGTATAGCAAACGCGCTGATCGTTTCCTTGAGGGCGTCGAGCCCATTTGGAAAAGCACCGCCACTAGCCTTTTGGAACAAACGATAGCTGCTCAAAACGACTTGAGAGCTCGGTGTGAAACCGAAACTCAGTTCGCCCGCTTTAGTGGCGAGCTCGGCGGAGAGCTTTGCCTGAGCGTGAGCGGACAAAAAAATCTCACCATCGTGTATCGCAATGGGATCGCCGAAGACATCAGGATCGAAAAGTTGCTTGTCCTGAGCCGTGTGCAACTCGAGTCCTCCTGAGAGGCCTGCGGCAATGGTGAGCTCAGTATTATCAACTCCTAAGCCCACCTTTTGTTTGAAATCAATTCCTGTATCCACACTTTTCACGGGCGTTTGGTCGAGTGGGAGTTTTTGCAGACTGGCGAAGTCAATTTTAGGAAATTTGAAAGCGGCAGCGTCCTTGAGGTACTTGGCAAGGGCTGAGTCTTTGTTGAGTTCGGCTGCAATTTCCAACCCAACTTGATCGGTGAGTTTTATCGTCGGCATTTCGTTTCTCCCATACGTGGGGAAGAGATAGCTCAGCTGCGTCTCTTTGCAGTCGATCTCTTCTTAGATGTCCTGCTGGCAGTCTTACTACCGTCCATTTGTTTCGTTGTTTTGCGTTTGTTTGGCTCTCGTGTAGTTACACGGGGCAGTTTGAAATCGTTTACTGCTCGCTGCCAGGTGGTCCAAGGGCTGTAGTAGTCCAGCTTGTCCGGTGAGAGCGGCAGGATTTGTTTCTCTTGTATTTCATCGAAGGCCATTACTCCGTCCATGAATACTGGCGGCGCCGTCGGCAGTGTCCACGGACTTCCGAGGAGCTTAGCGATCGCTTCGACATCACCCATTCCCTCGAAATGTTTTTTGAGATTGCTGTTGACCATTTTCAGCAGGCCTCTCGCCTCATCCCTGGTTCCGTGACGAATCACGTCGTAAGCAGCAATAAGCGCCATCAGCGGATCGAGCCACTTATGGTGAACCAGATCGCTCCAAACCTTCCGATCTGACTTCTCCAACTCCTCCTTAACTGAGCGCTTGCGCGCGAACTGACTTTGCGCGAGCGTCATGGTGCGAACCACGCCGAGCATGTTCCCTCGAAGATATCCACGAACCATGGGATCAAGGTATTTAGTCAAATGCCGGATTGGAAGTATCGATTGATGGAACGTGAGCCGGCCTTCCTTGTCCTGCGCAAATGTGGCTAACGTCGCGCGATTCGGCAGACAGTGAGTAGCGAAAGTTATCGGAGGCCGCCGGGGAATCTTCAGCGATAGCAAGTGAGGGCCGACCGGAGCCGGCAGGCGCAGTTCATAGATTTTCTCTAATCCATTTACTTCTTTTAAGAGTTGCCATTCTACTTGCGGCCCGAAACTCAGGCCAACGGCGAAAGGGCCGGCAAATTTTTCAAAACCTGCGAGCACGTAGACTACCGCGTTGTTCTTCTTAACATCGTTGAAAGTTTGAAGCGGGAGTCTCTCGAGCTTTTTGAACTGCCCAGCCTGACCAAGGATTCTGGAAGCTCCAAAAAGCGACAACCAGAGTCCGAGATCTTGATTGGCGAGTGGACCGAGAGAAGTCTCGGAGAATACAGACGCACCTCCTTCTTCGTCAGCTTTTACGGCATTCAGAATGGAGGTCCGCATTTTGTCTTTCGGGCGGGCGACAAGATTGACTGTCTTTATCTTTCCAGCCTTAACGGTCACCTCGTGTGTGCTGACAGTGACGCCGCGCTCGCGCAACTTGACCTGGTATTCTCCGGGAGGCATCTCTTTCTGAAAATCCCCCTCGGCTCGTTGAAGTTCGCCTGTGCGGAGGCTGAGTACTTCGATTTCGGTGTGTGGTGTGCTCGCCCCCTTTAGGTGAAGGGTTCCGCTAGGGGTAGGAAGAGCGGCAGGCACAGCTTCGGTGGAAGGAAGGTGGCCCAACAATATGCCCGATGGAGGTCCGCCAGCTACAGCTTTCGACGTCTTGCCTTTTTTTGTTGCTTTCGTTGTCTTGGAAGTCTTTGCTGAAACCTTTAACTCGAAGTTAAGTACACACTGATCGTACAAATCGACCGGATCTTCCGGCGGCGGTTTTCGCAGCACTCCGGCAGAAGTATGTGAAAGCTCGAAGGAATAGTCATCTGGGAAAATTGAAAACTGAAAAGACGGACCCTTAAATTTCTTCTTTTTGCGAAAGCCTTTGATGTCCCGGATAGTCAGAACAAATTCATCACTGGGTTTGGCTTTCGCTACTTTGATCTCGCATTTAGTTTCTGGAATTGGTTTCAATTCCAGCAGGAAACCCTCGCCGTTGCCCTCATGACTAAAATCCACCTCCTGACCATCCGCCTGTAGTTTCTTTTTCAGGTAGGCGCCAAGCAGGTCGAAGATCACGTACATGTGGTTACTTCGAAGTCCCTTTGCCCGACCGATGCCGCTCAATCCTTTTATGAGTAGCGGTGTAAACCCGCTGGTAGTCTTGGAAACGGCGCCGTCGGCAGTGGAGAACAGCTTGTAAACGGTGGGTGTGCCGAGTTGCGAACTCGGAAAGCCCAACCCAGTATCCGAGGGGCTGATAGCATCCGCCGCAATCTCATTTCGGCAGGCGTCGATGAAGTAGTAATGATGCTTTGGGCCCAGGGCCTTCCAGAGCTTCGTTTTGATCTCGTCTAGGTCCAGGCAGGCGCGCCCGCCGGTAGCAAGCCCCGCGAAGTCAGAAGCCACCAGAATGTCGATCGATTTTTCGAACGCGGAGGCGGAGTAAGAGAAGCCGTGTCCACTAAAGTAGAAGTACAGCTCTTCTGTTTTATCGGCCCAGTTAATAAACGCTTTCGCGAGCTCAGCAATGATTTCATTACTTGTCGTTCCTGTCGTTCTCGCCTTAACCGTTTTCTCAGCGCAGCAGAGAATGTCGGCAGGCTTGACTCCCTTCGTGTCGACAAGCCAACGAATGAACGCTTCAGCGTCTTTGTTGGTCCCCGGCAAGTTAGGTAAGAATTTTCCTTTGCTATAATTCTGGATGGCGATGACGAAAGCGCGTGCGGTCATGATTTGATCACAGATGTGGTTGAATGAACTGACCAAGTGATGCGCCATCCACTGCTTCGTTGCGGTAGAGAAAATATCCGTCGCGATGTAGTCCGACGACGCGAGCTGTTTTCATCGAAAGGATCGGTGACCCGGAGTTCCCACCAAGCGTAGAACAGTCGTGATAGATTGAGTTCGGACCGGTACTGGATACCTCACCCGGCGCTGCGCGTTTCACTCCGAACTTCTTACTGAAGAGCGCGTTGATAAAGAGCGGATTGCGCTTCGAATCGTCGAAAGGATAACCAATGGCGACGACTGGCAGTCCAGTTTCAACCGGCTTCATGTCGAGTGTCAGTGGTTGTCTTGTCGTCGTGAACTTCTGTTTGTTTACTTTCAACAGAGCGATATCGAGTTCGTCATGTATAGCGATGACGCCTGTGATGTCTGTCGGCGTTTCATCGTCCGTGCTGCCCGATTCGAATTTGAACCGCACGACCGCTTTGCCTTTCTCCAGCTCCCCGGTTCCTTTCGACAGGACGTCGACCACGTGCTTGTTCGTGACGAGAATTCCATCAGATACGAGAAAACCTGTTCCGATGCCCTCCTTGGGTGCGATGTCGATGCGGCCGATTGAATACAAATAGGGCTTGATTGATGTTTGAAACATTGGCCAATCGGGGAACGACGGCGCAACCTGTTTGTCCAGATTAGCCAATGCACCGTTTTGCGAAAGCGGGACTGGACGCATCAGTCGAATCACGAATTCCAGTGCAGCAAGCTGTTTGGGTGTGGGCTTTTTCCCGGCCTTCATGCGACTCAAGGCCTCTTCGGCAAGTTTCGATTGTTCGATTGCCGGCATGTTGTTCGGCCCAACGATCGCCTTGACCTTTTCCAGAATGTTTCCATTCTGAAAGGCGCGCTCAGCTCTCGCTAAATACCACTTGTGTTTCTTGTCACCAGGCATAAGTCAAACCAGTTGTCTGTCATAAAGCTTTGTGCCATCGGGTGCGTGGACAATTTCATTGATGTGTGGACCACTGAATTCCACCGACATGTAGCCCTGCGGACCGTACTTGTTAGGATCGTCGTGTCCGCCGATTAGTGGATTCGGTCCGTCGAGTGCACGTCCTCCCGGGGCAAAGCCCTTTTGCGGAAGGATGAACCAGTTATTATTTCCCGCTTCCGCTGTCCCGCCCATTTGCGCCCAGTCTTTACGAAAGTAGGGGTATCCTCCATGTCCGACACACCTGCCCCGCAGTTTCCACTGTGGGTGCTGATCGTAGATTACGCAGCGATGCTCATGCCCCCAGTACCACGCAAAGATGTGCCCGACAGTTAAGATATCGCCGAGTTTGCCAACAACATTAGGGTGTTGCTCTTCGATCCAGGAAAGCGGTTGATGGTGTGAGAACAGAATCACTTTACGCACGCCTTGGTTCTCCGCGACTATTTTGCGCAGCCACAGGGCTTGATTCTTAGCAAGATCCTTATCGAGGTACGCGGTGTCGAGGCCACACAATACCCAATGATCGTTTTGCACTGCGAAGTAACTGGCCTTCTGTCCAAATTTTGGCAAAGTTTTCTTGAAGTAGGCGTGGCCTCCCGTATACATCTCATGATTTGAATTGCATGCACGGTTGACTGCGTGCGGTTTCTTTGGACTCTTGGGCCACAAATCTAGGAACTGTTTCTGCACCTCTTTGTCATCGCCCGAGTAGTAAACGTCACCGAGATGCATGAGAACGTCGTAACCTGTCGGATCATTCTCGATGCTCTTGGCGCTGACTGGAGCGCCATACCGCCCGGTGCCCCAGTCGCCCAAGACCGCCATGCGGAAATCGCTAGGATTACCGGGAATCGTCTCCGGGTCTGGCGGTGCCGTCTGCCACTTGGCGGGCTTGATCTTTTTCCACCATGTGAAGAAGCTGCCAATCCAACCCAGAACGTCATGATCGTCAAACTTGGCTTCCTTCAAGTGTGGATTTAACGGTGCGACTTTGTTTTCTTCGACCGATTTCTGGGCCAGAAATGTTTGCAATAATGAAGCTACTTCATCGTCGGGCGAGACAAGCACCTTAGATTTCGCCTTAGAATCCGCCGCCTCCAGGATCTTTAAAGCGTTGCCGAGCGCGGCCATTCTCGTCGCTGCCTCTACGGGGTCCTTAGACTTCGCTTCGGCTTCCTGGTGGGCTGTACTCATTACCGCTTCGCTTTTATTGAAAGCCTTATTGATCCGGTTGAAAGTAACGATCGGATTAATCTCTTCTTCGCTCATTTCTGTCCTCCGGTGCGACTGTCAAACCTGAAACGAATAACCCGGATCGTTGTGCTGGAACCCGACGAGAATCTCGTGAATGTTGTATGGGTGAGTCGGACTACCGGACAGCTTATTCTTCAGCACCTGGAACACGTGCTCGATGCCGGCGGCGTCATCGATGTCGATGTCGGCTACACAGTCACCGGCTTGATTCATGAAGAATGTCAGTTGCAGGTTTCCGTAATGATCCGGCGTCTTGAAACTTCCTGCATGTGAAAAGTTGGCTGGAGGGTGATGTAGAGACTCGTCGGCGGAATGAAACAGACCCTCCGAGACACTGTTCTTCGTTTCTTCTCTTAACTCCTTCGGTACGGCGGCGAAGAATCGATCGCCCCGAATCTCACGAAGCTCCTGAATATAAGAGAGGACTGTTCGTCCGTTAGTAAGCAACGTGGCTCGGGTCTTGGCGGTTATGTTCAGTAGCCCCGCCCGGCGAATGTCGTCCAGCGCGTCGTACAGTGCCTTACCTTTCTTAGCCTCGAACCCCAACACCTTTTCGCTGTTCTCCAACACTCGTTGAAGGTCGGCTTCCGTGCTTCCAAACGCAGGAAACTTCACCGCCTTCACCTTCGCGGGGTCGATGGGAAAGGTCAGCTCAAGAGCCGTTGTCCCGCTGGCCTTCAAATTGATGAATTGGGCGGTGTACTGATACGAAGGCGGATCGACATCGATGCGGTAGAGACCCTGTGGCGCGCCATTCAACCCTTTGATCTGGATTTTCGTTGACGCGTTATTACTGACTTTGACGACCTGGCTCAAAACCTGATGCCGAAGAATAATGTCGACCTTCTCTTTCAAAAGATCTCCATACACATCTCGTAATTCCAGACTCAAGATGACAGGGTTTGCCATTTTCTGGGACTCCTTATATTTATCTACACAGGCTGTCTTTAATTAGAGATTAATTCCTTCAACGATCCGCAGAGCGAGCGCGACGATCGTCAGCGTTGGGTTAACAGCGATCGGTCCAGGTACAATCGATCCGTCCATTACGTAAAGGCCGTCGTAGACCTGTTTGGTTTGCGAGTCCGTGCGGAAGACTTGTCCTTTAGTATTGACGACGCCCTCAGTAGCGCTGTTTCCCATCGAACAACCTCCCAAAGGGTGAGTTGTTATTAGCTTCCGGTTCTGAAAACCCTCCCAAGTGAACCAGGGAACATATCGCCCACCCATAGCCGTGGCCATCGCCTTAATAATCTCTTCGGTCACCTTATAAACCCGTTGATTGGCTGGTTGATCTGTGAAGGTTAGATCGAGCTTCGATTTGCCAAAATCGAAGGGGTCAGATTTCAGTGAGAATACTCCGGTGGCATCATCGTTTCCCATGCAGTTGAAATAAAAGGTATTCATGAGCATCTCGTCCTCCGTCTGGAAGCGAGTCGGATTTGATGGATCGGGCGAGATCGGAAACCACTGTTGGAAATCCGGCAACGTTTGCGTGAACCATGCCCCTTTCAACTGCTGCATGAACTTGTCGTGCGCGATTTTGTCTTCGAGGACACGTAGCCCCGCACCGACGGCGGCGGCTAGCATCGGAGGAATGCCTCCGTCCTCAACATTCACCTGCACTTTTCCATCATTGGTCGTGAACATAACGTGTGAAGTATTGATGGGACCGCGCGTGGAGTAGAAGTTATACTTCTGAGCCGCGGGAAAATTTTTCTGCGCGTCGACCACAAAGCCGGCAAAGTCGCCATTAGTCGAAAAGCGCCGCCCACGTTGATTGCTCAGCTTGAGCGTTCCTTTCTCGTGTGAACGCAAAAGAATCGTCGTGCTACCCAAAACTCCGGCGGCTACTATTACGTTTTTTGCGATGCGACTCTTGTCCTTGTCGTCGCGAATGTCCTTATAAGAGACTTCATATTTGCCGTCCGGCCGTAAGGAGATGTGACTCACATCTGCCAAACTTTCGAGCGTGACGTTCGGTTTGACACTCAGGACCTGGTTAATAAGTGTCTTATTGAGTGTATGTCGGGCACCCGGTAAGCAGCCTTGTATACAACGGCCCTGTCGCTCGCAGGGTGGATTCTTTCCTATGAAATCACCGGTCTGCGTTACAGTGTCGTATTCATTAATCGCCAAATCGAGCGGTTCCCAATCTCCAGTCTTTTTCCAATCAGGCCCTAACACATTAGACCCATCTCTTAGTGCCCGACTCTTACCCAGATAAAAGAACTGTTGATCAGGACCAAGTTTCTTGGGATCAAAATTAGGGCCGAGCTCTTTTGGCAGCGGGAATTTGGTAACTATTTTTTGCGCCTTTCCGCGCTTTTTAGTCATCCAGTCTATTGCGCCCTGCTTTTGCGGTGTCGCACTGTGATAATCATCTTTTGTAAGTTTCAATGGCCAGTTTGCCATCACTGGATAACTCTGCGACGCGTCATCGAATCTTGGCTCAATCGAGACATTTGCATAAATCAACGAACCACCACCTACCCCACTCGAGGTGACAATGTCGATGTCTTTGAACAGACTGTAACGGTATAGCGGCTGGGGACGTTTCTGTCCGGTGAAAAAAGTGCCTATGTCGCCCAGAAATTGTCGTGTGTTTTCGATGAAGGCGTTATTAGTCTTGACCATCGAGAGCATGTTCACCATGCCTCTGGCGTGATTGGGCCGTGGCCAATACTGAATCGGCTGTTTCTTAGGATCATTTTTGTTTTGATCGATTAAGTACTGTGGTAACGGACGCTCTGGTGTGAACCACCACAGACCACGTTCCAGCATGTGAATCGTGGCATTCGGTTTTTTCTCGAGTAGTTTGGTGACTGCGACAGAGGCGCCAAAGCCAGTGCCGATGATGATTACGTCGACTTCCATCGAATCCTCCTCGGGTAGGAAGGCCAAAAAAGGAGTTCACGCCGAACCTGGACTTCAGCGAAATGCGTTACTAAGTAGTATGTCTTTCCTCGACGAAACGTTTCTGCTGTTACCCTGGGCTTGGTCGCAAACGGAAATTCGTGTTGTTGAGGGCTGGATTTAGCGAGTATGCGAGGGGCAAGCTCGTGAGAATTCAGCCGTTATGAGAACGGGCGGACAATATTCCTCTTCGGAGGCAAAGTCAACTGTTTTGTGACTCAGGTGTTTGAATGTAATTACTGATTCTACCTCTCCATTGCCGTGTCGTGCCATGAAACGATTCCGGCATCATTCTCATACACAGTAGGACGCGCGATCTGGAGTTGAGTTTGAGGTTGTACTCAATCCAAGTCCATTTATTAGTGCGTGGACCTGGAGCCTACCGTAACGGGAGAAACTTGCATGCCTGACTACTATTCCGAACCATTTCTGAATCTTGCCGGTCTGACTCACAAATCTGCACTGATCGCCTGGGGGGCCTTCTATTTTCGCGTGAAGAACAACGAATCGGATTTCAAGCTGGTCGACGATGACGATCTCAAGCATGTGCATCCACCGCGTCACCAAACCGTAGGCGCAACGTCGGAGCCCTATGGCAAAGCCAGAGTTGAGGTTATGAATTTGGCTGGTACTGTCGTTTCGTCCGCCTTCACAGAGACAACCAACCATTGCTGGGTGTCGGGCCTCGAACCCGATACCGAGTATACCTATCGCGTAATGGTCAACGACGAAGAGTGGGCCAGCGGCAACCGTCGCAACTGGGAACGAGTTGGCAACAAAATGGGGCTAGCGCCGAAAAGCCGGCCTTATCAGAATCGCTTCCGCACACATCCGGATCCGACGAAGCCGTCGAATGTACCGTTCACCTTTGCCGTCATCGGAGATTTTGGCGTAGGAATTAAAAAGGACGAAGACCGAGGCCAACGGCAAATCGGCGAGGCGCTGGAAAAGGCTGTTAATGAATTCGGCGTAAGGTTGATCTTGACGACCGGCGACAACATTTATAAGAACGGCGACGAGGATGACGATTGGTACTTCATTTATTATCAACCGTATCGTTACGTGATCAACCGAGTGCCAGCCTATCCGACCATCGGAAATCATGATGCAGGCGAGACTGAAAGCCGTGATGACCGCGAACAGTTAGTTGATAACTTTTACGTGAATGAGCGCATCGCCGGTGAGGAAGCGGCCGGCCGCGCCTCGATCGATCCAGGACTTTTTTACCGCTTTCGCTACAGTTCCGATGTCGAGTTCATCTGTGTTGACACATCGAAAGAGCCGGACGTTTTTAAAAAGCGGTTATTCGATCATCCGAAACATCAGGAGTTTCTGAAGTCGGCTTTACCCACTGTAACCGCCGGCCAGAACCCTACGTGGCGTATACCTTTTTGCCATCACCCGCCATTTTGTGCAGGACCGGATCATCACAACACGACAGAAATGAGTGACCTGGTCACGCAATTTGAGAAGGCTGGAGTTAGGGTCGTTCTCAGTGGCCACCAGCACCAGTTTCAGCATAGTCGTGCAAACAACGTTGACTATCTGGTATCGGGTGGGGCAGGGAAGGTAAGCACCGGAACTCCTGATAAGTTCACCGAAGCCCACACTGTCTCGTGGTCCGCTAACTATCATTTCCTGTTGGTTACCGTGGACGGAAAGCGTATGACTGTTCGAGCCATCGGACAGTTAAGCAATGAAGGGACGCTGGTTGATATTGCAAGAAAGGCTCCGAACAATACCGCAGTCACCACGGAGATAATTATCAACCTGCCATAACAGCGTAGCGAGCTCTTAAGAAATACTCCAACTCGCTATCAGAAGGTGAAGTTTCGAGTTAGCTTGAACTGGAGACTGTACGACGGTCGCTCCAGACCATGGCCCGTGGTCTGATTGTAGATAACGAAGAAATCACTGTTCGGTCGATAGATGTATCGTAGCCTTATGTTGATAGCTGAAATGCGTGCCGCCGAATTGAGTTGCATTAAGGCGGATGTCAGTAGCTTTCTTGAAAAGTTGTAATTCACTCTGCCCACAAACAGATTCGTGTTGAAATCTCCTTGAGGCAGCTTCACTTTGTTGAAGCTATCAGAGAATTCAAAAAGCAAATGCTCGTTCGGGCGAAAGGTGATACCTCCTTCAATTTCATCACGTTTGCCTGTATAGAACCTGCCCCACTTGTATAGCGCGCTCAGAACAATTCGCTTGCTGCTATCTGATGTGGCTTCAATTCGCGGGCGGTTGAAGCGAAAGCTGCCCGATGGAATTACAATCCCAGGTCTAATCTCAAATGGCTCAGTCAGCACGTCAGTAACATCCTCAATCGGACGGTAGAAGAAAGTCGCTGAGTTTTTGAATTCAGTGAACCACGAGAGTTCCGTCTGTCTTGTCGACAAATGTCCAGCACGGTCCTCGTAATATTCGAGTTGTGACTCAAACTCCATCTGTCGGACGTGAGGAATGAAGGTAGGACGGGGTTTGTATGCGACTTGTCCGAAGTATTGACGAATGCCTCTGCGCTCGACAAAACCGATTTCCGGATTGAAGTTCTTGCCCACGTCTTCGTAAACCATAATGAAGCGAAACAGATCGTTTTCAAAACGCGAGTCGATGCGGCCCGAATGAAAACTCGAACGCACTCCCGGCGTTGCAGTGCCTATTAGAAACGTTCGTATTTGGTAATGATCAGACAGATTGAATTCGGCATCGATCCCTGCGCCGCGGTTGTAAGGAGTGCCCTGCGCTGAAACCGCACCCTGACGATTTACGAATATGGCGCCGATGGTTGAGCGCTCGAAGATGTCTCGCTTTACTCGAGCAACAGTGAACTGAGCCCGTGGTACATGGAAAGGCGTACTTGAATCTCCGAGACTGCGCGTTTGAACCTGTAGGAAGCCAACATTGTATCGTCCGACTTTGCCGGTGAGTTTAGCTCCATAGTCTATAGGAACCGGCGCTCCGAACTCTGTCAACCCGATGCGGCGCGTGAAAAACAGTTGGTTCGCTTCCGCTCGACCGAAAAGAAAAATGCCCGCGTTTTCCAAAAAGAAGTCGCGCTTCTCAGGGAAGAAAACTGAAAACCGCGAAAGGTTTACTACTTGATTGTCGACTTCAGCCTGGCCGAAATCGGGATTCGCGGTGAACTCGGAAGTAAGAGATGGAGTGATGCCGATCTTCGCAACTTCCAGTCCTGCTTTTCCCTGGATACCGGTATCAAAACCGGGACTGCCAATTTGCGGAACGCCCTCACGCCACCCGCCAGTCACGTACGGCTTAATCTCGTATAACCGGGGACGCTTGATTTCGCCCACTCCCACCAGTTCGCCTGCTTGTGATACACGTTCAAGCCCAAACGAACGTTGCCAACTGGTCCATAAGTTTTCCTCGTTTTTGCGTCGTATGATACGTGCGGAATTGAATCCCCACGTATCATTACCTTCTTTGAAGCGCAACGTCGTTAGCGGGATTGCAATCTCTACAGTCCAGCCCGTGCCATCAATCTTCCCTGAAGAGATCCATGGTGCATCCCACGAAAGATTAACGTCACGTCCTTCATCGGTAATCAAAGCATCTTGTTGTGTTCCAAGCGGATTAACTGCGAAGCGAAAGGCGTTACGACGATCGTGATTGGTATCGAGGAGGATCTCAATCTTGTCGTCGTTCGAGAAACTCGCATCGCGTACCAACTCCCGAGCGTTGATATTCGCAGGATCCGATTCGAAGGCGCGAATACCGACATAAAGATTCTTATCGTCAAAAAGAACACGCACCTCCGTCTTTTCTGAAGCAGGCGTACCTTCGTTGGGCTCCCGTTGCCGAAAGTCAGTGGCGGCGGTCGCTTCTGACCACTCAGGTTCATCCAGACGTCCGTCAATTTTGATCGGTTCGGAGATCCTGATGGCACGAATTTGACGTGTTTCGGTAGAAACCGCTGGTGTAGCAACCGGTACTTGTGCGCTGACGTGGTGCCATGAAAGTGCAGCGAGACCAATCGTAGCGGAAGCCAGGACAACTCGCTTCAACATAGGGTTCGGGTTCTCAATTTTCCCGTGCTGGACCGAACGCGCTCAAAGCGCCGGTCACAACTGCTTATCAGAAGGTAGCGCAATTCTGAGAGTGGGCTTTCCGCCGGCGTTCTGTAGCGGGAAATAGGCGCGATGAGTGCGATTATCCACAGCAACGCTGTGGGCATTCGGGGCGAAGGAACCCTCGCCGACTTTTTCCAAGCTTCGACCGCGCTCATCGAAAACTGAGATAACGCCACTCTCAGCCGACACATAGAGACGGGCAAAACCTTTATCAAAAGCCAGCACGTCGGGATCTGCACCGACGCTGTGAATAGCGGTCATGGACTTCGACTCCAGATCAAAAACAGCCAGCTTTGCATTTTCTTCGCATGCGACGAACGCCAGCCGGTGCTCGCTGTCAATCAACAGTCCGTGTGGTTCACTGCAACCCGGCAGGGCGTGTCGCGCGATAACCTCGTCTTTTGTTGGATCTATCTCTGCTAGCTGATTTTTCCCGTGTACGGTAACGAAGATGTGTTCAGACACTGAATCATATTGCGTGTTCCCAGCGCCGCCGCCGAGGGGAATGGTGGTCACGCGCTGATTGTTTTTGGCATCAATGACTGTGTCCGTCTTGCCGTGCAGATCCGAAACGTAAATCTTCCTTACCTTTGCCGCGTACGCAATACCATCCGGATAGTCTCCAGCCGCCACACGCGCGATGATCTGCAAAGTGGAGTCATCGATGACTGCGAGTTCGTTTGTGCCCGTAGCGGATGCATAAACGCGACGAAGCTCGGGCACGGCCAGTATCCCGTGGACTCGTGACAGGTTCTTAACCTCTCCAGCCTGCGCTTCTTTGTTAGCGTCAAATACGACCATCGTACTGTCACCCAGATGTGCGATGTAGAGGCGGCCAGTGTTTGGGTCGAAACTCTGATAGTCGAAACGCGTGGCGCCCCCGCTCAAAGGCACGTCGCGTAGTGTGCGGAGAGGAAGATTTGAGGATGGTGAGCCAGGCGGTGGCGACTTTGCCGTGCAGGTTAACGCGAGCAATGAGAGAGCAACTCCCGCAACAACTCCAACAGATTTCATGACGCCCTCCAGGTCAAACGCGGTTGTAATTCATAAACGGCATTTTTAATAGGCCGCCTAGCGTCTGTCTCTCTTTAACATCAAAGCCATCGAGGCCGTAACTGAGTTTGCCAAAGTCTGTCGCCGAAGTGTAAGTGCCAAAGATCCTGTCCCAGAGAGAAAAGATATTCGAATAGTTTGAATCGGTCTCTTTCTGATCGCGGGAATGATGGACTTTATGCATGGGCGGCGTAACAAACAGTAGACGCAACATGCGATCAACAGTTCGGTTGAGTCTTATGTTTGCATGTTCGAATTGCGCATTAAGAGCCGACAGGCTGAGGTAGATAACGACGATCCAGAGCGGAATGCCAAACAGCGCAATTGCAGCAAGCTGCCAGAACAAGCGCCAAATCGTTTCGCCAGGGTGCTGCCGGAAAGTAGTGGTGACGTCGACTGCATTTTCGGAATGGTGCACACGATGAAATTGCCAGCCAAGCCACGATTTGTGCAGCAGCAGATGAGCGAAGTACGCAAACAAATCCATCACGGCAACGCCTATGAGTGCGTGAATCCAGGGTGACATAGCAAACAAAGTTAACAGCCCGACGCCACTCCGCTCCGTAAAGGCAGCGACATAAGCCGAACTAAACGACAACGCGAGGTTTGTCAGAACCAGGATTACCGTTAGTGCGACATTCGGCAGTGCATGTCGAACCCTGCTGTTCCGGTATTGATAAAGCGGAACCAGCGACTCTAATGACCACAACAGTCCACACAGGAAAATCAGTAACCCCAGGCGAACCTGGTCAGTAAGTATCTCCATGATCACCTCCGCTGGAACAGCCGTAGCTATTTCACAATCCGCTCACTTACGAACCCGAATCTCTTCGACTCTGCGATTCACTTCGTCCCAATTCACGTTTTGCATGAAAGCATCGATGTACTTCGCAGCCGCTGCGCCGTAGTCCATGTGGTAAGCATGTTCATACATATCGAGTACCAGAAGTGGATAACCCATGGCGGCGTTATGCATGTGATCCCAGGCCCAGTAATTGTGAACTTCGTCCGTGTGCTGGTTGTAAGAAAGAATGGTCCAACCTGAGCCACCGCCGAGCGCATTCGCCGTCTTCTTGAATTCGAGTTCCCACTGCTCGTAACTGCCAAACCACTGCTTAATCAAGTCCATTGCTTTGCCACTAGCTTTGCCGTCGCCACCAAGATTGGCAAAGTATTTTTCATGCAGGACAACCGAACCGGTGCGTACCAACTCTTCGCGCTTGAGATCGCCGTAGATGTAAGGGGGCAGATCTTTGTCCCCGAGCATCGATGCCAACTTTTGCTCGACTACATTCAATGCTTTCACGGCGCCGCCATAGTTGTTTTCCCAGTGTGACTTCATCAGCTTCTCTGATAGGCCTTTGAGCTTCGCGGGATCAAAAGGTAGCGGCTTTGGTGTGTGTTGTCCCTGGAAGGCTTTGGCCACTGGTCCAGTGGTTTGTTCGCTGGCTCCGTCCGCACGTAAGAACCCTGCGAGCGCCAAACTCGCGCCACCGGTTGCAAGCGTCGAAATTACTTTTCGGCGTGATATTGCTTTCATTTTCGTTCTACCTCCTTGGTCTATGACAAGTTATTCGTATTGTAGGGCGACTGACGTGCAATGAGAACACGCGCCGTTTTCGTAGTTAACGAACAGACTAGCGAATGTCTCTAAGTAAGCCTTCCATAATCACGACCTCCGTTTATTCCTGACAATCAAGCGATCAGCTCCATTGTTGTACCGGCGCCTTGCTCTTTTGCCTTTTCATAGACCAGAGCCGAGGTAACCACGTCCTGTAGCGCCATCCCCGTGGAATCGAAAACTATGACCTCGTCGCTCGATGTGCGTCCGGGTTTGGTGCCAGCGACTACTTCGCCGAGTTCTGCGTGAACCTGATCTTTCGTCATTACGTTTTGATCGAGCGCGTGATGAAGTTCACCAATAGTTGCGCACTGCTCCACCAGGTCGGCGACAACTTTGCTTCCTGCAAGCAAGTTTGGATCAAGCTCCTGCTTGTCTCCGTTATCCGCTCCCACGGCGGCGACAAACGTTCCCGGTGCGATATGTTCGCGCTTCAGGAAGAACTGTCTTGATGGAGTGCAGGTCACGCAGATATCACTCTGAAGGGCGGCGCCCTCGAGTTGGCTCACGGCTTTGATCGCGATTGCCAGTTCCGCCGATAAATCACTAACAAACCTCTCTGATTGAGTTGAGTCGATGTCGTAAGCAAAGACTTCGTCAAGTGAAAACAGACGCATGAGTGCGCGTAGTGAAACGCGACCTTGAATGCCGCAACCACAGATCGTGAGCGTTTTGGATTCAGGACGGGCAAGGTACTTGGCGGCCACCGCCGTGGCAGCGGCCGTCCGCTGGCTGGTGATCTCGGTTGAATCCATTACGGCCAGGGGATATCCGTTATCGGCATCCGAGAGCACAATCACTCCCTGAATAGTTGGCAGGCCAAGTCTCTTGGGATTCTGCGGGAAGTTCGCATTGATCTTGGCCGCGAAGTAGGAACGGTTAAGTTGCAGCACCCCGGCTTTGATATGAAACCCGCCGTCGTGCGCGTGTACTCCTAAAACTCCGGGAGCTTGTGTATTGCCTTCTCCGTAGAGTTTGAAAACATGCTCGACAGCGTCCGTACATTCTTCAATGGAAAGAAGCGTTGCTACATCACGTCGGGTCAGGATGAGTGTCCCACAATTCATAACGCCGCCTTCCCGTTTACGAAATCATCCAGACAATCACCAGGCAACGTCTCAACTGGCTCAACTCCCTTGCGGAAGATTCTTGCGCCGGAAGAGCCTCTCAAGATCATCGTGCCGTTCTCAACTCGCACAATCGCGCCCTCGCGCAAACCGAATACAGGCGTGTCGTTCTCTTCGAGGAACTGAAGGATTCGCTCTTCCTGAGTTTCACCCATGTGAGTCGAATTGGGATCGGGATCTTGGAAGTGCGGACTGATTTGAAATGGCACCAATCCAAGTGCGTCGAACGACGGCGGTTGGACGATGGGCATGTCTTTGGTGGTCTTGATAGTTGGACCAGCCACATTTGAACCGGCGCTAGAGCCGATGTAAGGCATTCCGTTTTTCACTCGCTCACGAATGGCGTGAAGCACGTCGCTATCGTAAAGCGCTTTTAGCAATCGGAAAGTGTTGCCGCCGCCAACGAAGATCGCCTCGGCGTGATTTACGGCCTGTTGGGGATCGCTGGCGCTGTGGATCGACTCAAATGTGTAACCGATTTTCCCTAAGCGTTCTTTAGCCATAACCGCGTATGCGTCGCGATCGTAGAGTGCATACGGAACAAAGAGAACACTTCGCACACCGCCCAAACAGCCGCGAATTTCTCCTTCAGCGTGATCAAGATAGCCACTGCCATACAGAGTTGAGTTACTAATCAACAGCACTCGTTGGTATTCACTTCTATTTGTCATTTTGCGTTCCTAACTGGCGTAGCGTTCCTCGACAGTCACGATGAACACAACGGTTCCAACCAGTCCGATCAATCCGGCAGTAACGAACGGCACTGGCGGCGCAATCCTCCAGAGCAAACCACCAATCGCGGCCGCCGGAGTGATCGAAAGACTGCGAACGAGGTAGTAAAGCCCGACGGATCTGGCGCGAATGTTGTCGTGTGCAAGATCCACGATCATCGCTTTTCTTGAAGGCTCGCCAATCTCTCGCAGACCCCCGATCGCATAAGCAACGATCAACCATGCGAAGTTTGAAGCGACGGTGATCGCCATTGGAAACAGCGCAAAACTCAGAAAGGTCACCACTACAAACGGTTTGCGTCCTACTCGATCGGCAATCTTTCCGGCGGGAATGTAAACAAGGATCGAGGTAATCATCTGAATGGCGATAAGAGTGCCGTAAGCCGCAA
>Ga0105248_10002438_pt1 | contig 20643 bp, 14 predicted proteins | sample KBSS34metaG_FD_81524 | JGI IMG/M metagenome (GOLD analysis project Ga0105248, IMG submission 81524) | Switchgrass rhizosphere microbial communities from Kellogg Biological Station, Michigan, USA - KBS S3-4 metaG | ecosystem: Host-associated > Plants > Roots > Rhizosphere > Soil | place...
AAATCGCGCGGGTAGCGGATGGCTTCGGTGATGCCCTGGCGGCCGCCCTGCGAGCAGCCGTTCCAATATGAGTGAACCGGCGCCGTGCCGTAGAACGCTTCGACAATGGCTTTCGCGTTGACCGTCATCTCGTGCACAGCGCGATAGCCGAAGTCGATGTACTTGTCGCGGTGGCCGAGCGCGAACGCCATGGTGTTGCCGACGTGGCCGGTGTCGGTCGAACTCGTCGCATAGCCCCGGCGAATGGCCTCGAGCATCGCGTCGTAGCTGATGACGCCGGCCGCGTCGCCGTTGCCGACCGCCTGAAACTTCTGGTTCCAGCCGGCAGCAGGGAGCCACACTTCCACCTTGATGTCGGAATCGGCGGTCGGCGCGATCGTCACGAACACGCGGCAGAAAGCGCGCGCCGCGAAGAACGGCGCAGTGTTTGGCGAGACGGCGCGCGCGTCGGTGACTTTCCCGGCGTCTGCGAGCGTCAGGCCGCGAAGACGTTCGCACGTCCCTGCGGCCGTCACCTCACGGGACGTGATGAACAGCGCGACGAGCGCCGCACAGGCGACGGCTGAGCACACACGTCGGCGCACGGTGGCGAGGACACTGCGAACGTCCATCGAAATGCTCTAAGAAATGTATGAGTGGCCGGGGGTTGAGCGGCCTCCATTATAGCCGTGTCGCCAGCTGAAGGCATTGGAAATCGGGTAAAGAATTCCTGGTCGTAGCACATCGTTGCACTCAGCCGTTCACTGCGTAGTGCTGTACCGGGCATTGGCCTTGCCTTGGTCAACACGTGGCCACCCTGCGCTTCTACGCGGCTCCGGGCAAGCGTGATGTTCGCATCGATTGGTTGCGCGGACTGGCGATGACGCTCGTCATCGTCAATCACTCGAAGCTCACGTCGCTGCTCAGCTGGTTTTCTTATGAGCGGTTGTGGGTCGTGACTGCGGCCGAGGTGTTCGTGGTGCTGTCGGGCATCGTGATCGGCATGGTCTACGGCCGACGCCTCGCCCGCGACGGCTGGCGTGCCGTCGTCCGCGGCCTCGGTCGCCGCGCGCTCTTCCTCTACAGTATGTTCGTCGGTGTCACGGTATCGCTGCTGACGTTGGCGGCGATCGGCATCGATGTCGGGGTCGTTGCGCCATCGGACCCGGAAGCCGCCGCGTGGTTTCTCGACCCGGCGACGATGACGGCAGGCGCATGGCGCGACGTGCTGCTCATGCGTGCGGGACCATGGGCGTTCGAAATCATCGGCTTGTATGTCTGGCTTGTGGCAGCAGCGATCCCGTGCCTGCTGATGCTTCGCCGCGCTGGCTGGCGTCCGGTGCTGGCCGCGAGCTGGGTGCTCTATCTGTGGTACCGCGTCGATCCGCATACGGTGACGACGGCCGGCTTCGAGTCCGCGTTCCCGCTGTTCGCCTGGCAGCTGCTGTTCGTCCACGGCATCGCGATCGGCTATCACCGCGACGAGGTCAGCGCGTTCGTCGCTCGCATGCCGGCCTTCACGCCGCGAGTGGCTGTGTTGATCACGGTGGGGTTCGCCATCTTCGCGTTCTGTAATCCGTGGACGGTGGGTCCTTCGTGGCTTCACCTCGGCTTCGTGTCACCGGACCGGTTCGCGACGCTGTACGCGCGCTACTTCACGCTGAGTGATCTTCGGATCGGCCGTCTGCTGAACCTGTCGATCGCCCTGCCGGTGGCGTACGTGATGTTGACGCGTTACTGGGCGCTGGCGCGCCCGCTCGAGGCGGTGTTCGTGGTGCTCGGGCAGCGCTCACTCGGCGCGTTTGTTCTTCACGTCTACGGCCTGCTGCTGCTGGCGCACCTGCGGCTCCCGGACGGGATCTGGATCGGCACGCTGACGCAGGTGACGCTCGTCTGCGCCATCGCCGTGCTCCTGACCAGCGCTGAGAACATGCGCCACCGCGGCCACCGGCCGTCGCCCGCACACGCCGAACCGCTCGCCGCGTAAATCCGTTGGCGTCAGGCGGTCGCGATCTTCTCGGGAGACCTGGCCGATGTCCGTCGTGAATTGAACGGAGGATGCAGAGGAAACCGAGTTCACAGGAGGAGCGGAGGAACGGAGGCGAGCAGAGCTGCAGCACGCTGCAGCGCGCGACAGACCCGCGTAGCGGGTCATGCAACGAAAAGAACGCCGGCAACACAAACGTTTTTGAGGCTTGCATGTTTGCGTTGCCGGCGTTCCTTTCGTTGCATGCGGGGCCGGCTGCGCCGGCCCGCTGTCGCGCGCCACTCTCCGTTCGCCTCCGTTGCTCTGTTTCTCTGTGTGACTCGGTTCCCTCCGTCAGCTCCGTTCACTTTGCGCGACGCCACGGATCATCGCGATCCAGTCGGGACGTAGAGAAACTCGAGAATCGCACCCGCGTTCTCGACGCTCGTGGCCGGTCTGCCTGATTGGTCCTGCGTGACGCCGCCCGAATCGGTGACGATGAACAGCGCCAGGCCGTCCGGCCGCGTTGTCACGTCCCTGTACCGGTTCACCGTCTTGAGGCTCGCGTTCTCGTCGGGCTCGCCCACGACCGCCGTGCCGGCTGCGTCGAGCTGCATGCGGTAGACGGTGCCGTGCTTCAGGCTTGGCATCAACAACGAGTGGTCCCACCCGGGGATGCCGTTCTTCGCGGTGTAGACCGCGAGACTCGAGGGCGCGACCGTCGGCCAGCACTGGAAGTACAGTTCGCGCTCCGCGCATTTCGGGTTCTTGAAGTCGTATCCGGTCGGCACCGTGCGAAACGTCTGGAGTGGCGGGGTGAAGTCAGAATGGCTCCACGCGCTTTCCTTCTGCAAGGGAACTGACGGCGGAACCTCCGGGTACGCCGTGTACGTCAAGGATGCACACGGCACGCCTCGCGAGGCCGACCAGTTCGCATATGCGTACGACTGGTCATCGCGATAGCCCGCCACATGCGGCCAGCCGTAGTTTCCACCAGACCGAATCAGGTTGACCTCATCATCCGTGTTCGGTCCGTGCTCGGACTCGTATAACTTCCCGTCCGGCGCGAAGACGAGCCCTTGAGGATTGCGATGGCCGTACGAGTAGATGTGGCTTCTCACGCCCGCAATCGTCGGGTTGTCCGATGGAATCGATCCGTCGAGATTCAGCCGCAGCACCTTGCCGACGTAGAGCGACCAGTCGCGGCCTTGCACCTGCGCCGCGGTCGGCACGTCCTGCGCGCGATTGGGGTCGCAGAAGTTGGCGAGCTGATTGGCGCCCAGATCGCCGATCGTGAAATAGAGCTTCCGATCGGGACCCATGATCAGGCGTCCGCCCTGATGATCCGTACCGGCCGGCAGGCCGGCCAGGATGTCGGTGGCGCTGCCGAGCACGTGCGCTCGCGCGTCGTACGTGAAGCGTACGATCTTCGTCCGGCGGCTGATCGTCGCCGGATCGCGATCGCCATCGTACGTGTACGCGACGTAGACGTAGTCGTTCCCCGTCCCCTTCAACAGTCCGGGGTCGAGCGCCATTCCCAGCAGCCCGCCGGGACCGTCGGCCAGGACTTCGCGGATCGCAATCGCGGGCATCGTCGATCCATCCGACGGCAGGACGCGAGTGATGCGTCCGGCGGTCCGTTCCGTGATCCACAAATAGTTGTCCGGACCCCAGACCACCTGGAACGGATTCGCGAGCCCGGTCGTCACGACACGTTTCACGAACGGCGTGCGGGGCGCGGCGGTATTCTGTGTGGCACCGCGGATCGGAAAGGCGGCCGCGGCCGCAATCGCGGAGAAGGCCAGCAGACGACGTTTCACGATGATGACCTCACGTCAATCTGGCTATGCTACGCTCTGCGCCGGTCGCATGGTGCCGAAAAAACACGCGGCGTTGGCAGCGTTCGCGCTGCTCTGCCTGTCGGCGGCGCTCTCCGCCCAGACGTTCAATACGCTGACTGCTGAAGAGCGAGCGCAGGGATGGCAGCTCCTCTTCGATGGCAAGACGATCGCGGGATGGCATGTGTCTGCCCCGGCCCAGGCCGGAACCGGTGCGCCACAACCGCCGCTGCCCGGGCAGGTGGGGACGCCGAAGCCCTGTGTCGGTCGCGGCGGACCCACGCCGGCGGGAGCGTCGCACTGGGAAGTCGTGGATGGACTGTTGATCGCGTGTGGCGAGCCGACCGGTTACCTCACGTCCGATCGAAGCTACAAGAACTTCGTCTTGTCGATCGAGTTCAAGTGCGCAGACGAAGCGAACAGCGGCGTGTTCGTGCGCTCGCCACAGGAGACCGGCGGCTACGAAGTGCAGATTTGGCGGCAGCAGCCGGCTGGTTACAACACCGGCGCCATTGTCGGAACCGCGAAGACGGCGCGCGCGTTCACGTTCAAGGCCGATCAATGGAATCGCTATCGGATCACGGCGGACGGCGACCATCTCGTCGTCGAATTGAACGGCGAGACCACGCTCGACGTGCATGACGCGAGATTCCCGGAAGGACAGATCCGGCTGCAATACCAGCAGTTTCCGATCGCCTTCCGGAACATCAAGATTCGTTCGCTGCCCTGATCGTGAGGAGAGCTGCCATGCGCACGACAATACCGTTAACGGCAGTCGCGATGGTTCTGGCGGTGACTGCGGCGAGCGGCGCCCGCGTCGTGTCACAGGCGCCAGACCCGAGCGACATTGCCGAGGGGATGAACCTGTACCTGCGCAAGGGCGATTGCCAGACCTGCCATGGCTGGGCGGCGGATGGCCGCAAGATGGACAGCCAGATGCCGGACAGTCCGAGTCTGCGCGAAACGAGGCTCGACCGCGCCAGGCTGATCATGACGATCAAGTGCGGACGGCCGGGAACGGGGATGCCGGCCTTCGACAAGTTCGCGTACACCGACGGCCGTTGCTACGGCATGAAGAAGGCGGATCTCAAATCGCCGATGGCGGACCCGCCGGCGACGTTCCAGCAGCGCGAGATCGAGCTCCTCGTCGATTTTTTGATGCTCAAAGTCGTCGGCAAAGGCCCGATGGATCGCGCCAAGTGCGTCGACTACTGGGGCTCGGACGTCGAGGCGTGCAAGGAGTTTCCAAAGTAGGCCGGGTCCTTTTGGACCCGGCTCGAGGCGGGTCTCAAAAGACCCGCCCTACATGTGATCCCGAAAGCCGCCCTCAGTTCAACGCGAAGACGAACAGGTAGCTCGAGTTCTCCAGCTTGTCGAACTTCACCGGATGCAAATGGCGCCCGCCGGATTGCACCGCAAGGTACTGTTTCGGTCCGATCGCGTAGGTCACGGGTGCGCCCTTGAGCGTCGTGCCGACGTTGAAGCGCCAGAGCTCCTCGAGCGTTTCATCGTTGTAGGCGATGACCCAGCCATCCTGTAGCGCAGTGAACACGAGGCCGCCGGCCGTGTCCGTCGCGCCCGAGCGAATCTCGATGTCGGTCACGGCCTTCGCGATGACCTTGTGATTGACCGTGTCGAAGGCGGTGATCGATCCGTAGTACAGGTCGCTGCTGTAGGTGCGCTTCTCGCTGTTCTTCTCGTCGATGCCGCCCTGCGGCGACAGGTAGGCGACGGCCGCGCCGTTTCCCGAAGAGCAGCCTTCGATGCCCACGCCGTAGGCGATGTTCTTCACCGGGTTGTAGGCGGTCGGCTGATGCGCGATGCCGCCATGCCAGGTCGGACACGTGCGCTTGCTGGGATCGCCGCGCAGCGCCCGCGCGGCGGCGTTGTAGATCTGCACATCGAGTTTGGGATCGTAGTCGAGCGGCTTGCCGGTCTTGGGATTGAGCCCCTTGGTCCAGTTCAGATCGTTGACGTACTGGCCGCCCATGAGAAATTCGCCATTGGTCCGATCGAGCGAGTAGTAGAACCCGTTGCGCGCGTAATGGCCGACGACCTTGCGGCTGCGGCCGTTGAGCGTCGTGTCGTACAGCATGTGGACGCCGACTTCGTCGTAGTCCCAGGAATCGTTCGGCGTGTACTGGAAGTACCAGGCCAGCTTACCGGTGTCGACGTTCAGCGCGACGACGGAGTTGGTGTAGAGGTTGTCGCCCGGACGCGCCTGCGGATCGTAAATCGGCACCGGATTGCCGGTGCCCCAAATCGTGAGCTTGGTCGCGGGGTCGTACGAGCCGGTCTGCCAGAGGCCGCCGCCTCCGGTCTTCCACGCATTGTTCGTATCCTTCCACGTCTCGCTGCCTGGATCGCCCGGCTTCGGCACGACGTACCAGCGCCAGAGCTCCTTGCCCGATCGCGCATCGAGCGCGGCGATCCAGCCGCGCGTTTTCCCGTCGCCCGCGCTGTTGGCGACAATCACCTTGCCGTCGGCGGCGATCGGCGCCGTGAAGAAGCGTTCCTGGCTGCCGAACTCGTTGATCGTCGCCACTTTCTTGTCCCACACGATTTCGCCGGTGTTGCGGTTCACCGCAATCACGCGGCCGTCGGGAATGTTCGCGATCACGAGATCTTCCCAGAGCGCGATCCCGCGCGTGCGCGACACATTCCCCTGGTGCTTCACGCCCGGGTCGGTCACCCAGACGAACTCGCCCTTGTTGGGACTGCGCGCGTCGATCTTGTACAACGTGCCCCAACCGTCGCTCGTGTACATGAAGCCATTGTCGATGAGCGGGTGGAGTTCGCTCTCCGGGCCGTTCTGTCCGACGTCCTGCATGCCGCCGAGAGCCATGGCCCAGACGAGCCGAAGGTCCTTGACGTTGCCGCGATTAATCTGCGTGAGCTTCGAATACCGCGTGGCCGCATAGTCGCCGTTCATCATCAGCCAGTTCTGCGACTCGTTCTGCGCGTTGCGCAGACGATCCTGACTGACCGTCATGGAGTACTGGCCGGCGACGGTGGCCACGGCCAGCGCGGCAGCTGACACGCATGCCAGAGCGGTGAATGTAAGGCGCTTCATGGCGCGAATTCTAGCAGGCCTCGGGCCCAGCAGGGCCTCGGCCTGCTATAGCTCACTTGCGAGCCCCGAAACTCGAGCTGAGTCGAGTTTTCGGGTGCTCAAGGGTTCTAGCGGTTTGACAGCGCCCGGCCTCGGCTTTACGATGACAAGTGCTTTTCATGAGAACCCGGTCATGAGCCTGTTCCACGACATCCGGTTCGCCGTCCGCCTGCTCGTGAAGGATCGCTGGTTCACGGCCGCCGCAACGATGGCGCTCGCGCTCGGCATCGGCCTGAATGCGACGGCCTTCACGCTGGTCAATTCGTTCCTCTTCCGGAGCCTGCCGTTCGAGGATCCCGAGCGCGTCATGTACGTGGGCGAGCGTGACACGGTGACGGGCCGCACGTTCATGGTGTCCTGGCCCGACTTCCAGGACTGGCGCGATGCGCAGAAAAGCTTCGTCGGCCTCGGTGCCTGGTCGGCCGGCACGATGAATGTCAGCGACGAAGGCCGGCCGCCCGAGCGGTACAACGGCGCCTATTTCTCGGCGAACGCGTTCGCGCTGTTCGGCGAGCGTCCTCTCCGCGGCCGCGACTTCCTGCCCGAGGACGACAAGCCCGGCGCCGACCCTGTCGTGATGCTCGGCGAAGGCCTCTGGAAGAGCCGGTACGGCGCCGACCCGTCGATCGTCGGCCGAGTGATTCGCATCAACGACGTGCCGACCACCGTCGTCGGCGTCATGCCGGAACGGATGAAGTTCCCGGATGCCGATCTCTGGGTGCCCTTGTCGCGCCTGCCCGGGCTCGCGGTACGAAGGCGCGACGAGCGGTTCGGGATGCAGGCATTCGGCCGCCTGGCTCCCGGCGTCTCGCCGCGGCAGGCGCAGACGGAGTTGACGGCGATCGCCGCGCGGTTCCCGCGCGCTGGCGGCGGGGCGAACACGAACATCGCCGCGACGGTCATGACCTTTAACGAGCGCCTGTATGCCGGTCCGATCCGGCTGGTGGTGCTGGCGGCGATGGGCGCCGTCGGCTTCGTGCTGCTCATCGCGTGTGCCAACGTCGCGAACCTGCTGCTGGTGCGCTCGACGCAGCGCGCGCGAGAGATCGCCATCCGCGTCTCGATCGGCGCGACGCGCTGGCGCATCGTCCGGCAGCTGCTGGTCGAGAGCGTGCTGCTTGCAGCCCTCGGTGGCGTCTTCGGTCTGCTGCTGACGTTTGCGGGCACGCGCTGGTTCGACGCCGCCACGCAGGGCCTCGGCAGACCGTACTACCTGCAGTTCACGATGGACGGACGCGTCCTCGCCTTCTTCGCGGCTGTCTGCCTCGCAACCGGCATCATCTTCGGCCTCGCGCCGGCGCTGCACATCTCGAAGACCGACATCAACGAGGTGATCAAAGAGGGCGGACGAAGCGGCAGCGGCGGCTTGCGCGCGCGCCGCTGGACCGGTGCGCTGATCGTCGGCGAGTTGACGCTGACGCTGGTGCTGCTTGCAGGCGCGGGGTTGATGGTCCGCAGCTTCCTGATGCTGTACCGCCTCGACCTCGGCGTCGAAACGGCGCATCTGCTGACGATGAACCTGGCGCTGCCGGAGCGCAAATACCCGACGCCGGAGCAGCGCGCGGCGTTCTATCACCGTCTCGACGAGCGGCTTGGCAGTATCCGCGCGGTCCGCGGCGCGACGATTGCGAGCAACCTCCCATTTGGCAGCGGCGCGGCGATGCGGCTGACGATCGACGGACGCGACACGCCTGCCGGCGAGCAGCCGCTCATCACGCGTGTGACCGTCGGCACGCGGTACTTCGAGACCCTCGGGCTGACGCTGACGCGCGGCCATGCGTTCGCCGATGCCGACGGTACTCCGGGCCGCGAGGTCGGCATCGTCAACCAACGGTTCGTGTCGATGTACTTCGCCGGCGAGGATCCCGTCGGCCGCCGAGTCAAGCTGGTGTCCGATCCACCGGCGGGTCCGGGGCCGGCCTGGATCACGATCGTCGGCGTCTCGCCGACAGTCCGTCAGCGCAACATTCGCGAGCCCGATCCCGATCCGGTCGTGTACGTGCCGTATCGCTTCGCACCCGCTCCATTGATGACGCTGCTGATCCGGACCGAGGGACAGCCCTCATTGCTGACGAGCACGCTTCGCGAAGCAGTCCGCACCGTCGATTCGGATCTGCCGCTGTTCTGGATTGCCACGATGGACGAGACCATCGCGCAGACGCGATGGTTCTATCGCGTCTTCGGCACAATGTTCGCGACGTTCGCGATCATCGCGCTCGTGCTGTCGGCGGTGGGTCTCTACGCCGTCACGGCGTACTCGGTTACGCAGCGCACGCAGGAGATCGGCGTGCGCATGGCCCTCGGGGCCGAAGCGCGCCAGGTCTGGTGGCTGATCGTCCGTCAGTCGTTCGTACAGCTCGCGATCGGGCTCAGCCTGGGCATGGCGGGCGCAGTCGGCGTCGGTCGTCTGCTGCGGAGCGTGTTGGCGCAGACCAGTGCGAACGACCCGCTCACGCTCGCCGTGATCGCGATCCTGTTCGTGATCGTCTCGCTCGCCGCGTGCTATGTGCCGGCGCGGCGGGCCACCGCGGTCGATCCGATGAGCGCCCTGCGCTGCGAATGACCGGATGAGCCGTTTTCCACGACAGTTCTTGCCGAGAGCGCCTCGAGGTAGGGCATACTTGGGCCGGAAAGGCCGAAATGCCAGCACCAACGGCCCGCTCGCGATCGTTGCCCGCGCTCCTCGCGGTCTTCGGCCTGTTAGTGGCCGCCGGGACCGTTTACGTGAACGCCCGGGCCCCGCAGCCCGCGGCGACTTCCGCGAGCCGAGACACTCCTTCAGCGGCGACGCGCGACCTCCTCAATAAGTACTGCGTTGCCTGCCATAACCGCACGCTGAACACGGCGGGGCTACAGCTCGACAGTGTCGACGTGGAACGCGTGGCCGACAACGCGCAGCAATGGGAAAAGATCGTCACGAAGCTTCGGACGGGGGAGATGCCCCCTCCGGGGCGGCCGCGGCCGGACGCGTCCACCTCTCGCGCGGTCGCGGCGACAGTGGAACGGGAGTTGGACGCGGCGGCCGCGGCGAAACCGTACCCAGGGCGTGTTCCGGTTCACCGCTTGAACCGCCGCGAGTACGCCAATGCCATCCGCGATCTGCTGGGCCTCGAGATCGATGGACGCGCGTTGCTGTCATCGGACGAAGCGGATCAGGAAGGCTTCGACAACGTGGCGAGCGTGCTGTCGGTGTCGCCGGCGCTGCTGGAGAACTATCTGTCGGCGGCGCGAACGCTCAGCCGGCGTGCGGTCGGCGATCCCGCGATGCAGCCGGTGATCGACACCTTCAAAATCTCCAAAGCGCTGGTGCAGGACGAACGCATCAGCGACGAACTGCCGTTTGGTTCGCAGGGCGGCGCGCTGATTCGCTACTCCTTTCCGCTCGACGCGGAGTACACGATCAAAGTCCTGCTGCGACGGCAGGAGTACGACTACATCATCGGCATGGGCGAGCCGCACCAGCTCGACTTCCGTCTCGACGGCGTACGGCTGAAGCGGTTCACCGTGGGCGGCGAAGCCAGGGGGATGACGACCCCGGAGAATTTCGCCGGGAACACGCAGGGTGATCCCGAATTCGAAGAGTACATGCATAACGCCGACGCGCATCTCGAAGTGCGCGTCCCCGTAAAGGCGGGCGTGCACGAGGTCAGCGTGTCCTTCGTCAGGCGGCTCTGGGAACCCGAAGGCATCCTCCAGCCGCCGCAGACCGGGTTTGGCAGGACCACCAACGAGTATTACCACGGCAATCCAGCGGTCGAGATCGTGTCGATTGGCGGCCCGTACGGCTTGCCCACCGTCGCTCGCGCCACGGCTGACGAGCGAAGAGACGCCGACTCTCCCAGCCGGCGCAAAGTGTTTGTGTGTCGTCCGAAGGATGCTGCCGGCGAGGAACCGTGCGCGAGAAAGATTCTGTCGACGCTCGCGGCGCGCGCTTATCGGCGGCCCGTGAGCGACAACGACATCCAGACCCTGCTCGGTTTCTATAAAGAAGGGCAGGCCCAGGGCACTTTTGCTGCTGGCATCCAGCGCGGGATCGAGCGCATCCTCGCGGCTCCGAGCTTTCTCTTCCGCATCGAACGCGAGCCCGCCGGACTGCCGGCCGGCTCCGCCTATCGTCTCGGCGATCTGGACCTGGCCTCGCGGCTGTCGTTCTTTCTGTGGAGCAGTCTCCCGGACGATGAACTCCGAGAGGCAGCGGTTCGCGGAACGCTGAATGATCCCGTGGCGCTGGAGCGGCAGGTGCAACGCATGCTGCGCGATCCGCGGTCGAATGCGCTGGTCGACGATTTCGCCAGCCGCTGGCTCGAGCTGAACAAGCTTGCGGGCGTCGTCCCCGACACGGAGCTGTATCCCGAATTCGACGAGAACCTGCGCGACGCGATGGAACAGGAGACGAAGCTGTTTGTCGGCGGCCAGATGCACGACAACCGCAGTGTCGTGGAACTGCTGACGGCTGACTACTCGTTCCTGAACGAGCGGCTCGCCGTCCATTACGGGATTCGCAATATCTACGGCAGCCATTTCCGGCGCGTCACCCTCGGCGGCCCGCGCGGAGGGCTTCTCGGCCAGGCGAGCCTCCTGACGGTCACCTCCTATCCCAATCGCACGTCGGTGACGATGCGTGGGCGGTGGCTGCTCGCGAACATCCTCGGCGCCCCGCCACCGCCGCCGCCGGCCGACATTCCCGCGCTCAAAGAGGCAGGCGTCGACGGGCAGCCGCGGGCGCTCCGCGAGCGGATGGAGATACACCGCCGGAATCCCGCCTGCGCGTCGTGCCATCAGCGGATGGACCCGCTCGGGTTTGCGCTCGAGAATTTCGACGCGCTCGGAAAATGGCGCACGTCCAGCGATGGCGCGCCGGTCGATCCGTCGGCATCGTTCCCCGACGGCACGCGATTCGAAGGGGTCGCGGGTCTGCGGACGCTCCTGGCGAGCCACCAGGAAGACTTCGTCCGCACGCTCAGTGGGAAGCTGCTGGCTTATGGGATCGGCCGCGGCCTGGACTACCGCGACATGCCTGCCGTCCGCGGCATCGTGCACGGCGCGGCGCCGGCCGGTTACTCCTGGTCATCGCTGATCACCGGCATCGTCAGGAGCACATCGTTCAGCATGGCTGTGGCGAGCGGGACGGAGAGCGGAACCCGCGATCAGGAGAGGGTGAAGCAATGATCGTCGCAAAGAAAGCGCTGCCGCGGCGCACCGTCTTACGCGGCCTGGGTTCGATGCTGGCGCTGCCGCTGCTCGACAGCATGATGCCCGCGCTCTCGGCGCTGCCGAAGACGGCGGCGAAACCGATCAACCGGTTCGGGGTCATGTACGTGCCCAACGGCATGATCATGAAGAACTACCTGCCGGTGGCCGAAGGCGCCGGCTACGAGCTGACGCCCACATTGAGCGCGCTGGCCCCGTTTCGCGAGCGGGTGCTCGTGCTGAGCGGACTGGAATGCATTCCGACTCCGGGACGACCGGGCGGGGCGCACGCCAAAGCCAGCACGCGGTTCCTCACCGACGTCTCGCCTCCCTTGAGCGAGACCTGGCTCGACGCCGGCATCTCGATGGATCAGATCCTCGCGCAGGAAACGGGGAAGCAGACGCAGGTGGCGTCGCTCGAGCTGGCGATGGAGTCCGGCGAAACGGCGGGCGCGTGCGACACGGGGTTCGCCTGTCCCTACACGAACACGATCAGCTGGAAGAGCCAGAACACGCCGCTCCCGACGCAGAACAATCCGCGCGTCGTGTTCGAGCGCCTGTTCGGCGACAGCACCAGCACGGATCCCAAAGTCCGGCTGGCGCGGCTGCGCGAGCAGCGGAGCGTGCTCGATTCGGTGAGCGAGGAGCTCGCCCACCTGCAGGGAGCGCTTCCGCAAAGCGATCGGACGAAGCTGGCCGAGTATCTCGACGCCATTCGCGGCGTGGAGCAGCGCATCCAGATTGCCGAGGCGCAAAGCGATCAGGATCTGCCGCTCGTCGAGCATCCCGCTGGCGTTCCTGCCAGCTGGGAAGATCACATGAACCTGATGCTCGACCTGCAGGTGCTGGCGTTTCAGTGCGATCTCACACGCGTCATCACCTTCATGGTGGGACACGAGCACAGCGGCATGACCTATCCGCAGATCGGCGTGCCCGACGCGCATCATCCGATCTCGCACCATCAGCAGGAACCTGACAAGGTCGCGAAGGTCGCCAAAGTCAACGCGTATCACGTGCAGATGTTCGCGCGGATGCTCGGGAAGCTTCAGGCGACGGCCGACGGCGACGGCACGCTGCTGGATCACGTGACGATGATGTACGGCGCGGGTATCGCGGACAGCAACAGCCACTCGCCGATCGACATCCCGATGATCCTGGCCGGAGGCGGCACCGGCCACCTCAAGGGCGGACGGCACATCCGGTTCAAGAACATGCCGCTGGCGAATCTGCATCTGACGCTGCTGGATCAGTTCGGCGTGCACCGGGATCAGATCGGAGACAGCACGGGACGGGTCGATGCGCGGATTCTCGCTCTGTAAAGCGCTCGAGTCGGTTTCACCAGCTTCTGTGGCGCGGCCCTTCAGGGCTGCGAACGCAGGGCTGAAGCCCTGCGCCACGTTGGTGAAACGGCTGGCGATCTGTCTGGCCATTCTTGTGGGGTCCGGCTTCAGCCGGACCTACATCACGCCCGCAATGAGCGCCGCCGCAGGTGTCGATCCGCGCCTGATTCAGGCGGTCAAAAACAGGGACGCCGACTCTGTGCGCGCCTTGCTGAAGCAACGTATCGACGTGAACGCGACCCAGGGCGACGGCGCAACCGCGCTGCATTGGGCGGCGCACCGCGACGACCTGGTGATTGCCGATCTGCTGATTCGTGCCGGAGCGCGTGCGAGTGTCGCCGACGATCTGGGGACGACGCCGTTGCATCTCGCGTGCACGAACCGCAGTGGGGCCATGGTCGAGCGCTTGCTGAGCGCCGACGCCAACGGAAATGCGGCGCTGCCGAGCGGCGAGACCGTCCTGATGACGTGCGCCCGCGCCGGCGACGCCCGCGCGGTCAAGGCGCTGCTGGCTCACGGCGCAGATGTCAACGCGCAGGAGCGCGAGCACCACCAGACTGCGCTGATGTGGGCGGTGGCGCAACGCCATCCGGACGTCGTCGGCCTGCTCATCGACTCGCGCGCCGATGTTCGCGCCCGCTCCGCCACCTACGCCCAGACGGTTGTCGGCGAGCAGACGCAGCGAGCGGGACGCGAAGAGCTGAACTACACGGTGATGCGCGGCGGCGCCACGCCGCTGCTGTTTGCGGCCCGGGTGGGCGACGTCGAGTGCGCGAGGCTGCTGCTGACCGCGGGGGCGGACGCGAACGACTCACAGCCCGACGGGGTCAGTGCCCTGGTGCTCGCGGCCCACAGCGGCAACGGACCGGTCGCCGCGCTGCTCTTGGCACACGGCGCGGATCCCAACGGGGAAGGCAGCGGATACACGGCGCTGCATGCGGCGATCCTGAGAAGCGATCTGAACCTGGTGAAAGCGCTGCTCGCTCGCGGCGCCAATCCGAATGCCCGGATTACGAAGGGCACGCCGATGCGGCGCGACACCACCGACTGGAATCTGCCGGCGACCCTGATCGGGTCGTCTCCCTATTTGCTGGCGGCCAGGTTCCTCGAGTCCGAAATCATGCGGGTGCTCGTGGCTGCAGGCGCCGATCCGGCGCTGACAATGTCCAACGGCGCGGACGCCGTGATGCTGGCAGCCGGGATGGGATCGAGCAGGACGGCGAGCCGGCGGGGCATCGAGACGATCGACTTTGGCAAGGTCGAACCCGAGAGTCAGGTGCGCGATGCGGTTGCGGCGGCCGTTGGCCTGCGCGGCGACGTGCACGCGGCGAGCCGAACCGGTGATACGGCCCTGCACGTCGCAGCGGCTCTCGGCTACGACACGGTTGTGCAGTTCCTCGTCGAGCGGGGCGCCAGCGTGAACGGGAAGAACGCGCGCGGGGTCACGCCGCTCGCGGCGGCGATGTTCGGATCCATCGTCGGCAGAGGGAGAGCCGCGGCGCCGGCCGGCGCCGATTCGCTGGGTTTCGAGCCGCCGATCGATCTGGTCCATCCGAGCACCGTCGCGCTGCTCAAGAAACTCGGCGCTACAGAGTAGAGACCTGTGCGGAAACAGTATCGAACGTGGCGCAAGGCTTTAGCCCTGCGATCGGATCGCAGCCCTGAAGGGCTGCGCCACAGGCGGTCTCGAACGGCGCGCCCCGCATCGGTGCTGTCCCTGCTCGTCTTTGCCGGCGCGCTGCCGGCAGCGGCGCAGCAATCGTTTACCGGCAAGCTTTCCGACAGCATGTGCGGCGCGTCCCATCAGACGAAAGCCGCCGCCGGCAGCCTGACCGATCGAGAGTGCCTGTTCGCCTGCATCAGGGCGCTGGCGAAATACGTGCTCGTGGACGAGAACAATCAGGTATGGCCGATCGCGAATCAGGATGCGATGGGCCTGCCGTTGTACGCGGGCCGGCCGGTGAAGCTCACCGGCGAGCGCAAAGGCGAGGCCATCTTCGTCACGAAAGTCGAAGCGATTCCGGCTCACCTGCATCTCGGCCACGTGATGACGAACTGGCGGGACACGCCCGGCACGCGGGGATTCCTGCCGGTCGCGGCCGACGAGGCCAGGGTCGCCGTCCTGCACGCCCAGCTTGCCCTCAAGGCGTCGAGGCTTGACGACATCAAGATTCACGCCGGTCACGTCCTGAATGCGCTCGATCCCGCTGTTGAACCGAAAGGGCCCGGCGCCGGATACGGCGTCAGGAAGGCGGCGGCGGGCGCGCTGCAGCATCTCGAGTTTGCGGCCAAAGCCGATGGCGCGACCGCGACCATCACGACGCACGCCCCGCAGGTGTCGTCTTCACTCTCGAACGTACTGCAATGGGTGGATCAGGCGATCGCGGCGGCGCAAGGGATCCGCGCTGCCACAGATGCTACGCAAGCCGAACGATCGGCGAGCGATCTTGCCGCCTTGACGCGGCGAATCAGCGAAGAGGGGCTGGGGCAGGCCCAGACCCACATGGCCTCGATCCTGAAGGGCGAAGGGATCCTCGGCGCCCCTCGTTAATCGCGCTTGACCGTCGTGCGCGCTCGAAATTAGACTCCGCCGAAGATGAGATCAGCCGTGCAGCGATGTTGGAAAACGATCCTTTTCGCGTTTCTCGCCGCCGGCGCCGTGCTGGGACTCGAGAACGGGGCGGCAGCCGTGCAGCCGCAGCCTGCACCGACCGGACCCGCCAACAAGCTGATCGTCTACGGCGACACGGCGATGTTCACGCCTCCGGGCACTCCCGAAAACTGCATCCTGAGGAGCCGCTTCAAACGCGGCGATCCGGTGGGCTGGCGGATGTTCGTAGCTGATCCGCAGACCGGCAATCTGGAGGCATCCGCTCAACTCGTCGTTCACATCAGCTTTGCCGGCAGGACCCAGGATATTCCGATGCGCTACCGCGCCACCGCGGCGCAGCCCGAACGCCAGTTCTGGGTCGCCAAATGGGTGGTACCGGCGGACGCGCCGATCGGGATCGTCCGCTACACCGTGACCGCGACCGACAAGTACGGGCGCAGCGGAGAATTCAAACCGTTCGAGGTCCAGGCATCTCAACTGACCATCGCAGAGTGAAGAATTAAGAATTGAGAATTCGGAATTTGGAATGCGTACACGAGTTCTGAATTCCAAATTCTTAATTCTTGATTCCGCGCTTGCCGCTGTCCTTTCTCTGGCGGCGTGTCGAGGGGCGCTGCCTGCATCCGCTCATGCTCGAGACGAAAGCGGTCTGAAGCCCCTCGAGCTCAAGCCAGCGAAAAGCGGCAAACCCGTGGCGGGCGCTGAGATCGACGCTGTCGCCGTCGGCTTGCCACCAAACAGAACAGTCGATCTGACGTGGGAGACCGTTGACGGCGGCTGGGTCGTTGAGGATGGTTACCGCTTCAGAGGGAAGCGGTTCACCGAGAGTTCAAAGGCCTTGGGGCGGGCGAACGTCGACGCGGCCGGGCGGCTCGAGACCCATTTCAGCATCCCGGAAGACTTCGGCGGCATGCACACCGTCACCGTTGCCGATGCGGGAAAGCCGCTCGCACAAGGCGGACTTGAAGTGACGCAGACCTTCGAGTTGCATCCATCCGAGGGGCCCATCGGCACGCTCGTCGAGCTCCGCGTCACCGGTTTCGGCTGGCGGACGATGGAGAGCACGTGGGTGGTGAATTGGGACAATCAAGAAGTCGGCTATGTGTCGGCGACCGGCACGCGCGGCACGGCCGTAGCGCGGTTCCGCGCGACCGGTCCGGTGGGCGCGCACGAGATCAAGGTCTACACCGGCTACATGGGTCAGAGCTACTTGAATCACGAGCAAGCGCCGAACGCGTACCTGCCGAGGCCCCGGTTCGTGTTTCATGTGACCCCTGGCGCCGGCGCAGCGACGGGTGGATATGCCGAGCCGTATCAGCCGCAGAAGATTCCTGCGGCCGAGATCAGCGTGGCTGGCGGCAGTCTGAACGTCACGCCGTCACAGGGAAGGGTGCAGACGCGCGCGGTGTTGAAAGGCCGCGGCTTTCCCGCGAATGCATCCGTGTCGCTGATTTGGGGCACCCAGGTTGGTAGCCGGGTCTCGGGTAATGGCTTCGCGCCGCAGGAACGGCAGCTGGCGACGCTCACCGTTGGCGCGGACGGCGGGCTCGAAACCGCGCTGGCGATTCCCGACGATCTCGGCGGGATGCATACGCTGTCGATCAGGTTCGGCGACAAAACGCTCGCGCGCGCGTTCTTCGCGATCGAAACGAGTATCGTGAGTATGTCGCCAACCTCCGGCCCGGCGGGCACTCCGGTGACGATTCATCTCAAAGGCGTCGGCTGGACCGACGTCGACAACATTTACGTCGCCACCTATGACAACGCGTACATGGGTTACGCCTGCGGCTTCAACAGTCAGGGCGACGTCGTCATCAACTTCACCGCGGCGGGATCAGTGGGGCGACATCTGATCGATTTCTATCCGGGGATCTATCAGGGATCCGACAAGGACCAGCAGCTGTATCGCCTGCCGCAGCTCACCTATGCCGACGACCACCCGGGCAACAAGATTCCGGCGTTGCGCTTTGCCTTCGAGGTGACGCCGTCCCTAACCCTCTCTTCCCACCTGACTTCCAAGTGAAGCAGTGTCGTGGCGTCACTCGAATGCGCAGTTAGAATCCCGAGGCGCGGCCCACGCGTCATGCGCTCGTTCACGTTGCTCGTACCCGGCCTGCTTGCAGCCAGCATGGCCTGTTCTGCGCCGACCGATCCATCGGTCTGGCGCTTCCGAACCGTGCGTCCATGGCTGGCCGGAAACTCGCAGGCGCTGACGCCGGTCGTCGACCGCCAGTCCGCATTTTTCTGTGGCGGCTATTTCTGGGACGACGACGCCGCCATTCACGGCCTTTCGCTGGCGGACGGCCGTCTCTTGTGGACGCACCGGGTCGGCACCTGCCGCAGCGGCCCCTGGCTCCTGGCGAACACGTTGGTCGTCCATTCACAACCGTCGCGGAACGGCCTGGATATGAAGACGGGCAGTGAACGCTGGGCCGCGGGCATCGGCGGCTTTGAACCACCGACGACGAAGGACGGATGGCTTTACGCCAACGGAGAGTTTTCAGTCTTCGTCGCCGATCCGGCGACTGGCACGGTTGCGCGGACGATCAAGACGCAGGCTGAAGTGACCACCACTCCTGTCCTTGCCGGCGATCTGCTGCTGTTCGGAACGATCGACGGTGGGCTGCACGCGGTCCGCGTGGGACCGATGCGGCGCTGAGCAGTCGCGGCCGCGGCCGGCGGACGTATGAAGACGTGTATGATCCCGCACGATGCGTGACCCACATGCGCCCATCCATCCGAGGCCACGACCGTGACGCGGCCTCTGCGCGTCGGCGTTGTCGGCTGCGGTGGCATCGCGCAGATGATGCATTTGCCGACGCTCGCCGAGCGGCCGGACCTCTTCGCCATCGCCGGCCTCGCCGACATCGATCGAGAGACGCTCGACATGGTCGCCGCGCGCTACCACGTCGAGCGCACGACCGTCGATTACCACGAACTGCTCGCGCACGACGATGTCGAGGCGGTGCTCGTGCTGGCATCGGGCACTCATCGACCGTTTGTGACTGGCGCGCTTGCTGCGGGCAAGCACGTCTTCGTCGAAAAGCCCCTCGGCTTCAGCCTGGCGGAGACCCAGGAGCTGGCCGCCGCCGCGCGTGCGAGCGGGCGTGCCGTCCAGGTCGGATATCACAAGCGGTTCGACCCCGCGTACCGGCGCGCTCGCGATCTGGTGCGCGATCTCGCGGGTCTCCGGCTGATCGAGGTGACGGTTCTCCATCCCGACGAGGACCCCTATCGGCGGCACCATGCCCTGGTGCCTCGCCGGGACGCCGCGATATTGAGCGAGGCCGAGCTCGACGCGCTCACGGTTCGCGACGCCGCCGCGGAATCAATTCGCGCCGCGCTGGAGAGCACGCTCGGCCCCGCCGCGCCGCAGCACCTGCGGGTCGCGACCTTTGTCCTGCTCACCAGCCTCATTCACGACATCAACCTCGTCCGCGGCCTGGTCGGTGAGCCGGAGGAGGTGCTGTCCGCGCACGTGTGGCGCGGCGGCATGGCGCAATCGTCGCTGACGCGTTTTGCCGGCGACCTGCGCGTGTCGATGACCTGGATCTCCGTGCCGGGGCTGGCGCACTACGAGGAGCGCGTGACCTGCGTCGCCAACGATCGCCGCGTGGCTCTGGTGTTCCCGTCCCCGTACCTCCGGCACGCGCCGACGGCGCTCGCGGTCGAGCGCATGGACGGCGCATCGCTCGTCGTCGAACAGCACACCGTGTCCTACGAAGAGGCGTTCCGCGACGAGCTGTACCACTTCCGCGACACGGTGCTCTCGGGCGGACCGGGCGATCCCGGACTCGACGACGCGGTCGCGGACGCGCGCTGGATTGAATGGATCGCGCACGCGCTGATCAACGGGGAGCGTCCACGTTCGCTCGTGTGACGAGCCCCACTTTGGTGCGTTGATCGCGCGGGACCGGCTCGCCGCGGATCCGTTTCACGGCGCTTTCGATCGCGATTCTGCCCATTTCTTCCGGATACTGGGCGACGGACGCTTCCATCCTCCCCGTCGCGATCGCCTTGCGCGCATCGTCGACCGCGTCGAAGCCGATGACGCGAATCCGGCCGGTCCGGCCGGCCGCCTGGATCGCCTCCAGCGCGCCGAGCGCCATCATGTCGTTGCAGGCAAACAGGGCGTCGATCTCCGGGTGCGCCTGCAGCATGTTGCGGAAGACGGTGAAGCCCTGGTCGCGCTCCCAGTTGGCGGTCTGCGACGAGACGACGGCGACGCCCGGGGCCGATCGGATGGCGTCGAGAAATCCTCGCAGACGCGCGTCGCCGGTCTGGTGGCCGGGAGTGCCTTCGAGAAGCGCGAGCCTCGCCGATTTACCGCTCGCGTCGACCAGATACTGTCCCGCGATGCGGCCGCCTTCCACGTTGTCCGAGCCGATGTAGGTGTCGAACGACACGCCCTGTTGTGCGGCCGCGCTCTCGTCGAGCTCATCGTCGACGATGATCACGGGGATGCCGGCGCGGTTGGCCTTGCCGACCGCCGGCACGATTTCCTTCGAGCCGGACGGGCAGAGGCACAGCACGGCGACGCGCGTCTCGATCAGGTTCTCGATGATCTGCATCTGCCGTTCGACGTCGATCTCGCGCTCGGCGGCCTG
>Ga0105248_10002439_pt1 | contig 20642 bp, 20 predicted proteins | sample KBSS34metaG_FD_81524 | JGI IMG/M metagenome (GOLD analysis project Ga0105248, IMG submission 81524) | Switchgrass rhizosphere microbial communities from Kellogg Biological Station, Michigan, USA - KBS S3-4 metaG | ecosystem: Host-associated > Plants > Roots > Rhizosphere > Soil | place...
CCGATTTGCGAGGTGGGGGCCAGGGTATAGGTGAGGCGGTAGTATGTGCGCGCCTTGCCTGTGTTACCTGTTTGCTGATTGGCCAGGGCCGCGTAATATGCCGCCCAGGGGTCGCGCTTGTTGACTTCCAAATACTGATCGAGCAACAGTGCCGCACCGCGATAATCTTTGTTGTTATAGAGAGTTACGGCCTGTGAGCGCTTGTCGATGGTGATGGTGGAAATACCTGCTGCTCCCGGTCTTGCGGGTGCAGCCAGACACGTTTGCCTATTGCAAACAGACTCGTCCGGCAAGCCACAGAGACATGCCATGACAAAGATAGCAGCGCCAAGATTGTAGAAGCTGCGGTGCATCAAAATTCCTCGCGCCTACATATTAACCTAAAATTGCTGCAGCGATATTAACATCACTCTTAGCGTCGCACGAAGTAAATCAGCTTCTTCTTCATGTCGATGGTGTACTCATAACCCTGCCAGAATGGCTGTCCTAAAAGTGGAAGCATTTCGAACCCGTCAGGCACTCCTTCATTTACAGATACTTCTACATTGGATCTGTCGATGGGGCCAAGCCTCATGCGATTGACGGGGAAGCAGAGCGAGCTGCCGCTGCCGGTTACACCGACGTGTCTGCGTCTGGATGCATCGTCCGGTACGGTGAGGTTGAAATTTTTGGCTTCGCCGAGGCTTTTGAAAGTGCAGGCTGAGGCAGTGTTTCCTGTATCAAACATCATCGGTCCAGATTTGCCGTTCACTTCTACTTGCACAACTATGCGGCTGCCGCCCTCTTTAAATTCGAATGGCACTGCAACAGAGTTTCGCACGCCTCCCATTTTTGCTGTCATGGCCTTTTGTCTGAAAACTATTTCGCCGGCACCTTGATCGATCGTGTAGTCCAGTCCGTGCAAGAATGTTTGGCCCAGTAGCGGAGGGGCTGAGTTGTGTTCGAGCACTTTGACTACACAGTTTTTGCGCTCGATGGGACCGAGCTTCACAGTAGTTCTCACAATCCAATACTTTTGCGTCATTGCATTGGACGAGCCGCCAGATTCTCCCGCTGCCGGGCCGGATGGCAGCGGTGCGCCGATTTCTGCCAATTGGTTTTTGCCGATACATACTGTAGGCGCACCTGTATCGAGGTCCATTTTTATGCGTCGGCCGTCAATGTACACGTCTACTTCGAGATTGGAATTGTCCTTCTCGAAACGCACTCTACACTCTGCGGGGATTGTCGGATCGATGACAGCGTCGGTATCGGCACTCATGCTCGATGCAGTTTGTGCTGAGCCGGAGCCACCTTCGTGCGCCCCCGCTGTACTAGCGTCCGGCAATGACGCCGCAAAGCTGGGATCGAGTTTTAGCAAAATGTTTTTGGCATAGCCGCCGATTTGCGATGTCGGCGCAAGCGTGTATACCATCTTATAAAATGTTCGCGCTTTGCCGCTATTGCCAATCTGTTGGTTGGCCAGGGCCGCGTAATATGCCGCATATGGGTCGCGATTATTTGTGGTCAGATACTCGTCCAGGAGAAGCGCGGCGCCGCGATAGTCCTTGTTGTTATAGAGAGTCACGGCCTGGGTGCGCTTGTCGGGAGCGGCGGCTGGAGCCGCAGGATGAGACACTGCTGTTCCCGCTGCCGGCGCGGCGACACAAGTTTGTGCACTGGTAGCGAGCGTGCACACTAAGGTGAGCGCGAACGCGCCAAATTTTTCAAAACAACGGTACACCAGAAGTCCTCGTTCGTATCTACATATTATCCCAAAATTGTTGAAGCAATCAGGTTAAAACTGGATACGCGCATTAGGACTGACGCTAGGCGGACTCTTGCGACGACATACTGTTGGCAGCCTCCGTCACCTGGCCTTGACGATAACTTGTGCACACCGAGACTTCGGGGCGGCCTTCTTTGAGGCAGAGCTTATCGGCGTTGAAGCGGCAGTCGGAGCACAGATAGTCGCCCTTGCCCGGTCGCAGCTTGATGCAGACAGCACTGAGCGCCAGCGCCAGACCTACGACAATACCCGCTTCAATCCACTGGCTTGTTTCCATTAGCATGTTTCCATAGTTAGGTCCGCCCCTGTAGTTGCGGATCGAGTACGTCTCTGAGGACATCACCAATTGAATTGAAACACAGTATAGTGGCAAAAATGAGAAAACCGGGGGCAATAAGCCAGGGTTGATTAAGTAGTTCGGTCGGTTGATCCATCGCCGCTTTCAACATATTGCCCCAGCTGGCATCGGGCTGTTGAATGCCCAGGCCAATCAAGCTGAGAGAGCTTTCGGACAATATAAATGTCGGCACTTGCAAAGTCGCGGCCACAATGACATAGCTAGCCGTTTGAGGCAGCACATGTTTGATGATGTTTTGAAATTCTGGCAGCCCTACAGCGCGCGCGGACTGGACAAATTCTTCTTCGCGAATGCGCAGCACCATGCCGCGGATAACGCGGGCCAGGGGCGACCAGCCGATGAAGGAGAGTATGACCGTGATTAGCGCAAAGCGCTGCACGCCGGTCATGCCCGTGGGCAGAACCGCCGCCAGGCCAATCAGTAAATAGAATGACGGTATGGACATTACCGCTTCGGCGAAGCGCATCATGAGGTTGTCGATCGCACCTCCCAGATATCCCGAGATGCCACCATATAAGATGCCTATGGGAAAAGCGATCAGCAATCCGAGGAAACCGATTGTCAGACTCTTTTGCGCGCCAAAAAACAATCTGGAGAAATTGTCCCGGCCGTTCATGTCGGCTCCCAGTATAAACAGCCGCGCGGGTTCTCCCACGCCAAAGAGATGAATGTCGGTGGGGATAAATCCGAGTAGCTTGTAGGGCTCGGCTTTAATAAATAACTTGATGGGGAATTTTTTGTCCGGCAGTTCAGTAAAAGTCTGTTGATACGTTTCCAGATTGTTTTCTTGCGCCACCTGCAAAACATAGGGCGCGCACAGGTCGCCGTTGTCGTCATATATATGGATCAGTGTGGCCGGGGCGTTGCCGATATTTGTGTCGCCAAATTCCATACTATAGGGCGCGAAGAAGTCGGCGAGGGCGGCGCACAAATAAAAACAAAACAGAACACAGAGAGCGGTCCTGGCCACTCTGTCGCGCCAGAGCTGCGCCAAAATGCCTTTCTTGCGTTTCGTCACAAGAGCGGAGTCGACTTTGATTGGTTCTGCTATCACGCCTTGAGTCATCAGTCGATTGATATCCTCGGGTCGGTGATTTTTAGAAGTACGTCGGCCAACAAATTACCGAGTATGAGCATTGACGCGCCCATCATCAGGGATGCCATTACAAGGTTTATGTCTTTGGTAAGTACGGCACCCAGTGTGAGAAAGCCCAGCCCCGGATAGCCCAGCACCATCTCGGTGATGGCCGCACCCGAGAGCAAGCTGGCAAATTCAAAACCAAGGAGCGTAATCAGCGGGTTGACCGCGTTGCGCAGAGCGTGTTTGTAAATCACCCGCGTTTCGTCTACACCCTTGGCGCGCGCTGTGCGTACATAGTCGGCTCGCAGTACATCGAGCAGGTTGCTGCGCACCTGCCTTTGAATGCCGGCGAGCTGGATAAAAGTCAAGACACAGACCGGCATAATCAGGTGGTGTCCAATGTCCAGCATCTGATGCAATTTGTCCATGTCGTCAAAATTGGGCGAGGTCATGCCGCCGATCGGTAATATGCCTGTGGCCAGTGCCAGCATGAGGAGCAAGAAACACATTAGAAATGTCGGCATCGACATGCCTGTGGATGTGATGATGCCGAAGAGTTTGTCGATAAACTTGCCCCGATGCACTGCGGCGTAAACGCCGGCGGGGAGGGCGATGAGCCAGACAAAGGTGAAAGTGAAGACATTGAGCAGCAGTGTGTTGCCGGCGCAGGTAAATAGTCTGTGCGCGATGGAGCCGCCGGTTGAGGACATGCCCAGATTGCCCTGCAAGGTGTTCGCGAGCCAAATTGCATAGCGCTCAGGTGCCGGTTTATTCAGACCGAGACGTTCTTCCTCTGCTTTGATGGCCGCCGCCGAAACAGAGGGGTTAGCCTTCATTGTCGCCAGGGGATCGACCGGAGAGATCATAAGCATGGTAAATGCCAGCACCGATATGACAAAGAGAAGCGGCAGCGCCTGGAGCATGCGTTTGAAGATATAGACCGGCAGGGACATCAGTGCGCCCCCTTGATGTAGATTTCTTCCAGGTTGTACATCGAGCCTTTTGGCGTGTAGTAGACGCTGCCGTAAGGTGTCGGCCGATAGTTGCCGACGTCGTTGCGAGCTGCGGTGAGCATGACGTTGGTATAGATGAAGATCAGGGCTTGTTCATCGTAGATGATTTCGGAGAAGCGGTTGTAGAGTTTGTGCCGCTGGGCTTCGTCGTATGTGTTGGCCGCACCGTCGAGGGAGCGGTCGATTTCTTTTTCCCAGGGGCGCACGTCTTTTAAGTATGGTTCGGTTTCGTCGATGCTCTGTCTGCAATCAATGTTGTGCATACGGGCATTGCTCTTCCAGATATTGGCGCCGCCGTAGGGCTCGAAGCGCGAGCCTGTCAGGCCCATCATCACACCTTCAAACTCCAGTGATTGGTGGATGCGGTTGATCATTGTATTGAATTCAATCGGTTGATAATTGACTTTTATTCCCAGCTTTTTGAAATCTTCTTTGAGCATAATACAAACAGCGTCGCGTATGCCGTTGCCACTATTGGTGGTGAGTGAAAATTCTACGACATTGCCTTTAGCGTCATAAAGGACACCGTCTTTTTTGACGAAGCCCGCGCGCGTTAGCAAAGCATTGGCCTTATCCAGTGAATATTCAATTGGTTTCAAATCTTTGTCGAAGTACAGACTGGCCGGTGTTTCTACTGTGTACAGCGGATAGCCCACACCTTTCAAAACATTGTTTATCACCCCACGCCGGTTGATGGCGTGACTCAAGGCCCAACGGAAATCTTTGTTGTTGAACCATTCTTGTTTTACCGGATCGACGAAATATTTTCCTGTCTTGGGATTTTTACGGCGGGCCATATTGAGCAACAAAAATATGGTGCCGTCGTCGGGGCCGAGATTGTAGAGTTTGAATCCAAGCTGTGCTTCTTTGTGCTTGAGCATGCTGGCGTCCTGCCCGCGCACTGTTTTGACGTCGAGCAGGTCGACTTCGCCACCGAGAAATTTCATGATTTCGGTATTCTGGTCGGGCACGATTTCAACTGATATTTTGTCGAGGTAGGGCAGCCTTTGTCCTTCTTTGTCGACGATGCTGAAATATGGATTGCGTTTGAGCTCATAGCGCTGACCGACGATGTAGCGGTCGAGGATAAAAGGACCGCTGCCCACGAGGGTTTTGGGATCGGTGTTGATGTCCCAAAATTTGTGGAATTCTTCCTGCGGTCTCTTTGTCAGCGGCTCGAGTATGTGCTTCGGCGCCACCGCGACCGAATTTAAATTGTAGAGAAAAGGGGCGAATGGCGCTTTAAAGGTAAAAGTCACCGTCAAGTCGTCCACTTTGTTCACCTGGGGATAGTCGCCCTCGACGCTCAGTGTGTCCCGAGCGCTCGATGCGCCGAAGCCTTCCTTGACCAATTTGCCGTAGGTGAAGACCACATCGTCGGCGTTGAGAGCGTGGCCGTCCGACCATTTCAGCCCTTTGCGCAAAACAAACGTGATGGTGCGGCCGTCTTTGCTCACTTCAAATGACTTGGCCAGGCGCGGTATGGGCTTGCCGCTCCAGGGATCGTAGTCGACAAGAGATTCGTTTTGGATCAAGCCGATGCCGTGACTGGTGGCGTCGGATGCGTCCCAACAGTTGAAGGTCTTGGGCCCGGCGCCAAATTCGGCCAGCCTGAGCGCGCGGCCAAACTTGCCGACTTCGCCGCGCCCCTGCCACATTTCATTGCCGTCTTTGTCGACTACAAGTTTGCGTGGGCCCGGGTCGGGAAAGAGTATTTTCGGTTTTGGGTCGTTCGCGGTGCTGGCGGGAGCACTTGTGGAATTACCCCTGACGATTTTGCCCACACTTTTGCCGTCCGGCCTGGGTGCGATACAGCCGCACAAAAACGGCAACAAGCAAAACATTGTGGCGATAGCGCGTCTTTTAGTCACTGGAGCGGCCGTCTCGGCAACATCTGGATTCCCTTGATAGCCTGTAATCCGAGGAAGTGGATTGCCTCGGGTCTTTGATTTTAGCAGTCTGACTTTTATGAGAAATAATCGGGTTGTCAGGGGAAAAATTTAAAGTAGTAAGTCGCGCCATAATGCGGGGCAAGGAGATATCATATTGCTGATAATTTAATGTTGGAGCCGGAAGTTTTCTTCGGGCTTCCTTTACGGAGAATGGCTCTAGCCAACCTATGCCAGGCGCATCGACCGGATTTCTCGTTATCGATTATTTATTGCGTCCACTTCTTCGATTTGGATTTAAGTACTATTTTGTAGGCTTCGTTGTGTTGTTCCTTGTCTACGGCTTTATCGCGTACAAAGCACTCAAATCAGCTTACCTTGCAGAAAATCAATACTACTAAACGCGTGCTCCACGGCAGCTAGCTGTCTGATACCATGGGTAGTGTGCGTAGATTTTTTACTATTGCCCTGCTCTTAAGTTTCGCCCAGACGCAGAACATTGTTTGTGCTGACGTTTCTGCGGCCAATGCGTCCAAGCCGGCCAATACTGCAAAATCCAACAACGACCCCGAGGCCGAGCGTCTCTACAATGAGGCCGTTGAATTTTACACAGTCAATCGTTTTGCCCGTGCCTACGATCTCGCACACCAGTGTTGCTTACTGGCTCCCAAAAACATTCGCTATCGTATCGCCCTTCCTGTTTTTGAAAACAAAGACCGAGCACTTATATATAGTCTGTCTTCGGCTAAGGAAGCGGCGCGCCTGGCGCCCAGCGACGCTAACGCCCTGACAAACTTAGGCATTCTTTTGCAAAAGAATGGTCAGCGGGCAGACGCTGTCGATGCCTACAAAAAGGCTGCGGCGATTAATCCCAAGGACTATCGACCGAAACTGGGCATCGCCGAATGCCTCAGTGTCGACGGCACCGACGGCAGGCAGATCGCCGAGCGCGAGCTTAAGGCCGCCTGCGAAACGGTGGAAGACTCTGCCGTTAAGTGGATCAACCTTGGTGCCACCTATGCTGTATTGCGTATGTTTCCAAACGCCACCGCTTGTTTCAACCGGGCTCTGAAAGTTGATGCGCAAAACTACCCCTTGCAGGTGATGCGTTTTAAAACCGCTCTGGCAGAGCATGACACGGCCACCATAAAAGCCATGGTCGAAGCTGTAGTTTGCGATAAACTCGTCGACCAGGAAGCCGCGCTCGGTCTGGCGCTCGCCCCCGACAACGAAGTCGGCCCCGACCTCAAGCAGAAACTTTTGACTATCGCCGAGAAGAATTTTTTTGGCCAGGGCGATTTCTTCTACCAGTTGGGACGCAATTTTGAAGCCAATCAGCACCTTGATATGGCTTATTCCGCTTATCAAACTGCCCTCAAATATTCGCCCGCTGAAAGTCGTTTTGTCGTCAGTGTCATCGGCAATAGATTGGCCGCTGGTCGGGCCGACGAGGCTATGGCCGCTTACCGGCAGTCAAGCGAGGGCGGCAATAAAACCGCCGGTGGACAGGCTTCGGGCCGTGACAAAACGGTTTTTGCCCACGTACTTGCTTGTGTGGGGCAACTCTTGCAAAGTGACGATTCGGGCATGCACCTGCTCAAGGCTAAGTGGAAAAACATTAAGTGCGGCTGCCGCATGGGGGTGATTGAAATCAAATTGATTACCCAGCCGGGCGTCGTCTTTGCCCACCTTGAGGACGCTAAGGACTACCCCTGTGTCGTGGTTTATGATGCCAAGAAGAATAATCAGGAAAGCATCTTTAAACATGCGAAGCACGAAGAAGACATTATTGAAGTTATTAGTGATAGCCCGGTACAATCCATACCTGAGCTTGTCCAGTTGATTCAAAGCGCCTCGGACAAGCCGGACAAACATATCTTTTCACTTTGGTCTTTTTTGCCACCACCTATGGAATTACCTAAATGACCCGGCACCTTTCAACGTTATCTCCCGCGGCTTTTGCTCTGCCATTATCGGTGGTGCTATCTCTGGGCGCTTATTTTTTACCTTTTAGCAGCGCTTCCGTCGCTACAGTTGCGCCCGCTCTAGCTGTTCCCGCCGCCCCGGCCACTGCGCCTAAGACCGGCAAGGACAGCAAGCTCCCGCCTATCCCCACAAGCAAGGGCGTGACCGATGCCATCGTCCTGAAACAGACGAGCACATTTGTGGGCAACATAGAGATGGCCACCAGTGACTCGGGCATTCGTTTTTCAATGTCCAAAATGGGCATTGTCTGGATGACTTGTCCTCCCAAATGGGACGGCATCGCCTTCAATCCAGAGGCAAAAAGTTATCTGGTGCGGCCGCACGCTGAGTGGAAAAAGAAACTCTTTAATATGCCCACCGGCAAAAAATCCACCGAGGACCTGGCTCGATATGTCGTTAAAGACACGGGTAAAACCGAGATGATTCAGGGTTACCTCTGCAAGAAACGCGCATTGATGACTGACCCATCTAAAAAGAAGAAGGCTGGTGAGCCGTCCAGATCCTATGTCGCCGGTAATATCTGGGTGGCCGAAGATTTCCCCGCGCCCAAGGAAGTGGGCGAACTGATGACCAACTTCGTCAAAGTGGAAGTCAAAAAAGGCATTGTTCTCAAAGCCGAGATGCTCAAGCCTGATTCTTTCACCGAGTTTAAACCGGTGTTTGAAACAACGAAGATCACTAAGAAAAAAGTGCCGGCCTCGTTATTTGAAGCGCCCAAGAATTTCAAGCTTGTCTCCAGCGAACTACAGCTGATGATGGGTGATTCTGATAGTGGCGACGGTGGCGTGGGCGGCGGTGAATCTACAGAAGCTCTGTTGAAGCGACTGAAGAGCCAACAGATGAAGTAAATTAGCTTCGGTCCTATTAGCTTGTGCTGATCATCAGAGCGGTCTCGCCGTCATTGGCTACGTGCACAGACTTGACGTTTTTGTGAATGTCGAGCTTGGACGCCTGGAAGTAGATTGACATACAGTCGCCGTTTTTGTCGAATTGCACCGTCGGTACCGGCAAGCTATCCCACTTGTGATTGTTGAAATCATGGTCAATGGCCTTGGCCGTTTCGTTGCGCTCTGCTTGCGTCATATTTCCCCAGCATCGGGCCAGCGCCAGGGTGGCGTCGGTAGCGCCCGAGTCTTTGACGTCGATGCGGTCTTTGACTAGAAATTCCAGCTCATGGGCTTTGTCGTGAGCTTTTTCGCTCAGTCCATCGATTGTGTGTTCAAAAGGCATAGGTGGCCTCAAGTAGTTTGGACTGTCGGGGGCTTACTCACTTGAGTATGCCCGGCCAACATAACAGCCAGATAACGGCGAGATAACAGCGACCTAGAACAGCTCCGGGGCAAACTCTCTAATCTGCTGCACCGACATGGCGGCGCCAAATTTATTTAACTCCGCTCCGCTGTCCGTCAGCGCTCGGCGCACGATCAGCCCCAGGACTCTACCGCGCAGGCTGAGTACAGGACCACCGCTATTACCCTTGGTTATGGGGGCATCGACTTGCACCAAATGTGGTGTCACCTTCGTGACATGACCATTGGAAAAAGTCGGGGTGAAATAGTCGTTGGCTTCGGTGTCTATCTGGTCGGAGGCGATGGGATAGCCGATTACTTGTATCTCCTGGCCTTCGGTGGCTTCGATGGGGTCAAGCTCCAGTGGTATGAGTTTGGCCCGGTCCGTCGTAATCACGGCGATATCCGGGTCGGTATCGGGTTTGGTGGCTTTGTAGATTTTGGCCAGCAGTGGCGGGGTGGTGACCGGTCCGCAGACATGGAGGAAATATCCCACTTCGGCGGCTACATTTGTCTGTTTCAAATACTTATCGAAGCGACCTCTTGATGGGTCGGCGCGGACTGAGAGATAGGTCTCGTATGTGTCCCATATGCTGTCTATCGTGGTTTGATAAGTAATCAGCTCGGCCTGTGAGCGGTTCTTTTTGCGCGATAGATTGACGATTTGCAATAGCTCACGGAAGCGCTCATCAGTGTCTCTATTAGTGGCGGTTTGTTCGGCATAGAGGCGCATGCCCGAATAAAAATGTTGAAAGGCTATGACCAGATCTTCTGTCGTATCAAAGACGTGGCGGGCGGTGAGATAGTAAGTTTTGTCGGTGCGCTTGGTTTTCACCGGGAAGGCCGTCGCTACCTGCACGACTTTGTAGCCCGGATCACTACTCGACGCGCAAAAGACATAGCGCCTCAGGCGTGGGGAGACGTCGGCTATCTGGCAATAGAGCGAATCTTTGAGCTTAAATTTGATGCCGACATTTATTTCCAGCACCTGAGCTTTGAAGCGCTTGTCTAGTTTTTCCCAGGTTTCGATGGCGGCTGCCGGCTGCGTCGTCAGCGGTGACGCCAGAAGCAAGCCCTGAAGTCCAGCCTGAAACAAGCCCAGAAGACTTAGTGAAACCAGGATTGTGCTTCTTCTTTTGAACACCTAGCCGCCCTCGAAGCCGATTTCAATTTCAAATGTGCGCTTCCAGGGAAAGGATAACCGAACGCTGGGCTCGATGGCTAGAGCGCTATTTATCTGGGCGATATATGGACCGATCAGGGAGGCCAGTTTTTGGGTGGAAGCATCGCCTTCGAGCTGCTTGCGCACGCAGGCCTGATAGGCCCAGTCGTCCACGAGGCGGACAAAGAGGCACTGCTTGTGGGCTTCGGTGCTCTCTTTGTTATTTGAAGATGCGCCTTCGGACGGCAAGAGGCTGTACCAGTAGGCAACGGCAATGGCCAGAGTGGAACCCATGGTGTTACCTGTGGTGTTCCAACCACCGTACGATTTTATTTTTTTCAAAAGCTCCGGTCGCTTTAACAATGCTTCGACAAGTTTGGGATCGCCGCCGTTGGCATAAGCCACATCGGCAATCATCACCCAGCCCGGCGCGCGCTCTACCAGAGACAGAGTCTCCGCTACCGCTTGTGTCGTGTCTAGCTGACTGAGGTCTGCCAGGCCCGGCAAAGTGATGTGATCGCCCTGGCGATCTGAGGGGCCGTGAATAATAAATGTAAAAGTGTTAGGGCCGACTGCTCGGTCATCGTTACCACCAGCGGTGGCGTCGTCTTTGGTGCCGGCGGTCAGCGACATACCGCTGGCCTCAATTTGACTGAGAACAGTTGTGCCTATTTCTTGACCTTCATAGCGGCTGGCGACAGCCGACGCTCCTGCCGGTGAATAGTAAACAACTGTACCCGGAGCGCTGCCTGGATTTTCCGCCGTGCCTTTGGCGATTAAAAGGCGGGCAAAAAGTGTCATCAGTACTTCATCGGCACCGGCATATACACTGACTTTGTCGTTCAGCCCCATCTGGGTGCTGGTGGCAATCAGCCGTTCTTTTTCGCTGACATTGAGACCATAAGCACCGGAGTCATCTTGCGAAAAAATCAAGTGATCGATGTAGCCTTCAGTCATACTCTTGAGCAGAGTCATATTTATGGAAAAGTTGCGTCTTCTTGTATCTAGATAATCTTGTCTTATTTCGGAAGGAATGCGACGTTCCAGCGACTCAAGTAAGCCCTGTGCCGGTTTCTCGCCACGGGACAGGCGGTGCAGGCAGGCCGACCACTCGAAAATTTCGCGGCCGAAGCGTGACCAATATTCTTTTTCTTCAGTGTTGTCGTAATTGTCGGAGATGCGCATGATCGACGACTGGGCAAAAATCTGAGGGGGCTTGGCCGAAAGACTCTTCCATTTTTTTACGCGTTCGAGTCGAGTGCTTATGGTTTTGATATCGTCGTTCGAGCGCCGCCCGGTGATCAGTCCGCCGTAGAGAAGACTGTCGAGCGATACGATCACGGCGCCGGGTTCTTGCTTGGCGATTACGCCTTCGGCATAAGTAAGCAACTCTTCGATTTGCGCCGGCCTGGTCAGCGCGCCCATGAGGTGACGGGGCGGGAGAATTGCTTCCACCCTGGCCGCTCTGGCGACAAGGGCCGGGAATGTGTAAGTAACTGGCCTGTCGTCAAGCGGGATGAGGAGTGTTTTCATCGGTTACCAAATAATCAGGGCCTTCCCGAGCTGATGCCGGGTCCGTCGGCATGGGCATAGGGAGAAGTGTTGTCCGGCACGAATTTCAGACCGTGTTTGCGCTCGCCTTCGCCGATGATGACGACGCTGTTGGCCGTGCTGGCCGCTTGTGTCTCAGACGAAACCGGCTGCGCCAATTCCAGCTGTGCGGGATTGTTTTCCGGCCAGATGGCCGCTTCGAAGAAGAGATTGCTGCCAATGAGGTCGCCTGCAATCGGTGTGAAAACCTTCAGCTGTAGCACCCCTGACGCCGGTATCTTGCCAAGAGCCACGACTTTACGGTCCGGCCCCAGTCTTATATCTCGTCCATATATAGGTTTGGCGCCTTTGTCCCGGTCGGCCATGGCCAGCGCTGCCCAGTAGCCCGGGCGTCCGCGCACAGTAAACTCGGCAAAATGGCCAATCATCATGCGTCCTGGCATATACAACTTGCTCTGCAAGAGGCGCTGGCCCAGGCTGAGACGGCCTGCACGACTGGATGAACCGCTTATGGTAACGGGGCTGAGTTCGCCCTCTGAGCCCTTATCTCCCTCGCCCTCGGCGCTGCCGAAGGGGGTTTTGACGGTTTTAAGCAAGGCGCTGAGCTCTTTTTGATGGGCCAAGTATTCGGCCTCCAGCTCTTCTTCTTCCTTTATGTCTTCCTTGCTCTTGCCTTTTACCTTCTCTTTGGGCTCGTCGGCTTTTGCGCTTTCGGTCTTTTCGCCTTTGGCGCCTTTCTCGGCTTTTGCGGCTTTGTCCTTTTCGCCTTTGGCGTCAGAACCCTTGGCGCCCTCTTCTTTTTCGTCGCTGCTTTGTTTTTTTCCGAAACCAAATGCGTGCGCGCTTTGGCCGACCTCGGCAAGCGGAGCCAGACTCTGACTTATAAGCAGAGTCGACAGCAATGCTGTTAAATTGATTGTAGTTTTACGTCTTGGAAGCTTCACTACTTTTGGGCTCAGGGAGAATGATCGAATGAAGTATATACAGGGTGTATGCTTAATGTTAGGCTCATAGTAACACCATCTATTAATTTAGTGAAACACGACTCACTACACGCCTGGATCTGGGCCAATACACGTACGAAGGTTGAGGAGTATCGGACACTCTTCCAGGCCTTTTTTGTGGCGCTTTCGCTGCATGTGGCGTTCTTCCCCATCATGTGGATTGCCGGCTGGGCGCTGCCCTGGCCAAAAACCCCTATTTTTACGACCATCGTCGAGTATGACCTGCGGGGCTGGACCGGTTGGCCCAAAATGCCCAAGGCCAAGAAGATTTTTGACATCATGGATCCCGATTTGAATAAATAATTGGGCCAAAAAGATCTTTGTAGATATGCGATTGAACTATTTTTGCCCGGCATACGTATAAACAATTGGAAGCAATTTTCGACTGTCTAAAATGCCTCTGATAATGAGACTAACGCGGGGTTTTCAAACGCTATCCATGGTGCTACGATTGCAATATTGATAACCGCTGGCGCATCATTGGCGGTGCCTATATCCAGCAGCTCATATAGTGGTCGACCATGCGTTGATCTTATATCGAGTCTGTATATAGATGGTTTTTTCTGGCCAAGGGGTCGTGGACAAAATGAGTGAGAGCATCAATCAGGGCCAAAATATGGGGCCAAGCCAGAGCGTCAGTGGGCGTGCTGCCAAAACCTGGGTCTTCCCCGAGACTAAGGCGCCGGATCCGGCTATTGTAGCGGCCAGTGGCGGGTCGGCTCTCCTGGCCGGTGTGCTTGTGCGCAGGGGATTCACTACTGTCGAGGCCATCAGTCAGTTTCTTGATGAAAGTCTGTACGAACCGACACTTCCCAGTGAACTGCCTAATCTAGACAAAGCAATCGTACGTATCTGCGAAGCTATCTCCACCGGCGAACATATCACCGTATATGGTGACTATGACGTGGATGGTATCACCGGTACTTCGGTCCTGCTTACGGTGCTGAAAGATCTGGGTGCAAATGTCGATTTTTATATCCCAAACAGAGCGACCGAGGGCTACGGCCTCAATCTGAAGGCTGTCAGCGTGCTGGCCAGCAAGCATCGCACGAAGTTGATTATCACCTGCGACTGCGGCGTCTCCAATTTTTCGGAAATCAATCTAGCCAAGTCACTCGGTGTCGATACACTTGTACTGGACCATCACACGATGCCGGAGATGCTACCACCGGCGGTGGCGATAGTGCATCCGAAGCTTCTCAAGGAAGGGCATCCTCTGTTTCACTTGCCCGGAGTGGGTGTCGCCTACAAAGTCTGCGAAGCATTGCTTACGCGCTTCAGCAAAGAAGACGATATCGTCAAACTACACGACTATGTCACCCTCGGCATGATCGCCGACCTTGTGCCTCTCGTAGATGAAAATCGATATCTTGTACGGGTTGGTTTGCCTCGTCTTGTAGCTTCGGCCCGTCCGGGCATCCAGGCACTTCTTGGTCAGGTCGGAGGTAAGGAAGACACGGACCTTGTGGGCTTTGGTCTGGCTCCGCGTATCAATGCCGTCGGGCGTCTCTCTGATGCAAAATTTGCAGTCGAGCTATTGACCACAGACGACCAGGCCCGGGCTGACGAGCTGGCCTTGCAGATGCAGAGAGAGAACGCCAGAAGACAGGAACTCTGCGAAAAAATCTATATGGAAGCAGAGCATATGGTGCTGACCAAATGCGATCTCAATGCAGACAAGGGCATAGCCATCTACAACGAAGGCTGGCATCACGGCGTGGTCGGTATTGTGGCTTCGCGTCTTGTCGAGAAATTCCAGCGCCCTGTGTTTATTGGTGAACTGGACAGAGAAGAAAGCATGGTGCGCGGCTCCGCCCGCGGTGTCGACCAGATAGATCTCTATGAAGTCCTCAAAGCTAATGAGCACCTTTTGGCTAAATGGGGCGGGCACAAGATGGCCGCCGGATTTGCCATAGAGTTGGACAAAGCGGAAGCGGCTGCACGAGGCATCGTCAACGCCTGCAATCGCATGATGAACGGCAAGGCTCTCTCTAGTCGCCTCGAAATCGATGCCATCGCCGATGGTGCTACTCTTTCGCTCGATACTGCCCGCGATCTTAATCAAATGGCGCCATTTGGGATGGCCAACAAAAAGCCGATACTTTGCCTTGAGCATGGCGTTGTCACATCCACACGCACTCTGGGTAAGGAAGGCAAACACAGTCGCGTCAACATTCAAGATTCGGCCTCCGGTCGTGAATTTGAAGCAGTGCTGTGGAGCAGTAAAGGTCGCGTACCGGCCGATGGAGAGAAGGTCGATATCGTCTTCAATCCGGACATAAATAACTACCAAGGTCGCGAGCGCCTGCAATTAATCCTTATAGATTGGCGTCGTCACGGTATCAAAGAAATGCCCCAGGGCGATGAGCAGATGGCCAGCACTGATGCCAGTGGCAATAAGAGCAAACAAAATTTTGCTCCAGATGCGAATGCCAACAAAGGCGGCGCGAGCGATGGCGGCGGCAAGTCCGGAGCCGGGAAGAAAGACTCCGATGCCGGTAAGAGAGACGGCGATCCGAATGTGCGTCCAGCGGCTGCCGGCGGCGGGAGCTCCTCCGCTGACAACAAAGAACCCATGGCCTCAAAAGAACCAATGGAATCGATAACCGGTGAGGCACCGGGTGTAATCAAGTTTGTGTTTAAGGATTTGCGATCTTTTCAAGGCAACGCTGAAGTGGTCAAAAAAGCACAGGCAAAATTGGGCAAAGACCTGATTATCTTTGGCGAATCTTGTGGTCGCATCGATGGCATAGACTTCAGCGACCGCACCATGATCACTGAAAAAGACCACCTGCTGCTCTGGCAATTTCCTCCGACACTGAAAAATCTGCAGGATTTGATGCGCCAGACACGGGCTACAAATCTCTATCTGGTCGGTAGCGACGACGACGAGCTGGAAGAGCCGGCCTTTTTCATGAAGCGCCTGCTTGGCCTTGTGCGTTACGCCATCAATCAAAAGGATGGTCAAGTAGAGGGTGAAAAGCTGGCGGCTCTGTTGGGCGCCAGTAAGATGTCAGTGGCTCTGGCTCTGACCGCCTTGAAGAAAGTGCACTGGGTTGATTGGTTTTCCGAGAACGGCATGCTTTATCTTGACATTTTGGGCCAGCCCTTGGAGAACGTCGAGGACACGCCGGAATATAAGCAGATGGCCGCTTCCCTCGATCAGGTCAAGAAGTTTAGATACTGGTGTAGGGAATGCAGCATGAAGGAGCTACAATTAGCACTCGTGCCAAATCGGGTGGAGCTAGCCGCTACCCCGATGGAGCCTGGGGCTGAAGGCCCCGGTCGGCCTGGTGTGCCCGGTGTGTTGAAATCAGTCAGCACTTACGGCGATTAGCCTGCCGACGCTAGCTGTCTCACTTCGAGGAAAAATAGATGACCTCCCAAAAGCTTGCCGGTCAGGAAACTAAACTCGCTTTGCCCCTTTCTGATGACAAAGCTCAGTGGCTCAAGGACATTATTCGCGATGTGCCGGACTTCCCGAAGAAGGGCATCATCTTCAAAGATTTGACCACCTTGATGAAACACCCCGAGGCGTTTTCTTTTGTCCTCGATTGTCTCGCTGAAAAGTGCAGAGAATACAAACCGACAATGATCGTCGGCATCGAAGCCAGAGGATTTATCCTCGCTCCTGCTATCGCGCACAAGCTCGGCGTTGGCTTTGTACCAGTGCGCAAGCCGGGCAAGTTACCCTGGCAGACAGAGAAAGTTTCGTATGCGCTGGAGTACGGTGAAGACACAATCGAAGTGCACAAAGACGCTGTGAACGCTTCTGACCGCGTCGTAATCATCGACGACTTGCTCGCTACCGGCGGCACCGCTCTGGCAGCCAAACAACTGATGCAGAAGCTTGGCGCACAAGTGGTGGCATGTGGCTTTGCAGTGGAGTTGGATTTCCTCAACGGTGCACCGAAAGTTGTCGGCAATGATAAGCTCGATATTTTCTCGGTCGTGCATTTTTAGAAACAAGTGGCTTGGCGCTCACACTGCCGGGGCGAACTAGACAGGCCAATGAAGAAATCAATTTTGATTTTGACTGCTCTGATACCAACACTATTTGTGTTGGTAATCACAGGTCTAATTTATTTGATTTCTCCTAAATCGTTCTGGTGTGTTTTTTTTATTGTTCAGGGCTGGGGCTGTCATTACCTAGCCCAAGCTGGTGACGCTGTAGGCTTAAGTGATATGGCCTGGAGTGTGCAGCAACATGCCGTTTCAAGTTACGAGAAATCTGACGAAAACATTCCTGGCGTGGAGATGCGTGAGCTGACTGTTGATGAAGTACGCACACTCGCTGAAATGCATATGCGTAAGCAGAATCTAGATGCAGCCTTGAAGGATTACGATAAGATCGAACGTATAGCAAGAGAGGAGCTGAAGCACGATGAATGCGATGCAACGAAGTTCCGTCAAGGGTTGGCGACCTGTCTCCTTAATTCTGGGCGCATCTTCGCAGTGCAAGGACGTCTTGCGCAATCCGAGGCTTGCTACAAGGAAGCTACGGTTGAGTTTAGAAAATTAGTTTCGCAAAATAAGAGCTCCGAGGGAATTCAAAAACTTTTAAAAGTGGCCGAGCAAGAGCTTGATGAAGTTGAAAAAAAGTTACGAGGACAAGGTAAGTCCCAGTGAGCGGAATGAGGGACTGCTTGAAGTGCCTGCGATGAACCTCCGCAATTGTTTGTTGACTTATCCGGCGCTCATTCATCCTGAAATTAAATGCTATGCCGTCCAGATAACCATGCCTAGCGTGTTCTGGCTCGCTGCTTTCACGAAAGGTTTAAGGAGCGTAAAATAGTCACAGAGATAGCCTATGGTGTCATCTTCCTCAATTGGACGATCCCATATAGCTGGATAAATATCATTGGCGGTCATTACTTCGGGATTGAACCTCCTTCGAAGTTCTATTTGGTCGATTTTTTCCAACTCAGATTCGAAGGCTGCAACCTGTTTGCTTGTAATAGCCCTAGCAGGGCCGTAGCCAACGTCAATGTCACCAATAACTTGCCCACCACATAGTAAATAACATAATGGTTCAGCGCCTTCCCACGGGGAGTTAGTAAAGAGAAAATGCAGACCATGCCAGGCTTTTTCCAATGACAGATAATCTGAACCTTGCTCTCCCTCCAGAAATTCTTCAATGGTCGATGGGTTTTTTAGAAGGTGTTCTATTCTTGAGTCGGTTGCGGACTTTAGGCTGACGATCATTGACATAATGATTTTCCTTTCCTACCATGAAGCGCTGTGCAAGATATGTCCTAATAATAGTGAACGGTAATTGACGTCCTGGCGCCTGACTCTTGCAAACGCCGCAAATTGCTATCTTGTCAGCCACTTTCCGTCGACACAGTTGAACGAAAGCCCGTGTGTCGCGGTTTCAAGTGCCTGAATGACTTTCAGAACTGGTGGGCTGGTTGGATCAAGATCTGTCTTCGCTTCGACGACGATGGCCTTGCTTGTCATTTTCACAGGACTGTTCGCCGACGACAGATCTAGGCTTGCATTGCATCTCCGCAGCTTGTCGAGCAACTCTTTCGGTAATTGATTTTCCTTTTCCGCTGCATCCGCTAACTCTTTGAGTTCTTCTGCTACGTCTTGATGGTCGTTTACTACAACAACGTAGGAGACAGGAGCCGTGACTCGAACGAGTGGAAACACAGTGTTGAGCAGAGGAACATCTTCCGCCCTTGCTACGGTTTCGCTTGTTGATTGGTTTATGAGTTCGGCAATTTTTTTATTGTCGAGTGAAATATCACTGGTGTTGTAAATCACCCGCGCAGAGGCGATAGGAGAACCTATATCGGGAAAGGGCGGCGGTTGCTTCGTACCGCGGGCCCACCACCACACTGCAAATACAGTAAGGCTAACCCCAGCAACAATTATCCATTCTGCCATTTTTTTGGAACCTACCATAGGCTTCTAATGTTGACCCGATTCGATTTGTGATCGGACAGCTGACCAACTGTAACCGATTAAATACAGAACTAGCTATCGTTCTCTGTATCAGTTTTGACTTTAGGCAGAGGCTTCCGAATGGAGGTGTCGCCACTGCTGGGATAAGGCTTTTTGGGCACTCGAGCCGTCACCCCGCGATCTGAATCGTCGTCGTTCCGGTCAGCGTTCTCTTTTTTTGTTGCGTTTTCGGCGGCCGGTACCGTTCTAATAACTTTGGTTTACTGCTCTTCTTAATTTGGATGGTGACTAAGTTAACCGCAGTTGCGTCGATTCGTGTCGAGTGACCATTTACGTCGTAGCTTAGCTCGCACATAACTGCAATCACATCCTGATTTTGCACGTTTAATTGTCGTGCAAGGTCATAAATTCGGACCAAGTCACTCATGCTTTCACCTTTTGCAGTTAAAATATTGACTATTGCTCATTCTTGATAATCATAATATATTGCATTTAAAAGTTCTCTCCGCATTCCTCCGCTCGGGCTTATCGAATGTGCTGTGTAGCCCTCATTCCTCACTCTGTACGACTAGACAAATGTTTGATTTCCGAAAGCCAGATCCGTGAGTTTTAGGCCAATAAATAAAGTTTTCTACAATTGTTTGAATGGACAGCAGTTCGCAGTCTTCCACGTAAGAAATCCAAGACTGATCACGGTACCTTTATCAGGCTGTTCACGCCAATATTTCGCCGCCTTGTAAGAAGGTGAAACCATGCTTGCCGTCTGCAGTTAATATCCACCCTTCCCAATTCACCACTGCCAGACCCTTGGAAGTAAGAACGAAGATAGAGGGCAGTACATCTTCAAGAGAAAGAACAATCTCGTTCTTGGAATGTGAGCGCTTAGCAATATCGGGTGGCAGTAAAGTAATCTCGTTCAAAAATTGATTCTCCTGGTCATGGATTGAAGACGGTCTTTCTGTATAGTTACGCCGTACTGAGTTTTGAAGTCAACTCCATCGACGCACAATAGACGATTCTGATAGAGTTTAGGACAGATGTTATCTTGAGGGACGGGCCAAATATTGCCTAAAAATGCCTATTTGGATGCTCTGAAAGGCGGCACCAGTGCTTGGACGGCATGGAGAGCACAATATCACTTGGTGCCTGACTGCACAGGGCTAGATCTTAGTGGAACCAATCTAAAAGGGGCCGATCTTCGGCATATGGACTTCTCTGGCTGCAATCTGAGCGATTGCAACTGGAGCGAGGCAAATCTGAGCTGGGTACCTTTGGAAAACGTTCGGGCTGAGAACAGCAATTTTACCAAGGCCCAGTTTGGTGGTGCCAATCTATCGGAAGCTATTTTTCAAAAGTGTCACTTTGGGTTGGCGGAATTTAGATCAGCTACTTTTGTAAAAGCAAAAATTCTCGATAGCGATATGCGTGCTGCATTTTTTACAGATGCAACAATGTGCGGAGTAGATCTTAGCGGCTCAGATCTATCTGAAGCAGTTTTTCATTCGGTAGACCTTACAAACGCCGTTATTGCTAGTGCAAATTTGTCTCGCGCTTTGATGGTCAATTCAAATCTTTCTGGCGCTCAGATTCTAAACTCTACGGTGTATGGTCTTTCAGCATGGTCCCTCCAA
>Ga0105248_10002444_pt1 | contig 20622 bp, 27 predicted proteins | sample KBSS34metaG_FD_81524 | JGI IMG/M metagenome (GOLD analysis project Ga0105248, IMG submission 81524) | Switchgrass rhizosphere microbial communities from Kellogg Biological Station, Michigan, USA - KBS S3-4 metaG | ecosystem: Host-associated > Plants > Roots > Rhizosphere > Soil | place...
AGTCTACTGCAAAGGGCTGGGGATTACCGCAACGCTTCCACCTGCGTTTGGTGCCGCATGAGAATCACGCTCATGTCGATCAACATGACTGCCCTTCTCGTCTTCCTATCGCTTCAGGGGATCGAGATTGGAGGCAAGCCCTACTGGATTGTGTGCGCGCTCGTCACTGTACATGGGGCTATATGCGGATGGGGGCGGAAGTGAACCTAATCCACCTCTCCCTAGGCGGCCCAGACCATTCAATCGTAGTCGAAGGCAAGCGCTACCGCTTCGAAATGCATCCGCAGTGCGGCCCGGTGGTTCTCAATGGTTCTGGCGATGAGGGGCGTCAGCCGGCAGCGCGATCACCCTTTTGGCCAGCAGTCTCGCTATGGGCGCAACAAGGCAAGCAACTGGACCGCAACGGCGATTGCATCTGGAAGGAAGAACCCAAGCCAGTGCTGGAGCATATCGTCGGCAAACACTACAGGGTGGTGGGATGGGAGTGAACCGGGGAACAGTACTTCTACTCTGCAATCTGACGATGAACTTCGCGGAGCCGTGGCTTGATGGTGGCTACCGCGTTGTCATGGTCGACCCGCAGCACGACGAGACTGTCGATGACGGGCGCCTGTTTCGCATCAAGGCTACTGTGCTTGAGGCTATGCCACTGCTGAGGCACATCATGCGGACGGAGAACGTTGTTTTCGGCGCGGCATTCCCGCCCTGCACGGATATGGCCGTCTCCGGTGCGCGATGGTTCGAGCACAAGCGCAAGGCCGATCCGATGTTTCAGGCAAAGGCCGTGTCTGTGGCAGAGCAATGCCGCACCGTACTGACGCTGGCCGGCGCCCCTGGCTTTCTGGAGAACCCGGTGAGCGTCCTGTCGCGCGTGTTTGGTAAGGCGCAGCACTCGTTTCATCCGCATCAGTACACGGGCCACTGCCCGGACGATAACTACACCAAAAATACGCAACTGTGGACCTTTGGTGACTTCGTGATGCCTCCGGAGGTCAAACTCTATTCGCTGGGCGCTCCCGACGATCGGATCCACAAGGCGCCACCCAGCGAGCAGCGCGGCAACATCCGCAGCGCGACGCCGCGGGGCTTCTCGATCGCATGCTACATCGCCAACGCTCCGCATCTCCGCGGGCAAAGGATGGCGGCATGATGCGCGCCACGCTGAAGCCGAAGAAATGCGCTCAGTGCAAAGTCGTGTTCACTCCGACCCGATCCATGCAGAAGGTTTGCGGGCCGGTGTGCGCGTCTGCATGGGCTGCCAAGATCAAGGCCCAAAAGCTGGCGCGAGCGAACAAAGAGGAAAGAAAGTCTCTCGCGGAACGGAAGGCCAAACTCAAGACGCGCCGCGAGTGGATTGCCGAGGCGCAAGCGGTCGTTAATAAGGTTGCGAGACTGCGAGACACGCTCGCCGGCCATGGGTGCATCTCCTGCGGCGCGCGACCTGCCGCGAGATTTGGCGGTGCCATGGACGCCGGGCATTTCCGCAGCGTCGGCAGCGCGGCACACATGCGGTTTTTTCTGCCCAATATTTCGGCGCAGTGCAAAAAATGCAATCGCGACATGGGTGGGGCGCACTCGAACTACCGTGCGGGCCTTGTCGAGCGCATCGGCATCAACCGCGTCGAAGAAATCGAGTCCATGCAATGGACAGCAAAATGGTCCGTCGAGTATTTGCAGCGGCTAAAGAAGGTGATGAGAAAGAAGGCTCGCAGGCTGGAAAAGCGAATCGAGGCACGGGCTGATTTTAATCAACATGAAAAGGAAGCCGCATGACCATCGACCTAGACGCACTCGAATCACTCGCCAAGGCGGCCAATCGTTGCGAGTGGGGTGACGCCATGGAGTGGTCAGCCGCATCAGGCGACCGCACTGAGGGCCAATTCATCGCTGCCGCATCGCCATCCGCCATCCTCGATCTATGCGCGGAAGTGCGGAGACTGCGGGAGTTGCAAGCGGCTAATGTAGAAATCAAGGCTGCGATGCAACTTGGTTTGAATCGATACGCCTTCTTGCACCGTCGAGCCGAACTAAGGGCGCACGAAATGGGCCACTACTGGTACATCAAGACCGTTGACGTGCCGACGGGAATGCCAATTAAGGAGGCAAGCCTATCAAACGTGATCGATGCAATCACGGCAAAGGCCAACCCATGACCATCCCCTCCTTCCTAACCGGCTACATCCTCGGCATCGCCACACTCTGGGCGTTCCCCGAAGTCATTTCCTTTGCTGCTGTGCGGAGGTCGAGGATTCCGCCTGCCAGGGAGGCGGATTATTGGAGTTTGGTGGAGGCGGATGGCGTTTCGTATCGGTTTCTGGGTGTTACTGGGGAGGAAAGATGAAAGTGATCGTATGCGGTGGGCGCGACTACGACGATCAGCGTCGAGCTTACGAGGTGCTGGACCAGCAAATGCCGACCATATCGCTTGTTATCGAGGGCGGCGCTCGCGGAGCCGATACATTGGCGCGGATGTGGGCTGATTTGCGCCGCGTTGATTGCCTCACTGTTCCGGCCAACTGGGATCGCGATGGGTTCTCTGCGGGGCCAAGGCGCAATACGCGAATGCTCACCTACAGTCCTGATTTGGTGATCGCGCTTCCAGGTGGTCGCGGAACCGCGAACATGATCGGTCAGGCGCGCAAGGCTGGCGTCAAAGTGATTGAGGTTGAGTGACGCCATAGCACAACATCACGATTTTCGCACTACTTATTGATGTACAATATAGCGCTGTAATTCGAGGTTTCCCACAACATCTGGTGTGCGGGGTATCACATGGAAAGCCTAGCCGATCACGAACTGAAAAACTGGAGTCGGTGGTGCAACAGCGGCGCGCTGCCGCATCCGCTTCCGCCGAGTCGGTGTGCCTCACTGGAGAGCCGATACCTACCAGAAGCCTTGCATGCAGCAGCAGAAGACGCGCCGCCGCCGATTCACGTAGACAACGCCAAGCGCGTGCAAACGGTATTCGATTCGGCAGTCACAATCGAGCGCAAAATCCTCCAAGCTGAGTACCTGTCGCCGTGGCAATACTCTCGCTACAGCGGGGGCATCCCAGCGGCAGTGAGAAAGATCAATAACATTGATCCGGATGTGGGGCTAAGCGTGGCGGCATACGAAACAATCCTGGCCAGTGTGAAGCGTCGAGTAGAGAGGATTTTTTCGTGAAGCACGCAGCAGAAATCATGGCCTTGTTGGCGCCCTACCCTGGCCGCGAGTTTCGTATGCGGCAGATCGTGAACTACGTCGCGCCAAAGAAGGCCGACGAACGAGAACGCAAACGCGTGCAGATGGCTGTGTATCGGGTGCTGCAGGCGCTTGCGGAATCGGGGCAAGTCATCATCAAGGAAAGGTCGACCAATGGTGCGCCGGCATCATATTCGTGGCGTGTTCTGGAGGTTGCGCAAAACCGTTACACGGACTCATTGCATACCGTTACGTGAACCGGTACATTTATCGCAAGCCAAGTTGCGTCCACGCGCAACGCTCGATAGCGAGGTAGTGTAAAGGCTGCATATCGGGCTCATAACCCGAAGGTCCGGTTCGAATCCGGCGATCGCTTCCAAGTTTTAAGGCCCTGCGTTTGCGGGGCTTTTTTAGTTTACGCCCATGCGCTCCACTGCTCTCCCCTCGCGTTCATATCGCGACCCGATGGAAGTGCTTGAGGAAAAGCAGCAGCGCGCCCAGCGAGAATCGCGGAGAGTCGGCGAAGAACTCGGCAAGCGCTGGTCCGCAGCACGCGAGGCCGCGGAAGCTTTGTTTGATCTTCCGGGCCAGAAAAGCATCCGCGAATGATGCTTTTGACGCGCATTCCTCGCCTCAACGCCTGAAACGTTAGGCAAACCGCCCACATGAAGACATTCCCGATTCTGGATTCCTGCGTTCGCCGCTGCCGTGAACAGCATTTCCAGTCGCCGCTTGGCGTGTCGTTCGATCTGGTCAAGCGCCATGAGCAGCAAGCCTTTACGAATCACAGCCAGAGCGTCGAGCGCCTTGCTGAGCGCGGCGGCTTGTCATGGTTCGAATTGCTCATGGTCATCTCCGACAAGGGTCCGCGTGACGAATACTGGACCCGAATCGAAGGGATGAAACTCACCGAGGCTGAGCTATTTCGGATCGTCTCGATCAGCATGATGCATGAGTTCAGTAACGCGTATTGCCGATAGTACTTGGGCCTAGCCATCCCCTGCGGCACAACAGGCTGCCTCCACCGAGGCGCTTCAGAGTTTGGGCTGATTCTGCGACCAAAAGTTGGGCATTGCGATGCCGGTCGGCTCAAGCTCTGAGGGTGAATTCGTAGAATTTATGGCGAGATCCGGTCATGGCGTGCTTTCCTCGAGACCGCTCACCTTGCCGAGATGGATATGATGCAAAAGCGGTCGAGATAGGGGATATCGGCTGGGAGCGCGCCCGCGAAGCATTTAATGCTGCCAATCCGCCCGGCCAGAAGTGGGCCCGCAGCGCAGAGGATTTGAATTACGCTCAAGGCGAGTATCGCGCATTGTGTGACCGGGTGCCTAAGCGCTAAACGAGCCACGCAAATAATAGGAGCAGGAAATGACCGTTATCGTTACCGTTGAATGCCCGGATCAGCCAGTCAAGGTGCTGGTCCGCGAATGTTTTCCTTACCCGCAATCAGATGCGCCTCATTGGGTTCGGCGCAACGAGAAGGCAACTTTCTCGGTCTGGTCCGGCAAGACTCTGGCTATTGAAGAATGGCCCGAGGACAAAGAGCCTCAAGATTCGTAACGGCAACAGTCGGGAGCAAAGGGGTGAAGCCGCCCCGCCCTATGGGTCCTAGGCTTGGGTGATACGCCAGTTCATAAGCCCAAAGCGTATCCGGTTCCGCACGAAACGCGGGCTTTATCGATACTCGATTGCCGATTGCGACTACGCGGTTGGGGTACGACAGTCGGGTATCAAGAGGTGAATGCGCGCAAGCGCTAGGCTCAATACCGAGCCAAGCCAGCCAATAGCGTCCCCGGCGAAAGCTGGATCCACTAGGGCGACACCGCGAGATTGGCGCGCGGCACTTTCGAAGCCTCGCTGCACCGGGGCTTTCGTAAGGGGTGGTTGCAGCCACCCTGGGTTTTGATTCACTGCTTCACTGCTACTTCATTAGCGTTCCCAGGATCGTCGTGAGACGTACCGCAGTACGCCTGAGCTACGGCTCGGGCCTTCATGAATCACGATTGGATCAGTCCGTATAGCAGCGCAAGCGAAGCACGGGAAATCCAAAGACGCCGACAACTGTTGAGGCGTACCAGTCGTGATTCACGAAGGTAGGTAATCGCACAGGTGCAAAGAGATATCCCCGACACGCCGGGTAGTCAGCTGCGTGTAGCCTGGCTGGCTCAACCAGCCGCTTCATAGCGTGGTCTGCGTTGGGATCGTCCGGAAGTGCCCCGATGCCGAAGTGGAGTCATGACCCGCCGGTCTACGGGCCACGCTATGAGGGCGAAATCCAGCGACGCGCGCGCCGATTGGCGGGTAAGTGCCCATGCGGTCGCCAAAGTAGTTCTCAACCTGTCTCCTCTTGACCCTTCGTCAAGGTTTGCTCGCTTCGGTGGGCAATTTTTATTCGAGCGTCCGATGGCAGCGCGAAAGCCGAAAGTGATTCCGGTCGAGCCGGTCGAAAACTGCCGCGAATGCCGATGCAGCAAGATGATTCCTGGCGATGGGCTGTACTGCCGCAGGTATCCGCCGAAGTTGGTGTATGACGCCAGCACGGGGCTGAATGTGGCCCGCGATGTGGAAGTGAACCCGACGCACTGGTGTGGCGAATTTTCTCCGCACCTGAGTTCGTAACCAGCAAAACTCCGCCAGTTAAGCCCGATTCCGGGTGATAGGCGGAAGGGATTTGCCGGTTAGGCGAAGTGACATTATTGCTTCGGCTGGGTTGGCTCGCGGCAAAGAATAATGACGGATTTTTATCTTATCTGGTGACTTCGACCGGATAAGTCTTCAGATATACAATCGGAGCCCCATGAACGTAGACGACAATTTGCGCTCATGGGCCACGGTTCGCCAACTCGAGATACTTGAAGCGGTCGAGAAATACGGCACGCAACGGGCTGCTGCTGAGGCGCTTGGTGTCGCACATGGCACTGTAGGCGACTCGATGAAGGCGCTGAAGAAGAAGGCGGCGCGCGCAGGGTATTCTCCGGAACACGACAACAGCCACTCTGTACCTGACGGATTTAGGCTTAAAGGCACGTCGACGCTGTACGACGCAGACGGTAACCTTAAGCTTCAGTGGGTCAAGTCAACAATCGACCATGAGCGGGCTGATGAAATCGCCCGTCAGGCTGTTGAGGCGCTATCGAGAAGCGTGGAAGGGATGGCGCCGATAACGCCCGCTCCGCTGCGTGTGATGTCCGACCTGCTGGCCGTGTATCCGTTCGGCGACCCGCATGTGGGGCTTTACGTCTGGGCCAAGGAATGCGGCGATGCGTTCGACCTGGAGATTGGTCGGAAACTGACGCTAGGTGCTGTCGACCGCCTGGTAGCCACCGCACCTCCCGCAGAGACTGCGATCCTTCTGCTTCTCGGGGACGTGTACCATCAGAACGATCAGACCAACCAGACGCCAGCACACCGGCACCAACTTGACGTCGATTCGCGTTATGTGAAGGTGCTGCAGGTAGGCATCGAGACTTACCGGCACGCCATTCTGCGCGCGCTGGAGAAGCACAACCGTGTGATCGTCAAAGCCATCCCTGGTAATCACGATCCGCAGGCGATATGGGCGCTGATCTTCACGCTGGCGGCGTACTTCTCTAATGAGCCTCGCGTTGAGGTAGACATTGGCCCCGCGAAGCATTGGTACTTCCGCTTCGGAAAGGTGCTGATCGGCTCGACCCACGGCGACACCACGAAGCATGAAAAGCTCGGTGGCGTCATGGCGTGCGACCGCGCCAAGGATTGGGGCGAGACGCTGTACCGCTACTGGTACACCGGCCACATCCATTCGAAGACGGTCACGGAAGTGCCTGGCGTGATCTGCGAATCCTTCCGCACACTGGCGGCGCAGGATTCGTACGCAGCTGGGCATGGATATCGCGCTGGGCGGGACATGCTGTGCATCGTCCACCACCGCGACTACGGCGAAATTGAGAGACACCGCGCAGACATTGCGCTATTGGAAGCGGCATGAACGCACAAGACTTCGCATATTGGCTGCACGGCTTCGTCGAACTGACCCAAGGCCAGACGCCAAACCCGGCGCAATGGAAAGCCATCTGCGAGCACCTGGATCTGGTGTTCAAGAAGGTGACGCCGAAGGTCGACCCGCTGCAAGTGCCGCAGACCACGAAGCCGATCGATTGGGCAGAGATGCAGCGCATCTTTCGTGGCAGCAATCAATGGCCGACGCAGCCATACGTCATCACCTGCTAACCCCCTCCCCGCAGCCAGACCATGGCTAATCAGCCGTCCCTCGGTCTGGCCATCCGCAGCAATGCGGTGCGCCCGAAAGGGCAATAACATGAGTAGTTTTCGCTCATCGCCCGCGACCCTGGAAGAAATGAATGGCTAGGCGATCGCAATCGAATGAGTCGAAAGCTTTAGCTTCGAGGCCAAAACCGCCCGAAGCGCTGTTTGATGCCGGTAACTGGTTTCGGCGCTTCATGCCTGCCGATGGTGTGGCCGAATGGGTGGCGAGAACGTTTCTAGATGAGCACTCGCCGCTCTTTAACGAAGACCATTTTCACCTAAAGAATGCCGACATTGAGTTCCTGTGGGCCGCACAGGAAAATAGTAGGCAGATGCGCCGAGTGGTCGGGCAGTGTGAAGAAGTGACGTTCCGCTGTGGTGCGTGGCAGAAAGGTCGGCAAGAGCAACAGATGTACGAATGGTTCGGGCGCGTCCCGGCCTACCTGATTACGCTTGACGCGATGTATGCCAATGAGTGCTCCGACGCCGAGTTCTGTTCGCTGATCGAGCATGAGATGTATCACATAGCGCAAAAGAGTGACGAGTTCGGCGCTCCCGCCTTCACCAAGGATGGGGCTCCCAAGCTTGGCATCCAATCACACGATGTCGAGGAATTCGTCGGCATTGTCCGCAGGTACGGCGTTGGCGCTGCTGCGGGCAAGACAGCCAAATTGGTCGAGGCCGCACAGAAAACGCCCGAGATCGGATCATTCAACATTGCGCAGGCTTGTGGGACGTGTCTATTAAGGGCGGCATGACTTGGAAGCCGCCTGGAAGAATTTAAAAATGGCGGCACTCACCGAAAACGTAAAACTTCGCATCGTTCAGGCTCTGGCCTGCTTCGATACGCCATCACAGGCAGCGAAGGCAATCAAAGAGGAATTCGGGCTGCCTGTTACCCCGCAGCAGTGCGAGGCCTACGACCCAAACAAGCGCTCTGGCAATCGCCTGAGCGATAAGTACCGCCAGATATTCGCCGAGACCCGCAAGACGTTTCTGGAAGACACCAGCCTGATTGGCGTGTCGCACCGGGCCGTCAGGCTGCGCACGCTGCAACGGATGATTGACAAAGCGGAGTTGCTGGGCAACATGGCTTTGGCGGCGCAGTTGCTCGAGCAGGTCGCGAAAGAAACGGGCGACGCCTACACCAACAGACACAAGCTGGAGCACACCGGCAGAGACGGTGGTCCGATCAAGACGCAGCCCGTTCCGGTCGATCTCACTGATATGACCGATGAAGAACTTGCCGTCCTCGAACGCCTCGCTGCCAAGTCTGGCGCAGATCAAGGCTGAAAAGCTTCGCCGGCTGCGCATCAGGCTGGAAGGTGATCACCTCGAATTCACGAAGCACTTCTTCAGGATTCGGCAGGGCATCGACTTTCGGGTCAACTGGCACCACGTCTATATTGCGTTCATCCTCGAGAAGGTCATTCGGGGCGAGATAAAGAACGTTGTATTCAACGTTTCGCCGGGTTCGTCGAAGACCGAGGAGGTGGTGATCAACCTGATCGCCCGCGGCCTCGCATTGAATGCCCGCGCCCGCTTCCTGCACATCTCGTATTCGGACGACCTTGCGGTACTGAATTCTGAAACGGCCCGTGAGGTCGTGCGCTCCGAGGAATACCAGCAACTGTGGCCGCGCAAGATTGCGGGCGACGCTGACTCAAAGAAGCGTTGGAATGTCGAGGATAACGGCAAGAAGGCCGGCGGCGTCTACGCTACTTCGCTGGGCGGCCAGATCACCGGTTTCCGTGCCGGGCACATGGCCGATGGGTGGCAAGGCGCCATCCTGATCGATGACCCGCTAAAGGTCGAGGACGCGTACAGCAAAACGAATCGCGACAAGGCGAACCGCAAGATTATCTCGACGGTAAAAAGCCGCCGGGCCAATCCCGATACGCCGATCGTCCTGATCATGCAGCGCCTGGCTGAGGAAGACCCTACGGGCTTTATCAAGGCTGGCAAGGTTCCCGGTGAGTGGACATTCATCGAAATACCCGCGCTGATCACCGACGAGTATGTCGAAAATCTTCCTGAGCACATCCGCCCGATGGTGGATAGTTCGGAGCGAGATGAAGACGGCCGGTTCAGCTATTGGCCATATAAAGAACCGCTGCAGGACTTGCTGGCGTCCGAAAAGGCCGACCGCTATGTGTTCAGCGGCCAGTACATGCAGCGCCCCTCCCCACTTGGCGGCGGCATCATCCAGTCTGGCAAGTTCGTTCGCTACGGCGCGTTGCCTCAGTTGCGCTACCGGAAGATTTACGCTGATACGGCGCAGAAGACTGCTGAACGTAACGACTACAGCGTGTTTCAGTGCTGGGGGTATGGCCAGGACAATCGCATCTATCTGCTCGACCTGATCCGCGGCAAGTGGGAAGCGCCTGAATTGAAGCGCCGAGCCATTGATTTCTGGAACAAACACAAAGCCATAGGCGCTGGCGATCGCGACGCTCCGGCGTTGAGGCAGATGCTGGTTGAGGATAAGGCGTCGGGCACAGGGCTGATCCAGGAAGTCAAATCCGATGGCGGCATTCCGGTCAAAGGCATCGAGCGCACCAAAGACAAACTGACGCGGGTCATGGATGTGGTTAGCCATATCGACGTCGGCAATGTCTGCGTTCCCGAAAACGCACCTTGGGTGAGCGACTTTGTTGGCGAGTGTGATGCATTCACTGCCGACGATACGCACGCACACGACGACCAGATAGACCCGATGGTAGACGCAATCACCGACATGCTGGGTGGTGGCGCGCCTCTTGTTATTTCAGACGACGTAGTCAAGCAACTATCCCGCATGGGACGCACCCGATGAATCGCAAGCAACGCAAACAGGCGCAGATGGCCGCAAGACATGCCACTGCGCCCGCGGTGCGTCAGCCATCGGGAATGCGTATCTCGGCGGATACTGTGCTGGCTATGCGCGCCAAGCCGGCCACGAAATACGCTCCGACGCAGGAGATGTTCAAGCCGTACGAGCCGATGAAGGGCGTTTTGCCTTCTGGCAGAACCGGCAGCAAGCTCGCGATGGATGCCGGGTTCGATCCGGGCGCAGCATTCCAGTTGGCGTCGCTCGAGAACATCAACGGCGCCTTTACGGAAGGCTATGCGTTCCCCGGCTTCACGCTGCTGGCCAACTGGTCGCAGATCCCGGAGTTCCGCAAGCCAGCCGAGGTCTACGCGCGGGAAATGACCCGCAAGTGGATCAAACTGAACGCTACGGGCGAAACGGACAAGTCGGACAAGATCAAGCGTATTGACGCCGAGTTCAAGCGCCTGAACGTGCAGGCCAAGGTTCGCGAGGCAATTGAGCAGGACGGCCTGTACGGGCGCTCGCAAATCTTCATCGACGTTGGCATGGAGTCGGATCAACTCGATCCGGACGAACTGAAGACCGAGTTGATCGAATCGCCGACCAAGGTTGGTATAGGCTCGATCAAACGCCTGACGGTGGTTGAGCCGATCTGGTCATACCCGAACCGGTACAACGCGAACGACCCGCTCGATCCGACGTTCTACAAGCCGATCAGCTGGTTCGTGATGGGCAAGGAGATCCACTCCAGCCGCCTGCTGACGGTCATCACGCGCGACGTGCCAGACATCCTCAAGCCAGCGTACGCATTTGCTGGCCTGTCGTTGTCGCAGATGATCAAGCCGTACGTTGATAACTGGCTGCGCACCCGTCAGTCCGTGTCTGACCTGATCCACGCCTTCACGGTGTGGACGCTCAAGACGGACATGAGCAATCTGCTTAACGAGAATGGCGTTGAGCAGTTTTACCGGCGCATGCAGGTTTTCAACCTTGGCCGGGATAATCACGGTGTCAATGCGATCAACAGGGACACGGAGGAGTTTGACAACATCTCCGCGCCGCTGGGCAGCCTTGACAAGTTGCAGGCGCAAGCACAAGAGCAGCAGTGCGCGCCGACCGGTCTCCCGTTGATCTACCTGACCGGCATCACGCCGGCTGGCCTGAACGCTTCGTCGCAAGACGAGATCGAGGTGTTCCAGGACACGGTCGCGGCGAACCAGGAGATCTACACGCCGATCGTTTCGAAGATCCTTAACCTAGTGCAACTCTCGCTATTTGGTGAGATTGACCGGGAAATCGGCTTCGAGTGGCAGCAGATGAAAGTCGTGTCGGAAATGGACAAGGCGAACATCCGCAAGGTCAATATGGAAACGGATGCGACGGCGATTGGCGCAACCATTCTGTCTCCCGACGAATCACGCAAGCGGATCGCCGCGGAAGAAGATTCTCCCTACCATGGGCTGGATCTGAACGTTGATTTGCCTGAGCCGCCGGATATTACGTCTGGTCCGATGGGGCATGCCGAGAAGTTGAGTGGCGTGAGAGAGGAAGAAGAGGAAACAGCCTAGCCGTATTTGATGGCTCGGATGCGTCGAACCATCTCGGTTAGCTCAACTTCCAGCGCATCGAATCGCGGCTTGCCTGCGCTGTCGGTCATGCCGTTCGACAGTTTGAACATGTCGAGCTCGGTGTCCAGCAAATCGGACAGGTTGAACCGGGCAGACAGTTCATCGTTCTCGCCGACATACACCACGACGCGCTGCGATTCTTCATGGTCGTAGCCGACGTAGTCAACTTCCACATCCTGTTTCATCTGGGTACTCCATGGGTCTCGTATCGCCTACCGGGAAGGACGTTGTCCTGCGCCCGGTGAGGCCCAATGCGGGCGTTGAGGCCGCGTACAACAAGGCATTGCAGGCTTGGGTAGATGCAATGCACAAATCGCTTCTGTACTGGATAACGGCACAGTATAGAGCGAATCCTCCGCCCTCCTTGGCGCAGGACGCCGGGATGGAATCGTTCCGGGATGGCAGTCCAGCCAATGCAATGCGCCGGTCGATTCACCGCATGTCTCGGCGCTGGATGAAAGCATTCGACAAGGGGTCTCAGGATCTCGCGAAATACTTTGTCGACAAGGCAGCTGGCACGACGGATGTGCAGTTGAAAGACATTCTCAAGAAGGCAGGTTTCACGGTCGAATTCAAGTCGACCGCGGCAATCAACAATGCCATGCAGGCGGCGATCGGCGAAAACGTCTCGCTGATCAGCAGTATTGCCGAGCAGCATCTCAGCGAGGTTGAGGGTCTGGTAATGCGCTCCATGCAGCGCGGCCGAGATCTTGGCTCGCTGACCGAAGAGTTGACTAACCGGTATGACCTGACAAAGCGCCGGGCAGCATTCATCGCTCGAGACCAGTCCAACAAGATGACTGCGGTCATCAATCGTACCCGGCAGGTCGAACTGGGCATCACCCAGGCGCGCTGGCGTCACTCACACGGCGGCAAGCATCCTCGCAAGTCCCATGTCGAAGCCAGCCAGTCTGACGGCGGCAAGGGGAAACTCTACGACGTCACCAAAGGTTGCCTGATCGACGGCGAAATGATCTGGCCCGGCGAGCTGCCAAACTGCCGCTGCACCGCTCAATCAGTGATACCCGGTCTTGGATAAATCATGGCAATAGCATCACTCGAAGTAACTGGCATCGCCTTCATGAGCGCTACGCCGGTATCCCAATCCATTGCGATTCCAGAAACGGGAACGCCTACCGTCGCACTGGTGACGAACATCAGCGATGAGGTCGCATTTGTGGCGCTCGGGGACGATACGGTAGAAGCGACTCAGTACGAGTCAGTTGCGGTTCTTCCGCGCAGCCCGGTTGCGCTCACCATCGGTGCAGCAACCAACATCGCAGCGGTAACGCTGAATGGTGTGGCTGGCCTGAATATCGCGTTCGGCACCTGATTACTGCAGTGGCTTGTATTCCTTTGGTCCGCTCAGACAGTAATCCAGCATCTGCTTCTTTAGCGCGAATCCGCCAGCGTTAGCAAACCGGTCATCGAAATAGACCGTGTTGATGATTTTTTTGAAGTCTACGTCGGAAATAAATCGGCTTCGATAGGCGCCCAGGAATTTCGCTGCGTCCTGCGGCGATTGATTGTGGTCGCGCATATCCGCTGCGCCGCGATAAAGATCGGCCTTGAGCGCGCACGCCGAAACGTCATCCTGCGTTACCGCAAAAACAGAAGTTGATGCAACCAGCATCAGCAAAGCAAAAACGGTTTTCATCTCTTTCCTCATTCGCCCTTGGCGATAGTTTTAACTCGTTGATCCTACAACGGAAGCCCGCGTTAGTGCGTGCTTTTCAATACATGCCGACTCTAGTAACCGACCTTGCGATGGATAAGGCTATGCAGCCTGCTCTGTTGAATCGGCGCTGCATGGCATTCGATCGCGGCAGTGTCCGGTCATTCGACCAGGACGGACGCTTGCATGTCGAAATCACGCACATCAGTAAGGCAAACGTCTGCCCTTACCGCGGCGACGAGATCCCCGATCACGAAAAGCTCGGACTCGAGCCAAACCGCATTTACATGCTGTTGCGTGATCCGGCGGAACTGGAGAAAGGCGCATCGACCGCCAATAACCTTCCAGTCCTGAACGCGCACATCCCCGTTAGCGCGGTCGACCACAAGCCAGAAAACGTGGTTGGTGCGACCGGCTCGGATGCTGTTTTCAACGCGCCCTACCTCGATAACTCGATGGTGATCTGGGTGCAGGACTCGATCCAGAAGATCGAAGACGGCTCGGAACAGGAACTCTCAAGCGCGTACTACTACGACGCCGATATGACGCCCGGCACTTACGAGGGCGAGCACTACGACGGCGTGATGCGCAATATCAGATTCAACCATGTGGCACTTGTGCCAAAAGGCCGCGCCGGGCCGGATGTGATGGTCGGCGACTCCTCTCTTGAAAACACTGGAGCTTTGAATATGAGCAAGCAGTCCCTCAGCAAGAAGGCCGTTCTCGCCAAGGGGGCCATGCTGGCTGTCCTGCGGCCGAAGATGGCCGCAGATGCAAAACTCGACCTGGACAAGATGCTGGCCGGCGTCACGAACAAGAACTGGGCCGAAAAAAAGCCCGCTCTCGTTGCTGCAATCAAGCCATTGCTGGCTAAAGACGCAGACCTGGCCGACGTGGTCGAACTCCTCGACAAACTCGACGGCGAGCAACCTGATGACGATAACGTCGCACAGGACGAACCGGATCCGAAGTGCGCCGAAATCCTCAACATGCTGCGCGGCAAGATCAGCGATGAAGACCTCGCGCAGATCGAGGCCAAGATGTCGGCGCCCGCTGCTGGCGCGGTCAAGCCCCAAGCCACGGACGAGCCGGTGCAAACGCCCGGCGCAGCCAATGCCAACCCGAAGGACGACGAAAACAAGAAGCCGATTCCGGGCGCGAACGACGACGATGACGGCGTGAGCCAGGCCGCGATGGACAAAGCAATCAAGTTGGCGGTCGACGCTGCACGGGCAGACACCAAGGCTCAGACCCTGGCGCTGTTCCGCGGCATCCAGGAAGCCGAAGACCTGGTGAAGCCTTACGTGGGCAAGTTGGCTGTCGCGATGGACAGCGCAGAGGCCGTGTACAAGACGGCGCTCGAAATGCTGAAGGTCGACATCAAGGGTGTTCACCCCAGCGCGTTCAAGGCAATCCTGACCGCCCAGCCGAAGCCCGGCGCAGAAGTGAAGCCGCGCATTGCTCAGGATAGCGGCGCATCGGTTTCGGCTGACTTCCTCGAAGCGTTCCCGGACGCCAACCGCATCAGCCGCTAATCATTCAGATACAGGAGTTGAATCATGGGTTTTCCGCAACAAGTGAATGTGCAGGCGGCACCGGCGGTACTGGGTGACTTCTGCGACTCGAATCCGCGCGCAACGGTCGATGCCGGCCAAGGCGCGCTGGTAGTGGGCCCGAATGGCCTGTCGGTCGGCCTGTTCGCGTGGATCGATCCGACCGATGGCCGGTCGGTGAACAACTACGGCGCAGGTGCGCCGGATGGTTTCGTGCACCGCGACCAGCAAGCGATCATCACGCAATACCTAGCCGAAGAAACGCTGGCGCTGTCGCAAGGCTTCCCGGTCACGCTGTTCAACGCAGGTGGCTTCTGGGTGGTGAACGCGGGCGCGAGCACGACCCTTCCGGGTCAGGCTGCATTTGCCAACAACTCGACCGGTGCAGTCCAGTTCGGCACGAACTTCACGGGCGCAAGTGTCACGGGCGCGATCGCCGCGAACGTGGTGACGGGCTCGATCGCCGGCACCACGCTGACGGTATCGGCAGTCACGACCGGCGTTCTGACCGAAGGCCAGACGATCAGCGGTACGAACGTCACCGCCGGTACGCAGATCCTGGCGCAGTTGACCGGCACGCCGGGCGGCGTTGGCACGTATCAGGTCAGCACCCCGCAAACGGTGGCCAGCACGACCATCACTGGCTCGGGCGGCACGCTGACGGTATCGGCTGTGGCGTCGGGTGTGCTGGGACTCGGCGATGCGCTGACTGGCTCCGGCATCACCGCTGGCACGGCAATCAACGGATTCCTGACGGGCGCGGGCGGCACGGGCACGTATGCAGTGAATATCGGGCAAACCGCAGCGTCGACCACGATCACGGTCGCCGCGGGTACTGCTACGAAATGGGTCGCTTCCTCGATCGGTGCGCCGGGCGAGTTGGTGAAGATGACGACCTGGAAGAACGGCTAACCCGCCACCCGTCCAACAACTGATGCATGGCCGCCTTTAGGGCGGCTTTTTTTATTGCTCAAAGGAATCTGACCATGCCTAAGATGGCGTATGACATGTCGCCGCAGGAACAAAGTGCGGCGATCGACTACCACCGTACCCGCTGGGGTATCGACTTCAACGGGCCGCGTGCGTTCTGCCGCCCGGAGTGGAAGGAAAACATCGAGCTGGCGATGGATGCCCAGCCGCAACTGGTGACGACGCCGAACACGGGCGTTCCGGCTTACCTGACGTTCTTCACTGATCCGGACATTCTCCGCGTGCTCACCGCAGCGAACGAAGGCGCCGAGATTTTCGGCGAGAAGCAGAAAGGCGAATGGACCTCGACCACGCTGATCTTCCCGGTTGTGGAGCGCACGTACGAAGTCTCGAGCTACGGCGATTACAACAACAACGGTCGCGCCGGCATCAACACGAACTTCCCGGAGCGCCAGCCGTATCTGTACCAGACCGTGGTCGAGTACGGTGATCTGGAGATCGAACGCGTTGGCCTGGCGAAGATCGGTTTCGTCGCTGAGCAGAAAGAAGCGGCGATCGACGGCCTGAACAAGTTCGGCAACCTGACCTACTTCCGAGGTGTGGCTGGCCTGCAGAACTACGGCTGCCTGAACGATCCGTCGCTGCATCCGGCAATCGCTCCGGCGCCTAAGGCTGCTGGTGGCAATGCGTGGATGAATGGCAACGTGGTGGTTGCTACCGCGAACGAGATCTTCACCGACATCCAGTCGGCTGTTATCCAACTGATCAACCAGTCGGCCGGCCGCGTCAATACAAAGAGCAAGTTTGTTCTGGCTCTCTCGCCGGCTCGCGAAGGTGCGATGACTGCAACCAACACGTTCAACGTGAACGTGGCCGCGTTGCTGAAGAGCAACTTCCCGAATCTGGAAGTGAAGACGGCTGTTCAGTACGGCGCACTCACCGCGCAGAACCCGCAAGGCTCGGCGCTCGGCGAAATCATGCAGCTCTGGTGCCCGGACGCAACCGGCCAGGATTCGGGCTATTGCTCGTTCAACGCCAAGTTGCGTGCAGGTCCGGTGGTGCGTGAACTGAGCGCCTATAAACAGAAGCTCTCGCAAGGCACCAGCGGCTTCATCATGCGGCAGCCGTTCGCCATGTCGACCACGGTCGGCATCTAAACAGTTGCTGTAACCGCGCGCCTAGAGTCATTCTCAAAAACCGGCTGACCGTACCGGCTGGCGCGCGGCCCCTCTTTCGGTCATTCATATAGGCGGTCAATATGGCAACGCAAGAAAGCACCCTCCATCTCAAAAAGAACAACGACGTCGCATCGAATGCCACCGTCACCGTGGCCAGCAAGATGCCGTTCGATTTCACGCTGAAACTGTACGACTTTGTTGAGCGCGCTGAACCTGTTCTGGGTGGCGGCATGCGCAACGTGAAGGTCGCGCAGGAGCGTCGCAATACGAAGTCGTTCATCGTGCAAGGCAATTCCTTCCCGCAGAACAAGGGCGCTCACCAGCAGATCGTTAGCGGGTTCGCATTCACGCACGGCATCCCGAAGGCATTCTGGGACGAGTGGCTCGAGCAGAACAAGGACGCCGACTACATCGTCAACAGCATGTTGTTCGCTCACGCCGATAGCGCAAGCACGGCGGCAGAAGCGAAGGAAAAAGAGAAGTTGCCTTCGAACGTAGACCGCCTCGATCCGAACAACCTTCCGAAGGGTCTCCAGACTTCGGACATGCGTAGGGCATCGTAATCATGAATGGCGTTGTGGTCTTCGACTATACGGCGTGGGCCGCACGCTATCCAGAGTTGGCTTCGTCAGTGGCGCAGCCGCTCGCGCAGCAGTATTTCTGCGAAGCGCAACTGTATTGCGACAACACGCCATGCAGCATCATCCAGGATCTGTGCAAACGGGCGATGCTGCTCAACATGATGACCGCCCACATCGCGGCATTGAACGCGCCGCTCAATGGGCAGCCATCAAGCCCGCTGGTCGGGCGCATCAATAGCGCGACGGAAGGCAGTGTATCTGTCGGCACCCAGTTGGACATGCCGCCCGGCTCGGCCCAGTGGTATTCGCAGACGAAGTATGGCCTCGCCTTCTGGCAGGCGACGTCCCAGTATCGAACGATGCGATACGTTCCCGGCCCAGTCCCGCCGGTTAATCCTTGGGGCATCGGGTATCGAGGCTTTGGGAGGTTCTGATGGCTAACATCGCCTTCGCGGGCGGCGCGGCACTCGAAGCAAAGTTGCGTGAGATTGCCGAGCGCGCGGGAGCGCCAAAGGCTGTGCGCGTTGGATTCCTTGAGGGGGCGACATACCCTGATGGAACGCCGGTAGCTCTCGTCGCGGCAACTAATGAGTTCGGTGGCTCCGTGACAGTGCCGGCTCATGATGTCACAATCAATCGCAACATCAACAAGGACGGATCGTTTGCCAACGATGGAAAATTCGCCAAGGCTGATAAAGCGAATTTTCAGACCACGCATCATGTTGAGGAATACACGATAGAAATACCTGCTCGCCCCTATTTCCGCAGTATGGTCGAAAAGAACAAGGGTGCATGGTCTAGTGATCTAGGAAAAATTATCGTCGCGTCGAATTACGACCAAGATCTGTCGTTAGGTCGCATGGGTAAGCGCATCGAAGACCAGTTGCAGGAGTCCATTCGTGAGTTTAACTACCCGGAAAACGCAAAATCGACGGTCGACAAAAAGGGTTTCAACGATCCGCTAGTTGACTCGGCGCACATGCTGAACAGTGTCGCATCGGAAATCAAGCCTGGAGATGGATCGTGAACCTGCACCAGATAGTCTCCGGTGCGATCGGCGCGATCAACCCATTCCACACGGCGACCGTTCAGTACAGCTCAGGCTACACAACCTCTGCTGATGGGTCTCAGGTTCCGCAATACACCACCGTATCCGGCGTGCAGGTTCAAGTACAAGCCCTGAGCGCGAAAGAATTGCAGCACCTCGATTCCCTGAATATTCAGGGTGTGTTGCGGGCCATCTATCTGAACGGAGACGTCCAGGGAGTTGATCGTCCTCTTGGCAAGGGTGGCGATCTCTTCACGTTACCGACTGGCAATTGGCTCACGACTACGGTTCTCGAGACGTGGGATGGTGGATGGTGCAAGGTCGCTGTGACGCTACAGGAAAACTAGAGCATGGCCGCCACCGTATCAATCACAGAAACGCAAGCGTTGACGGTTTTGCGGGCATTCATCCTGTCACTAGTTGATCTGGATGGCGACCATGTGATCCGCGGCCTGAAGAATCGTGCGGCGATGCCGTCCGGTGATTTCATTGTGATGACGCCGCTATTGAACACGCCGCTCTCGACCAACGTCGAGACATATACGCCGGCTGGAAGTCTCGCTAACAACAAACGGTCAACCCAGTTTGGCGTACAGATCGACTGCTACGGCGACCTTTCCATGGATCGGGCAAACATGCTTTCGATCATGGTTCGCAGCGATTACGCGTGCCAGCAGTTCGCTCAGTCCGGTCTGGATATGCAGCCCCTGTATGCCAGCGATGCCGCGCAACGCCCGTTTGTCAGTGGTGAGGCGCAATACATCGAGCGATGGGGATTTGACGCCGTAATGCAGATCAACCCTGTTGTTACCGTTCCACAGCAATTCGCCGATTCGCTCGATGTTGGCCTGATCGACGTCGACGTCGTGTACCCGCCTTAACCAGCATCAGCCGCCCACCACCCCGAACCCCGCCATGTGCGGGGTTTTTGCATTTGAGCGCCGGAAACGGCCCACCTGGAGTTTTACATGAGCATTCCTGCCTCGGACATTGTCGATGTTCAGCCGGGCGTCGTTGGCGCGGGCGGATCGGCATTTGACCTGAACGGCCTGATTCTGACAGCCGATACCTCTGTGCCGATCGGCACTGTCATGTCGTTCGCAAATGGTGACGACGTCGATGCATTCTTCGGTGCGACGGCGCCTGAGGCGATTTACGCAGGGAACTATTTCCTGTCGTATGTGAATGCGACGAAGACGCCGGGTGCAGTTCTGTTCGCCCAGTATCCGACCGCCAGCGTATCGGCATACGTGCGCGGCGGTTCTGTCGCCGGCCTCACGCTCACGCAATTGCAGGCTTTGTCCGGCACGCTGATCGTGACCGTGGATGGAACGCTCAAGACTTCCACCTCGATCAACCTTTCGGCCGCAACAAGCTTTTCCAATGCGGCAACGATCATCGCTGCAGGCTTTACGTCGCTCGGCGGCACGGTCAGCTACGACAGCCAGCGCGCAGCGTTCAAGATCACGTCGTCCACGACTGGCGCGACGTCCACGATGAGCTTCGTGTCAGGAACGCTCGCGGCCGGCCTGAACATGACCGCCGCTACTGGCGCTGTTACGTCGCAGGGTGCCGTTGCTGGTGTGCCTGCCACCAACATGCAGGCCATCGTCCAGATCTCGCAGAACTGGGCCGCATTCATGACCGTGTTCGAACCGATCACTGCCGACAAGATGGCGTTCGCGGCGTGGGTCAACTCGAAAAATAACCGGTACGCCTACGTAGGCTGGGACACCGATGCTCAGGCCATCGTGCAGAACAGCACGACCTGCTTCGTGCTCGCGGC
>Ga0105248_10002447_pt1 | contig 20620 bp, 16 predicted proteins | sample KBSS34metaG_FD_81524 | JGI IMG/M metagenome (GOLD analysis project Ga0105248, IMG submission 81524) | Switchgrass rhizosphere microbial communities from Kellogg Biological Station, Michigan, USA - KBS S3-4 metaG | ecosystem: Host-associated > Plants > Roots > Rhizosphere > Soil | place...
CCGCGGCCCGACCATCCGGCCCATGTTGATCAGATCGCGCATCGCGTAGTCGGTCTCGTTCGACGCGCCGAGGTCGCGAACGGTCGTGACGCCGGTCTCGAGGGTCTTGCGGGCGTTATCGGCCGCGAGCGCCACCGTCACGCCCGCTGGCCGGCGCGGCTGAGCCAGCGGCCGCGTACCGGGCGTGCGGTCCCAGTAATACGTCATGTGTGTGTGGAGATCGATCAGCCCGGGGACCACCGAGAACCGGCTGAGGTCGATGATTTCCGCGCCCGCCGGAGGCGCACCGGTCCCGACGGACACGATGCGATCGTTCTCCACGACGATCACCGCGTTGCGGACGACTGTGCCGGTCGCATCCACGAGCCGTCCGGCCTTGATGGCTTTCGTGGCGGCGTAGGCTGGTGCTGCCAGGAGCCACAATGCCACGCACGCAGCCAGACCAACAAGAAACCTACCGGGAACACGAAGACACAAAGACACGAAGAAGATTTGATCTTCTTCGTGTTTGTTTTCGTGCCTTCGTGACTTCGTGTTCGCCGTTCGTCTCATGATGCATACCTCGCTCGGGCTTCCTCGAATTGTCCCGCGATTTCCTTCGCGAGCGCCGCCGGCGCCACGACACGCGCGAACGGCCCGAAGCTCAGAATCCAGCTCCGCAACGCGCGATCGAGGCAGACGTCGAGCGTCATCAGCAGGCGGCCCTCCGCATCATCCCGCAATGACTGGGAGGCGTGCCACTGGCGCGAGCGAACGTAATCCGCAGCGGCGGGCTGAAACTCGATCTCGACGCGTTCTGGCGGACCCGAGTGCACGCCGAGCGAGTGTGGAAAAGCGGTATCCGGCAGATCCTCGATAGGCGTGAAGCGTTCCTCGAGGAGCGACAGCTCCTGCAGCCGTTCGACCGCGAACGTCCGGACCTCGCCGTACTCCGGCACGTACGCCAGCAGATACAGACCGCCCTGCGCGAATGCCAGCCGGTAGGGATGGACCAGATACGTCTTGGTCCGCTCGCTCGATTTGGAGTGGTAGAGGATGTTCGCCTGCCGCAGCTGCAACGTGCCTTCGAGCGCCCGCGCGATCAGGCGCTGCTGTTTCGGATCGTCTTTCCGGCGCGCCGGGTCGCCCTTGGTCGCGATCACGCGCGGGAGCTGATCGAGGAACTGCCGCATGTGCGGCGTCAGCGCCGAGGACAGCTTCTCGAAGGCGCTCTCGACGTCGTCGCGAAACGGTGTACCCGACAGCGATTCGAGGAGCGTCCGCGAGAAATACAGCGCGCAGAGCTCCGAGACCGTAAGGCCGGCCGACAGTCCTTTGAACGCCTGTCCGTTCACCAGCCAGCGCGTCTTGCCATCGTCGCGTCCCTTGTCGTCGAACAGCGGGAAACCGGCCTCTTCCAGCGCCTGCAGATCGCGACGAATGGTCCGCGTTGTGACATCGCAGAGCGCCGCCAGTTCATCGATCGTCACGCCGCCGCCGCGCGTGCGCTCGATCTCGCGCAGAATCGTCCATTGGCGGATGACTTCGGCGTTGCGGGGCACGAAGGGATTCTATCAACCTGTGGAAGTGAAGAACCAAGGTTGTAGGGAAGCGCATTCCTGCGCGGCGAGTGCAGTGCTATGGTACGTCGAGGTGCTTAATCCAGCGAGATGCGGCGGAGCAGATTGAAATCCGACAGCATCTTGCCGGCGCCGAGGACGACAGATGACAGGGGATCCTCTGCCAGCTGCACCGGCAAGCCGGTTTCCTCGCGGAGGCGTTTGTCCAGGTTCTTCAGCAGCGAGCCGCCGCCGGTCAGGATGATGCCGCGATCGAAGATGTCGGCGGACAGTTCCGGCGGGATGCGCTCGAGTGCGTCGTGGACTGCCTGGACGATCGCACGCACCGGCTCGCTCAGAGCCTTCCGAACTTCCTCGTCGTCCATCGTCACCGTCTTGGGCCGACCCTCCATCAGATGGCGGCCCTTCACTTCCATCGTCAGCCGCTGCTCGAGCGGGTAGCCGGATCCGATCTCGATCTTGATCTGCTCGGCGGTGCGCTCGCCAACCAGGAGGTTGTGCGCCTTGCGCGCGTGCTGAATGATCGCCTCGTCCAGCTCGTTCCCGGCGACGCGTACAGATTTCCCGTACACCACGCCCGCCAGCGAAATGACCGCGATGTCGGTGGTGCCGCCGCCGATGTCGACGACCATGTTGCCCGACGCTTCGGTGATGGGCATGCCGGCGCCGATCGCCGCGGCCATCGCCTCTTCAATCAGATGGACCTCGCTCGCCTTGGCGCGCATGGCACTGTCTTTCACCGCCCGGCGCTCCACCTGGGTAATCTCGGACGGCACGCCGATGACGACGCGCGGGCGCAGGAAGCCGCTGCGTTTGTGCGCCTTCCTGATGAAGTAGTTGAGCATCCGCTCGGCGGCCTCGAAGTCGGCGATGACCCCGTCTTTCATGGGTTTGATCGCCGTGATGTTGCCCGGCGTGCGGCCGAGCATCTCCTTGGCTTCGATGCCGACCGCCTCGATGCGGCCGTTGACTTTGTTCAGGGCGACGATGGATGGCTCGCTGACGACGATGCCGCGTCCTCGTGCGAAGACGCAGGTGTTGGCCGTGCCGAGATCGATCGCAAGGTCGTGGGAGAAACGGGCGAGAAATGATGCGAACACGTGTGGGCTGCAGGCAAGCTTGGTGCCGGCGGCCAATTGGATCCGAACGACAGAAATGCCTTGAGGGACGTTAAGTCCGTGTCGGACCTGAGCTATTCTCGATTACAAATTTGGTCGCTGATTACAGAATGGGTTAGTCAGCCCGCAGCGCCACGAGGGGATCGACGCGGGTTGCGCGCCACGCTGGAACGAGGCTCGCGGCGACGGCCAGGAGCGCCAGGAGCAGTGCAGAGCCGGCGAACGTCGCCGCATCAGTCGGATGCACTTCGTAGAGTAAGCCTGCCATCACTCGCGTAAGGGCAAGTGCCCCCGCAGTGCCGATCGCCACGCCAATGGCCATCAGTAGCAGCGCTCGGCGGAGTACTGACCACATCACCGACGTGCCGCGCGCCCCCAGCGCCATGCGGACGCCAATCTCGTGGGTCTGCTGCGTGACCGCGTTGGCCAGGACGCCATAGATGCCGATCGCCGCCAGCGCGAGCGCCACCATCGCGAACAACCCGACGAGCGTCATGCTGAAACGCTGCGGGCGCACCGAATCGGCCACGACGTCGACGGCCGGCTGTGCGTCCGACAACGGCAGCTCGGGATCGAGGCGGGCGAGAACCCCTCGAATGGACGCCAGCACCGCGAACGGATCGCGGTCGGAGCGGACCAGTAGATTGACGCGGCGGTAGAAGTCCAGAAGGGGACGGGCATCCGGCTGCTGCCAGATCGGCTCGTAGGTCTGCGCGATCGGATCGATCCCCAACGCGCTCTGGTTCATGTCGCCGACGACGCCAACGACCGTCATCCAGGGATTGCGGCTCTGCTCGATCCCCCATTTGATCTGATGCCCGATCGGATCCTGATCCGGCCAGAGGCGTCGGGCGAGCATCTCGCTGAGAATCACAACACGTCCGCTTTCGCGCCCATCGGCGTCCGTGAAGAACCGGCCGCGTGTGAGCGTGATGCCGAGCGCTTCGAAGTAGCTGCCCGCGGTCCAGGTGGCCGCCACCACGCGCTCCGGCAGCACCTGCGCCGTCGCGTCCGGCGTGAACGTTCGCCGCTCCTGAATTCGCAGCGGTCGATCGGTACTGCTCGCGGCGGCGCGGACTCCCGGGATCGCGCGAACGCCGTCCACCGCCTGTTGGTAGAAGGCCTTGATCTGCGAACCGTCGGTATAGCGTCCCCGCGGCAGCTGGACTGATGCGGTGACCAGCTGTTCCGCCCGGAACCCGGGGCTGGTACCGAGGAGACGCACGAAGCTTCGGACGAGCAGGCCCGCGCCCACCGACAGCATCAACGCGAGGGCGAACTGCGCCACCACCAATGCCCCGAGCATGCGTTGCCGAGCATGCCCCGCGGAGCTGCCGCGTCCGCCTTCCTTGAGAGCCTCGAACGTCGAGCGCAGAGCCGCGCGCAACGCCGGAACGACGCCGAAGACCAGCGGCGTCAGGCAAGCGAGCGCGATCGTGAACGCAAGCACGCGGCGATCGAACGCGATCGCCTCCACGCGCGGGAGCGCGTCGCCGGCCAGCGCCAGCATCGCGCGCATGATCCACCAGGCGAGCAGCAGGCCCGCTGCGCCCCCCATGAACGCGAGGACGAAACCTTCGGTCAGCAACTGGCGCACGACGCGCGCCGGGCTGGCGCCGAGCGCCGAACGGACCGCCAGCTCCCGCTGACGGGCGCCGGCGCGGGTCAGCATCAGGTTGGCGACGTCGGCGCAGCCGATGAGCAGCACGATCGCGACCGCGCCCATAAGGACGACGATCATCCGCCGGCTCTGTCCGACGACTTCGTCAATGAACGGCCACATCGGTATCGAGAGGGAAGCCGCCATTTTCGCGAGAACCGGTGGATACCGCTCGGCAAGCGGTTTCACGATCGACGCCAGCTCGGCCCGTGCCTGCGCCACCGTCACGCCGGGCTTCAGCCGCGCGACGACGCCATTGTTGTACTGGCCGCCGAACCCCTGTCGCTGAAACGGTGAAAACGCGATCGGGACGTAGAGTGCCCCCGGCTCGTTGTTGATCTCGCCGCCGCGCGGCGGGAACTCGAAGGCGTCGCCCATCACCCCGACGATGGTGAACGGTTGACGGTCGAGCGCGAGCGTACGCCCGACGGCTGACGGGTCGCGCCCGAAGGCGCGGGTCCACAGACCGTAGCCAATCACCACCACTTTCGCGTTCGACTGGTCGTCATCGGACGTCAACGCGCGGCCCACAACGGGTGCAACGCCGAGCACGCCGAACATCTCGGGCGAAACCCGCGTCGCGACGACGCGCTGGGGTTCCCCAGCGCCTGACAACTCGACCGTCTCGTTGCGGTACGCGAACATACCGGTGTACGACCGCGAGGCGTCGCGGACGATTTCGAAGTCCGGCGCCGAGAAACCGAACTTGGAGACCGGCGCGCCCGGCACTTTCTCGAACATCGTCACGAGCTCGCCGGGGTTGCGATAGGGCAGCGCCCGCAAGAGCACGCCATTCACGATGGTGAATACAGCGGTGTTGGCTCCGATGCCGACCGCGAGCGCGAGGACCGCGACGATGGTGAAGCCGGGATTGCGGCGCAGATTGCGGAGGGCGTAGCGAATGTCGCCGCGCAGGAGATCCAGGTGCTCGCGCGGCGCCGTCGTCAGAACGCCGCGGATCGTGTCCCACCACAACCGAAGCGCTGCCATGGAGCCTCCTCGCGCGAGCACATCGCGCCGCTGGTCGCTGAACGTGGCCGCCATGTCGTCGCCGAAATCACCGCGAAACTCGGCCGGGAACAGGCGGAGCAGCCGTTTGAAGACGCGATCGGCTCTGGACATATCGCTCGGCTGAAGCCCTCGCGCTCCATCGCTGCTTGAAGCGTTTGCGCTCGTGTCGAGCGCGAAGGCTTTAGCCGAGCGATAGACGTCACATTCGCCGGAACAGCGCCTTCTTTCTCGCGATGGCGAGCGTTTGTTCGAGGCGCGCGGCCTCGGCCTTCGCCACCTCGCGGCCGAAAGGCGTCAGTTCGTAGGATCGCCGCCGCGGATCGGCAGCGCGCTGTTCGCGGACCAGGCCTTCGTTCAGCAGGCGCTTGATGATCCCGTAGAGCGTCCCCGTGCTTAGACGAACGCCGCCGCGTGTGAGTTGATCGACGTCCTTCATGATGGCGTAGCCGTGGGTTTCGCCGTCCGCCAGCGCCACGAGGACGTAGAACATCGCCGGCGTGAGCGGCAGCAGCGCCGACGGATCGCGCGCCATATGACGCACGACGATATGGCGCGTCACGACATATGTCAAATCGAGTCGCGTCGGCGGGATGGCGAACGGGCGTGACACAACATCACGCGGGGCCAATGCCCGTCGCTTGGCCCGGGCCGGATAAGATAGTTGTCATGTCGTCGACCAGGGCCGCGAGCGCCGCACTCTGGGCCGCGCTGGCGGTCGCCGCCTGCAATCGCCCGCAGACCAACGGACCGCCGCCGCAGATGCCCCCAACCCCCGTGACGCTGGCCACGGCGGAGACGCGGCCGATCGAAGAGACGACGGAGTACGTCGCGACGCTGAAGTCGTTGCGATCGACGACGATCCAGCCGCAAATCGACGGCCAGATCACGCAAATCCTCGTCAAGTCGGGCGACCGCGTCCGTCAGGGCGCGCCGCTGATGCAGATCGACCCTCGCCGGCAGCAGGCTGCCGTCTCCAGCCAGGAGGCCGAACGCGCCGCGCGCGAAGCGGCGGTCGCCTTTGCGCGGCAACAGGCGCAGCGCACGCAGGATCTGTACGCCGCCGGCGCGATCAGCAAGCAGGAACAGGAGCGCGCCGACACCGAGCTGCGCACGGCGGAGGCGTCGCTGAAAGCGTTGCAGGCGCAGGTGCAGCAACAGCAAGTCCAGCTGCGCTATTTCACAATCGCGGCGCCAACCGCGGGGGTCGTCGGCGACGTGCCGGTTCGCGTCGGGCACGTCGTCACGCCGCAGACTGTGCTGACGACGATCGACCAGAACGACACGCTCGAGGTCTACGTCTCGATCCCGATCGAGCGGGCGCCGGCGCTCAAGAACGGACTGCCGATTCAGATTCTCAGCAGCGACGGCGACAAGACATTGGCGACGAGTGTGGTGAACTTCGTCTCGCCGCACGTCGACGACCAGACGCAGTCAATTCTCGTGAAAGGTCAGGTGCGGAATCCGAGCGGCGCCCTGCGCGCGATGCAGTACGTGCGTGCGAAGATCGTCTGGAAGACGAGCCCGGGCCTGGTGATACCGGTCACCGCCGTGCTCCGCGTCTCCGGACAGTTCTTTGCCTTCGTCGCCGAGGACGCCGGCGGCAGGCTGGTCGCGAAACAACGGGCCATCAAGGTTGGCCCGATCACAGGCGACAACTACCCGGTCCTCGACGGCCTGAAGGCCGGCGAGCGCATCGTCACCTCCGGCACGATGAAGCTTGCCGACGGCGCCGCGATTCAGGCGGCGCCGCCGGCAGGCGCAACTGACAAGTCTCAACGCTCGATGCCACGCGAGGCCCGCTGAGACTTGAGGGTTGAGACTTGAGAGTTCATCGTGGTCGTTGATACGTTCATCCGCCGTCCGATTCTGGCGAGCGTCTGTTCGCTGGTGATCATTCTCGCGGGACTGATCGCCATCCCGACGCTGCCGATCGCGCAGTTTCCGGAACTCGCGCCGCCGCAGGTGCTGGTCACGGCCTTCTACAACGGCGCGGACGCGCAGACCGTCGAAACCGCCGTCACGACGCCGCTGGAGCAGGTGATCAACGGCGTCGAAGGCATGCTCTACATGACGTCGACGAGCGGCAACGACGGCACCTCGGCGATCACGATCACGTTCGACATCTCGCGCAACCTCGACGTCGCGGCCGTCGACGTCCAGAACCGGATCTCGCAGGCCGAAGGGCGCCTGCCGAACGAGGTGAAGCAGGTCGGCCTCTCGGTCACCAAAGTCTCGAACAACTTCGTCATCGCCGCGGCGGCCTACGCCGAGCACGACGAATACGATCCGCTCTTCATCAGCAACTATCTCGATCGGTTCGTCGTCGACGACATTCGCCGCGTGCCGGGCGTCGGACAGGTGATGGTCTTCGGCATCGGCCGCTATGCGATGCGGCTGTGGCTGGATCCCGACAAGCTGGCGGGTCGCAACCTCACCGCCGACGAAGTCGTGCAGGCGCTGCGCGAACAGAACGTGCAGGTCGCGGCCGGCGCCGTCGGCGCCGAACCGTCGCAGGAGGGCCAGTCGTTTCAAATCAGCGTCCGTGCCGCCGGACGGTTGAGCGAACCGACGCAGTTCGACAACGTCATTCTCAAGCGTTCGCCGGACGGCGCGCTGGTTCGCGTCAAGGACGTGGGCCGCACCGAGCTCGGGTCTGAGAGTTACTCGACCGCGATGCGCTACAACGCGCGCGACGGCGTCGGGTTTGGCGTGCTGCAGCTGCCCACCGCGAACTCGCTGCAGGTGTATCGTGACGTCAGCGCCGAAATCGAGCGGCTGTCGCGACGTTTTCCGCCGGGACTCCAGGTCAAGATCGCGTTCGAGACGACGACCGTCGTGTCCGAGTCGATTCGCGAGGTGGTGACGACGCTGATCGAAGCCATCGGCCTGGTCGTCCTCGTCATGTTCCTGTTCCTCCAGAACTGGCGGACGACGCTCATCCCCACGATCACGATTCCGGTCTCGCTGATCGGCAGCTTCGCGTTCGTGAAGCTGTTCGGGTTTTCGATCAACACGCTGACGCTGTTCGGCATCACGCTGGCCACCGGCCTCGTCGTGGACGACGCGATCGTCGTGATCGAGAACATCGAGCGGCACATCCACGAATCGCATCGTCCGCCGCGCGAGGCCGCGTCGGAAGCGATGGGCGAGGTGACGAGCGCCGTGATCGCCACGGCGCTGGTGCTGGCGGCCGTCTTCGTGCCGGTCGCGTTCTTCCCGGGCACCACCGGCCGCCTGTATCAGCAGTTCGCGCTGACGATCGCCGTGTCGATGGCGATTTCGGCCTTCAACGCGCTGACGCTGACACCGGCGCTGTCGGCGCTGCTGCTCGGCCGCGTCGAGAAGCCGAAGGGGATCTTCTTCCGCGGCGTGAACCGCGTCATCGACGGCGGCACCGCCGCCATGGTGGCGATGCTCCGCGCGCTGATTCGCGTCCGCGCCGTCGTCGTCATCGCGTTCGTGCTGCTACTCGGTGCGACGTACTGGATCGTGACGCGCGTGCCGCAAGGGTTCGTGCCCGACGAAGATCAAGGCTATGTGCTGGTACTGGTCCAGGCGCCGCCGGGCGCGTCGCTGGATTACACGATGGATCTCGTGCGCCAGACCGAGCAGATCATGCTGAAGATGCCCGAGACCAAGCACATGTTCGCGGCCGGCGGGTTCAGCTTCGCCGGCAGCGCGCCGAATCAGGGCATTCTGTTCGCGCAACTGGCGGACTTCAAAGAGCGGCGGCGCGAGGATCAGTCGGCGAAGGCCCTCGTCGGGAAGCTGTTTGGCGCATTCAGCCAGATCACCGGCGGCATGGTGATTCCGTTCCTGCCGCCGGCGATCAACGGCCTGGGCTTCTTCGGCGGCGTGACCTACGAACTCCTCGATCAGACCGGCGGACCGATCGAGAACCTCGGCGCGGCGGCGCAGCAGCTGACCGCGCAGGCGAATCAGACGCCCGGACTGGCGGGATTCTTCACGCAGTTCACCGCGAACGATCCGCAGCTGGTGGTCGACATCGATCGTGAGCAGGCCAAAGCGGTCGGGATGTCGCTCGGTGAGATCACCAACACGATGCAGATCCTGCTCGGGTCGGCGTACGTGAACGACTTCGACTTCAACAACCGGTCGTATCGTGTCTACGTGCAGGCGGATCGACAGTTCCGTGCGCATCCCAGTGACATCGAGAAGTACTACGTGCGAACGTCCGGGTCGCGGATGATGCCGCTGAGCAACGTCGTGTCGGTGCGCGAGACGACCGCGCCAAAGACGATCAACCACTACAACCTGTTCCGAGCCGCGGAATTCAACGGCTCGGCGGCGCCGGGTTACAGCTCGGGCCAGGCGCTGCAGATCCTCGCGCAGCTGTCGGACCGGGCGCTGCCGCAGGGGTTCACCTACGCGTGGTCCGGCATCTCGCTCGAAGAGATCAAGGCGGGCAGCCAGTCCGCGATGATCTTCGGGCTGGGGCTGCTGCTCGTCTACCTGACGCTGGCCGGACAGTACGAGAGCCTCACGCTGCCGTTCATCATTCTGCTCTCGGTCCCGATCGCCATCCTTGGCGCCCTCGCCGCGCAGTGGGGCCGTGGCCTGATCAACGATGTCTACTGCCAGATCGGCCTGGTCATGCTGATCTGTCTGTCGGCGAAGAACGGCATTCTCGTCGTCGAGTTCGCGGAGCAGTTGCGCGCGCGCGGTCTATCGATCGCCGATGCCGCCGTCGAAGCCGCGCGCATCCGGCTGCGGCCGATCCTGATGACGTCGCTCGCGTTCATCCTCGGCGTGATGCCGCTCGTGCTGGCGAGCGGCGCCGGCCGCGAGGCGCGGCACTCGGTCGGCACCGCCGTCGCCGGCGGTATGCTGGCCTCCACGTTCCTGAACCTCGCGTTCATTCCGATTCTCTATGTCGTTGTCAAAAGCATTGGCCGCAAACCGCAGCCCTAAAGGGCTGCGCTACGGGAACGTTGCGCGGTGCGCGCTGGCTGTATTCGTCGCGCACCATACGAGTGCCGTGCTGCAGGCACAGGCCCATGTGCGAGATGCACTCGGAGCACAGCCGTTTTGGGCTGCGGTGCGCGTCACAGCGGCTGCGGCGGCGTTTGCGCAGACCGCCCCGGCGCCCGCCATTCGCGTCACGTTCAAGGAAGCGATCGACCGGGCCATTGAGAAGAACCCAACCGTCGCGGCGGCGGCGAGCGGGATTCTGGCCGCCGAGGGTCTGATTCGTCAGGCGCGTGCAGCCACGCTGACGCGCGTGTTCGCCGACATCACGTGGACGAATCTCAATCAGGGCGTCGAGTTTCAGGATTCGATCGTCACACCGCAGCGCCAGGTGACGGCGTCGGTCACCGCCGGCCAGCCGATCCTCGCCGGCGCGGCGTGGGCGCGGCGCGCGCAGGCGGCAGATACGAAGAACGTCGCCGAGCTCAACGTGGCCAACACGAAGCGTCAGGTCGCGTTCGCGACCGCTGACGCCTTCTTGACCATCATCACGCAGCGCCGCCTGGTGGAGGCCAACCTTCGCGCCCTCGAGGTCGCTCGCGCCCATTTCGATCTCGCCACGGAGCTCGAACGTCAGGGTATGGGCAGTCGGCTCAACGCGCTGCGCGCGCAGCAGCAGGTGTCGACCGACGAGGGGCTGGTCGAGATCGCGCGTCTCGGGGTGTATCGCGCGCAGGAAGCGCTGGGCGTCCTGATCGCCGTCGACGGCCCCGCGGATGCGTCCGACGTGCCCGATTTCCCGGTGCCGCCGGTTGCTGATCAGTCAGCGCCGCTGTCGCTGTTGCGCACGGATCTGAAGTTGTTCGCTGCCGAGGAACAGACGGCGGCACGCATTGTCCGCGACAGCTCGAAGGATTACTGGCCAACGATCGATGCGCTGTTTTCGCCGTCCACCACGTATCCCGCGCAGTTCTTTCTGCCGGCCAACAGCTGGCGCTTCCTGCTGCTGGGGAACGTGCCGATCTTCGACAGCGGCCAGCGCGCGGGGACCAGGATCCAGCGTGAGGCGGTGGCGGAGGAGGCGCGCGCGAACCTCGCCGGCGCGACGACCCGGGCGGGTGCCGAGGTGCGGGCCGCGCGCGAAGCGGTGGCGAGCGGCGAACGCACGCTGGCGACAGCGCGAGCGGTGACGGACGAAGCGCGCCAGATCCTCAGCATCACCAACGTCAGCTTCCGCGCCGGGGCGGCGACCAACATCGAGGTCATCGATGCCGAGCGCGTCTCGCGTGACGCCGACATGGCGGTGGCGGTCGCCGAGGACAGCCTGCGCCGGGCCAAGCTCGAACTTCTCAACGCGCTTGGACGGTTCCCGTAAGCCAATGACCTCCGAAGAAGTGCCAGTCGTCGAGCGGTTGCGCGATCTCGGGATTGCGTTCGAGCGGCACGAGCACCCGCCGGTCGCGACCGTCGAGCAGGCCGCCGAGCATTGGGCCGGTATCGACGCTGCGCACTGTAAGAACCTGTTTCTGCGGAACCAGAAGGGCGATCGGCACTACCTCTTGATCCTGGAACATTCGAAGAAGGCGGATCTGAGGGCCGTCGCGAATCAGATCGGCGACGGCAAGTTGAGCTTCGGGTCGCCTGAGCGGCTGCAGAAGCACCTGGGTCTGACGCCGGGATCGGTGTCGCCGTTCGGCCTGATCCACGACAGCAGCCATAGCGTGCGCGTCGTCGTCGATCGCGATCTGCAGGCCGCCGCGCGGCTGTCGTTTCATCCGAACATCAACACCGCCACGCTGGTGGTGTCGAAGGACGATTTCGTGCGCTTCCTCGCGGCGTGCGGGAATCCGGTGCAATACATCCACGTCTGACAGGGCGGGACTTCGTATCCGACCCTGTCTCCGACCCCGCATCCGACCCTGTATCCGACCTGGGTATCCGACCTCGTGTCCGACCGCATATCCGACCCCGTGTCCGACCCCGTGTCGGACCTCATGTCCGACCCGTATCCGACCTCATGTCCGACCCCGCATCCGACCCCGTGTCCGACCCCCGTGTGACCTGTCCTGTCACAGGCAGCGGCTAGACTGACGGTCATGGCACACGAATACGGTCAACTCGCACAGGACGAGTGGGTTAGCTTTCCAGGCGGAGAGCTGGAAGGCAGACGCCCTAAGGCGCTGTGTGCTGCCTGCCGGGCTGCTTTGCAACGAGAAGCCGACGGGGCCGATCGATCCGCCTCCGCTCGGCCCGATGCCGACGAGCTTCAGCGAGACCGGCTTACGCGTCCGACACGCCCGTTGTGTTTCCAGTGTTATCGCGCGGACCTGGATCGCCAGCACGGAATCGCGGCGGCGGGCCAGCTCGATACCAGCTCCGAGGCGCGCTTTCAGTATCAGTTGCCGCTCGAGCCGGTCGATCGCTTCCGCCTCGATAGCCTCAAAGCCGCGCGTACCGACGCTCGCATGGCGTCGGTGCAAGGCATCGGCGCGTACATCGACAAACGGCGCCACGCGCAGATTGCGGCGCGTCATGCGCTTCAGACGATTGCCGATGGTTTGCGGGCTCGTCAGTCGTCGCCAACGGAGCGGCGGACGGCATTCGGCGACGCTATTCACGCCGCCGAACTCCAGCTTCCCGAAGCCTGGCTACCATTCGTGGTATCCCGGTGAATCTCTGGTCCAACTAATGCGATACTAGATGTCCATAACCCTGATTCCCGCGATCATCACGCTGATCCTCGGTCTAGGTCTTGGCGCGCTGATCGGCTGGATCGCCACTCGCACGGTCTTTGCGGAGCGCCTCAAGGCGCACCAGGTCGGTGAATCCCGCCTGCGCGAAGCCTTTCAGGCCCTCAGCGCCGACGCGCTCAGATCCAACAACGAGGCGTTCCTCTCCCTCGCTGAATCGCGGCTGCGCGAAGCGCGGACCCAGGCGACCTCGGATATCGACCAGCGCAAGAAGGCGATCGAAGATCTGCTCGCGCCGATGGCCAGGACGCTCGAGCAGGTGGATCGCGAAGTCAAGGACGCCGAGCGCCGGCGCGTCGAATCGGGGGCCCAGCTGCTCCAGCGCATCGTGTCGCTGGATACTGCCGGGCAGAGCCTCCGCGATGAAACGCGGCGCCTCACCGACGCGTTGAAGCGACCCGGTGTCCGTGGACGCTGGGGGGAACTCCAGTTGAAGCGAGTCGTCGAGCTCGCCGGGATGGTGGAGCACTGCGACTTCGAGGAGCAGCACACCTTCACCTCCGACGAGCGTCGCATGCGCCCGGATGTCGTCGTTCGCCTGCCCGGCGGCAAGTACGTCGTCATCGACGCGAAGGCGCCGCTCGACGCCTACCTCAAAGCGCTCGAGGCGCCAGACGAGATGTCACGGCTGGCACTGCTGGCCGACCATGCGCGTCAGGTGCGCGTGCACCTCACCCAGCTGGCTGCCAAGGGCTACGCCGATCACATCCAGCCCGGCCCCGATTTCGTCGTGATGTTCCTTCCCGGCGAGATGTTTCTCAGCGCCGCACTCGAGCAGGACCCGTCGCTCATTGAGTTTGGCGCCGTCGGTACCGGCCGGCCCGTCATCCCGGCAAGCCCGACGACGCTCATCGCGCTGCTTCGCGCGGTCGCCTACGGCTGGCAGCAGGAGGCGATGGAAGAGAACGCGCGCAAGATCAGCGAGCTTGGCAAAAACCTCTACGAAGCGGTCCGGACCTTAGGTAATCATTTCCAGACGCTCGGCACGCGGTTGCAATCGACGCTGGAAGCGTACAATCAGTCGGTCGGTTCGCTCGAAGGCAACGTTCTCGTCAAGGCGCGCCGCTTCAGGGAGCTGCAGGCCGCCAATGGTGGCGAGGAGATCAAAACCCTCGAGCCGATCGACAAGATTCCGCGCCTGCTGCAGGCGCCGGAGTTGACCGGCGGGCTCCCGTTCCACGATGTCGAAGAAGAGGAAGTCCAGAAAGTCTGATCACCACAGCGTGTACGTCGTCTTTCTGCGCAACCCGAAGGGCGATGGCAAAGCCGCCTTTTACGTCGGCATGACCGGCCTTTCCCCCGAACAGCGCTTTCACAATCACAAGTGCGGCCTCAAAGCCGCGCGCGTCGTCAGGCGCTGCGGCGAACGCCTGGTGCCGCGGCTCTACGAGCACCTCAACCCGATGCCGTACGCCAAGGCGTTGCGAATGGAGGCGGACCTGGCCGACAGCCTTCGCAAACGCGGCTACACGGTCTACGGCGGTCATTGATGCAGCTGGGTCTGCCGCTCGAACCGTGCCCGACGCATCCCGAGCCCCGACTCCCGAACCCCGAGCCGCGAATCCCCGATCCCGTGTTCGTGCGCCATCCTCGCGCGCGCCGATACCTGATTCGAGTCGAAGATGATGGCCGCGTCCGGATTACCGTGCCGCGATGGGGATCGAAGCGCGAGGCGGCGGCGTTCGCCGAGAGGGAACATGCGTGGATTGAAAAGCAGCGCGCCCGTGTCGCCGGTCAGCGCGCGACCTCGGCGCGCGAGCCGATGCCGATGGAGATTGAACGCGAGTTGAGGAACCAGGCGAAGCGCGAGCTGCCGAGCAGACTACTGGAGCTCGCCGCTCGACACGCGCTGACCGTGACGCGCGTCAGCATCCGCAATCAGCGCTGGCGCTGGGGATCGTGTTCGCGAACCGGCCACATCTGCCTGAACTGGCGGCTGATACAGATGCCCGACGCGGTGCGCGACTACGTGATGATCCACGAATTGATGCACCTGCGGCGCATGGACCACTCGCCGAAGTTCTGGAAGCTGGTCGAAGCCGCCTGTCCGACCTTCCAGACGTCGCGCGCGTATCTCCGAGCCCACGCGCGCGCGTAGCACCGATCGCGGAGCACCCGGCACGAGCACCCAGCACCTGGCACGAGCACCAGGCACCTGGCACGAGTACCCAGCACCAAGCACCCGGCACGAGCACTCAGCATGCAGCACTCAGCACTCTTACCGCCGCCACGGCCGCAAAACCGTATAGCCCGGAATCGACGTCGCCCGTTCCCGCACCGTGCGCACCAGCCGCCGCCGCAGCAGGATTCGAATGGCGCCCTGCACCGCACTCTTCGACAGTCCCGTGAGATCAGCCATCTCCTGGTGGCTGGTCTGGAGCGGCTGCCGGCGCCCCGCGCTTCGACACGCGAGATGCAGGTAGACGAGAAACGTCGAAGGCCGACGGTCGTGCAGCACAAGGTCCGGCATCAGCGTCTCGACGACATAGGAGTCGATTCTGAACTGTCGCATCGCCGCTATGGTATCGATTGCTACAGCAATAAAGAAGACCGTTGTGCCGGATCCGAGCTTGTGGTTAGCTTCCCGCATGATCTCGCATGTCAAGTTCATCACCATTCCAACCCGCGATCAGGATCGTGCGGTGAAGTTCTGGACCGAGCGCGCCGGTTTCCGGGTGCTGACCGATCAGCCGTTCAACGACAAGCAGCGATGGATCGAGCTGCGCGTCGGATCCTCGGACACGCGCGTCGTGCTGTTCGTCTTCGACGAACAGGGTCTCAAGCCGGGCATGATCTTCAACGGCGCGTTCGCCTGCGACAACGTCGAGCAGACGTGCCAGGAGCTGACGGCGAAGGGCGTCGAATTCGTCACGCCGCCGACCAGGCAGCCGTGGGGCATGTTCGCGATCTTCAAGGATCCCGACGACAACCAGTTCCTGCTGTCGACGAAGTAACGGGTCAGCGCCCGCGTTTGAAGACGCGCCTGACGTCGAGACCGAACGATGGCTCCTTGACGGAGCCTCCGATCTTGATCGGAATGGCGCTCCCGCCGCCGTCCTTCTTGAAGAGCGGGTCGACGACCTTGAGCAGCAGCCCCTTGATGCCGCCGACGGTCTGTGACACCTTCGCGTCCATCAGCAGCTGGCCGGTGAACGCCAGCGTCTCGGGCTTCAGGGCGAACTGTCCGGCGAGCTGCACCTGTGCACCGGGCGCCGCGAACGAAAGATCCGGCAGCGTGATGACGCCGTCGGCGAGCTTGAAACGCCCCTGGAAATTGGCGACGACGTTGTCCTTCGGGGCATCGACGTCCTTCGCCCGGGCGCGGTGGCTCAGCTCGTTGATCTTGGCCTGCACGTCAATGCTCGTGAAGCGCGCCCGGGCAATCGCGAACCGGCCGTCGAGTCGCAGCCGATCGACGACGTCGGTCTTGCCGGGGGGCAGAAGGAACTTGGTCGTCATCTGCAGGCCGCCGGTCATCAGCGGCTTCGGATCCTTCACCGCCATGAACAGCATGTCCTCGATGCGCGCCTTGTCGAGCTTTACGTCGAGAGTGACGGTCCGGCCATGCTGATTGGGCGGGCCGTCCAGCACCGCCCCGCTCGCCAGCAGGTGCGACCCCAGGAAGCTCGCGTCGATCTTCTCGAGGCGCGTGTCGCCGTTCGTCCCATCCACCAGCGACCGGTATTTGGCGTGCAGCGCGAACGGATGCCCGCTGACGCGGAGGGCGAAGTCCGGGGTGTGGGTTTCGCCGTCGACCAGGATGCGATCGAGCGTGCCGCTGAAGGAGCCCTTGGAGGACAGCATGCCGGAGATGCCCTCGAACACGCTCAGGTCCGCTCGCGCGAAATCGAACGCCCCGTCGAGGGGCGTGAGCCCTGGGTCGTCGCGCTCCCACGGGCCGAACGTGCCGCTCGTCGTGATCTCTCCGGGCGGGACGCCGTTGGTGAGCGTCGCCTGAAAGGGCATCGCTTCGTTCGCCCCGACGTTGTGCATCTCCAGCGTGTGGATCGCCCACACCTTCGGCGTCTTGTTCGGTTTATCGGGCACGATGATCAGCCGCGCATCGCTTGTCTGTAGCGTGTCGATGACGACGGTCTTCTCCAGGGACTCCTCGTCCGCGCTGCCGGCGCGACGTCCCTGGCCCTTGTCGGATGACTCTTTCGAGGGGTCGTTCAGGTCCCCGTGGTCCGGCGGCACGCTGATCTCGAGTCCCGCGAGCTCGACATGCGCCACGTGCTTCCGCCAGAGGCCCGTCATCGTGGCGTCGACCGAGAAGCCTTTGACGGCGATCAGCGGCGGCACGTCGGTCCGCCCGTTCTTCCTGATGATGAGGTCCTTGCCTTCGGCGCGAAGGCCGGGAAAGACGCGGACCTGCAGGTCACCCAGCTCAACCGCGCTGTCGAGCCGGTCTGAAAGCGTGGCAATCATGCGCCGCCGCAGGGTATCCGACGACATCGGGACGGCCGCGATGAACCCCACGATGACAATCACCGCGAACACTGCAAGGCCGATTGCGGTCCAAAACCACCAACGACGAAAGATGCGCGGTGCCACGCCTAAGGCAGAGCAGGACTCGTGCCAGAGCTTGACGCATTCAGAAAGGCCTGGCGGACGCGTCCGCGCGCGAAGACTTCAGCTGAGCGCCGCACGCCGCACACCGAACGGACAGACAGCTGTCGGCCACGCGGCGATCGCTGCCGGGCACACCCACGCCAGCCAGCCCCACGGCGACGCGGACGCGTAGGTCGCGTAGGCCACCCACACCAGCAACTCGAAAACGTAGCTCGGGTGCCGGGAGTACCGCCACAACCCGGTCCGGCACTCGCGGCCGCGGTTCACCGGGTCCGACTTGAAGCGTTCGAGTTGACGATCGGCGGTCACCTCGCCGGTGGACGCGACCATCCACAGAACGGCCCCAACGAACTCGAACGGCGAGAAGCCTTCGCGTGGGTTGACGGCCGCCGCCAGCGCGGGCAAGGAGAAGCACACCGCCGCGATCGCGCGCGCCTCGAAGAACCAGAAGAACCACGCGTTCGCGTCGCCCCCATGCCTCTGACGCAGATCCGCATAGCGACCGTCTTCAGCCCGGCCGAATACCTGTTCGTACAGGACATGGACGGTGAGGCGTGCGCCCCAGGAGCCCATCATGAACGCGATCGCGGACCGTCGCGGCGCCCAGCCGCCGCCGAATACGGCATACAGGACGGCGAGGCCGCCGACAAGGAACGCGCAGCCGCCGTCGACGATGCCCGCGTTGTGGAGTCTCAAGTGCCAGAGCCAGAGCAACGCCATCACCGTCGCGGCGAGAATCCATCCGGCTCCGGCCAGGTAAAGCATCAACGCGCACATGTTACCCTTCGTCGTTGCCCTCACAGCGCTGGCGTCGTTCAATCCGGAAGCTGCTGACGTGCGCCGCCGTTTGTGCCGTGACCGTGGCGTGTGGCCGGTCTCGCGCCGGCACGGCGCCGCTGTTGGAACCGCCGGGCCGCGATTCACAGGCGCGCATCGTCGGTGACACGGCGGTGCTCGTCAACGGCAGGCGCGTGACGCCTGCCGGTCGAGTGCTGCGGACGCAGTCATACGCCTGGGGGCTGGCGTTGAGCCCCGATGGCACGCGCGCGGCGGTGATGAACAGGGACGCGTTCGAGCTTGTCGATCTGCGCGAGCCGTACGCGGTGCGGCGCGTGCCGCCGATTGGAACGAAGTCCGAGGCGCGCGGGACCGGATCGTACATGGGCGCCGCCTTCTCGCCGGACGGCGCGTCGTTCTATTACAGCAGCGCGAATGAAGGACGGATCCTGATCCTCGATGTCGCTACAGACGCGATGGTCGGCGCGATCGATCTGAACACCAATGGATTCGACGACAGCTTCGCGGGCGATCTCGCGCTCAGCCGCGATGGCCGCCGACTCTTTGTCGTCGATCAATTCAACTACCGGCTGGTCACCGTCGACGTCGAATCGAGAAAGGTCCGGCAGTCGGTCCGGGTCGGACGCAATCCGTTTGCGGTGACGTTATCTCCCGACGAACGGTTCGCGTGGGTCTCCAACGTCGGCATGTTCGAGTATCCGCTCGTGCCAGGCGTCACCAGCGAGACCCGCGCCGAGCGCGGCCTGCCGTTTCCAGCGTACGGCGTGCCATCGAAGGAGGCCGAACAGGGTGTCGCAGTCGGCGGCATCCGCGTACCGGGGCTGGGCAGCCCGAACCATCCCGACGCGATGTCGGTCTTCGGCGTCGACCTGGCGGCGGGGACCGTCGTGCAACGCATCAAGACCGGCTATCTGGTGGGCGTGGATCGCGACGACATCACCACCGTCGGCGGCGCCAGTCCCGGCGCGCTGGTCGCCGGCCGCGAACGCGTGTATGTCGCCAACGCCACTAACGACACGATTTCGATCATCGACTCGGCCGGCGGCGCCGTCCTGGCGGAGATCGAGCTGACCGTGCCGCGTCTGGAGCCGTGGCGCGGCGTGCTGCCGTTCGGGATGGCAGTGACCGCCGATGAAACGCGACTCTATGTCGCGTGCGCCGGGCTGAATGCGGTGGCGGTGATCGATCTCGGCGCCCGCCGGCTCGACGGCTACATTCCAGCCGGCTGGTTTCCGTCGATGGTCGCGCTCGCGAACCACGATCGCACGCTGATCGTCAGCAGCGCGAAAGGGTTGGGATCAGGACCGAACGGCGGCCGCGGATTCGTGGATCCGCCGCAAGGTGCGACCGCGGTTGACGTCATGAAGGGCACATTGCAGATCGTCGCGGTGCCCGGCGCGCGCGAGCTCGCGCTGCAGACGCAGCGCGTCATCGACAACACCTATCAGACCGCCTCCAACCCCGCGATCCGCCTTCGCTCGGCCCCACAGGAGCAAGCGTCCGCCCTCGCGCAGGACCCCGGCGACGCGCTTCGGCGGGACAGGTCGGCGAGGCAGGCCTACTTGGGAATCAAGCACGTGGTGTTCATCGTCAAGGAGAACCGGACGTTCGATCAGGTGTTCGGCGCGCGGCCGCGCGTCAATGGCGACGCGTCGCTGGCCGAGCTCGGCGGCCGGGTGTCGCCCAATCACCAGGCGCTCGCGGATCGCTTCACGCTGTTCAACAACTTCTACTGCGACAGCGATCAGTCGAACACCGGTCATCGCTGGGTCGTCGGCGTCTATCCCAACGAGTGGGTCGAGGTGAACGCGCGGTCGCGGATCGAGGCCAGGCTGTTCAGCACGGCTCCGGGCCGGCGCTACGTGGCGGGCACCGCCGCGACCGTTCTACCCGAGGACTACAACGAGGCCGGCGCGCTCTGGGAGCACCTCACGCGCCACGGCGTCTCGTTCTACAACTTCGGGTTCGGAACCGAGATGCCGGCATCGCTCGAGCAACAGATGTTCAAGGAGACCGGCATCCGGATGAGCGTCAGCTTTCCGCTGCCGAAGCCGCTCTTCGATCGCACGTCGCGTCTCTATCCGACGTTCAACATGGCGATTCCGGATCAATACCGGGTTGACGTCTTCGAGCAGGAGCTGCGCGAGCGGTGGGAGAGCGGCCGCGAGCCGTTTCCACAGCTCGTGACGATGGTCCTGCCGCAGGATCACCTCACGGAGCCGC
>Ga0105248_10002449_pt1 | contig 20613 bp, 18 predicted proteins | sample KBSS34metaG_FD_81524 | JGI IMG/M metagenome (GOLD analysis project Ga0105248, IMG submission 81524) | Switchgrass rhizosphere microbial communities from Kellogg Biological Station, Michigan, USA - KBS S3-4 metaG | ecosystem: Host-associated > Plants > Roots > Rhizosphere > Soil | place...
AGGCGGCAGGCGTCGATGGCCTTCACCGCGCCCATGGCGTTGCGCTCGATGCAGGGGATCTGCACCAGGCCACCGATCGGGTCGCAGGTGAGGCCCAGGTTGTGCTCCATGGCGATCTCGGCGGCGTTCTCGATCTGGGCGTTGGAGGCGCCGAGCGCGGCGGCCATGCCGGCCGCGGCCATCGAGCAGGCGACGCCGACCTCGCCCTGGCAGCCCACCTCGGCGCCGGAGATGGAGGCGTTCTTCTTGTAGAGCGCACCGATCGCGGCGGCGGTGAGCAGGAAGGTGCGCCGCCCATCCGGCGTGCCCTGGTGGAAGCGGTCGTAGTAGCGCAGCACCGCCGGCAGGAGCCCGGCCGCGCCGTTGGTGGGGGCGGTGACCACGCGGCCGCCGGCGGCGTTCTCTTCGTTCACCGCCAACGCCCAGAGGTTGACCCAGTCGAGCGCAGCCAGCGGGTCGGCCAGGCGCCGGTCGGCGTCGCTCATCAGCGACTGGTGGACCTGGTAGGCGCGGCGCTGCACCTTCAGGCCGCCGGGCAGGACGCCGTCGGTCTTCATGCCCCGGTCGATGCAGGCGTACATGGCGTCGGCCACCTCATCGAGACCGGCGTCGATCTCGTCGTTGGTGCGCCTGGCGCGTTCATTGGCGCGCATCAGCTCGGCGATGGTCAGGCCGGCGTCCGAGGCCATCTGCAGGAGCTGTTCGCCCGAGTCGTACGGGTAGGGCACCTCCGCCAGGGCGGCGGCCTCCGGCGGGGTGTTGAGGCCCATCTCGTCCTCGTCGCGGACGAAGCCGCCGCCGATGGAGAAATAGGTGCGCTCGGCGATCACCGCGCCGGCCGCGTCGAAGGCCGCGAACTTCACCGCGTTGGGATGTTGCGGCAGGCGGGTGCGGCCTTCCCACTTGAGGTCGCGCGCTTCGTCGAAGGCGATGCCGTGGCTGCCGGCGAGGTTGAGCCAGTGGTGGGCGCGCACGCCGGTGACCACCTGATCGGCGGCGTCGGGATCAAGGCTGCGCGGCTCGAAGCCGGAGAGGCCCAGGATCACCGCGCGGTCCGTGGCGTGGCCTCGTCCGGTGAGCGCCAGCGAGGCGTAGAGGGTCACTTCCACCCGCACGACCGCTTCAACGCGCCCACCCAGCCGGTCCAGAAACCGGCCCGCGGCGGTCATCGGGCCCATGGTGTGCGAGCTGGAGGGGCCGATCCCCAGCTTGAAGAGGTCGAAGGCGCTGACGTTCATGGGGCGTGTTCTAGCGGATGATCGTCCCTTTTCCGCACGGCTTTCGTCGGGACGTGCATCTGCGTCCCTTCTCCCCTTGCGGGAGAAGGTGTCGGCCGAAGGCTGACGGATGAGGGGTTGCGCCGGGCTGTCGGCGGGGGCTGAGGGTCGTTTTGGGTGGAGGGTTCTGAGAGACCCCTCATCCGACCTGCATTCGCAGGCCACCTTCTCCCGCAAGGGGAGAAGGGTCCCTAGCCGGAGCTCTGGTGGTCGGGTGGGTGGTTCGGCGTTCCAGGGAGGACCGCCAGGATCTCGAAGCCTTTGAGGCCGAGGTCGTTGCAGAGGCGGGTGACCTGGGCGGTGAGGTCTTCGGTGAGGAAGGTCTCGGTGAGTTCCTCGATATCGAGGAGGTCATCCAGCTCGTCGCAGAGGTGTTCGGCGTCGCCGCTGGTGCCGGGGTCGTTGCGGATCAGGCGTTCGATGGTAGCGCCGATCTGGCGGCGGCGGTCGTGCGCAGCGGAGAGGTCGGTCCATTCGGCGCGGCGTTTGGCTTCACGGACGCCCAGTTCCGCGTCACGGATCAGCTTGGCTTCCAGCGCCATGGACTGGCGCATCACTCTCGTCGCCTTCTGGAAGGCAGAGGTGGCGGAGGCTTCGACCTTGGGATCGTCGGTCTCGAGCGCGCGATCGGCGTGCTTCTGGGCCAGGCGCTCGGCCATCACGGCGACCCTGGCGAGGGCGGCGGCGTGGCGCGCGGTCATTTCATCGACGTCGATCACACGAGAACAAATAGGGAACAAATCGGCCGGAGTCAAGGAAAATCGACTTTTCAGGCCGTGGGCCGGATCATCCCAACGCGCAGGTCGGTGGCGAGGTAGACGCAGGCGTCGTCGGCGAACATCCGGCCACTTGCGACGCCGATGGCGAGCTGGCCGCGGCGCACCTGGCGCAGGCTCACCTCATAGCGCACGAGCCGGGTCTGCGGCGTCACGTCGCCGCTGAAGCGGACCTCGCCGACGCCGATCGCGCGGCCCTTGCCCGGCGATCCCGACCAGCCCAGCCAGTAGCCGAGCACCTGCCACATGGCGTCCAGGCCCAGGCAGCCGGGCATGACGGGATCTCCCGGGAAGTGGCAGGCGAAGAACCAGAGGTCCGGGGTGATATCGAGTTCGGCGACCACGTGACCCTTGCCGAACTCGCCGCCGTCGAGGCTGAGCGTGGTGATGCGGTCCATCATCAGCATGGGCGGGGCCGGCAGCTGGGCGTTGCCGGGGCCGAAGTAGCCACCGCGCCCGGAGAGTATCAGGTCCTCCTTGCTGTAGCTGGCTTTCGGGGTGTGAAAGTCGTGCGGATCGGCCACGGCGCAACTCCTTGCTGAGGATTACGATCCAGCGCCCCGGCGGCGTCGGCCGACCTGGGCGGCCGGCAGGCGCAGGGCCCCGGCGACGAAGACCCAGATCTTGTCGGTCAGCTCGCCCCGGTCGGGGCGCTGGCGACCGGTGAGCGCGCCGATCAGCGCCTGGTGGATGCCGCCGATCATCAGGGCGATGGTCAGGCGCGGATCGAGGTCGGCGGGGATGACGCCGTCGCGCTGGCCGGCGCGCAGGTTGTGGGCGCCGGCGGTAAGCTGACGCTTGGTGAAGGCCTGCTCGACGTCGAGCACTTCGGGGGCGCGGCTGAGCGCGCCCACCACCAGCGGCGCGAACGGGTGGTCGTAGTGGAAGGAGATGTAGGCGGCGATCCGCTCCTTCTCGCGACCCGCCCAGTCCGCGGAGACCAGCTTCGAGGGGCTGAAGGCCGACTCTTCGAGGCGGTTGTAGAAGGCCTCGACCACGGCGGCGATCAGGCCGGCCTTCGATCCGAAGTGGTGGTAGGCGAGGCCGACCGAGACCTTGGCCCGCTTGGCGACGGCCTGCATTTCCAGCAGGCCGCGCGTCTGGATCAGCTCGTCCTGAGCCGCGCGGATCAGGCGTTCGGGCGTGCCGATCTTGGTCGCGGCCATGGCCGACCTCGCGCTTGAATTGAATTCAATTTAACCCGACGGGAAGGCGCCTGCAAGCGCCGACGGCGAGCGCGCTGGAACCCGCGTTCTCCCGGCGATCGAGAATCGTGGGAGTCTGCGGCTCTGCGCCTGCGGGTCTCAAAGCCGTGGAAGGGGACGCCGATGCTGAGCCTTGAAGAGCTGTTCGACCGCGGCACCGGCGGGCGCAGCTCGAAGTGGCGGCACTATTTCGAGATCTACGAGCGCTATTTCGCGCCGTTCAGGGGCAAGGCCTGCACCTATCTGGAGATCGGTGTCTCGCAGGGCGGGTCGCTGGAGATCTTCAAGGAGTACCTGGGGGCGGACGCCAAGGTGATCGGCCTGGATATCAATCCGGACTGCCTGCAGTGGGCGCGCAACGGGCTGGAGGTGCTGATCGGCGACCAGGCCAGTCCCGAGTTCATGAGCCAGGTGGTCGCGCCGAAGGGGCCGTTCGACCTCATCCTCGATGACGGCGGGCACATCCCGGACCAGCAGCTGGTCTCGTTCCTGAGCCTGTGGCCCACCCTGAAGGAGGGCGGCATCTACATGGTCGAGGACCTGCACACGAGCTTCTGGCTGGGCGGCCAGGGTTCACGCTTCGGCATCAACTTCTACGACTTCGCGCGCGGGCTGGTGGAGAAGCTGTCGGCCTATCACGTCGATGAGCGGCTGATGGAGCGCTACGCCCTGGCGCGCGAGGTGCGCTCGAGTTCAGTGTCCTTCAACAACTTCGCCACCTCGGAAATCCACGGCATCCACTTCTACGACAGCATCATCGTCTTCGAGAAACGCCGCCGCATCGAGCCGCTGAACGAGTGGCGCTGAGGCGGCGCTTCAGTCCCAGGTGGTGGCGTTTTTCGGGAAGCCGGGGCGCTGGACGCGCACGACGCAGAAGCGCTGGCCGGTGGGCGCCTGCATGACCACCCAGCGTTCGAGGCGGTTGACGACGGTGGCGCCGGCGACCTCCAGGCGGGCCACCTCGGCGGGGATGTCGTCGGTCTCGATGTCGAGGTGGACGCGGCTCTCGTGGCCGACACGCTGGATCTGCACGATGGGTTCGTCGGGCTGGGTCTCCAGCATCAGGTAGTCGCCGCGGCTGGCGGGATGCTCCCGGTCGACCGGGCGGCCGAGCGCCTCGCCCCAGAAGCGGGCGGCGGCCTCGACGTCATCGGTCCGGCAGTCGATCAGGACGGCGCAGAGGCGCGAACGGTGCATAGCTGTCTCCCCTGTAGCCTCAGCTCATCGCCGGGTCGGCCCGGGGGAACCAGAGGCGGTTCCCGTCGGGGTCCTCGACGACGAGCAGCTCATAGCCCCACTGGCCGGGGCGCAGGTCGACGCCGCGGCTGGCGAGATCGCTCTGCATGGCGGCGAATTCGGGCGCGTCGAGGGAGATGAAGAGGCGGCCTTGCCCCGCCTCGTCCGGCCACTGGTCGGAGAGGATCACCTCACAGCCCTGGCGTGAGACCTGGACGATTCGCAGGCGACCCTCCTCGGCGTAGCGCCAGTCCTCCTTGAAGCCGAGGCGATCGGCGTAGAAGGCCAGTGCGGCCGGCGCATCGCGGACCGCCAGCACGGGTCGGGAATACCAGTCGCCCATCAACGCGCCGCTCGCCGTCAGCTCATCGCCGGGGCGGGCGGGGGCGGGTCGCCAGGCAGGGGGGTGAACTCCTGGTCGTCGGCGTCGGGGAGCTTCATGCGGCCGGCGCGCCAGTCGGCCTTGGCCTGTTCGATACGCTCCTTGGAGGAGGAGACGAAGTTCCACTCGATGAAGCGTTCGCCCACGGGCTCGCCGCCCAGCAGCATGACGATGGCGTCGGTCTGGGCGGTGAAGAGGACGTGCTGGCCGGGCGTCAGGACCGCCATCTGGCCGGCGTGCAGCTGGCGGCCATCGACCTCGACCGTCCCCTGGGCGACGTAGGCGGCACGCTCGGGATACTCCGGGCCGATGTCGGCCTGGGCGCCGGCCTTCAGCTTCCAGTGGATGTAGAACAGCGGCGAGTTGGTCTTGACCTTGGCCTCGACGCCGAAGGCCTTGCCGGCCACCAGCCGCGCCCAGAGCTTGCCGTCCGGGCTCTCGTAGGTGGGCAGGTCGGCGGGACCGTGGTTGGCGAAGGCGGGGTCGATCTCCTCCTCGCCGGTGGGGAGGGCGACCCAGGCCTGGATGCCGTGCATGGTCCCGCCCTTGGCACGCAGGTCCTCGAAGCGTTCGGAGTGGGTGATGCCCTTGCCGGCGGTCATCCAGTTGACCTCGCCGGGGTGGATCACCTGGGTGGAGCCGACGCTGTCGCGGTGGGTGATGGCGCCGTCGAACAGGTAGGTGACGGTGGAGAGCCCGATGTGCGGATGCGGGCGCACGTCGACCGTGCGCGGGAAGCCGGGCTGGAAGTCCACCGGGCCCATGTGGTCGAAGAACACGAAGGGGCCGACCATGCGGCGCCTGGCGAACGGCAGGACGCGCCCGACCTCGAAGCCGCCGAGGTCCTTCCGCCGCTGGTCGATGACGAGGTCGATCATGAGCGGGCTCCTCAGGCGTTATCCCTGGGCGCTAATATAGGGGCTGATCAGGCCGAGGGGAGCCGCCGTGGTGTGCTTCACCGAGCGGATGACGATGCGGCTTTCGATGTTGGAGACCAGGCCCAGCGACAGGATGCGCTCGCGCAGGAAGTCGTCGAAGGCGTGCATGTCGCGGGTGACCACGCGCAGCTCGTAGTCGGCCGAGCCGGTGACCGTGGCGCACTGGACGACCTCGGCCAGCTTGCCGATGGCGGTCTCGAAGGCGTCGAGGTTGTCCTTGGTCGGCAGGCTCAGTTTGACGGTGCAGTAGACCTCGAAGCCGAGGCCCAGTTTTTCGCGGTCCAGGATGGTTACGCGACGCTGGATGACACCGGCGTCTTCCAGGCGTTTGATGCGCCGCCAGCAGGGGCTGGAGGACAATCCGACCCTCTCGGCGATCTCGGCGACGGACAGTCCGGCGTCGTGTTGGATCAGATCCAGGATTTTAGCATCGACGGCGTCGAGGACCTCAGACAAGTTTTCCACCCCTTCATGTGGCCTGCGCGCGTCGTTCTTGCCCCGGAACCGACTGGCGGGGGCACGCTTTTGGCAAGCAATTGCTGCGATCTTATATGATCTTCCAACGGACGCGCGAGGGGCAGAAGGAAGAAAATTGCGATGCGGCACGCTGAAGTGACGCTCGACGACAAGTTTCTGCTCACGGAAGGTCGGGTTTTCATCACCGGCGTCCAGGCGCTGCTGCGTGTCCTGATGGATCAGCACCGGCTGGACCAGGCCGCGGGGCTGCATACGGCGGGATTCGTCTCCGGCTATCGCGGCTCGCCGCTGGGCGGGCTGGACCAGCAGGCGGCACGTGCGCGGAAGTTTCTCTCGGCTGCGGACGTCGTGTTCAAGGAAGGCGTCAACGAGGACCTGGCCGCCACCGCCGTGTGGGGCAGCCAGCAGGCCAACCTGTTCCCGGGCGCCAAGTTCGATGGCGTGTTCGGCATGTGGTACGGCAAGGCGCCCGGCGTCGACCGCACCGGCGACGTCTTCAAGCACGCCAACTTCGCCGGCGTGTTCCCCAAGGGCGGGGTGCTGGCGGTGGCCGGCGACGACCACAATTGCAAGTCCTCGACGCTGCCCTCGCAGTCGGAGTTCGCGTTCCAGGATTTCGAGATCCCGGTGCTGTCCCCGGCCGATGTGCAGGAGGTGCTGGACTACGGCCTGCTGGGCTACGCCATGTCTCGGTTCACTGGCCTCTGGGTCGGGCTGATCGCGCTGGCCGACACCATGGACTCGGGCGTGACCATCGACATCGGGGTCGACCGCCACAAGTTCGTCCTGCCGGAGAACTTCCGCGTGCCGACCGGTGGCCTGGGCATCCGGCTGAAGGACCAGCCGCTGGACAAGGAGCGCAGGCTCCGGACGCAGAAGCTGCCTGCGGCGCTGGCCTTCGCGCGCGCCAACAAGATCGACCGGGTGATGCTGGGCTCCTCGCGCCCGCGGCTCGGCATCGCCTGCCAGGGCCAGGCCTACAAGGACGTGATCGAGGCGTTCTCGGCGATGGGCATCACGTCGGCGCAGGCCGCCGATCTGGGCGTGGCGATCTACAAGGTGGGCATGCCCTGGCCGCTGGAGCCCACTGGCATCCGCAGCTTCGCCGCGGGTCTCGAGACCCTGATGGTCATCGAGCACAAGCGGCCGCTGATCGAGACCCAGGCGCGCGCGGCGCTCTATGAACTGCCGGCGCACGCGCGGCCGAAGATCATCGGCAAGGTGGACGAGCAGGGCCACTCGCTGCTGTCGGAGATCGGTTCCCTGTCGGTGGCGGAAGTGGCCCTGGCGATCGCCGACCGCCTGCCGCCCGGCCCGCACATGGCGCGGGTCTATGACTATCTGAACCGGGTCTCGGCCGCCTCGATGGCGGCGGTGACGCTCTCGGCGGACCAGCAGCGCAAGCCGTTCTTCTGCTCCGGCTGCCCGCACAATTCCTCGACGCGCCTGCCCGAGGGCTCGCGCGCGCTGGCCGGCATCGGCTGCCACTACATGGCCAGCTTCAACGACCCGCAGACCGACCTCAACAGCCATATGGGCGGCGAGGGGCTGAGCTGGGTGGGCGCCTCGCCGTTCACCGACGAGAGCCACGTGTTCGTCAACCTGGGGGACGGCACCTACAACCACTCCGGCTCGCTGGCCGTGCGGGCGGCGGTCGCCGCCAAGTCGTCGTCGATGACCTACAAGATCCTGTTCAATGACGCGGTGGCCATGACCGGCGGCCAGGCGGCGGAGAGCGGCTTCACCCCGGCGCAGATCACCCGCCAGCTCCACGCCGAGGGCGTGCAGAAGATCGTTATCGTGGCCGCCGAGCCGGAGCGCTACGAGAACGTGACCGACCTGGCGCCGGGCGTCACGGTCAGGCCGCGCTCGGAGCTGATGGAGGTGCAGAACGAGTTGCGCGCCACACCGGGCGTGACGGTGCTGCTCTACGATCAGGTCTGCGCCACCGAGAAACGCCGCCGCCGCAAGCGCGGGACCATGGACGCCGCGCCCAAGCGGGTGATGATCAATCCCCTGGTCTGCGAGGGCTGCGGCGACTGTTCGAAGACGTCGAACTGCGTGTCCGTGGAGCCGCTCAACACCGAGTTCGGCCGCAAGCGGAAGATCAACCAGTCGACCTGCAACCAGGACTATTCCTGCCTGGACGGCTTCTGCCCCTCGTTCATCACCCTGGAGGGCGCGACCAACCCGCACCGCGAGGCGATGCCGGCGCTGACGGCGGACGCGACGCCGCTGCCGACTTTCGAGCCGCTGGTGGGCGTGCAAAACATCCTCTTCACCGGCGTGGGCGGCACGGGCGTGACGACGGTGGCCTCGATCCTGGCCATGGCCGCGCACGTGGACGGCCGCGCGTCCTCGGTGGTGGACATGACGGGGCTCGCCCAGAAGGGCGGCGCGGTGTTCAGCCACGTGCGCATCGGCGAGACGGAAGAGACCGTGGTCGGCGGCCGCGTGCCGCAGGCTTCGGCCAATGTGCTGATCGCTTGTGACCTCTTGTCAGCGGCGGGCGCCGATGCGCTGGCGCTTTACGCCAAGGACCGCACGGTGGCGGTGGGCAACGCCGACTTCGCCCCGACCGCCGACTTCGTCACCGACCGCGACGTGCGCTTCGACGCCGACGAGCAGGGCAAGCGCCTGGCCGCGGCGGTGAAGTCCTACGACGCCATGCCGGCGCAGAACCTGGCGGTGCAGAACCTGGGCGACGCCATCTACGGCAACATGATCATGCTGGGCTTCGCCTGGCAGAAGGGCGTGATCCCGGTCTCGTCGCGCGCGCTCTACCGCGCCATCCGGCTTAACGGGGTGGAGGCCGAGGTGAACCTGCAGGCCTTCGAACTGGGCCGCAAGGCCGCGCACAATCCGGCCGAACGGGGCGTGCGCGAGGACGACGTGCCGACGCCGGAGACCATGAGCCTGGACGACCTGATCGCGCATCGGACGAAGGAGCTGACGGCCTATCAGAACGCCGCCTACGCCCGGCGCTATGCCGACCAGGTGGCGGCGGTGCGGGCGGCGGAGACGCCGCTGAATTCCGAGGCGCTGACTCGCGCGGTGGCGGTCAACCTCTACAAGCTGATGGCCTACAAGGACGAGTATGAGGTCGCCCGGCTCTATACGGACGGCCGCTTCGCCGCCTATCGGAGCGAGACCTTCAAGGGCGGCAAGGCCAAGGTGTGGCTGGCGCCGCCCCTGATCGCCCGCAAAGGCCCCGACGGGCGTCCGAAGAAGATCGCGTTCGGCGGTTGGATGCTCGACCTCGCCTTCCCGATGCTGGTGAAGATGAAGGGCCTGCGCGGCTCAGCTCTCGACCTCTTCGGCTACACCGAGGAGCGGAAGATGGAACGCGGCCTGATCGCCGACTACGAGGCGGGGCTGAAGACGCTGGTTTCAGGTCTCAGCGCCGAGCGCCTGGCGACCGCCATCCAGATCGCCGCCATCCCGCAGAAGATCCGGGGCTACGGCCACATCAAGGAGGCCTCCGTCGGCCCCGCCAAGGCCGAGGAAAAGGCGCTCTGGGGCCGCTGGGAAAAGCAGGCGGCGAAGGTGCTGGAGACCGCCTAGGCGGGCCGGGCTCAGCCCGGCAGGTCCTCAAAGACCGTGAGGCCCTCCGGCAAGGGGACCCAGGCCGGGCGGCGCCTGTTGAAGATCGCCATGGTGGGTTGGAACAGCGCCGCGTCGTCCAGGGAGCCCGCATAGACCGTGTGGCCGCGCGGGTTGCCGATCTCGCCGCCGAACACCAGGCCGCCGCACAAGGGGCATGAGTTCCGCGTCGCCTCGCCACCGCGGCCGGTGGGCATGCGGTGGACGAGGGGCTGGCCGGTGAACCGGATCGTTCCGGCCGGGAAGTTCATGAAGGGGATGAAGCCGGAGCCCGAGGCCTTGCGGCAATCGCCACAGAAGCAGTAGCCGCTGGCGCCGGCCGGGCCCTCGGCCTCGTAGCGCAGTTGCCCGCAGAGACAGCCGCCGGTGATCTTCATCGCGTCCTCGCTTGCCGCCTCAAGCTAGGCGCCGGCCGGTCGCCGGGCAAGCTTGAGGGCGGCGCAACGGATGTTGCTGCGAGGCGCGTCGCGCTCAGCGGCCTAGCGGGCCGTGGCGATCATCATCGGCCGGCTGCCGGTGGTGTTGAGCGCGGTCATCGTGGGCACGTTCGCGTCGGCGACGCTGCGGTCCATGGTGGCGCGCACGCAGGTGCGCTGGCGGAACGGATCGAGCCGGGTGGGGGCGTCGTGGCCGGCGCAGAGGTGGCTGGCCGCGTCGTGGATGCGGATGAGCGCGGCGAGGGCGCCGGTCGGGCTCGCCAGGTTGAGGTCGGCGACCGGCACGGTGACCGAGGCTGCCGTCGAAGCCGTCGACGAGAGGTGCGACGGCGCCGCGTGGGCGGTGGAGGCCGCCCAGATGACCGCAACGGTGGTCGCGGCGGCGTAGAGGATGTGGGAGCGCAAAACGAAGGTCTTTCCAGGTCATGAGGCAGCCAGGGCTGCGGGACCGGGCGAGATATGAGATGCCGCTGTTCGTCGAAAGGCGACGATCGCGACAACGACAGGGGGCGATCGCGCGCCTGCGCCTAGCCCCGACGCGCGATCTCGGCGAGCAGGGCGGGGTAGTCAGCAAGGCCCGTGGCGGGGGTGACGACCCTCGGCCACATGGCGTCAAGGGCCTCGGCGGTCCGAGGCGGCAAGGCCGCGCGGCCGGTCGAACCGGCCTGGCGGACCTTGGCGGACTCGCTGCCGCGCGGCAGGCCCCCGCGGGTCTCGGAGATCTCCCGGTTCATGGCCTCGTCGAAGCGGTCCTTGTGATCCGCCATGAAGCTGAGGGACGAATGTTCCAGGGTGAGCGCCAGCAGATCGTCGTCGAGCGGGATGCCGGCGAAGGCCGCGACCTGGCGGACGGTGGCCTCGGGGTCGGCCAGCATCTGCTCGTAGGCCAGCACCAGGACGGCCGGGTTGTCGCGCTCCGCCCACCAGCTCAGCAGGTGGCGCCAATAGCCGCCGCCGGCCGCGTGGCGGTCGATGTAGCGCTGGGCGAAGTCCTCGATGGCGATGGCGCCCGGCTCGAGGAACCAGCCCTCCATGAAGCGGTAGAGGGAGACGAAGGCGTCCTTCGGCTCGCGCAGGGCGACGATGTAGCGGGCGCCCTTGGGGATCTCGTCGTAGCTCAGGTGGCTCTTGAAGCCGCGCGGCTCGCCCCGCTGCGGCGCCTCCAGATCGAGGCCGAGTGTGACGGCGGTCTCCAGCCAGGGGACGACCCGGGAGATGTCATCGAAGTCCATGTCGCCGCGGGTGCGCAGCGTGTGGAACATCTGCTGCAGCCAGGTGGTGCCGCATTTCGAATAGGGCGTGATGACCACGTCGGAGGCGCGCGGCCGGTAGGCGGCGAGGCTGGCCACTTCGTCGCCCGGCGGGAACACCGCGGCCTCGACGGCCTCGAACTCGGCGAAGGTGCGCGCCCGGCGCGGGGCGACGACGTCGGTCGTCATCTAGGCCACGACGCCCAGCAGGTAATCGGCGCTGATCTTCACCGCTTCGAGGCGCGGCCGCGCGTAGGGCGCTTCCTGTTCCACGAAAAAGCCGCGGACGCCTGAGGCATAGGCGGCGGGCAGCAGGCGCGGCCAGGGGATCGTGCCGGAGCCGACCTCGGTGGGATCCTGCTGGAAGGCGTAGTTGGTCTTGGTGGTGGCCAGTACGTCCTTCACATGCATCTGGGTGAAGCGCCCGGCGTGGGCCTTCAGCAGTGCGAAGGGGTCGCCGCCGCCGGCCACGACCCAGCCCACGTCCATCTCGAAATGCACCAGGGCGGGGTCGGTATGCTTCAGCAGCAGGTCGAGGCCGGTGGAGCCCTTGGCGTCGCTCACCGGCGCCATCTCGAAGTTGTGGTTGTGGTAGCCCATGGAAAGGCCCGCGGCCTTCAGCGCCTTGCCCTTGGCGTTGAGCAGGTCGGCGATGGTTTTCCAGTCGTCGGCGGTGAACTGGCTGACCAGGCGGTTGGCGTAGTCGGGGTAGCTCTCGGCGGCGGCTTTCGGGGCGATGTGGGCCGGCGTCGGGAAGCTCGGGAGCACGATGTGGCTCCAGCCGATGACGTGGGCGTCGGCGATCAGCTGGTCGAGCTTGTCGAAGCCCGGATCGCCGCCGGACTTGGCCTGGACGTGGGCGCTGGGGCAGGCGAGGCCCGCCTTGTCGAAGGCCGCGCGCAGCTCCTTGGGCGTCCTGCCGAGGTAGCCGGCCATCTCCACGGCGCGGTAGCCGGCGGCGGCCACCTTGGCGAGCTGGCCGTCGAGGTCGGCGCGCAGGTCGCCGCCCAGGGTGTAGAGCTGCAGGCCGAGCGGGAGCTTGGTGCGCTTGAAGAACGCAGCTCCGGCCGCGGCTGCGGCGCCGGTCAGGGCGGCGGCGCCGGCCAATCCCAGGCCGATGGCTTTGCGTCTCGTCATGATGGTCATTCCGTTGCCCCTATTTCGCTATCGCGGCGGTGTGGACGCCCTCGATGAAGGCGGCGCGCGCCGCGCTCAGTTCCGGGCCGGTGGGCTTGGTCCAGGCGGAGTTGGTGACGATGATCACCCGATCCTTGCGGAAGGTGGTGATCGACTGGCCGAAGATGCCGACCGCCTGGTAGTCGCCGCTGGGCATGATCCACCAGAAATAGCCGTAGCCGCCAAATCCGTTGTCGATCTCCTTGCGGGTCGCGTCGGCCAGGTAGCTGGGGGGCGCGATCTGCTTCCCGCCGGCCTTGCCGCCGTCGAGGATGAACTGGCCGACGCGGCCGTAGTCGCGCAGCGTCATGGAGATGCAGCAGCCGCCGCGCTCCTGGCCGCCCGGGTCGGTCATCCAGATGCCGTCCTGCTCCATGCCGTAGGGCTTCCAGATCTTCTCCGAGGCGTATTCGGCGAGGCCCTTGCCGACCGCCTTGGAAATCAGGACGCCGACCAGATCGGTCTCGCCGGTGTTGTAGTGCCAGGTCGTACCCGGCGCCTTGTCGCGGGGCAGCTTGCGCAGGTAGCTGACCATCGGGTTGACGCCGGGCTCGGTGACCTTGTCGCCGGCCTTGGCCACGTCGGAGTTGGGATCGACGTAGTCCTCGTTCCACTTCACGCCGGAACTCATCATCAGCATCTGGCGCACGGTGACGCCCTCGTAGGCCGAGCCCTTGAGGTCGGGGACGTAGCGGGTGACCGGGTCGTTGATCGATTTGATCTTGCCGTCCGCGATGGCCGCCCCGACCAGGGTGGAGGTCACCGACTTGGCCACCGAGAAGGAGGTCCAGCGGTCGGTGGGCTTGCGGCCGAGCGCGTACCTCTCGAGCACGATCTTGCCGTCCTTGAGCACCAGGACGCCGGAGAGGCGATAGGCCTTCATGTACGCATCGACCGTCCAGGTCTTGCCGTCGTAGGTGAAGGTCGGGTCGATCTGTTTGGCCGCCATCGGCAGCGGGTGAACCGTCTTGCCGCGATGGATGACGTTGGTCTTGTAGATGTGCTCGATGTCGCGATAGCCCTTGGCCTGGGCCTCGTCCTTCCAGCTCAGGATGTCGGCGATGCCGGTGTGCTTGTTCGGGTCGACCGACACCTGCGCCAAGGCCGGGGCCGCCGCCAACGCCAGGGCCGCCGCCAAGATCCACCGACGCATGCACTCACTCCGGTTCGAAAGGGAAACCACGAAATACACGAAATACACGAAAGGGCGGGCCATTCTGAAATGCCGCGAAGCGGCGCCCCTGCGGTTTGGGAACCACGGAAGACACGGAAGGGGCACGGAAGGGAGAGCCGGCCAGTCGGCGCGAAGCGCGTTCAGTGCCTTTCCGTGTTTTCCGTGGTTGTTCTGACTGAGCCTCCGCTGGCGCTCCGGCTCTGGGATAGCCCGCCCTTTCTTGTATTTCGTGGTTTCAGGCCACAACCGGGGTCGCCGCGGCGCGTTCCGCCAGCAGGGCGCGCTCCAGGCCGGTTTCGCCGGCGGCGCGGGCGGCGGCGATGAGGGTCAGGTCCAGGACGTCGCGCTGGGCGTGGCTGCCGCCGAACCGGCCGGCGCCGTTGCGCACCTCCCGCAGGGGCTCAAGCGCCGCCGCCGCATCGCCCCGACCGAAGGCGCGCAGCGCCTGGGCCACGGGAAGGCCCACCTCGCGGCTCATCAGGCCGTTGTCGCCGGGGCCCTCAGCGGCGGCGGTGAGGGCGGCCAGGACCTTGTCGGCCTCCTCGTCCCGTCCGGCGGCGACGAAGGCCATCATCGCGTGCACGTCGTCGAAGGCGTACTGGCCGTGCGGCTGGGCGGCGTAGGCGTCGGCCAGCGGGCCCCAGCGTCCGCCCACGTCCGCCCCGGCCAGGTGCAGCCGCCAGAGCAGGGCCGAGGCGTCGACCAGGTCGTAGGCCAGGGTCGAGCCTTCGCCGCGGATCGGGTCGTCGTAGACTGCCAGGGCCTCGTCGATCTGGCCGAGGCCGATGTGGAACAGCGCGGTGTGCCACCAGATGTGGATCTTGAAGAAGCTGTCGTCGATCCAAGCCGCGGATTCGGTGAGGTTCCAGCCCAGACCGTCGGCGCGCCGGTCCTGCATTTCCATCACGTGGGCCACCGCGTGCTGGGCCCAGCCATTGCGGGGCTCCAGCGCGATGGCCTCGCGGCCCGCCGCCTCGGCGCGGGCGTAGTGGCCGGTCTCTTCCAGGCCGAAGGCGTGCATGCCCAGGATGGCGTGGAAGTTGGGCATGTGGGCGGTCCAGGCGGGGCGGGCGCGGGCGATGCGGTCGCGCAGCATGCGCGCGTCGCCGGTGAGGAAGTCGGACTGCTGGCCGGCTTGAAGCGCCAGCACATCGCGCGGCTCGTCGATGGCCACGTCTTCCAGGATGCGCCCAGCGCGCCGGATTTCGCCGGCCGCCAGCGCGCGCACCGCCGCCACGTGGCCGGCCTCGCGGGCGGTGACCGGCAGGTCCGCCAGGGCGTCCAGCGACTTGAGGCCCATGCTGCGCACACGCGGGTTGGAGCCGATCAGCGTCATGTAGGCGATCAGGACGTGCGGCATGGCGAAGCCAGGGCTGTCGGCGATCGCCTCGCGCAGCAGCGGGATCGGCTCGCCGCCGTAGCGATGGTAGCCGTCCACCGCGCGCCGGTAGAGCTCGGCGGCCGTCGCGCTGGCGCCGCTCAGCGCAAGGCCAAGGCTGTCCGTCGCCGCCATGGGTCGAGCTCCTCCTGGCCTGCGATCAACAAGGTTGGGGCGCGTCGGTCAAGGCGGGCGTTCCCTTGGCCGGACTTCCGCGTTAGTCCCGGGACATGGCCGAGTTTGATTTCGATGCGGTGGTCGTGGGGGCAGGCGCCGTGGGGCTGGCCTGCGGCTTCGCGCTGGCGAAACGCGGGCTGGCGGTCGCCGTGCTGGAGCAGGACAAGGCGATCGGCCAGGGCGTCTCGTCGCGCAACTCCGAGGTGATCCACGGCGGGCTCTACTATCCGACCGGCTCGATGAAGGCGCGGTTCTGCGTGACCGGGCGGCGCATGCTCTATGCGTTCTGCGACGCCCACCATGTGACCTACGACCGGTGCGGCAAGCTGGTGGTGGCCACCACGCCGGCCGAGGTGGAGCGGCTGGACGGCATTCTCGAGCAGGCGCTGACCAACGACGTGGAGGGGATGGCGCGGCTGACGCGGAAGGGCGCGCTGGCCCTGGAGCCGGAGCTGAACTGCGAGGCGGCGCTCTTGTCGCCGCAGAGCGGGGTGTTGGACAGCCACGGCTACATGCTGGCCCTGCAGGGCGAGATCGAGGCGGCGGGCGGCGCGGTGGTGCTGTCGACGCCGTTCGAGGGGGCGACGCCGCTGGCCGGCGCCGGCTTCACGGTCCGCGCCGGGGGCGAGGAGCCGACGGAGCTGACCTGCCGCCTGCTGGTCACGGCGCCGGGGCTCTCGGCCCAGGCCGTGGCGGCGACCATCGAGGGGTTCCCGGCGGCGGAAATCCCCAAGGGCCACTACGGCAAGGGGCGGTACTTCCGGCTGACCGGCAAGGCGCCGTTCTCGCGGCTGATCTATCCGCCGCCGATCCATGGGGCGCTGGGAACCCACTATCGCCGCGACCTGGGCGGGCAGGCGGTGTTCGGGCCGGACCTGATCTATGTGGACGACCTGGACTACAGCGTCGATCCGGCGATCCGCGGGGCCTTCGCCGCCTATATCCGCAAGTTCTGGCCGGGATTGGACGAGGACGCGCTGACCCCGGACTACGCCGGCATCCGCCCGAAGATCCACGGGCCCGACGAGCCTCAGCCGGACTTCCGGCTGGACGGGGCGGAGATGCACGGGCTGGAGGGTCTGATGGCGCTGTTCGGCATCGAGAGCCCGGGCCTGACCTCGTCGCTGGCGATCGGCGAAGAGGTCGCAACGCGCCTCGGGGCGTAGGTTGGCGTCTCATTGCTTTTTTGATCGTCATCACCCGGCTTGTCCGGGTGACCCATGATCTCCGCGACTGAGGAGATGTGCGAGCGGCGGCGCCTGCCCTCGTTTGGCGACACGGTGTTCATGGGTGGCCCGGACAAGCCGGGCCATGACGTCCGGAAAAAACATTGGGTCGCCGATCCAGAGCATCACGCAGCGCGTCGCAGACCCCTTGCGAGGGCTGCCGCGACAGGCCAGATGCTGGCTGTTCGTTTGGGGGATTCGACTGTCATGGCGCTCCGTCCGCTGATGTTCCTGGCCGCCGTTGCTGTCGCTGCGCCCGCGGCCCACGCCGCGCCCTACAATCCCTATCTGACCTTTGCGCCCCTCACCCTGCCGGCGCCGGCCAGCACGCTGCGGACGGGTTCGGGGACGCCGGGGCCGGCGCTCTGGCAGAACCGGGCGGACTACGCGATCGACGCGAAGATCGACACGGCGACCCAGCGGCTAAGCGCCGAGGAGACGCTGACCTACACGAACAACAGCCCTGATGGCCTCGACTTCCTGTGGATCCAGCTCGACCAGAACATCTACCGCCAGGACAGCCGGGCGGGCGCATTCGGCGGGGCCGGGCGCCGCCGCGGCGGCAACGCCTTCACGGAGGGCTACGCCATCGAGGCGGTGACGGCGGAGCGCGGCGGGAAAACCGTGACCTTGCCGTTCACGGTCAGCGACACGCGGATGCGGGTCGACCTGCCAGCGACGCTGAAGGGCGCAGGCGGGCAGGTGAAGCTGCATATCCGCTATCACTACACGGCGCCGGGTCTGTTCGGCGGGCGCACGGCCTGGAACACCAATCCCAACGGGCCGATCTATGACATCGCCCAGTGGTACCCGCGCATGCAGGTCTATGACGACGTGCGCGGGTGGGACACGCTGCCCTACCTGGCCAACGAATTTTACCTGGAATACGGCAGCTTCGACTACGCGGTGACCGTGCCGGCGGACATGATCGTGGCGGGGTCCGGCGCGCTGACCAACGCCAAGGACGTGCTGAGCGCGGACCAGCTGGCGCGCCTGGAGAAGGCCAAGGTCAGCGACAAGACGGTGGTGATCCGCACACCGGAAGAGGTGATCGCGACCAAGCCGGCGGCACCCGGCGCCACCAAGACCTGGCGCTTCCACATGGACAACACCCGCGACGTGGCCTTCACGGCCAGCCGCGCCTTCGTCTGGGACGCGGCGCGGATCAACCTGCCGGACGGCAAGACGGCGCTGGCGCAATCGGTCTATCCGCCGGAGAGCGTCGGCGAGGGCGCCTGGAGCCGCTCGACCGAATATATGAAGGATAGCGTCGAGCGGTTCTCGAAGCGCTGGTTCCCCTATCCGTGGCCCAACGCCATCAACGTGGCCGGGCCGGCGACCGGCATGGAGTATCCCGGGATCGTCTTCGACGGCATCGACGACAAGGCCAAGACCCTATTCTACATCTCGGCGCACGAGATCGGGCATTCCTGGTTTCCGATGATCGTCGGCTCCGACGAACGGCGCGACGCCTGGATGGACGAGGGCTTCAACACCTTCATCGACGTCTACGAGAGCGATGACTTCGCGAACGGTCTCTATGGCCCCAAGCGCGACGGGGAATACGCGCCGGGGCCGGAGACCCCGGGCGAGCAGATCGCCACGCTGCTGAAGGACCCCGAGGCGCCGCCGATCGTGTTCCGCGCCGATGTGGTCAAAGAGAAGTACCGCCACCCGGTGACCTACTTCAAAACCGCGTTCGGCCTGACCTTGCTGCGCGAGGACATCCTGGGGCCGGAGCGGTTCGACCCGGCGTTCCGCAAGTTCATCGCCGACTGGGCGTTCCGGCATCCGAAGCCCAGCGACTTCTTCCGGGCCATGGAGAGCGCCGGGGGCGAGGACCTGAGCTGGTTCTGGCGCGGCTACTTCCTCAACAACTGGACCCACGACATGGCGGTGAGCGACGTCAGCTATGACGGCGGAGACCCAGGCAAGGGCGCCAGCGTGAAGGTGGAGAACCTGGGGCAGCTGGTGCTGCCGGCGACGCTGCGGGTCACCTACAAATCGGGCCAGAAGCGCGAGGTGAAGATCCCGGTGGAGGCCTGGATGCAGACCGGGACGCACACCTACGCCTTTGAGGGCCTGGGCCCGATCGCCGAGGCGACCATCGACCCCGACCGCCGCCTGCCGGACGTGGACCGCGCCAACAACAGCTTCAGGCCGAAGTAGCGGGGTGGTTTGAATTCCTCTGCGTCATGATCTCATGCTGCGGAAAACAGAGGGATCGCCATGAAGAACCGCATCACCGAGCTGCTCGGCGTGAAGTACCCGATCGTGCAGGCGCCGATGGGCTGGATCGCCCGCGCGCAGCTCGCCTCGGCGGTGTCGAACGCCGGCGGGTTCGGGATCATCGAGACCTCGTCCGGCCGCCTCGACGAGGTGAAGGAGGAGGTGAAGAAGATGCGGGGGCTGACCGACAAGCCCTGGGGCATCAACGTCGCCCAGGCCTTCGTGCGCGACCCCGACATCGTGCAGTTCGTGGCCGACCAGGGCGTCAAGTTCGTCACCACCTCGGCGGGCGACCCGAACAAATACTGCGAGGCGCTGAAGTCCAAGGGGCTGACGGTGTTCCATGTGGTGCCGTCGCTGGCCGCGGCGATGAAGGCCATTGAGGCCGGCGTCGATGGGCTGGTGGTGGAGGGCGGCGAAGGCGGCGGGTTCAAGAACGGCCGCGACGTGGCGACCATGGTGCTGCTGCCGCTGGTCTGCTCGAAGGTGGGCGTGCCGGTGATCGCGGCGGGCGGCATCGTCGACGGGCGCACCATGGCGGCGGCCTTCGCCCTGGGCGCCGAGGGCGTGCAGATGGGCACGCGGATGGTGTCGTCCGCCGAGAGCCCGGTGCACCAGAACTGGAAGGACATGATCGTGGCCGCGAAGGAAACCGACACGGTGTTCCTGAACCGCTTCGGGCCGGGGCCGGCGTTGCGCGCGCTGCGCACGGAGAAGACCACGGCGTTCGAGAAGGAGCCGCCAGCCAACATCATGGCCGAGTTCGGCAACGCGCTGGACCTCTACTTCGGCGGCGATATGGAAGCCTCCATCGCGCTCTCGGGCCAGGTGGCCGGGCGGATTGATAGCGTGAAGCCCGTGGCCCAGGTAATCGCCGAGACCATGGCCGAGTTCGACGCGGTGATGGCGGAGTTGGCCGCGAAGTACGGGAAGGTTTCGGCCTAGGGCAGGGCCGCCAGCCACTGGAGCACCTCGGCCTCCAGGCGGATGCGCGCGGAGTTCCAGCCGTGGTCGGTGGCGGCGTGGAAGCTCACGACCTTGCCGCCGCGCTTGCGGACATCGGCGACGAGGGCGTCGGCCATGCCGGCCAGGCCGTCGTCGGAGGTCAGGACGAGCAGGGGCTTCTTCGCCAGGCCCGGCGCGGCCTGGGCGAAGCCCACCTCGCCCAGGGTGGCCATCTCCGCGGCCATGCTCTGGGGCGTCACGCCGGCCAGGCTCTCCATGTTGTCGGTGGCGGTCTTCAGGCGCTGGGCCTCGGGCAGGCCGGCCATGAGGCCCAGGTTCGCGGCGGAGATCAGCACGGCGCCCGCCAGATCGGGGTCGCTCCCGCCGGTCATGGCGGTGACCCAGCCGCCCATGGAATGGCCGATCACCACCAGCTTGTGGGTGTCGACGCCCAGGGTCGCGGCGTTGGCGCGCACATAGGCCAGGGTCGCCTTGGCGTCGGCGAGGTTGCCGCGGAAGCTGAAGGTCCCGGGGCTGCCCCAGGAGCCGCGGTAGTTGATCGTCACCACGTTCCAGCCGGCGCGTCGGATCGCCTGGGCCAGGTCGAGGTTCTTCTCATTGCCCGGCAGGCCGTGGAACAGCACCACGGTGGGATGGGCCCCGGCGCCGGAGGCCAGGTAGGCGATGCCGTTCACGGACACGCCGCCGGTGGGGATGTGCAGCACCT
>Ga0105248_10002451_pt1 | contig 20608 bp, 20 predicted proteins | sample KBSS34metaG_FD_81524 | JGI IMG/M metagenome (GOLD analysis project Ga0105248, IMG submission 81524) | Switchgrass rhizosphere microbial communities from Kellogg Biological Station, Michigan, USA - KBS S3-4 metaG | ecosystem: Host-associated > Plants > Roots > Rhizosphere > Soil | place...
CAGTGACCCTACTGCCGACCAGACTTCCCGGCGCTCCGCGTCCAATCTAGCGGGCGTCCAATCTAGCGGGCGTCCAATCTAGCGGGCGGCCAAGCTACCGGGTCGTGAGGTCGATTCGAAGGGGCGCCTCCGTCGCGGCGACCACGTCTTCGACCGTCACCCCGGGCGCGACTTCGACGAGCACCAGGCCCGAGTCGGTCACGTCGATCACGGCGAGATCGGTGATTATCCGATCGACGCAGGTCACCCCGGTGAGCGGCAGACTGCATTCCTCGACGATCTTGGCCGTGCCGTCCTTGGCGACGTGCTCCATCAGCACGATGACGCGCTCGGCACCGTTCACCAGGTCCATCGCGCCGCCCATGCCCTTCACCAACTTGCCGGGCACGGCCCAGTTCGCGATGTCGCCCCGCACCGAGACCTGCATCGCGCCCAGGATCGCGGTCTGCACGCGGCCGCCCCTGATCATCGCGAAGCTGAGTGCCGAGTCGAAGAAGCTGGCGCCGGGGATGACCGTGACGGTCTCCTTGCCGGCATTGATGAGCTTGGGGTCGACCTCGCCCGCCTCCGGGTACGGCCCGACGCCCAGCACCCCGTTCTCGGAGTGCAGCACCACGTCGATGCCGGGCGGCAGGTGGCTCGGGATGAGCGTCGGCAGTCCGATCCCGAGGTTGACATAGCTGCCGTCGCGCAGCTCGAGCGCCGCGCGGGCGGCCATCTGATCGCGAGTCAGGGCCATCAGCGGGTCGTCACCTTCTCGATCGGCAACTCCGCGGCCTGCTCGGCGCTGAGTTGCACGACCCGGTCGACGAAGATCCCGGGCAGGTGCACGTCGTCGGGGGCGAGCTCGCCCACCTCGACCAAGCGGTCGACTTCGGCGATCGTGATGCGACCGGCCATGGCGGCCGGCGGGTTGAAGTTGCGCGCCGACTCCTCGAAGCGCAGGTTGCCCGCGCGGTCGCCGACCGCCGCGCGCACCAAGGCGAAGTCGGTCACGATCGAGGGCTCGAGCACATAGGAGGTCGTGCGGCCGAGGGCCGAGAACTCCCGCACCTCCTTCTGCTCGGAGGCGAGCTCGACCGAGCCGTCTGCCGCGTACTTGATCGGCATCCCTCCGTCGGCCACGACGGTGCCGACGCCGGTTGCCGTGTAGAAGGCCGGGATGCCCGACCCGCCCGCGCGCATCCGCTCGGCCAGGGTGCCCTGCGGCGTCAGTTCCACCTCGAGCTCGCCGGCCAGGTACTGCCGCGCGAACTCCTTGTTCTCGCCGACGTAGGAGGCGGTGACGCGGCGGATGCGGTGGGCTTCCAGCAGCAGGCCGAGGCCCCAGCCGTCGACGCCGCAGTTGTTCGAGACGACGGACAACTCGGAGGTGCCGCGGGCCAGCAGCGCGCGGATCAGCGTGATCGGCACCCCCACCAGGCCGAAGCCGCCGACGGCGAGCGACGCGCCATCAGGGATGTCGGCGATCGCCTCGTCGGCACTCGCCACCGTCTTGTCCATGCTGGCCTCCTGGCGCGGCCGTCGTCGCCCGCTCGCCTCCATCTTGCAGGAAGGCCGCCGCCTAGAACACCAGGAGCAGGCAGTCGCGCTCAGACCGCGTAGAAGGTGGATGCCGTGCGCCACCTCAGCCAGTCGCGATCGCCCTCACTCGCCCCCACATCGCTGACCACGTGCTCGAGCCATTCCCCCGGGGTTTCGCGGGGCTCGCTGATGGCCGAGACGGGCCAATCGCTTCCCACCATGCAGCGCTCCGGGCCGAACAGGTCGAGCGCGGTGAGCAGCCAGCTCCTGGCCTGCTCACGGACCGGGCGGTCGGCAGACCCCTCCGGCGCGATCCCCGACAGCTTCATGCGCACCTGAGGCAGCGCCGCGAGCGCGGCCAGGTTGCGCGCCCAGGTGCCGTCGTCACCCGCGGCGACCGGCGGTTTGCCGAGGTGGTCCAGCACGACCGGAAGGTCGGGTACCTGACTGAGCAGCTGGGTGAGGGCCGGCAACTGCTCGTGGACCACGCAGGCGTCGAAGGGGAGTTCCCGAGCCGGAAGCACCCGGAGGCCCTCGAGCAGGCCCGGGTGGTCGAAGAAGGCGAGCGGCTCATTCTGCAACTGGCGCCTGATGCCGACGACCCTGCCCGTCTCCCGGAGCCGTTCGAGATGTTCTGAGACGGCCGCGCCGCGTTCGAGCGGCGCGTGGGCGACGATTCCCCGCAACTCCGGCCAGTCGAGGGACGCGACCCACCGCGCTTCGGCGACGCTGTCGCCCGCCTCCGCCTCCACGAAGATCACCCCGGTGGTCCGCGGCGCGCCGGCGCGGTACTCGTCGGGAAGGTAGGCGCGGTCGAGTTCGCCGCGCAGCCAGTGGTACTCGATCGCCGCCGGGTCCCAGACGTGCACGTGGCTGTCGATCAAGGGTGTCATGGGTGCCGATCCTCCTGTCTGTCGAGCGTCCGGCAGGCGCGGGTGACTCCGGCCTCCGGCACAACCCGAGCACCTAGAATGGCGGCGTGACGACGGTTCGCGACACAGCGCTGCCCGAGGTCGTCGCCGCGCCCGGTCTCTCTCAGACCGATGTCGTGCTGCAGGGCATCAAGTCGATGATCACGTCCGGGCAACTCGCCGCCGGCTCCCGCCTTCCGGTCGAAAAAGATCTGGCGCTCACCCTCGGAGTATCGCGCGGATCCTTGCGCGAGGGGGTCAGGGCGCTGTGCATCATGGGCGTGCTCGAGACGCGGCAGGGGGATGGCACCTACGTCACCTCGCTCGACTCCAGCCTGCTGCTCGCCCCGATGGGGTTCATGATCGACATGCAGACCGCCGAGCACCGGCGCGACCTGCATGGTGTGCGGCGCATCCTCGAGTCCGAGGCGGCCGCTCGCGCCGCACTGCACATCAGCGACAAACAGCTGCGCGAGGCCGGCGGCATCCTCGAGGCGATGCACCCGCTGGTCTTCGCCGATCCGGTCACCGACCACGCGACGCTCATCGCCGAAGATGTCGCGTTCCACCATGTCATCGCCAAGGCTGCGGACAACGGCGCTCTCGCGGCGCTCATCGACGCCCTCGCGGATCGCACCTTCGTCGCTCGGCGCTCCATCGGAGAGTTCCATGAGGAACAGGTTCGACGGGCCTACGACGAACACGTCGCCATTCTCGCGGCTCTGCGTCAGCACGAGCCCGACCGGGCCCGTCTGCTGATGAGCCATCACCTGCTGACCATCGAAGACTTCATCGGCGAGGGCGAAGACTCCGACGGGACCGCGAACGACGCCCTCTAGCTCCCCCGCGACGCCAGCCATCCGACCACGGCCGCCTCGCCCCTTTTCAGCCATTAGTATGAGGTCATTCATCTGACGAATAGGATGCCGGTTCGATGCTGACTGCGCAATACACGGGCGACCGCACGATCACCATTGCAGAACTCGAGCCCACGCCCCCCGGCGCCGGCGAGGTGCAGATCCGAGTCGCATACACCGGGCTCTGCGGCACCGACCTGCACATCCTGCACGGCAACATGGATGCCCGCGTGCACACGCCGCTGACCTTCGGGCACGAGATGAGCGGCACCGTCGCCGCGCTCGGCGAGGGCGTCACCGACTGGTCGGTGGGCGATGCCGTCACCGTCATGCCGCTCGACTGGGACGGCACCTGCCCGGCCTGCCTGGCGGGCAACCAGCACATCTGCCAGAACTTGAACTTCATCGGCATCGATTCGCCCGGCTCGCTCCAGGAGCTCTGGAACGTTCCGGCCGGTGTGCTGGTGGCGCTGCCGGCAGGGCTTCGACTCGACCACGCCGCACTCGTCGAGCCGGTCGCGGTCGCCGTGCACGACGTCCGCCGCTCGAACTTGCAGCCCGGCCAGAAGGCGGTCGTCATCGGCGGCGGGCCGATCGGCGTGCTCATCGCCTCGGTCGCCCGCGAGTTCGGCGGCGAGGTGGTCGTCATCGAGTTGGACGCCAACCGCCGGGCGCAGATCGAGGCTCTCGGCTTCACCACTCTCGACCCGCGCGAGACGAACCAGGTCGAGTGGGTGAACGAGTGGACGGGCGGCGCCGGCGCCGACGTGGTGTTCGAGGTGTCCGGTGCTGCGCAAGCGGTGCTCGGAGCCACCGACCTGGCCAAGGTGCGGGGCACGCTCGTCGTGGTGGCGATCCATCCGGTACCGCGCGAGATCAATCTGCAGCGACTGTTCTGGCGCGAGCTGTCGATCCTCGGGGCGCGCGTCTACCAGCGCGTGGACTTCGAGAAGGCCGTCGAGTTGCTGGCGAGCGGCGTCATCCCGGCCGAGCTGCTCATCACCCGAATCGTCGCGCTCGACGAGACCCAGAGCGCGTTCGCCGACCTCGAGGCCGGCCGAGCCATGAAGATCCTGGTGGCGGTGAGCCCGCAATGACCGCGCTCTTCGACCTGACCGGCACCACCGCGGTCGTCACGGGTGCCAAGCGCGGCATCGGCTTCGCGATGGCGGATGCCCTCGCCCAGGCCGGTGCCGACATCATCGGCGTCAGTGCGACCCTCGAACTCACCGGCAGTCGGATCGCCGCCGCCGTCGAGGGGCACGGCCGCCGCTTCACGGCGCGGCAGGTCGACTTCGCCGACCGCCCGGCTGTCGTCGCCTTGGGCGAGGAACTTGCCGGGCTCGACGTGGACATCCTCGTGAACAACGCAGGCACCATCGAGCGCGCTCCGGCCGCCGAGCACCCTCTCGAATGGTGGGACCGCGTGCTCGAGGTCGACCTCACCAGTGCATTCGTGCTGACGCAGGCCGTCGGCCGCTCGATGATCGCGCGCGGCCACGGCAAGGTGATCTTCACGGCCTCGCTGTTGAGCTTCCAGGGCGGCATCAACGTTCCGGGATACGCCGCGGCCAAGTCCGGCATCGCGGGGCTCACCAAAGCCCTCGCCAATGAATGGACGAGCAAAGGCATCACCGTCAATGCGATCGCCCCCGGCTACATCGCGACCGACAACACCCAGGCGCTTCAGGATGACCCCGAACGGTCGTCGGCGATCCTGGCGCGCATCCCGGCCGGGCGTTGGGGTCGCGCCGACGACCTCGCCGGAGCCACGGTGTTTCTCGCGTCGACCGCGTCGGACTACGTCTCGGGCGTCGTGTTGCCGGTCGATGGCGGGTGGCTCGGCCGCTGAGCCTGCGTCAGGCGAGCGCGGCTGACGCCGCCGGCTTCTTCGCCGCGGCCGCCAACACGGACGACCAGTACTGCCCGTCCGGGAACCGGAACTCGACCACCGATGCCTCGTGCATCTCGGCGCTGTAACCGGGAGCACCCGGCAGTCGGTATTCCCCGCCGACCACGATGCACGGCTCGACGAAGTGCTCGTGCAAGTGGTCGACGTACTCGGTGACACGGTGCTCGAGGCTGCCCGACACGGCAACGTAGTCGAAGATCGACAGGTGCTGCACCAGCTCGCAGAGCCCGACCCCTCCGGCATGCGGGCAGACCGGAATGCCGAACTTCTTCGCCATCAGGTAGACCGAGAGGATCTCGTTCACACTCCCCAGCCGCGCCGAGTCGAGCTGGCAGAAGTCGATGGCCTCGGCCTGGAACATCTGCTTGAACAGCACGCGATTCATGCCGTGCTCGCCGGTGGCGACGCCGATCGGCGCGACCGCCTTGCGGATCGCGGCGTGGCCCAGGACGTCGTCGGGGCTGGTCGGCTCCTCGATCCACAGCGGCTTGAACTGAGCGAGGGCGCGCACCCACTCGATCGCCTCGGGGACGTCCCACACCTGGTTGGCGTCGATCATCAGGTTGGCATCCCAGCCGATCACCTCGCGGGCGATCCCCAGGCGCCGGATGTCGTCGTCGAGATTCGCCCCGACTTTCAGCTTGATGTGCCGATAGCCCGAGTCGACGGCCTCCTGGCACAGTCGCCGCAGCTTGTCGTCCGAGTACCCGAGCCACCCGGCACTTGTCGTGTAACAGGGGTATCCGCTGGCTTCGAGCTCGGCGATCCGCTCGCCGCGCGTGGGAGCAGCGTCACGGAGGATCGCGAGGGCCCCGTCGCGCGTCAGCGCGTCGGAAAGGTAGCGGAGGTCGGCTGCTGCGACCAGCTCCTCCGGGGTCATGTCGACCAGCAGGCGCCACAGCGGCTTACCGGCGCGCCGCGCTGCGAGGTCCCAGACCGCGTTCATGACGGCCGCCAGGGCGAGGTGCACGACGCCCTTCTCGGGTCCGAGCCAGCGCAGCTGCGAGTCGCTCTGCAGCTCGCGGTAGATGGCGCCGAGATCGCCGACGATCTGGTCCACGTCGCGGCCGAGCAGCGGAAGAGCGCGCTGACGGGCCGCCTCCACGCAGAGGTCGTTACCGCGGCCGATGGTGAAGGTGAACCCGAATCCCGAGAGGGTGGGGTCGTCGGTCGACAGGTGCACGTAGGCGGCCGAGTAGTCGCCGTCCTTGTTCATGGCGTCCGAGCCGTCCATGCTCAGCGACGTCGGAAACCTGACGTCGGTCACTGTCACGCTGGTGATGGTCGTCATGGGACGAGGTCTCCTGTCTGGGGAAGTGGGATGCGAGAGCGCGCAGACGGGCTACGTGCAACCGCCGCGCCAACAGCGTCGGCGCGGCGGTTGTCCACGTAACGTCAGTCAGTCAGTCAGCAGGGGCTCACTGGAACTGCGAGACGTTGTCTTTCGTCACCAGCTCGGTGCCGGTGTCGACCTTGGCCTCCACCGTCTTGCCCGACGCGGCGTCGAAGGCCGTCTGGGCTCCCAGGCTGCCCATCTTCGACGGGAACTGAGCGACCGAGGCCGTCTCCGTTCCACCTGCGATGGCCTTGACCTCGTCAGGAGAGGCGTCGAAGCCGACCGTGACCAGCTTGCCTTCCTTGCCCGCCGCCTTGACGGCCTGCAGGGCGCCCGTGATGGGCGGTCCGCATGCCGAGTAGATGGCGTCGAGGTCGGGGTTCGCGGTCAGGATGTCCTGTCCGGCGTTGAGGCCCTTGGTCTGGTCGCAGTCGGTCGGCGTCTTGGACACGACGGTGAACCCGCTGCCCAGACCGTCGATCATTCCCGTCACGCGGTCATCGAGCGACGGGTTGCCCAGCACGCCCTGCAGGACCGCGATCTTCGCGCCCGGCTTCAGCGTCTTGGCCAGGTACGCACCCGCGAGCTTGCCGCCCGCGAGGTTGTCGGTTGCCACCACGGCGCTCTTGCCGTCCCAGTCCGGAATGTCGTTGTCGATGAGGACGACCTTGATCCCGGCGTCGACGGCCTTCTGCAGCGCACCCTTCACGTTGGGGCTGGTCGGGGTGATGGCGATCGCCTTCACACCCAGCGTGATGTCGGCCTGGATGGCGTTGATCTCGCTCTCGTCGTCGGTGCCGCTCTTGCCCTGTGAGAAGACGAGCTCGGCTCCCGGGGTCTTCGCGTCCCAGTCCTTGGCCGCCTGGACCATGGTGTCGTAGAAGTCGACGGGGAACTTGGTGATGAATCCGATCTTGATGACACCGCTCTTGGCACCGCCAGAGCTGGAACTGCCGGGGGTGGAGCAGGCCGTCAGTGACAGCGCGAGTATCGCGGTGGCTGCGGCGAGAACGTAACGCTTTTTCATCGCAAATCCTCTGTTCGGGGGTGAAATGTAGGAATTGATCTGTGGTGGGGCAGGGATCGCAAGTGGGCTCAGTCATCACCTCCCACGATCAGAGACACGAGACGCGTCCGGTTCTCGGGGCGCGGGATCTCTTCTCCGACGACACGGCCACGGCGCATCACCATGGCGCGGTCGGCGACCTCCATGACGTGGTCCATGGCGTGCGAGATGACGATGACCGCGCACCCCTCGTCGCGCATGCGCAGGATGAGGTCGAGCACCTGGCGCGATTCGCGCAGGCCGAGGGCCGCGGTCGGCTCGTCGAGGATCACCACGCGCGATGCGAAGGCCGAGGCACGGGCCACGGCGATCGCCTGACGCTGACCGCCCGACATCATGCCGACCGACGGCGCCTTCTCGGGCAGGTTGATCTTGAGCCGGCCCACGAGCTCGCGCGAACGTTCGGCCATGGCCTTGCCACGCATCCAGCGCAGGCCGCGAGGCATCCACCGCGGGCCGGCGTCCTCGCGGCCTGCGAAGAAGTTGGCGGTGGCATCCAGGTTGTCGAAGAGCGCCAGATCCTGGTACACGGTCTCGATTCCGGCCGCACGTGCGACGGCCGGGCTGGACATGTGAACCGGGGCGCCATCCACTTCGATGACCCCCGCATCCAGGCGGTGCACGCCGCTGATGCACTTGATCAGGGTCGACTTGCCCGCTCCGTTGTCGCCGAGCACGGCGAGCACCTCACCGGACGAGACGTGCAGGTCGACGTCCTCCAGGGCGACCACCGCGCCGAAGCGCTTCGTCGCGCCGCGGACCACGAGTGCCGGCACCCCGGTCGCGGCGATCATGCGGCCACCGCCTTCAAGACGCGGAACCGGCCCTCGAGTCGCCCGCGGATGACGTCGGACTCGACGGCGAGAACGATCACGAGGCCGATCACGATGAGTTGCAGGAAGGCATCGACGTTGAGCAGGTTCATGCCGTTGCGGATCACTCCGATCATCAGTGCTCCGACCAGCGCGTTACCGACATTTCCGCGGCCTCCCAAGAAGCTGGCGCCGCCGATGACAACGGCGGCGATCGAGTCGAGTTCGGCCAGGTCACCGAAGGTGGGCGAACCGGCGTTGAGCCGGCCGGCGGTGACGATCGCCGCAATGCCGGCCATCAGGCCGCTCAGGATGTAGACCGAGACCAGCACCCAGTCGCGCGGGACGCCCAGGCGGCGGGCGCCCTCGGGGCTGCCGCCGACCGCGTAGATCCATCTGCCCCAGACCAGCTTGGTCAGGAAGATCGCGACCAGGATCGCAACGATCGCCACCAGGAACGCCGAGTACGGGAGCCACGGCGCGATCGGGCCCGCGCTGCCCCCACCGATCAGCTGCACGATGTCGGGCATCCCCGAGATCGGCTGACCTCCCGAGAGGCCGAGTGCGAGGCCCCTCGCGATGCTCAGGGTCGCCAGCGTCACGATGAAGGGATGGGGCAGCTTGCCGAACACGTAGCCGAACCCGTTGGCGGCGCCGACGAGGGCCCCGCTGATCAGCATGGCGAGCAGGGTCAGCGCGGCGCTCTTGGTGGAGGCGAAGACCAAGGCCCCGACCACAGCCGACAGCGCCAGGTTCGAACCCACCGAGAGGTCGATGCCCCTGGTCAGGATCACCAGCAGTTGACCGATGGCCAGGATGGCGATCGCCGAACTCTGCGCAAGCACGTTGCCGAGGTTGCCGGGCGTGAAGAACACCGGCGAGAGGTTCGACAGGATCAGGATGATCAGCAGCAGGATGAGCAACGGGCCGAGCCGGAGCAGCGCCAGCACGACCTGCACCACCCGCAGCCGCGAGGGGGTCGCGGCCGCCGTGCCGGTCGCGGGAGCGCCCGATCCGGACCTGCCGGTTCGTTCCGGTGTCGATGGACCTGCATCGTGCACGTCAGCCTCCTTGCTGAATGCCAGGACTCTAACGAGCGAAACATATGATGTCTAGCCCCGATTCTCTCGCTTCAGCGCAAAATCCCCGTGTTTCCGGGCAAAGACATCGGATGATCCGCAGAATACGTCATACAAGTTACTTTTGTGACCGCTCCCAGGCCGTGAGATCGTTTGCTCATGATGAGCGAAGGGCACCCGATGACGACGCACAAAACGGGAGGCGACACCGACCCCGCGAGCGTGCTCGAGACGGCCTTCGCCCTCGATGACCTGACCACCGACGATGAGCGAATGTGGCAACGCGAGGCGCGCGCGTTCGCGACCGACCGCATCCTGCCGGTGATCGACGACGACGCCGAGAAGCAGTTCTTCCGACGGGATCTGGTCGCCGAATTGGGCGGTGCCGGCTTCCTCGGGATGCAGCTCGATGGCTATGGATGCGCTGGCGCCGGACCGGTCGCCTACGGCCTGGTCTGCCTCGAGCTCGAGTCGGCCGACAGCAGCTGGCGCACCTTCGTCTCGGTGCAGGGCTCGCTGGCGATGACGGCGATCCATCGGCACGGCTCCGAGGAGCAGAAGAACGAGTGGCTGCCGCGCATGGCGCGCGGTGAGGCGATCGGATGCTTCTGCCTCACCGAACCGAGCGGTGGCAGCGACCCCGCTGCCATGCAGACCACCGCGCGACGCGACGGCGGCGACTGGATCATCGACGGCACCAAGCGGTGGATCGGGCTGGCCAGCGTCGCCGACCTCGCCATCGTCTGGGCGAAGGATGCCGCGGACGGCGTGGTGCGCGGGTTCCTGGTGCCCACCACGACGCCCGGCTTCTCGGCGACCCCCATCGGCGGCAAGCTGTCGATGCGCGCGTCGATTCAGTGCGACGTGCTGCTCGATGGAGTCCGGGTGCCCGACTCGGCCGTGCTGCCCGGAGCCCACGGGCTCTCCGGTCCGTTCGCCTGCCTCAACGAGGCGCGGTTCGGGATCGCCTGGGGGGCGATGGGCGCCGCACGAAGTTGCCTCGAGGCCGCGATCGGCCGGGCACGCAGCCGCGAGGTCTTCGGGCATCCGATCGGAGGCACGCAACTCATCCAGGCCCACCTCGCCGACATGTTCGTCGAGTACGAGAAGGGCATGCTGCTCGCGCTGCACCTGGGTCGCCTGAAGGAGCGCGGCGCGCTCACCCCGGCACAGATCAGCGTCGGCAAGCTCAACAACGTTCGTGAGGCTCTGCGGATCGCTCAGCAGGCCCGCGCCATCCTCGGTGGCGACGGAATCACCAGCGCCTTTCCCGTGATGAGGCATCTGGCCAACCTCGAGTCGGTGCGCACCTACGAGGGAACCGACGAGATCCATCAGCTCGTGCTCGGTCGCGAACTGACGGGGATCAGCGCGTTCTGAGCGGCATCGACGATCACGCCGGAAGCGGCCGGATGTACCCGGAGCCCTCCAGCTCGTCCCACAGTGCCGACGGGATCTCGGCGTCGTACCTGGCGAGGTTGCCCGCCGCCTGGGCGGCATCGCGCGCCCCGACGACGGCCGAGACCACCGCCGGGTGACGCAGCGAGAACTGCACGGCCACCTCTGGCAGCGTGACGCCGTGCCGCCGGCAGACCTCGGCGATCGCCCGCGCCCGGGCGACCAACTCGGGTGGCGCCGGCTGGTACTCGTAGTGGGCGTCGTCGGGCACGACGTCGCGACTGAGCAGCCCGGAGTTGTAGACCCCGGCCGCGACCACGCCGACGCCCCGCTGCTGAGCCAATGGCAGCAGGTCGTCGAGCGCCGACTGGTCGAGCAAGGTGTACCGGCCGGCGAGCATGACGATGTCGACGTCGTACCGCCGAACGAACTCGCTGAGCATCGCGGACTGGTTCATCCCGGCTCCGATGGAGCGCACGACCCCCTGGTCGCGCAGCTCGATGAGCGCCGACATGCCGGTCGTGGACGCCTCGTGCCAATGGTCATCCGGATCGTGCAGATACAGGATGTCGATGTCATCCAGTCCGAGCCGCTCGAGGCTGCCCTCGAGCGACCGCAGGATGCCGTCCCGGCTGAAGTCGAACTCGCGGCGATGCGTGGCGGGCACGACGAATCCGTCGTCGTCCTGCAGATGAGCGTTCTGCGGCGTCGGAACCAGGAGCCGGCCGACCTTGGTCGAGATCAGGTAGGCGTCCCGCGGATACTCGCGCAATGCCTCACCGAGTCGGCGCTCAGCGAGCCCGAGCCCGTAGTGCGGCGCCGTATCGAAGTACCGCACCCCGCCGTCCCACGAAGTCACGGTCGCCGCGGCGGTGTCGGCGTCGGTGGTCTCACGGAACAGATTGCCGAAGGGCGAGGTGCCGAGGCCGAGCTCTGAGATTTTCAGCTGACCATTGAGCTGCCGCGTGCGGATGGGTTACCTCCTCGAGGATTCGCGAATCATCGTACATCACATGAATTCCAGCTCACCGCACATCCGGCCTCGTCAGGTAGAACGTGTGATGTATGCTGTTTTCGCGCGGCTCCGCGCACGAACCGTCAAGGGCGATGATGAAGATCACGGGCTACCGCTTGCTGCGCAGCTATCACGACTGGGGTCGTCCCATCGGCGACGTCAATGGCTTCGTCGACTCCGGCATCACCGAGGTGCCGATCGTGATCATCGAGACCGATGAGGGCATTTCAGGCGTCGCCACCGGTTCGCACGAGGGTGTCGACCGGGTCTTCCCGGCGATCGAGGGGCAAGACCCTCGCGCGGTTTCGACCCTCTACGACCGCATGCTCGCACGGGTCTTTAAGGCCGGCCACGCCGGGTCGACCTTCGGCGGCATCGGGACTCTCGACTCCGCCCTGTGGGACTTGAAGGCGAAGATCGCCGGGGAGCCGCTGTGGCGGCTCCTCGGCGCGTCCGACCGCTTCGTCGCGGGCTACGCGTCGGGGCTCGACATCGCGCTCACCGACGACCAGCTCGGAGCGTTCTACCGCACGATGGCCGACCGCGGCTTCAGCAGCGGCAAGCTGAAGGGGGGCAGAGACGCGTCGGCAGATATCCGCCGTCTCAGCATCATTTCGGACGCCCTCTCGGCCAACGCCGCGCGTCCCGCTCTCATGCTCGACGCGAACGAGTCGTGGAACCTCAAGCAGGCCGTCCGGTACGTCTCGCTGGTCGAAGAGGTGCACGATCTGACCTGGATCGAAGAACCCCTTCGCCGGTGGGACGCCGTCGGCCAGGCCCGGCTGTCAGCTGCGGTTCGCGCCGGCGTCGCCACGGGCGAGAACCTCACCGGCCTCGAGCAGTACCGTCCGCTGTTCGATGCGGCCGCGATGGATGTCGTGCAGGCAGGCGCCGTCTGGGGCGTCACCCACTTCTTGCGCGTCGCGCTCGCCGCGCATTCCCGCGACCTCCCGATGAGCCCAGTCGGTCTGAGCGCCAACGGAGCGGTGGCGCACGCCGCGGCCGCGATCCCGAATCACCTGTCGGCAGAGGTCCAAGACCTTGGCAGCCCGTTTGGCACCACCTTCGACGCGGAGTACGCCGACGGCGGCGTCGTACTGGGAGACCAACCAGGGGCGGGCCTGGCCATCGATGAGAACGCCATCGCCGGAGAATCAGACTCACGTGCGAGCGGGCCCGCGCCCCAGCACGTTCGACCACGCCGGGCTGGGCTGCGACTCGTCTCGGACGACGCGGCCGATTCAGCCGATCTCTGAGTCGAAGACAGCATGGAGTCCGGACCTAAACTGAGACCCATGACGGTCGAGCCACAGGGCAGCACGCCCCCGGCGCGGTCGGTGTTCGGCGACGCCGTTCCCCGCACACCCGCAGCCAGGCTGGGCGTCGCGGTCGTCGTCGACCTGGTCTCGGCCATCGTGACCGGCGAACTCAAGCCCGGCGAGGTACTCCCGCCCGAGGGCATACTGAGCCAGCAATTCGGTGTCAGCCGCACGGTGATCCGCGAGTCGGTCAAGCGCGTCGAAGAGAAGGGCCTGCTGACGGTCGCGCAGGGGCGGGGCACCTCGGTGAATCCGCCGAGCACCTGGAACGTTCTCGACCCGGTCGTTCTGTCGGCCCTCGTCGACCATGACGACTCTCTCGGCGTTCTCGACGAACTGTCGGTCGTTCGCGCCAGCCTCGAGGGCTCGATGGCAGCGGCGGCCGCCGAGCAGCAGACACCCGAACGCGCCGCCGAACTCCGGGCCGCATACGCCGACACCGTGCGGCACGCCGACGACCTCGACGCCTACAACGATGCGGATGCCGCCTTCCACTACACGATCATGGAGCAGTCGGGCAATCGACTGGCCTCCAACATCACCCGGATCCTGTTCGCCCGCGCGCGGGAGAGCAACCGCTTCACCGGGATCCCGCAGGGCGGGGTGCCTCCCGAGACCCTCGATGAGCACAAGGCGATCATGGAGGCGATTGTCAGCGGCGATCCCGCCGACGCCTCGGCGGCGATGATGAATCACATCGCGCTCGCCTGGGCGCGTCGCCGACCGGACGGCCCGAAGGCGTAGCCTCCTCGCCAACGAGCTACGAAGAGGCGCCGCCACGGGACGGGTGGTCCAGCCATGTGGAAGCGGGCGGGACAAGCTGTTCCAGCTCGTCCCAAACTGCGTCAGGGATGTGCACGCCGGCCGACGCCATGAGACTCGAAATTCTGCCTTCACTTGTGATACCCACGACCGTGGCGTCGATTCGGGGATCGCGGAGCGAGAACTGAAGCGCGGCGGTGGCCAAGTCGATCCCGGACCTCGCGCAGACGGCGTCCATGGCGGCGATCGTGTCAAGGAGTTGGCGACTGGCCGGCTGATATGAGTACCTCGTCGATTCGCCAGGGCGCGCAAGGATTCCACCGCCATAGACGGCCGCATTCAGAACTCCCACCCCGAGTTCGAGTGCGCGAGTGAAGAGCTCATCGGCGCTGCGATCGACGAGAGTGAACCGGTTGTGACACAGGATCACATCGAACACGCCCAGGTCGAGATACCGGTGCAACAGCTGCGTGTCGCCGGTTGCGACACCGATGGCACCGGCAAGCCCTTCGTCGCGGATCTTAGCGAGTGCGTCGACGGCGCCCCCGGCGGACGTCATGTACCCGAAGTCGAATGCATCGGGATCGTGCAGGAACAGCAACGGGACGCTCTTCACACCTAGCCGCTCCAAGCTTTCTCGGAACGACTCGCGCACGCGGACACCGGAGAAGTCTCCTCTGGCAGAGTCGACCTTCGTGATGACCGAGAAGTCATCAGGGACTCCCCCTGCCAACGCGATCGCCTTTCCGATCCGACGCTCACTGGCCCCGTCGCCGTAGTTGTTGGACGTATCGATCGCGCGGATGGGACTCCGCAGGAGGGCGTGGACGAAATCCACTGCCGCCTCCTCGTCGACGCCATAGCCGTAGAGATGGGGCATCGAGCCGAGAGGCGAAGCGCCGGCGATGATGGCCGAGGTGAACAGTGGCGTCTGCCCGATCCGTCTGTACCAGCCTCTCGTCATCGGATGTTGCCCGGCTCGGATTCGGGGTCGCGTTGCTCGACGAGCACGGTGACCTCCCACGGTTCGAGCACGATCGGTGTTGCGCGGAGCCGCTGCGGCGGTCGAGCGGTGGCGGGCTCGGGCGACCAGTTGCTGATGAACCAGACGCGCCCCGAGGTACTGCTGCCTGATGTGACCGTGACCGTGGCATCCAACCTCCATCGGCTCGCGCTCGTGATTGGGACGGCCCAGCGAAGGAGGGCTGTCGCCAGCGCGACGTCGGGCAGCGTGCCCACGTAGGTCACGCGACCGGCGCCGTGCTCGCGCGAGGTGACCGCGGGCCGTCCCGCGTAGATGCCCGAGGAGTACGTCGCCACGACGTCGGCGCCGTCAGCGACCAGCGCGTCGGCCCAACCCTCGGCCTGGCCTCCACCGAAGGTGGCGCCCTCGATGCCGACCGGAGCGTCGAGCGTCGAGTACTCGTCGTACCAGACCCCCGCTGCGTCGGCGAGACGTCCGGGCGCCCGCTCGGGCCGGGCCCGGGCGAGCTGGTCTCCATAGCCGGTACGGATGCCGACCACGAGATGCCCGCCCGCCTCCGCGTAGCGCACGAGTGCGTCGAGCATGTCGTCGTCGGCGATGTAGAGCGTCGGCACGACGAGCGTCGGGAACTCGGACACGAAGTCCGCGGCGTCGCGCTGCCGGAACTGCTCGGCGTGCACGATCCGACTCTGGACACCCGCTTCGAAGGCCGCGCGGTAGTAGCGATCGAAGATCCGCTGATACGACGCGCGATCCGGGCCGCCCTCGGCGTCGGCGAGCGGCGGGGAGAACTCGAAGCTGCGTTTCGTGTCGACCGAGTAGAGCAGGGCGACATCCGCGTCGGGCGTGAACCCCTCGAGCTGTGGCCCGAGGTCGCGCAACCGGTGACCGAGTTCCGCGATCTCACGGTAGATGCGACCGGGCAGGCCGCTGTGCGGCAGCACCCCGCCCCAGTAGGTTTCGATGCCGTAGTGCAGTGTCTGCCACTGCCAGTACTCGATCATCCGAGCGCCGCGGGCCACGAGGGCGAGGCCCGCGAGCGCGATCTGGCCGGGGTACGGGGTGTGGTGCTGCCAGTGCGACTGCCCGATGGACTGCGCATTCGTCTCGGTGACCAGGAACGGAGCCTGTGCCGAACTGAACATCCGGTCGCCCTGCTCGTAGAGCCCCCACACCCCTGTCGTGTACCACAGCCCGTGCCGCGGCACCTCGACCCCGATGCGGAGTGCTTCCTGCATCATGTAGTAGGGATTGCCCGCTGTGACATCCAGCGCCTGCACGAGTTGCTGGTCGTCGATCGCCGCGCTCTCGTACGCGATGCAGGTCGTGACGAACTGACGGGGATGCGCGTACTCCCGCACGATACCCGCCTGCCAGGCGATGAAGTCGTTGACGAGCTCGGTCTGGTAGCGACGCCACTCGAGCTGGTATTGCGGCGAGTGGTTGCCATCGGGGCGCCACAGCTCGTCCCAGCTGCGGATGCGGTGTGACCAGTACGTGAGCCCCCATTCGCGGTTGAGCGTGTCGACATCGCCGTAGCGACCTTCGAGCCAACGAAGAAAGCCGTCGAAGACGCGCTGGTTGTGCAGCAGAAAGGAGCCGGGCTCGTTGTCGACCTGGTAGCCGATGATCGCGGGGTGGTCGGCGTACCTCGCGATGATCGCCCGGATGACGCCCTCCGCATGCTGCCGGAACAGCGGATGCGTGATGTCGACCTCCTGGCGCCACCCCCAGGGACGGCGCACCCCGGTGGCCTCCTCGCCCGCGAGGTCGGGATCCATCGCGCGCAGCCACGGGGGCACCGCATAGGTCGGCGTGCCCAGCACCACCGAGATGCCCCGGGCGTGCGCACCGTCGAGCACGGGCTGCAGCCAGTCGAGGTGATACACGCCCGGCTCCGGCTCCCAGGTCGCCCACACCGACTCGCCAACGCGAATGACCGAGAAGGATGCGTCGGCCATCAGGTCGAGGTCGCGCTCGAGGTCGCCGTTGACGCGGTACTCGTCGTAGAACGCCGCTCCGAACAGGATTCGCTCGGGCAGAAGGTGTGCGTCGGCCAAGGCCTACTCCTCTAGTCCAGGTGCCAGGCCTCGTCGAACTGCTGCCGCTTGGGCTCTGACGATCCGGGCTCGAACGGCGGCTGGCACGGCGTCGGACATCGACCCCTTCATCCCTTGGTGGCGCCGGCCGTCATCCCGGTCGCGAGGAAGCGCTGCGAGAACAGGAAGACGATCAGGATTGGCGCAACGGAAATGAGGATCGCCAAGGCCAACTGGGGAAAGTTGAGGTGCCTGCTCGACATAACCTCCGCCAGACCCACTTGCACGGGCTTCCTCTCCGAGTCCGGCTCCGTGATGAACGGCAGGAAGAAGTTGTTCCAGTTGCCGACGAAGTTGAAGAAGGCGACGAGACCGACAATGGGGGTCGCGAGGGGCAGGGCGATCCGCCGGAAGATCTGGAACTCCCCGGCTCCGTCGATGCGCGCCGCGTCGAGCAGCTCGTGCGACATCGACGTGGAGAAGAAGATGAAGGCCAGGTAGACACCGAACGGGAAGAACGAAAACGGAAGGATCACCGCGAGCGGCGTATTGAGCAGGTGAACCGCCGCGAGTTCGAGGAATATCGGCAACGCAAGAGCGGTGTTCGGGATGAGCATGACCATGAGCGTCGCGAGGAGCATGACCTGTCGGCCTCTGAAATTCGTCATTGCGAGCGCGTACCCCGCCGGGATCGCCAGGACGATAGTGATCACCAGTGCGGCGCCCGAGTACAGCAGTGAATTGCCGACCCAGGTCCAGAAGACGCCGTCCTCGAACCCGGACAGGGCCTTCCAGTTCTGCGCGAGCTGGGCGAACGACCCCAGGCTGAATGGCTGCTCGCCCTGGAGGTCGTTGAGCTGGGTGCCGCTCTTGGCCGGTGCGAGCAGCAGCCACGCCAACGGAACGAGGAAGAAGACGCTGAAGAACGCGAGAACGGCGACAGCGAACACGCGCCCCAGCCAGCGGGCGGGAGCGGGTGCTGCCGGGACCCCCCGCACGCTAGTGGACGTTCCGGCCGGCATGGGCATCAGTCCAGGTGCCAGGCCTCGTCCAACTGTTGCCAGTTGGGGGCTGACGAGTTCGGCTCGAACGGCAACTGGCAGGGTGCGGTTCGCGTCCACCAGTCCTGGGTGACCGGGTCGGCGGCCATGCGCGTCTGGTCGGCGTCGTAGTCCTCGCCGATGTACTCGTAGTAGCCGAAGATCACATCACCCAACACGAAGATCGTGAAGTTTCGGATACCGCACTCGGTGATCGTGGCCTCGACTTGCGGCCACACATCCCGGTGCAGCCGCAGGTACTCCTCGCGCTTCTCCGGCACCAGGCGTGCTGCCATGCCGAATCGGCGAACTTCGGTCATCCCTTGGTCGCGCCGGCCGTCAGCCCGGTCACCAGGAAGCGCTGCGAGAACAAGAAGACGATCAGCACAGGAGCCACGGAGATGAGTGTCGCCAGCGCCAACTCCGGAAGGGTGATCGTGAGCGCGGCCGCATTGGTCGGGTTGAACGCGGGGGTGCTCGAGAGCAAGACCGCCAGACCGACCTGGACGGGCAACTGGTCGGCCCCGGGCTCCATGATGAAGGGCAGGAAGTAGTTGTTCCAGTTGCCCACGAAGCTGAAGAAGCCGACGAGCGCGATCACGGGGGTGGCCAGGGGCATGGCGATGCTCGTGAACACCTTGAGCTCCCCCGCACCGTCGATGCGCGCAGCGTCCAGGAGATCGTGCGACATCGTCGTGGAGAAGTAGATGTACGCCAGATAGACGCCGAATGGGAAGAAGGAGAACGGCAGGATCACGCCGAGCGGGGAACCGAAGACGTGAACCGCCGAGAGCTCGAGGAAGATCGGCAGAGCGAGCGCCGTGTTCGGGATGAGCATGACCATGAGCGTCGTGATGAGCAGAGCGCGCCGCAGCCTGAACTTGGTCATCGCGAGCGCGTAGCCCGCGGGAATCGTGATGAGGATCGTGATCACCAGCGCGACCCCGGAGTAGAACACCGAGTTGCCGAGCCACGTCCAGATGATGCCGTCCTGGAACGTGATCAGCTGATGCCAGTTGTGTGCGAGCTGGTCGAAGGATCCGAAACTGAAGGGCGACTCGCCGTGGAGGCTGCCGAGTTGATCGCCGTTCTTCGTCGGGGCCAGCAGCAACCATGCCAAGGGAACGACGAAGAAGATGGCGAAGAACGCGATCACGGCGATCGCGAGCACCCGCCCGAGCCAGCGGGCCGGAGCGGGCGCCGCGGGCACGAGGCGCAAATTAGTCGCGGTCAAAGAGTCCTCCTCGGAAGACGAAGATTGCGGAGAGGCCCATGGCCACGACCAGCAGGACGATCGAAATCGCTGCCGACCCGTTGAAGTCCGCTTGGGGACCGAACGCGATCGTGTACGCGAGCTGGTTGAGCGAATACTCCTGCGGGACGACACCCCGGCTCGCGAGGTTGAGGATCTTCGGCTCGACGAACAATTGGGTTCCGCCGGCAAGCGAGACGATGGCCATGTAGGCGATCCACTTGCGCATCAATGGGATCTGGATGTACCACGCAGTCTTGAAGGGCCCAGCGCCGTCGATACGGGCGGCCTCCATCACGTCGCTCGAGATCGTATTCAGCGCGCCGTACATGATGATGATCCATCCGCCGGCACCGGTCCAGAACGCGACGATGGTGAAGACCACGGGAAGGTTTTCGAGGGAGACGATCTGGGTGAAGCTCTTGAGTCCGAGCACATCCAGGAGTCCGGCCACCGGGCTGACGCTCGGGGTGAGCATGAAGAGCCAGAGCAACACGCTCGCCGACCCGGCGAGCGCTCCGGGGATGTAGAACAGGAAGCGCGAGGTCGCCGACAGCCATCTGGTGCGCACCGCGTGGACCACGAGCGCCAAGATCGTGACCAGCACGATCAGCGTCACCAGCCAGACGACCACGAACAGGGCCACGTGCTGCACGGCCGGCAGGAATCGGAAGTCGTGGAAGACCCGGACGAAGTTGTCGACCCCGGCGAACGCCCCGTTCGCGGTGAACGAGAGGTACAGCGCGTAGATCATCGGCCCGATACCGAAGGCCAGGAGGAACAGCAGGTAGCCACTCGAGAACACGTAGCCGATAACGGTCTGCGCGCCGAGCCGCCGCTGAGGGCGTCGAATGATTGCCCCCCGCTGCCGCCCCTGTGAAGGGACGGCAGCGAGGGACGTGAGATCAGTAGAGATGGGAGTTGTCTTCTCTACTTGACCGTGTAGCCGTTGACTTGAGCGTCGTTCTCGTAGCGCTTCTGCCACGCGTCGACGGTCGAGGCGATCGTCTGACCCTTGGCAAGAGCCGGAGCCACGATCTCATTCCATGCCGGCTCGGAGCTGAACGACAGCGTCGCGCCCCAGCCCGGCCAGATGTGGGTGGATGCCGTGTTGACGACGTCCTTGAACTTGTCCGAGTCAGCCCAGAAACCGCCACTGACCTGCGCGTCCAGCCAGGCGCTCGCCGTGGAGGCGTATGCCGGCAGACCCGTGATCAGCTTGACCGACTGCGGTCCCGCGACCGCGTACTGCAGGAATGCAGCTTCGGCCTTGAGGTTCTTCGAGTGGCTCGAGCCATACC
>Ga0105248_10002452_pt1 | contig 20605 bp, 10 predicted proteins | sample KBSS34metaG_FD_81524 | JGI IMG/M metagenome (GOLD analysis project Ga0105248, IMG submission 81524) | Switchgrass rhizosphere microbial communities from Kellogg Biological Station, Michigan, USA - KBS S3-4 metaG | ecosystem: Host-associated > Plants > Roots > Rhizosphere > Soil | place...
GAGGTCGCCGACGGTCGCGGCAAGCGTCAGGTCGCGGCCGGAATGCACCGAATCCAGGTTCACCGTCGGGGCCCGCAGGAAGGTGTCGCGGCCGCTGGAGACGGTCACCACGCCCGGCAGGCTGGCCGCGTCGACGGTGGCGTCTTGCCCGGCCTGGACGGTGACCGCGGTGGCGCCCGTAACGCTGCCGGTCAGCCGCGCGTCGCCCGTGGTGGAAGTCACGCTGACCACGCGCCCGTTGGCGCTGGTGTCCGGATTGCCCACGAAGTCCGGTCCGACGGCGTCTGCGCCCGCGCCGGTCGATGTCGCCGAGGCCAGGGACGCCGTCCCGCTTCCGGACAGCACATAGACGTCGTCGCCGGCTACTGCCGCGCCCACCGAGGCGTCGCCCGTGGCGCTGACGTAGACGTCGCCGGCCGCGGTCGCCGAGCCGAGGCTCACCGAGCCGCCGGTCGCCAGCACCCTCTGGCCTTTGACCGTCGTGACGTTGAGGTTGGTCGCCTTCAGCAGGGCGTCGCCGCCGGCGGTGATCGAGTCGAACTTGGCCGTCCCGCTCAGGTCGACGACGACCTTGCCGCCGCCCGCCAGGGCGATCGAGCCGGAGCCGGTGATCGCGCCGACGCTATCGCCCACCGCCAGATTCTGGGCCGCCTGGATCGAGACGTGCTGGACAGGCGCGGTCGGCAGGCCGGTCAGGGCCAGCGCATCCACCTCGGCGGCGCCCTGGGCGGAGATCAGGCCCGTTCGGCCGATCGACAAGGTCGCCGCGTTCAGGTCGCCGCCCTCGGTTGATAGCGTCAGGTCGCGGCCCGCCGTCAGCGAATTGGCCAGCATGTCGTGGCCGTCGACGGAGATGTCCCGCGCGGCGACCGCCACGCCCAGATCGATGGTGCGCGTGGCGACGAACTTGAGGTCGCGCCCGGCCGTCAGGTTGGACACGAAGGTGGGATCGGAAACCCGGCCGTAGTTGATCGGCAGCAGCACGCTCGGATCGATCACGTTCGGGGCGCAACTGGCGCTGAAGATCGGGTTGGAGCAGTCGACGATCGGCCCGAAGTCCGGCGGCGTGTTCGGCGGCCGCGCCCAGGGCACGGCGAACACCTGCCCCGAGTTGACCAGCTGAATGTCGCGCGTCGCCGAGGCGGCGTTGAGATAGATGTCGGTGTCGATGGTCCCGGAGACCGCCGGCCCGGGCAGCCGCCCGGTGATGCCGCCCCCGCCCGACAGGATGATGTCGCCGCCGTCGGTGGTCGCCGACTGGGCGGTGATCATGCCCTCGAGGTTGATGATCGCGCTGGCCGCGGCGGTGCGGCTGACGGCGGCGATGAACACGTTCGACGCGCTGGTGGTGTTCTGCAGGTCCAGGGCCACCTGCTGGTCGCTGCCGGCCGCTGATCCGGGGATCACAAAGTCCACCAGGTCGAAGTCGCCGGGCGCGCCCTGCGACAGGCGGATCGTGAAGCCGTTGGTCGCGCCGTAGAGCACGCTGGAGCCGGCCAGGCCGTTTACCGAGGCCATCTGTTCGCCGACCGTCGTCGGCGAGATCAGGGCGACGAGGCCGCCGTGGCCGGTGATCGACGATCCGGCCTGCAGGTTCAGCTTGGTCGAGCTGGTGATCGCGTCGCCCGAGAAGTCGAACGACAGGTTGGACGGGTTGAGGAATCCGCCTTGGTCGGCGCTGGCTGCGGTGATCAGGATGCCGCCGGCGTCGATTTGCCCGCCGGCCATAAAGATCATTCCGCTCGCAGAGGAGAACCAGATGTTGCCGCCGAAGGCGCCGCCGACCCGGCCCTCGATCGTCCCGGCGATCGTCGGGGCGTCGGCGCTGCTGATGCGGTTGAGCACGATCCAGCTGCGCGCATCGAAGGTGTAGTGCACCGACTCGCCCGCCCTGACGTTGTAGGTCGACCAGTCGATGATCGTGCGCGCGCCATGCAGGGCGATGTCGGTCTCGCCGTTGCTGGTGGCGATGGTCGGCAGGGCGCCCGAGCTGAGCGCGACGCCGGACTGCACTAACTGGGCCGACGCCGGGCTGGCCAGCAGCGCCGCGAACCCCGCCAGGGCGCCGCAGAGCGCTGTGCGGCCCAGGAGGGCGCGGCGGGGGCGGGAACCGGGCGCGGCGATCGAGCGGGTCATGTTAATTTCAGACGTCACAGGAAGCTGGCCGTCAGATTGATCAGCAGGCGAGGCGCCGGACGCGATCCTCCGGGGGCGATGCTGTCCAGCGGATAGGCGAAGGTCAGGTCGAGATTGGCTCGGTTCGACACGCGGAGCGACACCCCTGCGCCGATAGACCGCAGGCTGCGGCTGGCGCTCAGGCCGGACCGTCCGGCGTCGTTGTTATGTACGTAGCCGGCGTCGAAAAAGGCGAAGGGCGCGGCCATCAGCTTGGCGTTGAGCTCGATCGGCGCGAAATGCAGGTCCACCGCCGCGGCCGCACCGGTGTCGCCCAGCGCCACCGCCGGGTCGTAGCCGCGGCCCACGCTGAGGTCGCCGAGCGAGATCTGCTCGTAGGGCGTCAGCGGCTTGGCCGCGTACTGGGCCTGGGCGCGCACGCTCAGCCGGATCTGGTCGTTGATCGGCGCGTCCAGCCCGCCGGTCCCGCGCACTAGCCAGGCGTCGGGCTCCGCCAGCGCCCGGGTCGCCAGGGGTCCGCCCGCCGAGGTGGCGCCAAGCCCGGTGACGCCGCGGCGCAGGCTGAGCGAGCCGGTCGTCGTCACCGGCCGCTGATCGAAGACGAACCGATAGTCGCCGTCCGCCCGCAGATAGAAGATGCGCAGCCGATCCTCGGAGAGCGCGCCCCCGCCGCCCACCTCGGTCTTCTGGTCGACCAGGTCGAAGCCGCCGGCGAGGTTCAGGTTGGCGCGCCGGCGGCGGATCAGCGGGTAGGCCGCCTCGGCTTCGGCCACCACGGAGGTGCTTCTCAGATCGAGCGGCTTCAGCACATCGCCCGGCCGGCTCTGGCCGTAGACGGCCGAGGCGCGGGCGATCAAGCCGTCGCCGCCCAGCCGCACGGCCTCCTGGACCTGCACCACCCACTGTTCGTTGGAATCCAGGGTGTGGAAGGCGACCAGCGTCGTGTCTTCGCCGTACTCGGTGTAGCTGCGCGCGTCGGCGCGGACGAGGCCGCCGAAGCGGCCCACCGTGCGCGAGCCCATGTTCTGCGCATTGCCCAGGATGCTTAGCGGGGTGCGGGTCACCGTCACGTCGATGTCGACGGCGCCGCGCTCAGGGCTGGCGGAGGGCTTGATGGCGGCGCGCACGCGCACGCCCGGCACGTCGGAGGCCAGCAGCAGGTAGCGCTGGGCCTTGCGCATATCGAACGGCTTCATGCCGCGCAGCTTCTCGACATAGCGCTCGACGGCCGCCTGGCCCGGGCCGATGTCGCCGCGCACGCGCACGTTGACCACGTGGGCTTCGATCACGTCGAGGATCAGCGCCCCGCCGGTGATCCGCTGTTCGGGGATCTCGACGCGGGCCAGCACGCCATGGTCGAACAAGGCGCGCGCCGCGCGGTCGCGGATCTCGCAGATCACGCCCACCTTCTGCGGCTTGCCGATGAGGGCGGCGTAGGTCTGGGCGAGCTGGGCGGGCGTGAGCGCCGTCGCGCCGCGGAAGGTCACCGAGGCCAGGGTCACTTCGACGGGGGAATCCGCCAGCGGGCAGGGGCCGGGCGGCTCAGGGGCGAAGACGTCGGCGTCCCGAGGCGCAGGCAGCGGCGCGGCGCGCGCGGCCGGGTTGAGCTCTTGCGCGGACAGCCCGGCCTGGGGTGGGGCGCCGGCCGGGACCTGAGCCCACGCGGCGCTCGACGCAGCCAGAGCCCCCGACGTGGCAAGGGCGGTCGTCATCCAAACCAATAGAGCACGCGGGCGAACGCCCACGCGAGCCAACCCCATCCTCAGCCTCCCCCAATCGGTCGAATCTAATGCGTTTGTTGACCAAGCTTTGCAATCAACTTGTTGGTGTTACGAACTTTCTTGCCCCTTGGACGCATTGAAACGATGCCGCTTCATGCCCCCTCGCAATATTGCTACCTAAGGCGCGGGCGGGCGGCTAAGATTCCCCGCAAGGGGGCATCGTAGGGTGACGATGGGGCGGGGCCGGATAGCGAAGATTGTGGGCCTGCTGGCCATCGCGGTCGCATGCGCCGCCTCGATCGCCGCTGCCCCGGCGCCCGATGAGGCGACGGCGCCGGTCGCCGGCCGTGTGGGCGTGCACGAAGGTGTCGCCTCCTGCGCCGGGTCCACCTGCCACAGCCGTCCGGTGCCCAGCGGTCTGACCGTTCGCCAGAACGAGTTGATCACCTGGGAAGGCCCCGGCGACGTGGGCGCCCACAGCCGCGCCTGGAAGGTGCTGGCCAGCGCGCGCGGCCAGGCGATCGCCGACCGCCTGGGGCTCGGCCCGGCCCAGCGCGCCCAGGCCTGCCTCGGCTGCCACGCCGACCCGGCCCCGGCCGGCCAGCGCGGGGCGCGGTTCCAGCTCTCCGACGGCGTCAGCTGCGAGGCCTGCCACGGCGGGGCCGGCGGCTGGATCGCCAGCCACTACGCGGTCGGCGCGAGCCACGCGGGCAACGTCTCGCGCGGCATGGTCGCGCTGGACGACGCCAAGGCGCGCGCCGGGAAATGCCTGGACTGCCACTTCGGCGGGTCCAAGCCGGGCCAGTTCACCACTCACCAGATCATGGCCGCCGGCCACCCGCGGATCGCCTTCGAGCTCGACCTCTACACCAGCCTGCAGCGCCACTACGACGTCGACGCCGACTTCGTGAAGCGCAAGTCCTGGCCGTCGGGCGTGAAGGTCTGGGCGGTCGGCCAGGCCATGGCGCTCGACCGCGCCCTGACCCTCTACGGCGATCCTGCCCACGGCGGGGGCGCGTTCCCGGAGTTCTATTTCTTCGATTGCCAGAGCTGCCACCGGACGATCTCCAACGACGATCCCAAGTGGCGCCCGACCGCGGAGGCCAACCCCGGTCGCTCGACGCCGGTCGGCGCGCCGCCGTTCAACGACGAGAACATGATCATGCTGTCGGCCGCGGCGAAGGCGGTCGCCCCGGCGCTCGCCGCGCGCTTTGAGGCCGATAGCGCGGCCTTCCACACCGCGCTGGCCAAGGATCGCGCCGGCTCGGTGCGGGCCGCCGCTCAGCTCGCCGCCACCTCGCGGGCGCTGGCCGACGCCTTCGCCGCCCACGGCTTCGGCAAGGCCGATACGATGGCCATCTTCGACGCGGTGTTGAACGGCCAGGCCCGGCGCTACACCGACTATGCCGGCGCCTCGCAGGCGGTGATGGCCGCCGACACCCTGCTGAACGCCCTGGTCGCCCAGGGCGGCGTCGACCGGGCCGCCGCGGCGCGGGTGCGGCCGGATCTCGATCGCGCCTTCCAGACGGTGCGCGATCCCAACGCCTTCCATCCCGCCGAGGCGCGTAAGGCCCTGGCGGCGGTCGCAGACAAGGTGAGGGCGTTGAAGTGAAGCGTGGTCCCTTCGGCACGGCGCTGGCCTGCGTCGCGGCCCTGGCGCTTGCGGCCTGTGGCGGCGGAGGCGGTGGCGGCGGGTCCACGAGCACCGGCACGGGCGGCGGCGGGGGCACGGGCGGCGCGTCCAGCCCCTATGTGGCGCCGGCCGCGGAGGCCCTGACCACGGCCGACGTCCAGAAGGTGCTCGCTCAGGCCGTGAGCGAGGCGACAGCACGGCACACGCCGGGCGTCTTCGCCGTGGTCGACCGGGTCGGCAACGTGCTGGCGGTCTATGCGATGACCGGCGCGCGGGCGACGGCGACGCTGCGTCCCGGCCCCGGCGGCAATCTTGACGCCCAGGGCGTGGTGGTTCCGGCCGCGGCGGCCGCCATCGCCAAGGCGATCACCGGCGCCTACCTCTCGTCCGGCGCCCACGCCTTCTCCACCCGCACGGCCAGCATGATCGTGCAGGAGAACTTCCCGCCCGGCCCGGCCAGCGTCGGCTTCGAGGGCGGGCCGCTGTTCGGGGTGCAGTTCTCCTCGCTGCCCTGTTCGGACGTCACCCAGCGCCTGGCCTCGGCCGCGACCATCGGGCCGAAGCGCTCGCCGCTGGGTCTGGCCGCCGATCCCGGCGGCTTCCCGCTCTACAAGAACGGAACCCTGGTGGGCGGCGTCGGCGTCATGTCCGACGGCGACTACGGCTTCGACAAGAACGTGCAGGACGTCGACAACGACGACGAAGAGAACGTCGCGCTGGCCGCCACCGCCGGCTTCGAGCCGCCGGACAGCATCCGCGCCGAGCACATCTCGGTGGGCGGCACGACGCTGCGCTATTCCGACGCCACCACGGCGTCCCTGAAGGTCAGCCCGTCCACGGCGACGCCCTTCGCCTCCCTGGCGGCCGGGACCGGCGCGCTCAGCGCGGTCAACGGCTATTTCGCCGGCGCCATCCTGGCCGGCCAGCCCTACGGGACCGAGGCTTCCGGCGTGCGCGCCGCCACCACCGCCGAGTTCTCCCAGGCCGGGGCCTTCGTGCTGACCAACGGCTCGGGCCAGGACCGCTATCCGATCCGTGGCGGCGCCGATGGCGCGGAGGTCACCAATCCGCTGACCGCCGGCGAAGTGACGGCGATCCTGGAAGAGGCGTTCAAGATCATGGTCCGCACGCGCGGTCAGATCCGCCAGCCGCCCGACAGCCGCGCCCAGATGTCCATCGCGGTGACCGACACGCGCGGCGTGGTCCTGGGCCTGGTGCGCGCGCCGGACGCGGCGCTGTTCGGCACCGACGTGGCCGTCCAGAAGGCGCGCTCGGCGACCTTCTTCTCCAGTCCGTTCGCCGCCGCCGACCTCAATGGCGATCCGAGCGCCGATGTGCGCGGGTTCGTGCAGAAGGTCCGCGACTTCTTCCCGGACGCCAACGCTTTGACCGGCAAGACCGCGTTCGGCATGCGCTCGATCGGCAACCTCGCTCGTCCCAATTTCCCGGACGGCCAGGCGAACCGGCCGAACGGGCCGTTGTCGCGCCCGATCGCCCAATGGAGCCCGTTCTCCACCGGCCTGCAGTCGGCGCTGGTGATCACCAACATCGGCCAGCACCTGGGCTTCGTGGGCGGGGCGGCAGCCGACACGCCGGCGCGCTGCACCTTCCTGCCGGACGTCGCGGCCGGGCAGAACCGGCTGCAGAACGGCCTGCAGATTTTCCCGGGCGGCGTGCCGATCTATCGGAGCGGAAAACTGATCGGCGGGATAGGCGTCTCCGGCGACGGCATCGACCAGGACGACATGGTCGCTTTCCTGGGCCTTTTCAACGCGTCCACCCGCGTGAGTGTCTCCGAAGCCGACCCTTCGATCCGCGCCGATCAGCTTGTTGTCGGCCCGCCGCCGGCCCAGCGGCTGCTTTTCGTTAACTGTCCGTTTGCACCGTTCCTGGACACCTCGGACCAGAACGTCTGTCAGGGAAAATAAGGAATGCGGGGCGGCCTGCTCTTCGCGCTCCTGCTGGTCATGGCGCCGGTGGCGGAACGCGCCAGGGCGGATGACGTCATTGGCGACCTGATTCAGGCCTCTGAAAGCCAGCCGGATTCGGCCCCTCCCGAGGAGCGCAGGCGACCCGGCCGCGTCGAGCAACCCCAAGCGCCACAAGCGATTGCGCCCAATCCGAACGCCGTGCGCGCGCCGCCGCCGGAGGCCTTCCCCACCGACGTCCTGCCGATCCCTGACCGGTGGCGGCTGGTCGAGGCGGTGGGCGTCCATTCGCGGTGGTTCGACCCCTACAACCAGAACACCCTCAAGGGCGACCGACCGATTCGCGGGACCAAGGATTGGTTCTTCACCCTGACCGGAATCTCCGACACGGTGATCGAGCCGCGGAGCTTCCCCCTGCCGGTGGGCAGCCAGACGACCAGCCGGCCCGGCAGCCTGGACAATTTCGGCCGCGCCAACAGCGTGATCGCCTCGCAGACGGTGCTGGTCGGTCTGGCGCTGACCAAGGGCTCCACCGCGTTCAAGCCGCCGGAGATCGAGGCGCACCTGACGCTGGGCTTCAACGCCAACTACGCCCAGGTGCCAGAGAAGCGCATCCTGTCGATCAGCCCGAGCAATCCGACGCACCGCAACGACGCGTTCGTGGGCGTCCAGGAAGCGTTCATCGACTATCACATCCGCAACGTCTCGGACCGCTACGACTTCGACTCCATTCGCGTCGGAATCCAGCCGTTTTCCAGTGACTTCCGCGGGTTTCTTTTCCAGGACAACCAGCTTGGCGTCCGCCTGTTCGGCAACCGCGACAACAACCGCTGGCAGTACAACCTGGCGGCCTTCCGGCGCATCGAAAAGGACACCAACTCCGGCCTCAACGACGTGGGCCAGAAGCTGCGTCGCGACGATGTCTTCATCGCCAACCTCTATCGCCAGGACCTGCCGGTCCCGGGCCTGACCTCGCAGATCAGCGTGGTCTACAACCGCAACCGCGAAGCCGGCCAGGTCCACCATGATGACAACGGCTTCCCGGCCCGCCCCTCGCTCATCGGTGACATTAGGGCGCGCGACTACGATGTTGTTTATATTGGATACAATGCTGATGGGCACATCGGCCGGTTGAACCTGACGGGCTCGACCTACTACGCCACCGGCCACGACAAGAATTCGATCTTCACGAACCAGAAGGCGAAGATCGGCAGCTGGTTCGCCGCGGTCGAGCCGTCCTACGACTTCTCCTGGATCCGGGTGCGGGGCTCGGCCCTCTACGCGTCGGGCGACAAGAACCCGTTCGACAACAAGGAGACCGGCTTCGACGCCATCTTCGAGAACCCGCAGTTCGCCGGCGCCGACACCAGCTACTGGATCCGCCAATCGATCCCGTTCGTTGGCGGCGGCCGGGCGGTCTCACTGAACGGTCGCAACGGGGTGCTCAACAGCCTTCGCTCGTCGAAGGAAGAGGGCCAGTCGAACTTCAACAACCCGGGCACGATCCTGCTGGGCGGCGGCGCCGACGTCGATCTGACGCCGCGCCTGCGGTTCTCGGCCAACATCAACCGGCTGTGGTTCGACAACACCGCGGTGCTGCAGACGCTGCGCCAGGAAGGCTCGATCCCGAAGGACCTAGGATGGGACTATTCGGCCTCGCTGATCTGGCGGCCGATGCTGAACCAGAACCTGGTGTTCCGCGGATCCGTAGCGATCTTCGATCCGAGCCGCGGCTTCACCGATCTCTTCACGAACAGCGACCGAGACAACCGCTACTATTCGGTCCTGCTGAACGCGATTCTCACCTTCTAGGACGGCATGACGCGAGCAACGATCAGGGCATGGGGGATGGCGGCGCTGGCGACGCTGCTCGTCGCCTTGCCGGTCTCGCTGCGCGCCGCCGGGGATGAGGAGAAGCCGGTCGCGCGGACCTATCACACCGCGCCCGCCGCCATTGCCGGCGAGACCGAGGAGCAGGCCCACGCCAAGAGCGCTGGCTGCGAGAGCTGCCACACCGCGTCGGACGCGCCCTCGATGCACAAGTCCTCGGCCGTGGTGCTGGGTTGCGCCGACTGCCACGGGGGCGACGCGACCGTCACCGCGCCCAGCGGCCTGGCCAAGACCTCGGCCCAGTACGCCAAGCTGCGCGACCAGGCCCACGTCCTGCCGCGCTATCCGAAGTCCTGGGGCTATCCGCACTCGGCCAACCCGAAGCAGAGCTACACGCTCCTGAACCGCGAGGCGCCGGAGTTCGTGCGCTTCAAGAACCCCTCCGACTATCGAGTCGTGCGCGAGGCCTGCGGCGCGTGCCACATGGAGGTGATCCAGAAGGCCGAGCGGTCGCTGATGGCGACGACGGCCATGTTCTGGGGCGGCGCCTCCTACAACAACGGCATCCTGCCCAACAAGAACTACATCCTGGGCGAGGCCTATACCCGCACCGGCGAGCCGGCGCGCATTCAGTCGGCCGGCGCGCCGCCCGGAACGGTGACGCCGGGCGAAAAGGCCAAGGGCGCGCTCGGCACGCTCTACCCGCTGCCGACCTGGCAGGTGCTGCCGCCGTCCGACATCTTCCGGGTGTTCGAGCGGGGCGGGCGCAACATCTCCTCCGGCTTCCCGGAGATCGGCCTGCCGGACTCGCTCGGCGCGATCCAGCGGCTCGAGGAACCCGGGCGGCCTGACCTGCGACAGTCCAATCGCGGGCCCGGCACGGGAAATCGGATCGCCATCGCCGCGCTCAATATCCACAAGACGCGCCTCAACGACCCGCTCATGTGGTTCATGGGCACCAACGACCAGCCGGGCGACTACCGCCAGTCCGGCTGCGCCGGCTGCCACGTGGTCTACGCCAACGACCGCGAGCCGACCCACGCGCTGACCTGGACCAAGTACGGTCGCGACGGGCAGTCGGCCGGCACAGATCCCACCATCGACAAGACCGAGAGCGGGCACCCGATCGAGCACGCCTTCACGCGCTCGATCCCGACCTCGCAGTGCATGAGCTGCCACATGCACCAGCCGAACATGTTCGTGAATTCGTTCCTCGGCTACACCATGTGGGACTACGAGGCCGACGCCCCGCACATGTGGCCGGAGCGGCAGCGCTACCCGACCGCTGAGGAGATGCGCAAGGTCCTGGACCGCAACCCGGAAGGCGCCGTGCCGCGGGGTTTGTGGGCCAGTCTCGACTTCCTGCGCAACGTCTTCGACCTCAATCCGAAGCTGAAGGACACCCAGTTCGCCGACTACCACGGCCACGGCTGGAACTTCCGCGGCGTCTTCAAGCGCGACCGCGACGGCAACCTGCTGGACGAGACCGGCAAGATCGTCAGCAACGACGATCCGGAGAAGTGGCGGCGCACCTCGGAAGGCAAGTTCGTGCCGCCCGGCATCAATCCCGGCAAGGCCGTCCACATGATGGATATCCACGCCGAGAAGGGCATGCAGTGCGCCGACTGCCACTTCAGCCAGGATGCGCACGGCTCGGGCCTGATCGTCGGCGAGGTGGCCAACGGCGTGGAGATCGGCTGCCGCGACTGCCACGGCACGGTGGGCGCCTATCCGACGCTTCGGACGTCCAACGTCGCCGCCGGGCCCGAAGGCACGGACCTGACGCAACTGCGCAACCCGGACGGCCAGCACCGCTTCGAGTGGGTGGAGAAAGACGGCCGGCGCGTCTTGATGCAGCGCTCCATCGTCGACCCGACCCTGGAGTGGCAGGTCCATCTGGTGAAGGACTCGGTCGACCGCGCGAGCCCCGACTTCAATCCCAAGGCCGCCCGCGCCAAGCTGATGGGCAAGATCACCAAGGACGGCAAGCCGTTCCAGTGGGGCCCGGGCGTCGCGAAAGAGAACCTCGCCCACAAGGACGGCGAGATGGAATGCTTCGCCTGCCACACCTCCTGGACGCCGTCCTGCGGCGGCTGCCACCTGCCGATCGAGGCCAACTGGAAGACCAAGTCCCACCACTTCGAGGGTGAGGAGACGCGGAACTACGCGACCTACAATCCGCAGGTCGCGCGCGACGACATGTTCCAGCTCGGCCGGCACTCGACGATCAAGGGCTCGACCATTGCGCCGGTGCGATCCTCTTCAGCGCTGGTCCTGAGTTCGACCAACATCAACCGCGACCGGATCTATGTGCAGCAGCCGCCGATCTCGGCGTCGGGCTATTCGAGCCAGGCCTTCGCGCCGCACTTCGCCCATACCGTGCGCAAGACCGAGACCAAGACCTGCAGCGACTGCCACGTCTCGGAAGCCAACGACAACAACGCCATCATGGCCCAGCTGCTGCTGCTGGGGACCAACACGGTCAACTTCGTCGGCATGCACGCCTGGGTCGGGCTGGACGGCGGCGTCGAGGCTGTGCGGGTGACCGAGTGGAGCGAGCCGCAGGCGGTGTTCGGCTCCTACCTGCACAAGTACGCCTATCCGGATTTCTACAAGCTGCACGTGGAGAAGAACCATCGCGAGCTGATCAACTGGCGCCGTGGCGGCCCCTTCGCCAAGGGCCTGAAGGGCGGCGAGACCGAGGCGGCCGAAGAGATCACCAACGTCACCGAGAAGACCGGCGGCGCGGCGCGCTGCCTGCAGTTGCGCGGCGAATACATGTACGTGGCCGAAGGGAAGGGCGGCTTCCGCGTCTATGACGTGGCCTCGATCGCCAACAAGGACATCTCGGAGAAGATCATCACCGCGCCGTTGTCGCCGCTCGGCCAGGACACCCACGTGGCGTCGAAGAACGCGACCTGCATGGCGCTGCCGACCAACCAGTCGATCGCCCCCCTGCGCAGCACCGCCCAGAACCGCGCCGAGAACCAGGAGCAGGCCTTCCACCCGATCTACAACTACGCCGTGGTCACCGACTCCGAGGAGGGGCTGATCCTGGTGGACGTGAACGCGCTCACCGACGGCGACCCGCGCAACAACTTCCTGAAGCGCGCGGCGACCTGGAACCCGGGCAACATCCTGAAGGGCGCCCGGCACGTCACGCTGGGCGGCCACTACGCCTACATCGCCGCCGACGCCGGGCTCGTGGTGGTCGACCTCAACGACCCGCTGAAGCCCCGGCACGTGACGACCCTGGCCTTGCCGGACGTGCGGGCGTCTGCGCTGCAGTTCCGCTACCTCTTCGTCACCGACGCGCGCGGCCTCGAAGTGGTCGACGTGAGCCGCCTCGAGCATCCGGTGGTGGTGCCCGGCGCGACCGTGCCGCTGGCCGACGCGCGGCGCGTCTACGTGGCCCGCACCTACGCCTATGTGGCCGCCAAGAAGGACGGCCTGGTGATCGTCGACGTGAAGCAGCCGGAGCACCCCAAGGTCTACCAGGCGTTCAATGCGGCCGGCGCGCTCAACGACGCGGAGGACGTGGTGGTGGGCTCCACCAACGCCTCGCTGTTCGCCTATGTGGCGGACGGCCGGAACGGGATGAAGGTGATCCAGCTCACCAGCCCGTCGAGCCAGCCCAACTTCTACGGCTTCTCGCCGCCGCCCAAGCCCGAGCTGATCGCCTGGGCGAAGACCGCGACCCCGGCCCTGGCGCTCTCCAGGGGCCTCGACCGCGACCGCGCGGTGGACGAGACCGGCCACCAGATCGCGGTGTTCGGCCGTCTGGGCGCGCGGCCCTTCCATCGCGACGAGATGGAGCGCTTCTTCGTCGACGCCTTCGACCGGCCCTACCGGGTGACCGACGACCCCGACCTCGCCGCCTGGATCGCCGCGGCGCGCTAGGCCTGCGCCTTCGGGCGGCTGAGCGCATCGGCCAGGCACCAGGCCGCGCCGCACAGCAGCAGGTTGACGCCGTTCTCCGACCAGGCCCCGGCGTGGGCGGGACCCGCGATCACCCGGGGCAGGTGCACGATCAGCTGGAAGACCAGGTACATCGCGGTCAGGGCCACTGCCGCCCACCGCGCCTTGATCCCGCTGGCGATCGCCAGGCCCGCGGCGACGTGAGCGGCGCCGGTGGCGTAGGTCCAGAAGAGCTGCGACGGCGGCAGCCAGGCCGGGACCAGCGAGGCGGTGAACTTGGCGTAGACGAACTCGCTCACGCCGAACACGACGGCGCAGACGCCGAACAGCCGGGGCGCGAACCGCGCGATGAGCGCCGCCCGCGCCGCATTGACGCCAGGGATCAGGGCGTAGGCGAGCAGGCCGCCCAGCACCATGGCGGTCTTTTCGGCCACGTCCTCCCACGAGACCCACACCATCGGCTGGACCGCCGCGTGCGTCAGGTTGAGAGCGACCAGCCACACGGCGAAGTAGCCCGCCAGGACCAGGGCGGCGGCCGCCGCGGTGCGGGGCAGGTTGATCGCGGCGCCGGCCCCCACCAGCAGGGTGGCGCAGGCGTAGGCCAGAATCTGGTGGCCCGGCAGGTGCGCGGCGCCCGGCAGGCCCATGGCGGCGAAGTTGTCGAGGACCAGCCCGGTGACCCCGATCAGGATGGCGCCCAGGCCATAGACGCGGCGGCCGATGGTGATCATGAGCGCCCCCTCGCGGTCGTCGTTCGCGTTTGGGGCAAGCTTGGGCGGGCGGCGGCGAGCGCGCAACGGGCGATGTCGCAACGGGCGATGCGCCGCGCCTCAGACCAGGGTGTAGGCCTCGATGGGGATCGGCACGCCCTTCAGGTCGATCTCGCCGACCGCGCGGGTCGCGCCGGCGGTCTTGGCCTGGCGCTGGGTGGCGCCGGAGAACAGGATGCGGGTGCCGAAGGTCTTGTTGGCGGCCTCCAGCCGCGCGGCGATCACCACGACCTCGCCATAGGCCGTGTAGTTGAAGCGCCGCTCGCCGCCGAAATTCCCGACCAGGCCGATGCCGCTATCCAGGCCCATGCGCGTGTGGCCGAAGATGCCGTGCTTGGCGAGCATCTCGGCGCGGTACTTCTCGGCGAAGACGTCGATATCGCGGGCGCAGGCCAGCGCCCGGTCGGCGTGATCAGGGAAGGAAACCGGCGCGCCGAACATCACGATCAGGCCGTCGCCGGTCATCTTGTCGATCATCGCCTCGTGCTTCCAGAGGATCTCGATCAGGCCGTCGAAGTAGCCGTTGATCACCTCCTGGAAGGTCTCCAGCGGCAGGCCGGCGACCAGGTTCGAGAAGTTCTCGAGGTCGGAGACCATGACGGTGATCTCCCGCTGGTCGGCGCCGATCTTCACGGCCGCGCGGCCTTCGACGATCCGGTCGATGACCTGCGGGGCGAGGTAGCGCTCCAGGGTGGCCGAATAGAACGCCCGCTGGCTGTTGAGTTCGGCGGCGGCCAGCCGGCTCATCACGAAGAAGGCGAAGGCGAACGCGATGGACGGCGCGGTGATCGGCACCGTGAGCGAGAACCAGTAGAAGACCATGATGGACGCCGCCGTGGCGCCGACGAGCATCACCAGCACGATGACGATCGCCACCCACCAGCGGTTGGTGGCGCGCCCGAGCGCCGCGCCGCCCAGGGCCGCGGCCAGCACGATGATCCCCGCCCAAAGCGGCCCCGGCACCCGGATCTTGTCGCCTCTCAGCATCTGCGACAGGGCGTGCAGATGCACCTCGACGCCCGGCGTGCCTTGGTAGTTGCCCTTCAGGAAGCGGATCGGCGTGGTGTGCATATCCTCCTTGATGGTGTCGGCGTCGCTGTGGGACGAGCGGCTGACCGCCCCGATCATCACGATCTTGCCCTTGAACAGGCTGTCCGGCAGGACCGGCACATAGGCGGCCGAATAGGAGGGGGCGATGGCGCCCTCGTTCTCGCCGGTCGCGCCGGCGTAGGGACGGCGGTAGCGGATGGCGAAGTCACCGTTCGGCGGCTTGGCGCCCAGCGCCGCGGCCATCTCGGCCGCCAGGGCCCGCGTGCGCCCTGGCCGCGGGTCGTAGCGGCGCACCACGTCGTCGAAGTCGACGGTCATCAGGGCCCGCGCGTCGGCATAGCGCAGCTTCTTCGAGATCGGGAAGTCGATGCCCGGCCGATAGGACGGATCGACGGCGGCGACGACCGGCGCCTTGACGTTGGCCAGCCGCTTCTCGAATTCCTCGAACTCGCCGCCCGGCGCCCAGGTGTCGAGCAGATAGTCGACGCCGATCGCCTTGACCCCCTTGGCGTCGAGCGTGGCGATCAGATCGGCCAGCCAGACCTTGTTGATCGGCGACAGGCAGTGACAGGGCGACGCGTCCTTCATGGCGTTGATCGCCGCGTCGTCCATCTTGATGACGACGAAGTTGCTCGGCGGCCTGGGCGCGATCTCGGCCACCCGCAGGTCGTAGGTCAGGTTCTCGATGTAGCGGAACGGGGCCGTGGCGCTCAGCGCCAGGGCGGCCAGGGCGGTGGCCGCGGCGACGCCGGCCACGATCGCGGCGTCGGCCCATGCGCCGCGGGCCTGGCGCAGCTGCGAGAGGCTCGCGGCCAACCGCGCCAGGAGTCCACTGGGTCTGTCGGCCATCTCAATCCATTTTGAAGGGCCGCGTGTAGGCTACCGCCGGCTCGAACTCACCGGCTACGCAAACGTGGGTGGTGACGCGGCCCCCGTCGGCCACCACCAATACATAACCCGGCGGCTCCGCCACCAGGATTTCTCGCCCATCCGGCCTTTGCGGGTCGATATCGCTGAGGTCGAGCGTCACCTGAATCGAGGTTGCCGGCGAGGTCGCCACCAGGCGCCCGGCCAGCAGGCCGTGGAAGGCCCGGTGGACGTGGCCGCAGAGCACCACGCGCACCTGATCGCGGCTGGCGAGCACGTCGGCCAGCAGGCCGATCCAGGGCGCGTCGGGGTCCGGGTCCATCCACTGCACGCCGCTGAGGATCGGCGGGTGGTGCAGGACGACGACGGTCGGCGTCTGCGCGTCCTGATCCAGGGTCTCCGCCAGCCACGCAGCGCGGGCGGCGTCGAACCCCGAACCGTTCTTGCCCTCCTCCAAGGTGTCGCAGACCACCAGGCGCAGGCCGCCCAGGTCGACGGCGTACTGCACGAAGCCGTTGGCGTCGCAGCGGGCCATGGGGCCGCCGAAGGCCTCCAGGAACGGCGCGCGCCGGTCGTGATTGCCCACCCCGAAATAGATCGGGATCTCGGCCTCGGAGAGGATGGACTTCAGCGCGGCGTATTCGTCCGCCCGGCCGTGATCGACCAGATCGCCCGAGGCGATGATCGCCACGGGGCGGGGCCTGAGCTCATGGATCGAGCGCAGCACCTGGCGCAGGCGCTGCTGATTTCTCAATTGACTCAAGGGATCGTCACGCGTCGTGACGTGCAGGTCGGTGATCTGAGCGATGGTCAGCACGGGCGGCCTTCCCCAGCCAAACTCGTCCCCTTCAAGAAGGTACGAGCGCTCATCGGCGGCGGATGACGAGGTTCCGTATTTCCGTCATGTCTTCCATGGCGAAGCGCACGCCCTCGCGGCCGAGGCCCGAGTCCTTGACCCCGCCGTAGGGCATGTTGTCGACGCGGTAGCTGGGCACGTCGCCGATCACCACGCCGCCCACGTCCAGCCGGTCCCAGGCCTCCAGCATCTTGAACAGGTCGCGGGTGAAGATGCCGGCCTGCAGGCCGAACTTGCTGTCGTTGACCTCGTCGAGGGCCGCGCCGAAGTCGGTGAAGCGCGAGATGATCGCCACTGGGCCGAAGGCCTCCTCGGTATAGAGCTTGGCCGCGCGGCCGACGCCCTCCAGCAGAGTCGCCTCCAGCATGGCGCCCTCGCGCTTGCCGCCGCACAGCAGCTTGGCGCCCGAGGCCGTGGCGGCCTGGATCCAGTTGTCGAGGCGGGTGGCCTCCTTCACATCGATCATTGGGCCGATAAAGGTCTTCTCGTCCTTCGGGTCGCCGGCGATCAGGGTCTTGGTCTTGGCCACCAGGCGCCCGACCAGCTCGTCATAGATGGCGTCGTGGATGATGATCCGCTGCACGCCGATGCAGGACTGGCCCGACTGGTAGAACGCCCCGAAGATGATCCGCTCGACGGCGTCGTCCAGGTCGGCGCCCCGGATGTCCTCATCGACGATGACCGCGGCGTTGCCGCCCAGCTCCAGCACCACCTTCTTCTTGCCGGCCCGGGCCTTCAGGTCCCAGCCCACATCGGGAGAGCCGGTGAAGGAGAGCAGCTTCAGGCGCTCGTCGGTGGTGAACAGGTCCGCGCCCTCGCGATGGGCGGGCAGGATGGAAAAGGCGCCCTTGGGCAGGTCGGTCTCGGCCAGCACCTCGCCGATGATGATGGCGCCCAGCGGCGTGCGCGACGCCGGCTTCATCACGAACGGGCAGCCGACGGCCAGCGCCGGGGCGATCTTGTGGGCCGCCAGGTTGAGCGGGAAGTTGAACGGGCTGACGAAGGAGCAGGGGCCGATCGGCACCCGCTTCCACATGCCCTGATAGCCCTTGGCGCGCGGCGAGATGTCCAGCGGCTGGACCTCCCCCACGATGCGCACGCTCTCCTCGGCTGCGATCCGGAACGTGTCGATCAGGCGGCCGACCTCGCCGCGGCTGTCGCGGATCGGCTTGCCGGCCTCGATGCAGAGCGCCAGCGCCAGCTCCTCGAACCGCTCGGTGAAGCGGGTGACGCAGTGGGCCAGCACCGCCTGGCGCTCATAGGCCGCCATCCTGGCCATGGGCTCGGCCGCCTCGACGCAGGCGGCGATGCCGGCGTCGATGGCGGCGGCGTCGGCCTGGGCCACGCGGAACGCCACCTCGCCGGTGAATTTGTCGGTGACCGCCAGGTCCTGGTTGGGACTGACGGCCTCGTTGGCGAGGTAGAGCGGATAGGAGGACTTGAGCGCGACGGCCATGGTCAAAGGGCGCGGGTCGTCAGACCTTGGCGCTCAGCTCCTTGATCTGCTTGTTGAGGATCGGATCGTTGTCCGAATAGTCCACGGGAACCTCGATCAGATTGACGCCGGGTGTGTTGAGGCACTTCTCCAGCAGCGCCGGCAGCTCGGCCGCGGCGGTGACGCGGTAGCCGTTGGCGCCATAGCTCTCGGCGTACTTCACGAAGTCCGGGTTGTTGTAGGTCAGGCCCCAGTCCTTGAAGCCCATGTTCGCCTGCTTCCAGCGGATCATGCCGTAGGAATTGTCGTTGAGGATCAGCACGGTGATGTTGAGCTTGAGCCGCACCGCGGTCTCCATCTCCTGGCTGTTCATCATGAAGCCGCCGTCGCCGCAGATCGCCATCACCTTGCGGTCCGGATAGACCATCGACGACGCCATGGCCGACGGCAGGCCCGCGCCCATGGTGGCGAGCGCATTGTCCAGCAGGACCGTGTTGGTCATCCGCGCCGGATAGTTGCGCGCGAACCAGATCTTATAGACCCCGTTGTCGAGGCAGATGATGCCGTTGTCCGGCATGGCCTTGCGGATCTGGGCGACCAGGTGCTGCGGATAGATCGGGAAGCGCTGGTCGTCGACCTGGGTGGCGGTGTGGGCGACCTCGGCGGCGCGGGCCTTCTCCATCTTGGAGAAGTCCCAGTGCGACTGGACCTTGATGTCTTCCTTGATCTGCCAGATGGCGTTGCCGATATCGCCGATCACCTCGAACTGCGGGAAGTAGACCGGGTCGACCTCGGCCGAGCGGAAGTTGATGTGGATCACCTCCGCGCCGCCCTTCTGCATGAAGAACGGCGGCTTCTCGATCACGTCGTGGCCGACGTTGATGATCAGGTCGGCGGCGCCGATGGCGCGGTGCACGAAGTCGCCGGCCGACAGCGCCGCGCAGCCCATGAATTTCGGGCTCATCTCGTCGACCACGCCCTTGCCGAGCTGGGTCGAGACGAAGGGGATGCCGGTCTTGGCGATGAACTCGCCCAGCATGCGGCTGGTCATGGTGCGGTTGGCGCCGGCCCCGATCACCAGGATCGGCGACTTGGCCTTCTCGATGCGGCGCGCGGCGGCCTTGATGCACTTCTCGTCGGCGATCGGGCGGCGCGCGTTGCTCTTGGGGAACGGCGTGGAGTCGGTCTGCTCGTGGGCGATGTCCTCGGGGAACTCCAGGTGGACGGCGCCGGGCTTCTCTTCCTGGCCGAGGCGGAAGGCCTCGCGGATGCGCGACGGGATGTTGTCAGCCGAAGCGAGCTGGTGAGTGTATTTGGTCAGCGGCCCCATCATGGCGACCACGTCGAGGATCTGGAACCGGCCCTGCTTGGAGCTTTTGATGGGCTTCTGGCCCGTGACCATCATCATCGGCATGCCGCCCAGCTGGGCGTAGGCCGCGGCGGTCACGAAATTGGTGGCGCCCGGGCCCAGGGTGGCGACGCACACGCCCGCTTTGCCCGTATGGCGGCCGTAGGTCGCGGCCATGAAGCCCGCCCCCTGCTCGTGGCGGGTCAGGATCAGCTTGATCTTCTTGGACCGCGACAGGCTGTCGAGGAAATCGAGGTTTTCCTCACCGGGCACGCCGAAGACGTACTCGACGCCTTCCTCCTCCAGGCAGGCGATAAAAAGGTCAGATGCCTTGGTCATGCGTGTGTCCCCCGAACCCCGATCCGAGAGTTGGGTCCATTTGAGGAGCTTTGTGAAGGCCCTTCCTCCCACAGGAGAACAGGCGGCCGAGTTCGCCTAATCAGCTAAGGGCTTAAGCTTTGCGCGATTTCGGCGTTATCTAGCTTTCGGGGGCAGGCCTTCGGGCGCCGGGCATGGCCGGCGCGGTGGCCGCCTGAGTGGGGGAATACAACATGGCGACGAGTGATCACGTCGATCTCGAGCGGTTCATCGGCGGCGTCGAGAAGCGCAATCCGGGCCAGCCGGAGTTCGTTCAGGCCGTCCGCGAAGTGGCCGAGGACATCTTCGAGTTCATCGCCGACAAGGAGGCCTATCACGAGTACCAGATCCTGCGGCGGATCGCCGAGCCGGACCGGGTGATCAGCTTCCGGGTCTGCTGGGAGGACGACAAGGGCAACATCCGGGTCCAGCGCGGCTGGCGGGTGCAGAACAACAACTCGATCGGCCCCTACAAGGGCGGCATCCGCTTCCACCCCTCGGTGACCGAGAGCGTGCTGAAGTTCCTGGCCTTCGAGCAGACCTTCAAGAACGCGCTCACCGGTCTGCCCATGGGCGGCGGCAAGGGCGGCTCGAACTTCAACCCGAAGGGCAAGTCCGACCACGAGGTCATGCGCTTCTGCCAGTCGTTCATGAGCGAGCTCTACCGCCACATCGGCGCCGACGTGGACGTGCCGGCCGGAGACATCGGCGTCGGCGGCCGCGAGATCGGCTACATGTTTGGCCAGTACAAGCGCC
>Ga0105248_10002454_pt1 | contig 20600 bp, 16 predicted proteins | sample KBSS34metaG_FD_81524 | JGI IMG/M metagenome (GOLD analysis project Ga0105248, IMG submission 81524) | Switchgrass rhizosphere microbial communities from Kellogg Biological Station, Michigan, USA - KBS S3-4 metaG | ecosystem: Host-associated > Plants > Roots > Rhizosphere > Soil | place...
AGGGGCGGCAGGTTTCAGCTTCGATAGGCCATAAGTGATGCCGCCGATGCCAACCACACCGATAACGATAAAAATCGCGGTGCGAATTTTCTTTTTGAGTTTCGATTTGGGAGGTCGCTTGATGTCCATAACTTAATCAGAAATTTATTGGAGAGCTGTACAAGGCCTTGTTGAGAGAGCGGCGATTTGCACGCGAAGCAGAATTAATCGAGCTAGTACTTATCAACTTCGCGCACCTATACAGTTCTCCGAAAATGACAGAATCAAGGAGCGTGCCAGCAGCCAGAAGGAGGCACTGGACTAACTCGGTCAGTTCGGAATTACAGTTTATTGGGCCAATTCTTGAAAAACAGATAATTGAAGGACCCTGGAATGCGGCTGCTGAACATTATCGACCAAGCTTTGTGGTTTCGCTTGCGGGACTTGGCAATCCCACTTTCGAAATCAAAAGTTCAAATTGTCGTGGCTGTGTTCAAAAATGTGAACGGAAGAAGATCATTCCGCAGTTTACGCCGATTACGCAGATTTCTTTGAAGGAGACGTACTCCTGCACAACAAAAGTGAATCGGCGCAATCTGCGTAATCTGTGGATAAGATCTTTACGCCGGGTGAGGAGAGTCGGCTTTTGAGGTAGTCGTCTTGCCCACTGGCGTGTGCAGTGTTAATCGAGTTCGCATCCGTTGTTGCCACTTACTTCGATCATGGTCATCTCCCTCCATTTGCGCCATGGCAGCACTCAACGTTTCGCCACCCAGCTGCCGCATCTTCAGGTACAGCAATGCAGGAACAATTGAAATTAGCGGGACGATAAAGATGTTCGTTAAGCCAAGAGCTTGCTGCCAAAGCTGTCTTGAAAGATTTGAAGGGTGTAAATCCGAACCCGTACTAAACCTGATTCGACCAACAAGCATATTGACGATCATTGGTATCAATACCTGCAGAATCGAAACGATGATGACTGTTCGCCAGGATCGTGAGCCCAACTCACGAGATCGCTTAAGTGCCGCTTTCTTTTCCAGACCTTCAATCAAAACAACCGGCGCGTACAGTGCGTAGCGGACTGACATGATCAGACCGGGCACAATGAAAAGCAGGTAACCGATTGTCAGTCGAATCAGCACACGGATCATCGTGCTGATGAAATGACGAAACCGCTTCTTTAATACCGCAATTGCTTCTCGCAAACGGACTGGACGAAGTGGCGCAACGGAAAGTTGCACGACAATGATGGCGGTGACGCCCGATATTACCGCTGTGCTAACGAAGTAACTGAGGATTTGAAGCAAAGCGACTACTACCATTCCACAGATCACTGCGATGTGCACGGCTCCGGTCTTCGGCAAGTATTTATCGGCAATAAAAAGACCACTCATCAAAACGCTCACAACGATAACGGGAATATGAGCGAGAAACGAAAGCTTCAAAAACTTGGGAAAGTATTCGCTGTAGAGTGCAAACGCGCGCCTGTACAAAGCTCCAACACCTTCAGCGTGGCCGTGTAGAGAACTCGCAAAAGCGAATGCTGTCTGTGGTCGCTCCGTTGGCACTTTCGAAAGCGCCGACATCACAACGCCGGCGACATGCTTCGGGACTTTCGTTGCGCGTTCGCGAATGTGTTGCGGCGACTGTTCGCGATGCGCACGCATCACAATGGACGTGTTACCGGCAAATGGCGGGTCACCTGACAACATCTGATACGCGATAACGCCAAGGCTGTAGATATCGGAGCGAGTATCAACGTATCCGCCACTACATTGCTCCGGCGACATATAAAGCGGCGTCCCCATGATTGCACCGACGCGAGTCAGCGCAGAACCTTGATCGGTTGTTGTCTTGTTCGGAGAACCGGTTGTACGTGAGTGTGTGTCCTTGCCAAAAAGCAGGGTTCCAGCGTTGTCGTCGAGTTCGGCGACCTGGTTTCCAAACTTTCCTGTCAGATTCGATGGTTCGTGAACAGAAGTTTTTGCGGAGAATAGTCGCGTTCCATTCTCTTCACCAGTCGATTCGACTGGTTGAGCACTGACCTCAGCCGGTTGCATCAAAGTCGGGGTTTCCAACTCAACAGAGCCATGGCCCGGAAACGAGTCAATGATTGAAGTTGGCGTGGCGCTCTTCAGCACCGAGAGATCATCGATGATCGTCGAGGCAGAATCTTCATTGATCGTTGGCACAGTGGCTTCACCAAGTTTCGCGATACCAAAGTCAAGGACCTTGACCCGGTAACCCCCGAGACGATTTGGCTCCAGCCAGATATTGTCGGGCTTCAAGTCGCGGTGAATGATTCCCTGCTGGTGAGCTTCATGAACTGCGGAACAAACTTGTTCGAGAATATCAACCACCCAGTCGAGCGGCAGACGCTTCTCCTCGGCCAGGATATCGCCGAGTGTACAACCATCCAGGTATTCCATGATGAGGTAAGCAACCCGACCGTTGTTAACACCGGCGAATCCGAAGTCAGTGACATCAACTACATTCGGATGGCGTAAGCGTCCTGCAGCGCGCGCTTCGCGTTTGAAACGCTCAACGAATTCATCGTTCCTCATGAACTGGGGAGCAATCAACTTTAGAGCTACGTACCGCTCGGTCCCCAGGTGAGTTGCAAGATACACGGCTCCCATACCGCCCGATCCAAGTAACTGCTCCAGGCGATACTTGTCGTCGATGACTTCTCCGACGTATTGCTCGAGTCCTGTCATGAGGAACTCAATGCTACAGCAATTTGATTAACTCTGTCTGCTACGGGAGGAGGCTGGGTAACTTTCAGAATCTTAGCGCGAGGGAGCGAGACAACAGGAGATCATTGGTCATTTTCCAGTTGTCATTTTCCATTTTCGATGTGAAATTTTCAGGTCGGGAAGGGGACCCTGTCCCCGCCTGGTTTACGGGAAGGAACGTCCCGTTTGGTTTGGCTTAGAAAAACTCTTCATAGCTTTGAATTGACAGGCGGCGGGGACAGGGTCCCCTTCCCAACCTGAAAATATCTCCGCCCTAACTCCAAATGAAAAATGGAAAATGACAAATAAATCTTTTCTACCAATCGCATCCCCATTCACCTTTACCCCACCAATCCATTCCAATCGGCTGGCCATCAGGGGGAGCTTGGGGGCGTGTGATGTTCATCTTCTTTGGATCGTCCTGGAAGCGCTTGATCTGCTCCATTGCGTAATACAAGGAGGCCCGTTGATTGTCGTCACGCGTCAGAGTTCGCTGCGTGCCGAGCCACGTCTTGAGTTGATCGAGTTTTAGTTCAGCCACCGCGCGCACTTGATTGGGAGCATGCTCCGCTGAAGCGAGCGCCATCAAATCTCCCAGTATCACCATGTCGACCGTGTGCTGAATCTCACCTGCGTAACCAGATGCAACAGGTGCTTTCCATGTCGAAGTTATGATCTTGTCGACTACTTCAACCAAACCTGGGTTGCGCGGATCGCGAGCATGAAATTGAACCAGGCGTGCAGCGCGTTCAGGGTTCAAAAGAAATCCGCTGACGTGCTCAGTAATTGCTTCAGCGGGTGCAAGTGCGTCAAACGTCGGTTGTGTGCGAATGCGGAAGTCTTCACGAGTGCGCGCGTATCCGGCGGGGCGTGGTGGTATCAACTTCAATAACGATTCAGGCAACATCAAAGCGTCTGGTTTGATTGTGTCCAAAACCGCATCGAGAGCACGTCGTTGCTCCTCTGGCGCCACTATCTGCGGATTGCGATCGCCTTTGCCTTTCAAACTGAAGGTGTAGTCCTGACCACCTACGACTTTTGCGGCGGCTTCGACCTGGTAGCGGTGATACATGTAGATCGGTACCAGCACATCCTCGAGAGTGGCCAGCGGCGCGCCTTCACGGATGTTGTTCTCACCGAAGCGTCGTAAGGCAGAAGCCCGCACTTTCATCACGTTGCCGAGTTCATCAACAACATTCTTTCCGTTGTCCCACAGGTGGGCCACCGAGCTGGAAGCGCTCGCAGGTCGTGCGTCCTGATCAGTCAGATACATCAGGCCACGAGAAAAGGCGTTGCTCAGTATTTGATCAAGTGCTGACTGTTCATTGGTACCGGCTGGAAAATCCTGATAACCATAAGCGATCGAGACCTTGTCCCACTCACCAATCCCCTTCGCATATGCTTCCGAGAGATCAGGAACACCATCGGCACCAAGTTTCACGTAGGGCGCCGGATAGTCCATCACAGACGCGCGATTGACCGGGCTTGCGGCATAGTTGTGTTGCAGCCCAAGTGTGTGGCCGACTTCGTGCGCGGCAAGTTGACGCAAACGCGCCAGCACCATCTCCAGCAGTTTCGGCGACAGCGGTTTTCCCTTCTCATACGGTGCAAGCAACCCTTCGGCGATCAAAAAGTCCTGTCGATCGCGAAGTGAGCCAAGACTTACACGGCCCTGAATTATCTCTCCGGTACGGGGGTCACTTAATGATTCTCCGTACGACCAACCGCGTGTGGAACGATGAACCCACTGTATGACGTTGTAACGAACGTCCATTGGGTCAACGTCAGGCGGCATTACTTCAACACGGAAAGCGTCTTTGTATCCGATCGCTTCGAATGCCTGGTTCCACCATCGCGCACCTGCCACAAGTGCCGAGCGCACTGGTTCCGGTGCGCCACGGTCCACGTAATAAACGATCGGCGCCACGGGTTCACTCACGGCAGCACTTGGATCCTTTTTCGCCAATCGATGTCGAGAGATGAATCTCTTGGTAATGGGTTCCTCGATTGGTGTAGCAAAGTCCATGTAGGTGATTCCGAAGAAACTCGAACGCGGATCAAACACACGTGGTTTGTAGCCTGGCCCAGGCAACTGCACGAATGAGTGCCGCTCGCGAACCGTCACTGCTTCGGGCGACGGAACAACTTGCCGAATGAACTGACCACTCGGGTCACCCGTAAATGTCAACGTAGTTTCGATCTCGGTGTTTTGCGGAAAGTTTTTGGTGTTTGCTAAGTAGAAGGCGCAACGCGACGGATCGAGCCGATAAGTTCCTTGTTGACTCTGTTGGAGGGAGTTCGTTACATGATGTACATCGCGAAGATAAAAAGCGGTGGCATCGACAAGAACACGACCTGATTCTTCGGCTGCCACTTCAAAGCCCCACAGAGTCGACTCGGCAAATGCATCTTTGACAGCGAGCTTTTCATCGGGATCGTTTGTTACCGCCCTGAAGTCGTAGTTGGGCGCCACCAGCAAGACTTTTGGGCCAGACCGATCGAAGCGCACGATGAAACTATTTCCGAGCTGCCCGCGGTCCAAACCAATGTCATTAGAACCAATGCCTGCAGGTAGAGATTCGACGTAGAGAAACTCAGTATTCCACTTGTCAATTTCAAGCCAAAGTTTTCCGGCTTTTGCGTCCCAGTAGAATGGAAAGTAACCGGGAAACTTCTGCATCCCGGCGACCTTTTCGTCGATGGTTTGGGACTTTGTTGTTTCGGTGCGCGGCTGCGCGCATAGCGGAGAGACTACGAGCAACAATACCAATACAAAGGAAAAGCGGATCATGTAGTGTGTGCCTTTTAGATGCAATGACATTTCACCAGCGGGGACAGGACCCCCTTCCTAACCTGATAGTTTTGGTTCGGAATCACATCCAGTGTGACCAATCTGAAATCGGCAATCGGCAATATCACGGCGTGTCTTTCCACTCCGGAATTCTTCCGGGCGTCCAAGGCGCACCAGCAGCTTCCAACTGTTTCTCCAATCTCGAAAGATCGACTTCAATCAACTGACGAAGTTGATTCAACACACCTTCGAAATCCTGAGCTGCAGCGTTGTATTGATTGACCTGCGTCTGCGTTGGGCGTGCAGTCGACATACGTTGTGCGCCAACGACGTAACCTACACGTTCATTTATCGAGGGCGGAGTATTGATGTTTCGTTGCCGAGATGCATTGTCGCCGCTCAAGACGCGAATGATCTCGTTAGTTCGTTTATCGAGGGACGCCGCATCATCTTGAAGCTTTTGCGTCAGCGAAGGTGTTTCAGTAATCGCGCGCTTTATCGCCGTCAGTCTCGGTTTCAGTGCATTTGCTGCCTGTGTTGCGCCACTCACCGCACGTTGGAGCCGAATTGCCTTCTGTTGAAACTCAACAAGGGCCGAGCGATCCGCACTCGGCATGGTGTCCTGACCGTCAACTACTACGTGAAAATCTTGTGACTGACCCAATGGTGTCAAGACACCATCAACTCGCTTTGCGATGGACGCCTTATAAGTTCCCGGCATTACCAGTGAACCCGCGGGCGGTTCAAAATCTGAATCGGCATCTGGCGGAGGAGGAGCAGACAAATTGGCAGCCGGGTACCGAAGATCCCAGGTGACACGCTGAATTCCAGCGGTGACGGGGCCCGTAAGCCTACGAACAACTCGATCGTTCGCGTCGCTGATCGTGACAATGATGGCCGGAGCTTCTTCCTCATCTTCGGCTCGAATATCAGCAGAGTTCGGCCACGCAACCGGAGCTTTCTGTTTCTCCGCTTCCTTCTCCGCTTCTTGTCTTTTTTCCTTTCGAGTCTTTACCGCTTCCTTGAGATACCAGGTCACAGTTGCACCGAATGGCGGATTGTCAGCAGTGTAGAACGTCTCGCCCTGAAAACTCTTACCGCGCCCACCCAGCGGTTGCGACTGGATATACATGAGCGCATCCTTCACCGGAAACAGAATTGACTCTTGCCTGAGTGCCTCTGGCTTAATCGACCGGAGTGCTGAGTAGTTATCAAGGATGTAGATGCCACGTCCAAAAGTTCCTACAATAAGGTCGTTCTCACGTTTTTGGATATTCAGGTCCCGCACAGCTATCGTCGGCAGGCCACCTTTTAGCTGAATCCATTTCTGGCCCCCATCCACAGAAAAGAAAAGACCAAACTCCGTTCCAGCAAAAAGCAAATTTGGATTTACGTGATCTTCAGCAATTGCCCAAACCGGACCGTTCACTGGAAGGTTGGAAGCAATCGATGTCCATGTGCGTCCGGCATCAGTTGTTTTCAAAAGATAAGGCTTGAAGTCGGCGTTCTGATGATTGTCAAAAGCCACGTACGCAGTGTTTGCTTCATGGTTGGAAGTGATAATGCGACTTACGTATGCCATGTCTGCCACACCGGGAAACTTCTCGATCTTTCGCCAGGCCTTGCCGCCATCTTCAGTTATCTGAATCAAGCCATCATCAGTGCCTACATAGATCAAGCCGTCTTTCTTTTGCGATTCGGCCAGGGCTGACGCGTTGCCAAAGAACGCAGTGGAAGCATTCTTTGCAACTGCATCGATCCCCCAGACGCGACCCATCACGGCCAACTTGTCTCGATCGAGAGCACGAGACAGTTGCCCGCTGATTGGCTGCCAACTGTCGCCACGATCGTCACTGCGGAAAAGTTTGTCCGCTGCCATGTAAAGGCGAGTATGTGAATGAGGACTGATTATGAAAGGAGTGTCCCAGTTCCAACGCCACGGTTCCTCATTACGACCAGGCTGTGGCTGAATACCGATCCGCTCACCGGTTCGCTTATCAAAGCGAACAATGACGCCATGCTGCAAAGAAGCATAGACAGTATTGGGATCTTCGGGATCCACTTGAGAACGAAAACCATCCCCGCCCTGGGTCACGTACCAATCACTATTAACAATTCCAGATGCGCTACGCGTTCGTGAAGGACCGCCAAAACTAAAATTGTCTTGAGTTCCGCCGTAGACGTTGTAGAACGGCATCGCGTTGTCGGTCGTGATGTCGTAAAACTGTGCGACAGGAAGGTTCTCTTTGAAGTTCCAGTTTGCGCCACGGTCGAAGCTTTCATACACGCCACCGTCGCACCCGACGAGGTAATGATCGTTATCGCGTGGATCGATCCAGATCTCATGGTTGTCGACGTGCTTTGACTTTTCGCCCAAACGTCTTAGCGTGCGGCCGCCGTCGTCTGAGACCATCAGAAAGACATTCATGACGTAGATCCGATCTACATTCCTGGGATCAGCAACGATGCGCGCGTAATACATCGCGCCCGTATCGAATTCATTTCGTCGCTCCCAACTACCACCACGATCTGAGGATCGGAAGATACCGCCTTTTCGATCGGCAGCTTCGATTGACGCGTAGATAACGTTCGAATCGACAGGTGAAATTGCAATGCCGATTCTACCCATCTCAGTCGTGGGCAGACCCGCGCGCAATTTATTCCAGGTGGCTCCGGCATCTGTTGATTTGTAGAGCGCGCTTTCCGGTCCGCCGTCGATTAGCGTCCACATATGACGGCGACGCTGATACGCAGCGGCATACAGTGTGTTTGGATCTTGAGGATCGATAACGACATCAGTGACGCCGGTGTTTTCACTGACTGTCAGAATACTTTTCCACGTCTTCCCACCATCGCTGGTCTTGAAGAGTCCACGTTCTCCGCCCGGTCCCCACAAAGGTCCTTGAGAAGCTACATACACAATGTTCGAGTCTTTGGGATCGATTGCGATTCGTCCGATGTGTTCCGACGTTTTAAGGCCGACATTTTTCCAACTGCGCCCACCATCGTCGGAACGGTAAACGCCGTTGCCGTAAGAAACACTGCGTTGACTATTGTTCTCGCCTGTGCCAACCCAAACTGTCGATGGATTCTTTGGATCTAGTGCGATCGCGCCGATTGAGTAAGAACCTTCACTGTCAAAAACCGGAGTCCAGGTGGTTCCATTGTTGACCGTCTTCCAAACTCCACCTGAGGCAACGGCTACGTAGTATCGAGATGAGCTCGCCGGATCGACGGCGAATCCTACAACGCGGCCAGAGGTGAAAGCTGGTCCGATTGACCTGAACCTCAAGCCATTAAATGTGGGAGTCGACATTGGGTCTCGAGGACGAGCAGCTTCGTCAGGCTTCTTCTCTTCGTCCGGTTTCTTTGCTGGTTCCTGCGGACTCGGTGAGGGCGAACTCTGCACCTGAGGCGATGTTGGCATCGGTGTTTGAGCATTAATGAAGACTGGGAAGAACAGAAAGAGTGGAGCGAACCACACTGAGTGTTTTCTTAAAGACAAACTGCGGTTGGCGCACGTAGATGTAGTCATAAACAGAGTTCCCTTGGTTTAAGTAAAGCTATAGGTGAATAGCACGGCGGAAGCGTGCTTAAGATAGAACTGTCGCCTCACTACCACCCGCGTTAACGGGTAGATGCGAAATCAACTTACAGATGATACGGGTGTCAAGAAGAACTGAAACTGGAACCGCTAAACTAACACTTATCTTCGTTACCGAGCAAAGAGCGTGGCATAAAGTTCAGCCTTTGAAGGGTAGCAGGTCGTCCGTACAATTATTATTGCAAATTCTTCTTTGCGAACTCGATTGTGCGACGCCACGCATCAGCCGCAGCTTCGGAATTGTAAACTTCCGGTCGTGTGTCGTTGAAGAAGGCGTGACCTACATCAGGATAAATATGGGCTTCGAATGATTTTCCAAGTTTCACGAGTTGCCCCTCCAGCTCATGAACCAGTTGCGGAGTTACGGAGCCATCACGTTCAGCGTAGATCCCAAGCACCGGACTCGCAAGGTTCGGCAAATCAGGCTTAACCTTCGGGTGACCACCATAGAAGACAACACACGCTCCGACTTTAGAGTTCTTTGTCGCTGCGTATAAGGCAAGGGCGCCTCCCATGCAAAAACCAATAACGCCGACCTTGTCACCCATCGTTGCTTCGTGAGCAGCTATAAAATCGATTGCACCTTTGAGATCCTTCTCAGCTTCGTCAATGCGAAGGGCCATCATCATCTTGCCGGCTTCATCAGGCGACTTGGCCACCTTGCCGTGGTATAGATCAGGAGCAAGCGCCACGAACCCTTCATTCGCAAATCGAACGCACACGTCCTTGATATGAGGTACTAATCCCCACCACTCCTGGATTACAACCACGCCTGGGCCATGATCGTTTTTATTTATCGCGAGATAACCAGGTGTGTTTCCCCCGTTGCTTTGAAACTCGACGTTTTCTCCCATTGGTTCTCCTATTTACTGTCGGGCTGTGATCGCCTCTGATCGAGCAACACACCATCCCAACGGTTCATTACATCAAGATGGATATCGAACTGATCGATTACGCGCATCGTGATGTGATTCACCATGTCATCGAGGTTTTGAGGGTTGTTATAGAAAGCCGGCACTGGAGGAAGAATCACAACACCCATGCGCGAAAGCTTTAGCATGTTTTCGAGGTGTATCTCACTGAACGGCGATTCACGTACCACCAATACCAACTTTCGACGTTCTTTCAGAATAACTTCGGCCGCCCGGTGTATCAGGTTGTCGCCGAGTCCGTGAGCGATTGCTGCAAGCGTTCGCATACTGCATGGCGCAATCACCATGCCCAACGTGACAAAAGATCCGCTGGAAATCGCAGCGCCCTGGTCAGTCACACCATAACTCTGTGTTGCCAGGGCTTGAACTTCCTTCACGGTATGCGGCGTCTCATGTACTAACGTTCGTGTCGCCCACTTACTGAGAACAAGGTGGGTCTCTACTCCCGACCCATGTAGCATCTGTAAAAGACGCACACCAAATATCGTTCCCGTGGCTCCGGTGATACCGACAATAAGGCGAGCAGGTTTAATGAGTTCCATGGTTACTTCATTTTGGCCAACTTGTTCGCAAGATGCAAAGGAAAGAACTCGGGGCAATGAGTCGGGGCAGTAGCCCGACTGTCAAGGAGGGCTCCGAGTAATGCCCGACCAGAAGAGCCCTCCTTTACAGTTCGTGCTACTGCCCCGAGTTTTGGATCAAAAAAAGCCAGGCACTTGAAATAGTGCCTGGCCTTTGATGTCCGATTGAAGAGCGTTACGCTTTTACGCCAACGTACTTCTCAACCATTCGCGTGATCGACTCTTTGCTCGTGGCTCCCACAACGCGCTCAACTTCTTTCCCGTCACGGAACAGAATCAAGGTTGGAATGCCCTTGATGCCATATCGCTGCGCAGTTGATGGGTTGTCGTCGACGTTTAGTTTGACGACACTCGCGTTATCACCATAATGCTCCGCCACGGCTGCGACCGTAGGTGCAAGCATGCGGCAAGGGGCACACCACTCGGCCCAGAAATCTACAAGCACCGGCTTGTCAGCTCCCAATACATCCTTTTCAAACGAGCTGTCGCTCACATCTTTCACAAATTCACTCATCTTAGTCTCCTAGTCTCTGCGTTAATATCTCCAGGTTATCTGTCGAAGTTTATCCCTCGCCTTCGAGGAAATTCTTAAGTAAGCGGGCCCGCGACGGATGACGGAGTTTTCTAAGGGCCTTCGCCTCAATCTGCCGGATGCGTTCCCGAGTTACATTGAAATTCTGACCTACTTCTTCAAGTGTTCTTTCATGTCCGCCGTTGTCCAAACCGAAGCGCAAGCGAATCACGCGTTCTTCGCGAGGACTCAAAGTCTGCAAAACGTCGCCCGCGATTTCTCGCAAGTTCGAAGTTATCACTCGGGCCGCTGGACTTTCGCTCGACTTGTCTTCAATCAGGTCCCCAAGCTGGGAATCACCGTTTTCGCCAATGGGGGTTTCCAGCGAAATCGGATCCTGCATAAGTTTGCGCGCCTTGCGCACTTTGTCGACCGAAGTGTCCATCTTCTTGGCGATCTCTTCGGTCGTTGGTTCACGTCCCAATTCACGCACGAGTTCACGAGAAGTGTTCTTCAGTTTATTGATCACTTCAATCATGTGAACTGGAATGCGAATCGTTCGCGCCTGGTCGGCAATTGCACGTGTGATAGCCTGACGAATCCACCAGGTAGCATAAGTTGAGAACTTGTAACCACGCCGCCAATCAAACTTATCTACGCCCTTCATCAGACCAAGATTGCCCTCCTGAATCAAATCCAGGAATTGCAGACCGCGGTTCTGATACTTCTTGGCGATCGATACCACCAATCTTAGGTTAGCCTCAGTAAGCTCGTGCTTCGCCTGCGCAGTTTGGGCTTCACTAATCGCGATCATCTGATGCGAACGCTTGATCTCAAGAGGAGACAGATGGTGCTCGACCTCGATCTCTTTGAGTCGCTTTTTCGCGATCGCGATGTGTCGCTTAAATTCCTTCTGTTTATCGGCTTTCAGTCCCTTGCGCTTCAGCTTCTCGGCTTGCGCGTCAATTTCGCGCTCGAGGGTCCGAGTCTCTTTATGAACGCTACCGATAGAAGCAATCAGACGTTGCCGAGCTGCTTCCTTCAAATGCAAGCCACGGATTTCCTGTGCAATTTCGAGACGGGTACGCGCAAGTTTTCGTCTGTATCGAAGAAGCTTCTTTGTACGTTTGCCCCGCGTCAGTTTTTGCTCGGAGGCGAACTTCTCAAACTCCTTCAGACCCCTTTTGTAAAGATTTCGGATGTTCTGCAGGCCCTCGATTGTCCACTGCAGATATTCTTCGCTTCGATCCTCGTGCTCTTCGGTTTCCATCTGGTCCGAAAAGGCAACGACATCACGAATGTTCAACTTGCCCTCAGCCAGTTCGTCACCAATCCTAAATAACTCAACTACTGCAATTGGCGAACGAGCAATCGCCTTCTCGGCGCGTTTCTGACCGCGTTCAATCCGCTTCGCAATTGATACTTCCTGTTCACGCGTAAGAAGCGGAACAACACCCATCTCGCGCATGTACACGCGAATAGGATCTGAAGTCTTATCCATTTCGCCTGCGGAAAGATCGAGCTCGACTTCTTCGCTCATTCCTTCTTCAGACTCTACAGACGAGGAGGTCTCTTCGATTAATGGCTCCTCGGTTTCCGTTTCCACACTGGTGGCGCGTTCGAGAGTCTGCAAGACCTCGTCGATATCTTCGATGGACACAGCATCGTCAGTGAGCTCTTCGCTGAGGTTAACGAACTCGCCCTTATTTATAAGATCGATACCGCTTTCATCCTTCTCAAGCCTGGCCAAATTAAGTATTCCTTTCTCGCGATAAGTTAAGCAGTCCGGAAAGCCTTGACTCTCCGACTCTTCGCCCCTGCGCGCAACTGGGGCAAAGTGATCCGCTCACCCTTGTAATGTTTCTTCCTATCCGTTTTCTCTGTGCTTTTATTCGTTGTTGTGGCTGTACAGGGTTTCAACCGTTGCACGACGTCGTTGATGGTTATTTTCGACAGCACTGCCTCCACCGCAGAATCAACTTCCTGCAACACGTCACCTAAAACAGTTTCAATATTTACACCCACGGGACATTCACGACTGGGTGGCTGCCGGTGGAGCGAAAAAACGCCCCCACACTCGAGTGCTTGATAAACGTCAAGTAGCGTCGTTTTGGCGGGGTCACCAGCTAATCGAGAACCGCCGAGGGAACCCGTTTGCGAAACCACCAGACCCGCCTCAGCTAGCTCCAAAAGCATGCGCCGAATAACAACAGGATTGGTATTTACGCTGTCCGCTACCTGGTCGGATTTAAGTGGTTCCTCGCCAGACCACGCCATTAGGCTCATAACGTGAACGGCAACTGCAAACCGGCTATTAGTCGACATACTTAAAAACGCGTCGGCCCCGTCGGGCTCCTTTTTGTAACAATTATAGTTACAGTTTTGATTTTGTCAATGAGAGGTACTGGATTAGTGGGTGTAGTGACCGACCTCTGACCGACCTCTCAGCACTTGGCAAAAGCCAAAAGAAGAACCACACGCTGAGGTCGCTCAAAATCCTGAGCAAAAGACTTCTTCACCTTTTTTGGGGGAAAACCGAGAAAACGCGGTTATTGGGCGGAAGCCACAGGTTGTTTCAGGCTGTTGATGAGGCTGAAAAGCTCATCGACGTCGATCGGTTTGGGAACCAATGCGAGGTACCCGACCTCGAGGGCCCTGGCTCGATCTTCTTCGCTCGCGTAACCGGAAATTGCAATTGCTGGGACTTCTTTCATACCCGGCAGATTTTTAACCTGCTGCAGAAACTGATAACCGTCCGTGTCAGGCATTCCGATATCGGAAACTATGAGAGTTGGACGTTTCGCAACGACAGCGGCTAGCGCTTCGTCCGCATTAGAAGCGGTCATTACTCTCGCTCCTTTGTGACTAAACATCGCGCCAAGCAAAACAAGAGTGTCTTCGGAGTCCTCGACGATAAGGACATCCATCCCCGAAAGAGAATGAGTCTCTTCTTCTTTGACTTCGGTCGCCAGATCAGATTCAGCTATACAAGCCACACACAATATAAATCTGGCCCCACGGCCCACACCTTCAGACTCCACGCAAAGTCGACCGGCATGCATTTTGGTTAAGGCGTGAGCGATGGCAAGTCCAAGGCCGAGACCACCATGAAGGCGAGAAGTCGAGCCATCTGCCTGGCGGAAGCGATCGAAAACGTGAGGCAAGAACTCCGGAGCAATACCAATCCCTGTATCTTCGACGATCAGCCGCGCTTCGCTATCTGTCTGTTCGGTCGTGATGATTACATTACCACCTGGTTCGGTGAACTTAATCGCATTCGAAATCAAGTTCCAAGCAATCTGCTGAAGCCGAACAGGCTCACCCATTACAACCAACGGTGCAGGATGCATATGGATGGTTAGCTGAATATTCCGACTGGCAGCTGAAGCCCTGACCGTGTCGAGTGCCGCGGAAACAGCAGCATTAATGTCAGTCGCAGAAGGCTCGAAATGCAGCTTACCGGTGGCGATCCTCGAGGTATCCAACAAATCGTCAATCAGGCGTGACTGTAACCATGCGTTGCGCTCAATTGCATCAAGCGCCTGGGCGACTCCTCGCGTATCGAGACTGCCACTTCTTAAAAGCTTGATCCAACCAACCACTGGTGTCAGCGGAGTTCGCAGTTCGTGGGACAACGTCGCCAGGAACACATCTTTTGCCCGGTTTGCTTCCGCCAGCTCTTCATTGAGACTAGTCAGTTGTGCAGTGCGCTCGGCAATTCGCTGTTCCAGGTCCCGATTCAACTGCTCCAAATCAGCGCGTGCCTTTTGTTCTGCCAACATTAAACGTCGATGATCGACGGCTCGTCGAATCGTATGACGCATGCTGTCGATGTCACAGGGTTTGATGAGGTAGTCGTATGCTCCCTCCTGAAGAGCGGCAATCGCAGATTCAACCGAAGCGAAACCGGTGAGCACTATTGAGATCGTTAGTGGAGAATGCTGCCTTATCTGACTGAGTACGGACAATCCATCTCCGCCTTCCATGTGCAAGTCAGTCAGCACCAGGTCGTATTCGAGTTTTTGAAGCAGCGCGATCGCTTCATCACCACTTGATGCAGTATCGACGATGTAACCTTCCCTTTCGAGGATTGCTGCAGTCGTTATCCGCAAGCTTTCCTCGTCATCAACGACCAGTAGACGCGCGGCATTGGGAAACTCAGACATTGAGCCGTTGTCTTCGTGTGAAAGCCGGTGTCCTGAATGCTGATTTCGTTGATTCATCTCAGACTACTTCTTCTCCTGCCCTTCAAGAATCGGCGATTCAACTTGAAGTATTATGCTAAATACTGTTCCCTTACCGACTTTGCTGCTTACATCAATTCGTCCACCATGTTGTCGAACGATGTCCTGGGTGACCCATAAACCCAAACCTGTCCCCTTCTTGCCTGTCGAGAAGAACGGTTCGAAGATTCGAGCCTGATCGTCTTCACTAATACCCACACCGGTATCGCTCATCTGAATGATGATCGACGGTTGGAACGCCTGGCTGTAAATTGAAGTGGAAATTGTTATTTGACCCTCAGCGGTGATTGCCTGCTGGGCATTGATGATCAAATTGAGAAAAACCTGACGTAGCTGATCCGCGCGTGCTCTTATCTGCGGCAGTCGCTCATCAAGCTTTCTAACAACTCGAATCCTGGATTGCTTCAGCTTTTTCTCAAGCAGTACCAGGGTTTCTTCCAGGACTTGATTTACATCGACCCAGTCAACCTCTCCGGGTCGACGGGCGAAGCCAAGCATCTGCCGAATAATGTGCGAGACGCGTTCAGTTTCCTTGCGTGCTATTTCGAGGAAGCGAGCGTTTTTATCCTCAATGGAATCAGACTGCATTAAATAGAGCGAATTCTTAATCGCTTCCAACGGATTATTTACCTCGTGAGCAATTGACGCTGCCAGGCGACCGACAGCAGCGAGTTTTTCCGATTCAAACAATTGCTGCTCAACGCGGCGCCGCTCAAGCTCTCGGATCTCAGTTAGGTCATGCAGCACTGAAACTACGGCCGTAACCTGTCCAGCAGGATCCAGCACTTCGCGAGCCGTGATCTCCATAGGCAGTGAGCGACCAGTTTCGGGATCGATTAGTTCAATCTCAGCCTGTCTACCGGTCTCAGCAAATGATGTTAGACCGGAAATGAAGGATGTTAGCTTGACTGCGTTCGTCCGCACGGCTGCGGCGGCACGGGAACTAACTATTTCACTCTCCTGAAACAGCAGCTCAGCACGGCGATTCAAAAGAATGTAGTTACCGGAGACATCACAAACTGCCACAGGATGTCCGACGTTTTCGAGAATCAGATCCAACCGGTCACGTTCACGCCGTGATTCAACTTCGGCCTGCTGAAGCTTGACGAAATTATGAGCTAACTCTTCATTGGCTTCCCGCAAGTCGGTGACGTCTCTAAAAATTGATACGAGCCCGAGTGGTTCGCCCCGAGCATTTACTGCCGGCGTCGAGATGACTTCAAAGTGAATGTCAGAACCCTCGAGCGGATCGACCAGAGTTATGTCGCGCTGGACAACCCCTGATGAAGAAACCGCCGCACTAGAAAGATATGCGGAAAAAAGCAGGTCGTTCATTTTTAACGCGCGGCGTTTGCCTTCGCCGGCGTTTGCTGAACCGCTGAACAGTTCTTCGGCTCGTCGATTCTGCAAAAGAATCTGATTATCTAAATCGGTAAGGACAATGGGATCGGCCACGGATTTCATGATCGACTCCATCCATTGGCGCTCCCGCTGTAGCTTCGTAACCGAGTTGACAAGTCGCTCTTGTTGGATTGCCAGTGAAGCAATTATGCCCACGCGATCCGCAAATCGCTTTAACAAATTAAACGATACGGGATCCATCAAGTCTTCATTGGCGCCAACGTAAAGCACTCCGAGGCGGGAACCGGGCTCAAATGTCCAGTAGTGGTCTGCGATATTCTGACTTGTTGCGGTGTCACGTCCGGTCTTTGGTGAGACTTCGGGAATGCCGAACAACGGCAACGCCAGGACTTCCTGCTGCCAATTCATTTTGTCGAATAACGATCGTGAGGATTCCTCTTTGCTCAAATCAATCCACAGTGGATAAGCATCGTGAATAACGCGTACACAAGCCGCGCTTGAGTCGAGGGGCATCTCCAGACGAGCAGCCGCCGGGTCAGTGTCGAATCCAACTGCCGCTCGAATGCGCAACGTAACGTCTCTTTCGTTTACTATGGCAATAGCACACTGTCGATGACCAAACACGTTGGCGATGGCTTCGAGCGCAAGCAGTAGCCGCTCGTGCAGCTTGGGTGTAGCAAGCATCTGAGTCGTCGTTTCGATGAAGACATCGTACTGACGCAGATACGAGCTGAACCCCTCAGGATCACTGATGGATGGAGCCCTTGGAAAGGCTAGTTCTGCGGGAACCTCTCCCATAAAAATCTAGAACAACAAGCAGCGCAGATTTCTGTTGCGGCCTACTGGTCTTATTTCTTTTCAACTTTAACAGTCGTTACTCGACGACGTGTTGTTCCTTCTTCTATCGGTTCAGGGGCTGGCGTCAACGCTGGTCGCGAAACTGCGGGAGTCAGGCCTACCGCCTCGGCGTATTTCAGGTAGGTATCGATAGACGCCACCACAACGCGCGCCTCTACCGTAATGAGATCGATTCCAACCAGCGAGATGCGTACCCAGGCATCCACGACAATGCCCTTGTCGAGTACACGATCAAGAACATCGATTAAACTAGTACCGCCTGGTGCTCTTTCGACTGCCATTTGCGTCTTTTCCTTTTCTTAGAAATCTATAAGAAGCACACTTAGAGAGGCCACACTGCGCACTTCATTCCAACACTACTTACTGCGCTTTACCTTTGCCGCGCCTTTAACGCGCCGACCTGATAACTCTCTTCCTTTCACCGCCGCACCTGCGCTTATTTTTCTTATCTCGCGCTCAAGTTCACTGAGCCGCTCACGCAGTTCAACATTCTCTGCCTCGGCACGTTCCGCACGCGTTGTTAGGTTTGTATCGTAACGCCACCAGTTCAAGCCTATCTGTTCTGCCTTATCTATAGAGCAAACCAACAGGCGAATCTGAAGCGTTAAGAGTTCTACGTTAGCAAGAGACACTTTAATGTCACCTGCAATTACCAGCCCCTTGTCGAGAATTCGATCGAGCACGTCGACAAGGCCCGGGGGACGGGCATTTATCAGGGTAGACCGCTCAGCGGACACTTTGGCCCTCCACTTTCAGGTGCGGCTTGAATTGGGAAAGCTTTTGAGAACCGCCACCGTGGTATTGGTGTACCGAGTAAGACTTGAGCATTAGATCAAACGACCAACGGGACCGAGATCGATATTGAGGTCTTCATTTTCCAGTCCAAACTGGGTCTTGAGTTCCTGAAGTTTCGCCTCTAGAGTCATCAGCGCCAGTCCCAAATCCTCGACCTGCTCGGGAGAAAGATCCCCACCTTCCATACGTCGGATTGCCTGCTTTTCCAGCAGCCGACGGATGAATTCAATTAAAGTTAGAACAAGCTTTGCCAGACCCTGCTCAACACTCTGGGGGTCGATGTTTATACGCGAAGGGAGGGTGTCTGTGACGCAACGTAGTTGCTCTACAAACTCCTCAGCGTGCGATGTATCTATATCTGGTTCAGCCGAAAGGGGGTTTTCGGGGGAAAGCTCCATCAGCTTACTCCGAACTACGTTTTAAACTCAAGATCAATGTTTGCAAAAGTATAGGGCGGCCACGGACCGCTGACCAGAAAATGCAATTCCGGACGTTCAGCCCTCAGCGCCTCTAACTCTGAACGAAAACCGGTCTCGAAGTCGCGTCCCACTAAATACGAGCTGGATAAGACCAGTTTTTGCTGAGGTTCCACCGAGATCTTCTGCTGCCGGACAAACCTCTTCAGACGATCCCCAAGCCATTCTGAAATCTCTTTCGCTTGCTCACCTAGCTCCTGGTTACCAAACAACTCCTCGCGTTTGGATTTTAGAAATGACGAACCGGGACCGGATTCATCAGGCAGGGAGCTGGATTGCAATCGTGTCTGCCCCCGCTCAGACCAGTTTGACCAAATAATCTTAACGCTAAGTTCCACACAATTCTGTACGGTAAGTAGCCGCTCAATCAAAGCGTGTCGCCGAGCATTGATGTAGCGGTTCAAGACTTGCTGCCTTACGAGTGTACCGAACCGGAATGGTAATGGAGTAGTTGTCGCAAAGACTCGGCGAACTACAGATTCGTGCAATAAGACATTATCCCGCGTTAGCGGAACAACATCGCCTTCAAACTTACTGGTCACTACGACCAATCCTTCAATGGTTACCAGTTCAACTTCGTGTTCTGCAATCCCAACTAGTTGACCGGGAAAGTTACTCACATGTTCGGCAACGCAGTAAAGGTAGCGCTTCATTGAAGAGTTATCGAATTGCAAATTTCGAATTTGGGAATGCGGATTTTGAGAATTCAATACAGCCTGGTAAATCATCCGAAATCCGCAATTCGAAATCCGAAATCCGAAATCGCGATCAACCTGTCTCCTCTTTAGATGTCGTTTTCTTTCGTTCCCGTAACACTTCGTTTGCCTTTTCTACCGAACTCACCAGAACGTTCAGTCCTACGAAAATGAGATCGACATCGGCAACCGAGATAGTGATTTCACCTGCGATGACCAGGCCGCGATTGAGAACGTGGTCGAGTGTCTCGAGCAAAGAGAGCTCGGCTTCCTCCGCTAGTTCGCCATCACTACTAACCACTATTTGATCAAAGGGTGAACTCATTTATTCATCAGCATTCGCGAAATTATAAGCAGGCCATGGTCCTGTCAGTTCAAGTCTTATTCCCGATGATTCCATGCGCTGGGCCAACTGCTCAGCCGCTTCTCTAAAATTCTCGAACCGTGATCTGGGCACTAGAAACGCAAACTTCGCTTTCAGTTCACCGTGCTCAGTTGTTTCAACTTTCAGTATTCGAAGTTTGACACTTCCGTCGCTCTCACCCTTCAGTGTTGATTCGATCTCGTCAGCAGCACGTGCGACCGCAGCTTTCGTTTCATCTGTACGCGATGCTTCTATTTTCTTCTGTAGAAGATACGACTGACCAGGGGGAGCAGATTTTGCGGCTTCAGCCATCTCGCGTAGACGAGGACTGACGTTAGTAATGTTGTCGAGCAGGGTTGCTCGATCACAAAACATGTTCACTCCCCATTCCACTCGATCTTTCAGTCGCTGAATCGTCGGGATGAGTTGCTCCTGCTTGTCGCTTAGCATCTGTTCGACACCGGAGCGATTGAGGTAGATCGTTCCGAAACGCAAAGGTACAACGCTGGTCTGCCTCGCAAAATGCTCAACAACATGTTCGTGTCGCATGGCTCTGATCGCGGTCCAAGCGGCGTCCAACAACTTTTCTGATAATGCAGACTCACCGTAAATCGACAGCGGCACTTTGCTAACAATCGCTGTCAACTTGTCTGTCTTAATTAGTTCAAGGTCG